>Ga0326728_10011051_pt1 | contig 20798 bp, 19 predicted proteins | sample MB3enrmetagenome_FD_207602 | JGI IMG/M metagenome (GOLD analysis project Ga0326728, IMG submission 207602) | Lab enriched peat soil microbial communities from McLean, Ithaca, NY, United States - MB31MN | ecosystem: Environmental > Terrestrial > Soil > Wetlands > Peat | place: USA: New York... | reverse complement strand
TATCTTTTTTCTTTCGATTCCCTGCACGTCCAAGCTCCTGAGAAAATTGAGTATCGACAACAGGTCGTAGTTTCTCTGGAAAGAATCTATGTTACAGTTAACTGCCGACAGCTCTTTTTGAATCTCTTCGTACTGCTCTCTATATTGTTTCATCCGATGACACAGGCGAGAGTAAGATTCGAGGAGCACTTTACGAAATTTTGCCTTATGGGTCAGCGCCTTCGCAGGGATCAAACGCACGCTGTCTTTGAATTTTTCATCGAGACAGGCAACCCAGAAACCGCAAGCCCCCACTCCAAGCATTTCCAGAAGCTGGCAGCGCATGTCCGGCGCAATCATCAGAGCTGAAAGTCTGGCCAGACGCATACCTGTGATAGATGCTTGCCTCCGGATCTCGGCAGCCTGTGTATTGAGGTGTTCGACTTGAAGTTCTATGAGACGACGTTCCAACAGGTAGTTTTCTACTACCTCTTCCTTTACCTGTCGAGTCAGGCTGAGGACCAGATCTTCTTCCATCAGCGAACGGCAAACCTCAAATGCGAGCAGCAAGGAGTGAGGAGAAAACCTTTTCCATTCCTGCTTCCCGTTTTCCGCTTCTTTTCCGTCCCCTCATCCCGTCCATCCGCCTGCGAGGCGGGCTTCTTTGAGCGGCAGAAATGTATCGGCATCAAGCAGAGATTCGGAATGAGCGGGATTGTAATCACCCTTTATTTTCAGGGCCTTAAGCCTGATTCCGTCATTCTCGGGCTCCAGCACGAAAACGCAGTCAAACAGGTCGTCCATCGCGTCTACGGGATAGGGAATCCCTCTTTCATTTACATCCGGTATGTGCCGGTGGGACCTGGCGCTCACCCAGACGGACGCCGAATGCCTCCGTGCAACACCGCTTATTTTTTCAAAAAGGCCTCGGTCACGGCCAAACTCCAGGCCGTCCACAACGATGAGCGCCGGCGTGAATTTAGCTTGTTCCCTGAGACTTTCTATGCTCGTCTCCAACTTTTCCGGGCTGAACGTTTGGTTGAGAAACGACATTATGAATCGAAGAGGTTCTATGGCATGCTGCAATTCGGAAACCTTGCATCCGGGCCTGCTCGAAAAGATGTCCTTGAGCAGTTTAAGGTACCACAACTTCACCTTGTCCGGGACAAGGTCCACGCACACATGGAGAACAGGCTTTCCGTCAAGAAGGTATCCCAACGCGAGATGAGTGAGGCAAGCTGTTTTGCCTGCTCCGGCCCGAGCCAGCAGGACCCCCATCTCGCCAGGCTCGAGCCGGCTGATGGGTACTTTTTCGTAGCCGCTGCACACCACATTTTCATCGGCCATCTCTTTCTCCCTTCTAAGCGCAGATTTTCATCCAGCCTAATTCAATGATACTTTACCGGAGTGAAAAAAGCATTAAGGTTTTCCGAAGCACAATCTTAAAAGATTTAACTCTTTCTCAGAGAATTTGCCATGTACCCGATTCGCCCTTTGCAGTTTGCCGGCCTTCTTTCCATGGACAGAGGCAACATTTCGGAATAAATAAGCATTATGAATTAATGAATCGAGCGGCAAGGAACCAAGGTTTAAGGATTGCCAATTGGAATGCGTATTGATCGGGACCGGCGGAATGATGCCAATGCCCTACAGGATGCTCTCTTCCCTGGCGTTGAGGCTTAACGGTGAAATATATCTTTTTGATGCCGGAGAAGGGACGCAGATCAACTGGAAAAAGGCTCGGCTCGGTGTAAGAGGGCTTAAGCTCATCGCTATAACCCATCTGCACGCCGACCATTGCCTGGGAGTTCCAGGCATGATAATGCTCAGGGCGCAGATGGAAGACCCGGCCCCCCTTGTTATCCTCGGTCCCCCCGGTACGCGGGATTTCATCGTGGAGTCCCGGAAGCTGCTCGAATTTAAGGTCAACTTCCCGATAAACATCGTTGAGTGGACCACCGGCAAGACCGGTACGGCGTATGTGGACGACCAGGCAAGAATCCTGTGGCAGCCGGTCAAGCATACCCGGTTTTGCCTTGGATACAGGTTCGAAGAGCTGGACAGACCAGGAAAATTCGACCCTGCGAAAGCTCGCAGCCTTGGAGTTCCGATGGGACCGCTCTGGGGTAAGCTCCAAAAAGGTGAAAACGTAAACACCCCAACGGGGGGGACCGTCAGACCCACCGACGTGCTGGGTCCACCCAGAAAAGGCAGGCACATAGCTTTCATCGTCGACACCAGACCCACGCCGAGCGTCTACTCGCTTTGCAAAAACACGGACCTGGCCTTTCTGGAAGGCATGTTCATAAGCGAACACTCCAATCACGCGGATCTGAAGGGCCACATGACGGCAGCCGAGGCGGCAAGGATAGCCAAAGAGGCAGGTGCGGCCCGAGCCGTACTCATCCATATCAGCCCCAGGTACGAGAACAGCGAGTTGTCGAAATTTGAAGAGGAAGCTCGCAAAGAATTTGAATCGGTAAGAATTGGAAGGGACCTGGATATTTTCGAGGTGAGTTTTCCCGAAAAAGCCGTTCTCTAATGCCACCCAGTCACTCTAAAAGCTAAAGGCCCTCCCCGGAAGGAGGACCTTTAGTCTGACTGTGGCGTTATGAGTTTTTTTTGTGCCGAATCACATAAACCGAATCATCCGGGCCTGGCCGTTAGTCGCCTTTGGCTCCCTCGACCATTTTCTTAAGCCGGTCCACTCGAGTCCTTGCTTCTCTTAGCCTCGTTTCGGTTTCCACCCTTTCCTGCGACCCGGCTTCAAGGCTCCCCAGCTCCTTCTCGAGTCCTCCTACCTCTTTCATGGACTGATAAAGCTCGACAGCCACCATCCTGATACTCATGCGGGCAATATTCCAATTTTGTGAAGATCGATTTCGTGAGGCGCCGCAGTCCCCTTCTTAGAGCTTTACCTTTGGGTATAAACCTCGTACGCGAGGTCGAATTTTTCTCTGGATCCCGCCGGCAAATGCAGTGCAAATCCGGAACCGGGGGGCATCGTGTTCAATTGCAGTGACGGATTGAGTTCTTTTAAACGACTGACCGGCACATCAATCCATTGTGCCACCTCTTCGAGTTCAAGAGGCGTATTGACCAGAACCGGATCGTATTCCGTAGGCCTGCTAAAGTTAACAAACTCAAATCCATGCTTCTCTGGATCGCGCAAAATGTCCATCGCGGCCAGCACTTTTGCAACATAAACTGCCGAACACGCGGGCAACCTTCGCCCATAAAGCTCCCCGTCCTTCACGCGGCATCTTCTCGCCACGCAACTAATTGGCCTCGTTCCCGCATTATATGCGGCAAGGGCCAACAACCAAGAGTCGTACCTTTCATAAAGTGTTCTCAGGTATCTGGCGGCAGCCTTGGTCGACTTGACCGGGTCTCGTCTTTCGTCCACAAAACGATTAACCCTCAATCCCATGTTCCTCGCTGTTGCCGCCATCATCTGCCAATAACCGCCCGCTCCTCGATAACAAGAGTTCTTCTCGAAACCACTCTCTACAAAGACGATGGAAACCATCTCGGCTGGTACGCCCTGGCTTTCCAAAATCTCGGTCATCATGGGGATGCAGGCCTTTGCCTTCTTCATGGCATCCGAAAAAGTCCTTCGGCCCTCTCCCCGATAGAAGCGGATGTATCTCTCTACAAGTGGTTCATGGATGGGTATCTGGATTCCGTTTCTCCATAACACCGCGGGGGTCCCGTTAAGAGTATCCGTGTGAGTTGGCTGGGCAAAAGGCGTTACGGAAACACTCACTTTCTGCGAGTCGCCCGGCAATGAAATTGCCGCAAGCGCCCCCAAAGTCTCCGTGCCCTCGGCCCCTGCCTTAGCTGGGAAGTGGAAAATCAACAGGGAAAGTGGAAATAAAGCAGCTATTTTCACAAAGTACCTGCAAAACGCCGCTATCGATCCCGCCGCATGGTGCCTGTGGAGGCTTGAATCAGGCGCCATACTGTTTTCTCCTCACATTTTTCAAAGAAGTCCCATGGCCCTCACGATACCCGCAAGAGTAAAAGGATGACGACTTTTTAGCAGTATGATCCTGAAAAATCAAACCGGGTTATCACGGATTATTCACGATTAGGCCGGATTATCCGGCAAATAACCCGATTAATGACGACTAAAGTAACATATCCGAAAATATGGTAACTGATTCGGACCAAATAGGAGAAGCCTGTGCAGCTTTGGTCTGAACTGAATCGTTTTGCTAGTTGTTTTTCACCCAATCGTTTTCTTATGCAGTAAATCTTCACTATGCGTTATTTTTCGTTGTTTCCGTTCAAGTAGTCGTCATTACACCGGATTCACAGCCTTCGACCCTTGGCCGGCAAAAGCGAGCGAGTTGTGGACGAAAACCTTCCAAGGTGGAACCCGCTTGTTTAATTTACATATGTTGGCTGCCACTTTTATTATGATTTAACCAGTCGATTTTACAACTGTTTATTCTCTCTCAGGGAGTTCCGTCATGAAAGGATGGTCGAGCCTGTCGGTGAAAAAACCTTGCCCGCATGCCGGCATGGTTTTTCCACATGAAGTCGAAATTTGTGACGGGGGAAAATGCATGATATGCAAAGATGGAGTTTTTGAGGACTACCGGGACCCTCACCATCCGAAACACGGGCTTTGCGTATCGGTGGCGCCGGCGTAAATTGATGAACGGCGTCAAGTAAACAGATCGAACATCTTTCGCGTCCGCTGCTAATTATTCATCGCGCGTCGATTTTGTTTTTTGGTTCGCTGTTCGCTTTGTTGTCCGACGACTTACGTTCGGCGGCAAATCACGTAATCGGCAATGTCTTCGAGGGTCTCTTTCACCGGGCCGCGCGGAAATACGCGAAGCGCCTCCTTGGCCTTGAGCGAGTGAGCGCAGGCCTTGTTGTTCGTATATTCGATCCCACCGTTACGCTCGACGAGGCTGCCGATTTCGCTCAGTTCTTTTGCAGCAATGTGTTCTGAGGTGAAAATCTGTCTCAGCCGAAGCCGCTCAGCGGCTTTTGCGTTCTCAAAAGCGTATATCAGCGGCAAGGTGGCTTTGCCTTCCTGCAGGTCGTTTCCGACCGGCTTTCCAAGTTCTTTGGCCTCGCCGGTAAAGTCAAGGGTATCGTCGATCAACTGGAAGGCAATACCGAGATTAAGGCCGTAAGAGACCAGGGCCCTTTCCTCGGCCGGTCCTCCACCGCCCAAAATGGCGCCTGCCTGGCAGGCCGCGCTTATCAGCTCGGCGGTTTTTCTCGTGACTGTTTCAAGATATTCACTTTCCCTTATTTCAAGATTATCAGAATTTACCAGCTGGAGCACTTCGCCTTCCGACATCCTGGTCGTTGCGTCGAGCAGCACCTTAAGGATTCGAATGTCCCTGTATCCCACGGCTATCTGAATGGACTTCGAATAGAGAAAATCTCCAACGAGCACCACGGCGGGATTGCCCCAGATCGTATTTGCCGCCGGGCGGCTCCTTCGAAATTCAGCGTGGTCGACAACGTCGTCATGGAGCAGGGTTGCCGCATGCAGGAATTCGAAAACCACAGCAAGCGAGGCATCATCATTTCCGTTATACCCGCAAACCCTGGATGAAAGGATCATGAGCAGAGGCCGAAGCCGTTTCCCTCCGCTACCCATGATATAGCGCGCCACTAGCGAAATCAGCGGAATATCGGATTCAAGCAGGCGGTTTATTTCATCTTCGATCCTGGCAAGATCCGAAGAAACCCGTGCGTAAATTTTACCCCTGAGGTTTCCCGGGCCGGCGGGCATGAACTTGGGCAGGGCGGAAACATCCACGATATGAGAATCCGATTTTTTTGATTAAACGGCGCCCATGCGGGCGCTCCCGTCGAAATTTAGAATTATAGCCAAAAATCAACGTTATGTCAAAGCGTTTCGCCATTCGGGACAAGAAGGACATGCAGGCGCCCGCGCCAGACCGCTATCTTTCCGACAGCTCGACGAGGACTCCGAATGTTGATTGGGGATGAAGGAACGCAATCTTCGCGCCGCCTGCGCCTTTTCGAGGTTTTTCGTCTATCAGCCTGATCCCCCTTGCCTTGAGTTCTTCCAGCGCTTCTTCGATATTGTCCACTCGTAAAGCTATATGCTGGATGCCCTGTCCCTTCGCCGCAATGAATCTTCCGATCGGCCCCTCGGGCGAGATCGATTCAAGAAGTTCGATTTCGCTGTCTCCTACCGGGAAAAAGGCGGTGGTGACATTTTGCTCGGCGACAGTTTCACTACCCATGCACGGGATGCCAAGGATATCGGTGTAGAGTTTTTTCACTTCCTCGATGCTATTTACAGCGATGCCTATATGGTCAACTTTGAGCACCTTCATAACGCCCTTCCCCGTTCCAACGATGATTCTACTGGCATAAGGCCCTCCTGTGAGACTGCCCGCACCGAACCGCCCCTAGGATCTGCGCACGTTATTGCGGATATAATCGACGATCTCCGAAGTCGGAGTGCCGGGTCCAAAAATGGCCGCCATGCCGGATTTTTGCAAAAAATCATGGTCTTCTTCAGGAATAATCCCGCCTCCCAGCAGCAGCACGTCATCGAGCCCTTTCTGTTTCATTAGCTCAGCGATCCTTGGGAAAAAATAATTGTGAACGCCCGACAAGCTGCTTAACCCGATAACATCGGCGCTTTCCTGCTCGGCCGTAGCGACAATCATTTCGGGAGTCTGTCGGAGGCCGGTGTATACCACCTCCATGCCGGCCTCGGCAAATATTCTTGTCAGGAGTTTGGCTCCGCGGTCGTGTCCGTCGAGGCCGGGTTTGGCCATAATCACCTTGATTTTTCTTTCCGTGAAATTCCCGTCGCCGGAACCACCACTAATTGTGGAATTGAGAGAGTTATCATTATTGCTGTTCACAACATTTCACCCTTTCCGTCATATGAATTCTTTAGGCCGATACTCGCCGTATATATCGCGCCAGACGTCGCAGATTTCGCCTACTGTAGCCTTGGCTGTTACGGCTTCGATGACATGCGGCATGACATTTTCACCCATCTTGGAAACCTGGCGCAACCTGTCCAGGGCAGCTTTCCACTTCGCCTGATCTCTCTGCGCACGGAATTTCTCCAGCTCGGCCGCCTTGATTTCACCAAGGGAGAAGTCCACTTTGAGAAGGCCGGTCGGAGGCGGTTCTTCCTGGATATATTTGTTTACGCCCACGTAGACTCGCTCGCCGGATTCAATTTCCTTCTGATATTGGTATGAACTCCCCTGTATCTCTTTTTGGATGTAACCTTTTTCTATTGCCGCCAGCGCACCGCCCAACGAATCGATCTTTTTAATATGTTTGTCTATTTCCATTTCGATCCTGTCGGTCATGTTCTCGACATAATAACAGCCGGCAAGCGGATCGACTGTGTCCGTGGCGCCGCTTTCCTCGGCAACTATTTGTTGAGTGCGAAGCGCAATGGTCGCAGCCTGTTCGGTCGGCAGGCAGAGCGCCTCGTCAAAAGAATTAGTGTGCATCGACTGTGCCCCGCCAAGGGCTGTGGCGTAGGCCTGGAGCGCCACTCGAACGATGTTGTTCAGCGGCTGTTGAGCAGTGAGGGTGACCCCCCCCGTTTGCACATGATACCTGAGCATCATCGAGCGCGGGTCTTTGGCTTTAAAACGATCCCTCATTACTTTCGCCCAATACCTGCGGCCTGCGCGAAACTTGGCGACTTCTTCAAGGACGTTGGTAAAGGCGTTGAAAAAGAAACTCAGCCGTGGAGCGAAACTGTCCACTTCCATGCCTCGCGCGATACACGCCTCGGTATAGGCGATACCGTCCGCAATCGTGAAAGCCATCTCCTGTGCGGCAGTCGACCCGGCTTCTCGAATATGGTAGCCGCTCACGCTGATCGGGTTCCACTTGGGAACGTTTTTCTGGCAAAATTCAATCAGATCCACCGTCAGTCTCATCGAGGGTCTTGGCGGATAAATATATTGGCCCCTGCAGATGTATTCCTTCAACACGTCGTTTTGAATTGTTCCGCCGACTTCATTCCAGGAAGCGCCCTGTTCCCGGGCTATTGCCAGGTACATCGAGACCAGCACGATGGCCGGGGCATTCATGGTCATAGAAGTGGTGACTTTGTCCAAGGGAATCCGGTCGAAAAGAATCTTCATATCGTCGATATGATCGATTGCCACACCAACCTTTCCCACTTCACCCATCGAAAGGGGATGGTCGGAGTCGTATCCGGCTTGTGTGGGGAGCTGAAAGGCAACGCTTAGACCAGTTTGGCCCTGGGCAAGGAGGAGACGATAGCGCTCGTTTGTGCTCCTTGCGTCTCCAAATCCCGCATACTGCCGCATCGTCCAGTGGCGTCCGCGGTACATGGTAGGCTGTATACCCCTGGTGAAAGGGAATTCGCCCGGATAGCCGAGGTCGCGCTCGTAATCGATATCTTTTACATCGAGCGGAGTATAGAGCCTTTCGACCGGAGTCCCGGAAACGGTGGTAAAGACAGCTTTGCTTTCAGGCGATTTGGAAAGTGTAGGCGCTACGAGTCCATCTTCCCATTTGTTCTTGCCTGTTTTGATTTTTTTGAGCACCTTCTCGTCGAACATATCATCCCCCTCCAACACCGGAATCCCCTCGCAAGCAAGCGGCGCGGTCAAGTTTGCCGACAATATTCCGAATACGTCAATCCTGCCGTTAACCACTCGGTCTTTATTTGTAAAGCCAAACCGATCAGCACCAGTAGCCTGCCTCGAATTCGCCCGGCCCCCACTCTCCGTCATTGCACTTTATACACCGATCACCTATGCGCAATTCACAACCGTCCGGATACTGCTCACCATCAAAAATGCAGTCGCTTTTTTCCATATCGGTTCCTCACATAACATCGTGTCTTCCATCCCCAAAGATAGGCATAAAGCGAAAAGAGTGAAGAGCGACCGGACGCGAATAATTTTCGTGGACATTGATTTGTTCATCATCGATACTAAGCTAATATTGCAGGACATCGTTGTTTTCGCCATCCTTTTTATACGGAGGCCGCAAATGAAAATGAACGAGGAGACAATGGTTCCACGCAAGCTCGGGATAAACGGCCTTGGCAGAATTGCCAAGCTTACGATTTGGCACCATGTGGAAAGGAAATACTTTTCCGAGATCGTAGTCAATATTGGCCGTGAAGTCGGGACAAGGCTCGAAGACATCGCGCACTTTGTCGAGAAGGATTCAACCTATGGCGCTTTGCACAATTTCCTGTATGGATCAAGGGCAGGCAGGGTCATTGAGGATCTCGACGAAAAATCGGGCAGCTTTGTGATAGACGGGATTAAGACAACCTTTTTGCGCAGCGCAAGAAATCCGGCGCATATCGACTGGCGCAAACAAGGAGTTGATCTCGTCGTCGACGCCACCGGCTCCTTTGTGGATCCCGCCGCTTCCCCGGAAGACGCAAAAGGATCGGTGCGGGGCCATCTTGTTTCGGGGGCCAAGAAGGTTATCGTTTCAGCGCCTTTCAAAATAAAGGAAAAGGGCCGGGAAATGCCCTCCGATGCCGTCACGACGGTTATGGGGATAAACGATACGGATTACGATCCCAAGAAGCACCTGCTCATTTCAGCTGCTTCCTGCACAACCACCTGCCTGGCCTACATGGTAAAACCTCTTCTTGATTACTTCGGAGCCGAGCGGTTGCTTTCGGCCGCCATGACCACCGTTCACGCAGCTACCAGCTCGCAATCCGTACTGGACAGGGCGCCCAAGGCCAGAGACACCGACCTTCGAAAGGCTCGTTCGGCCTTCAACAACATAATCCTTACCAGCACCGGGGCGGCCAAGGCGCTTGGACTGGTCATCCCCGAGATGAAAAAAATCAGCTTTATAGCCGAATCCGTAAGAATCCCCGTGACGACAGGCTCTCTTATAATTCTGGCATTGATGATTCAGGACGAGAGCATGAGAAATCCGATTAATCGGGAACTGATAAACGATATTTACAAGAAGGCGGTTTCCCATTTTCCCGAAGGATACCTCGTCTTTTCCGAAGAACAGAATGTGTCCTCCGACATTATCGGTCTGCCTCGCGCCGCGACAGTAATCGAAGGCTTTGAGAACCACACGCGCACTTCGGCGGTGCGCATTGACGTTGAGCGCCTTTCTTCGGCGGTCGAATACCTCGAGTCAAGCGGAGCCGGAAGTTCGGCCACGCTGGATCTGGGAATCGTCGACAGAAAGAGAGTCGAGGGTTCCGGCCTGCAAAAGTTTATCGAGGTTCCGGTCACCCAGGCCGTTATCTACGGCTGGTACGACAATGAACTTGGAAGCTATACCAACATGCTTGGAGACCGGACTGTCAGCATAGCCCGACTTATGGAACACAGCGAACACGATCATATAGTGGTCAGTCATTAGTGATTAGTGATTGCGAGTGATTATTCCTCCCGTTCACGATAGATATCACTACCCCAGGAGTTCTGCGTGATAGTTCGCCACTGGATGTCGACAGATCTGGTAACGATCAGAAAAGATGCTTCCATTCAGGAAGCGCTGGCCCTGATGAAACAGGAATCCGTCCGCCACCTGCCCGTTGTTGACAAGCGGATGAACCTGCTGGGGTGGATCACTGACGCGGATTTGAGAGGAGTGCTTATTGCCTCCATGCTCGAAGAACTGACGCTCGAAGACGTTATGATTCGAAAACCCTTTGTAATCAATCCGGAGATGGCGCTCGAAGATGCAGCGCGCATTCTGCTCGACAGGCGGATTGGAGGGCTGCCGATCGTCGAGAATGATGTCCTGGTCGGAATAATAACGGTCGCCGACATTCTTTCGGCATTCATAACCTTCCTGGGAGTTCTCACCGAATCTACTCGAGTGGACATAAAGGTTTCCGGTCCTCCCAGTCCCCTTCCCGAGATAACCGAAATCGTAAGGCAGCATGGAGGAGAAATTATCAGTATCTGCCATATGCCCGAGGAGGAAGGCCAGGAATTTTCCTACTCGGTAAGGCTAAAGAAGACCGACTTAAAGCCGATCATAGCGGACCTCGAAAAGCACGGCATCCAGCTGGTGTCTCAAGAACGGATGAAAGAAAAAGAGGAGGAATGAAAGATCGAAATCTGGCTGGATTATTTTTTCCCGATCTCATCACCGTGCAATCTTTGCACTTCCAGGTGGTAATGTTCAAGAAGCTCTTCTACACCCAGCATGCCTATAACTCCTGTCTCTTTATCCACTATGGGAATCCTTTCATACCCGGTTTCGAGCAACTTTAGAAGTGCGTCGGAGAGGCTCTCATCAAGCGTTACGCTGACCGGGGGAGAAATCAGGTCTCGTAAAATCAGCAGGTCAAGAACCGATTCTTCGAACATTACCGTGTTTATAGACCGTAGAGACAATACTCCCGTAAGGCGGAAATCTTCATCCACCACGGGGAAGCAGGACTCACCGTTTGTTGCGATCAAGCGCCTCAACTGGCCAAAAGACAAATCTTCCGGGAGAATGGCGACCGGCGCATCCTTTCGATACGCTTCGTTCACTGTCAAATCTCGGAGGATATCGATCACCCGGTCGGATTGATGCGCCGGGGAATGGAATTTATTGAGGACCTGTTTTTCGTACAGGCTCCATCGCTGAGAAAGCAAAATCGCCACAACCGAAGTGAACATGATCGGCACAATCAGTTGATAGCCGCCCGTCATCTCGCAGACCATGAGAATGGCGCCTATCGGGGCCTTTGCGACACCGGCAAAAAACGCCGCCATGCCAACCAGGGCGAACGCTCCCGGGGAGCTTACAATTCCAGGAAACCACTCGTGCGCAAATTGGCCTACCGCCCCGCCTAGCATTGCCCCTATAAAAAGAGACGGCCCAAAAACGCCTCCGCTCCCCCCCGAGGATATGGTGAAGGAGGTAGCCGCGATTTTGAGAAAAGCAAGGGTAAACATTAGCGCCACCGGGAGCTTACCCATCAGGGCTTCCTGAATCGTGCCATAGCCTCCTCCCAGAGCCTTGGGCTCCCAGAGCGCAATCAGCCCGACCAAAAGGCCGCCGAAGGCAGGGATTATGGCGCGTTTAATCGGGAGCTTCCGGAAAAAGTGATCTCTCAGGCCGTAAAAGGTCTTGACATATAAGTATCCAAAAGGAACGCAAACCAGCCCCAGTACGGCATATATGAGCAGTTCAAGAGCGCTTGAAAAGCGTATGGGAGGAACCGCGAATATGGGCTGATGACCGAAGATGCTCGTGAATACAGTATACGAAAGTGAAGAGGAAATAATACACAGGACGATTCCCTCGGTCTCCACATCCTCGCGGTAAAGAACTTCAACAGCCGTCAGGGCGCCCCCCAGAGGAGCCCGGAAGATGGCGCCCAACCCGCCTGCGCACCCGGCCAGCAGCATGAGCCTTCTTTCGCGGATATTTAGCTTAAGGGCGCGCCCGACCCAGGAACCTATTCCTGCGCCGATTTGTGCAATCGGTCCCTCGCGGCCTGCGCTTCCTCCACTCGCGAGAGTGATCACCGAAGCGATGCCCTTAATGAAGGGAACACGCGTTCTGACTATCCCCTGCTTATTGTGGAAAGCATCTATAAAGGCGTCGGTTCCATGCCCCTCGGCTTCAGGGGCCCAGGTATAGACAATCAAACCCGAGATCAGCCCTCCGATGGCCGGAAGCAAAACCAACACCCAAAGATGCGGCGGCGTGACGGCGATTCGATGGATAAGATCCTCCCCCGCCGGCTTGGCCACCGGATAACCTGCAAGATATTCAACTCCCCAAAAAGTGGTCCACTCCAGAAGATAGAAGACAATAGCGGCCCCAAGCGCGCTTATGGTCCCTATTACCGCGCCATATACAAACCAGCGAAAGAATCTGTTTCTAAATCCTTTTCGAAGGGAATCAGCCCACTTACCCGGCGAAGTCCACCCGGCGCCTTGCCTGTCTGCAGCCTGATTCTCGGTTTCCAAGTTCTCGAACCTCCGGACATTGGATAAAGCAGTTCAAAACATTATAACGACAACTAATCCAAATGACTCCGGACTGCAACGCCGTTTTTTCATCAACAGTGAGCGCTTCCGTGAATGCGGATAAAGGCCTTGCTTTCCCGCCTGTTAACGATCTTGCAGGATTGTTTTCACGTGTGGCGGCGAGGTGTTCCTCGTGGGAGTCCTAGTAATCTGAATTTTACTATAATCCGGCAGGGTTTTATTAATTGCGAAGAATAACCGTTCTCAACTTCTGTTTCCCCTCGACTGGAGATCCCTGATCTCTTTAACGAGGTCATTTCCCTGGGGTCCGATGATACATCTGTAAGGGTTATCACACGGACCGTTCCAGAATCCGTTCTTGCGCTCCCTTTCGAAGTCCTTTAAGAAGCGGTCGAACGGTCCGTATGTTTCCTTTACCACTTCATTGAGGGCGAGGTTCTCATCCTGGAGCCGCTCGCATTCTTCAAAAAACTTCCGCATGAGCAAATTGTTCGGGTGCTCGTGATTGCCCTTTACAAAGTAGATCCAGAACGGCATTGCCGTATCCTCGGCCTCGTCAAGCCCCATGTCGCAGTCCTTGAAAAGCTCGTCCATCTTGCTGACCCGGCTGACCATCCCCCATACGTAGACCTCCGACCAAGCCGCAGTGCCCTCAGAGAACCATCTATACGGTCGCGGCGGACGCCATTTAGTCTTGAAACCGAACGCGTATTGCAATTTATGGAATAATTCATGAGCCGACGTAGGTCTCCGGATTCCTGAGATGTTTTTGTCTACCCAAGCGGCCGAATCAAACTGAATGGGCCCGTCCGGAGGATCGGCATATCCGTATGCGTCAATATGATGAAAAACAACCTCTATCTTATCCTTGCCGGGCGCCGTATAAGGATGTCTTCCAAACAGCTCCGTATACTTATCCCACGCCACTTCGAGATATCCGGCGGTGTCCTTTACAATTTGCGGGTCCTTGATGTTGTCGGCGGAGCAACTGCTCTTATTTGTCCATTTGAGAACAAAGTGGTCCGTCTCGAGGCGGTTTTCGAAAGAAGGCATGTCGCCGTCAGCCGTCTCCTGGCGACCGAAATTTGTCGAAGCGGACTGTGCACCGGTAAAGGTGAAGATATTCAGTCCGATCAAAAGCAGGATCGCCGGCAGCAGCCTTAAAAGCTTCATGATGTTTTAACCTCAAGCGGAAGTAATTTCAAATTCAAGCAATTGTACCCCGCGAGCTCATGGAAGGCAACATAATCTATAGGAAAACCGGCGATATGTCAGAAAAGTGATACTCTCTATCAGCAAATTGCCATTTGCGGGATAACGATCGACAGGGGGTTCCCTCGGGAGATGCGCCGTGAGATTGACGGGCCGCTGAGCCGGGCAGGCCGGCTGCGTCGGCTTTCACCGAACAGCCTGCCTTTTTCCCGGCTCCGATGTTTCAAAATCTATTTGATATTGTGGTGCAACTTGCACCCGCGCACGGTGTTCTTCATCAGCATTGTGATTGTCATCGGCCCTACGCCGCCGGGTACCGGCGTAATGGCGCTCGCCCTTTCGGCGGCCCCTTCGAATTCCACGTCGCCTTTAAGTATTCGTTTGCCGTCGGCCGCCTTTCCCACTTCATTGACTCCGACGTCGATCACGACCGCACCCGGCTTAACCCAGTCGCCCTTCACGTATTCGGTGACTCCCGCTGCGACCACAAGGATGTCCGCTCTCAGGCAGTGCCACTTCACATCTTTTGTTCGCGTGTGGGTGACGGTCACCGTTGCGTTTGCCCCGGCGGCTTTCTGCAACAGCATCATTGCTATAGGCTTGCCGACTATATTGGACCTTCCTACTACCACGACTTCCGCTCCTTCAATCTTGGTTCCGGAGCGAACCAGCAGTTCCTGAATCCCAGCGGGGGTGCATGGCAGATAGTCGGGCTCCCCTATCATCAGTTTTCCAACGTTTACCGGATGAAAAGCATCAACGTCCTTTGTGGGGTCGATTGCCAGCAGCACGCGGTTTTCGTTCACGCCTTTGGGCAGCGGCAACTGAACCAGAATCCCGTCGATCTTCGGGTCCTTGTTGTACTTGTCGAGCAGCGCAAGCAGCGCGTCTTCGCCGATATCGGCGGGCTGGTTATCCTGGATCGAATAAAAGCCCAATTCGTGAGCCGTGCTTTGCTTAGCCCTTACATAGCTTTGAGATGCGGGATTCTCTCCGACCAGGATGGTTACCAGTCCAGGAACAACCCCATGTTTTTCCTGCAACTGTTGGACCTCGACTTTGAGTTCGGCCCGGATTTCCTTGGCCACGTCGGCCCCTTTAAGCAGTTTAGCAGCCATTATGATACCTCCCGTGGGGAATTTAGGAATTAAACGATTGAGGAATCTAAAATTAGTGAACAGCGAACGGCTCAACGTCCGCTCACTGCTCACTGTTTACCTTTTAACAGGCAGGGTAACAGTCCACTGTTCACTGCCCGCTGTCTCGCTAGAACAGACCCATGACTTTGCCGGTCACCGGATCCACGTCTATCCTTCTGAACGCAGGATCCGAAGATGTTCCCGGCATCAAAGTGATGGTGCCTGCGCATGGGCAGAGGAACTTCGATCCGGAGTAAATGAGAACGTCGCGGATCGGCAAAATCCAGCCCTTCGGCACGCCCTTGAGCGCCGGTTCGTGGGTCAGGCTGAGATGGGTCTTAACCATCATGGTTGCGTAATCAGCGTACTTGGGATCGGACTCGAGCATCTTCGCCTTTGCCTCCGCCTCCGCCGACCAGGAAACGCCGTCCGCACCGTAAACTTCCTTGGCTATTAAGGCCACCCGGTCTCTAAGCTTCATCTCCAGCGGGTAGAGGAATTTGAATTTACCTTCTTCCTTGCACGCGTCCATAACCACGTCGGCAAACTCGAGGGATCCATCTCCACCTTTAAGCCAATGCTCCGAGAGGGCGCAACGGGCGCCGGCAGCTTCGGCGGCTTTGCGCACCATGGCGATCTCGTCCTTGGTATCGGTATGGAATGCATTGATGCACACGACCGGGTTGATTCCGGATTTACGGATGACTCCGATAAGGTGAACCATGTTGGGGAGGCCCTTTTCGAGCAGCGCCAGGTTCTCCTTGGTGTACTCTTCGGGAAGAGCAAGACCGGCCACGACTTTGGGTCCGCCGCCGTGCATCTTGAGGGCGCGGATAGTCGTGGTGAGGACCGACACGTGGGGCTTGAGGCCGCTGTAACGGCATTTTACATTCCAGAATTTCTCGAAACCGATGTCGGCCGCAAAACCGCTCTCCGTCACATGGTAGTCGAAAAGCTTGAGGCCGACGCGGTCGGCAATGATCGATGACTGTCCGACGGCTATGTTTGCGAAAGGCCCGGCGTGAACCATGCAGGGCTGGTATTCTGCCGTGCACATAAGGGTCGGATTGATGGTGTTTCTCATGAAGGCGGTCATCGCGTTTCCGACTTCGAGGTCCCCCGTCGTAACGGGTTTTCCGCTCTTGTCGAAAGCTACGGTGATATTATTGATCCTTTTCTTCATGTCGGCAAGGTCGGTGGCGATCGATAAAATGGCCATGATTTCCGAGCTTACGGCGATACCGAATTTTGACGGCATCAAGTAGCCGTCCATCCTGCCGCCGAGACCCATAATGATATTGCGCAAGCCCTGAGCACAAAAATCTATAATCCAGCCCATTTCCACCCGGGTCGGATCGATGTCGAGGCGCCTCATTTTGGTCAAGCGCGCGAGTTGCTCGTCGTTGTAGTTTCTTTCGTGCTGCATGCGGGCATTGAGGGCCACCATGCCCAGGTTGTGGGCGTTCATGATGTCGTTGATATCACCCGTAAGGCCCATCGAAAACTCTGTCATGGGAATAATAAGAGAGTTACCGCCGCCGGCTGCCGTTCCTTTCACGTTCATGGTCGGGCCGCCCGAGGGTTGCCTGAGGCAACCGCCGACGTTTTGGCCTCTTTTGCCAAGGCCTTCCATCAAACCGCACGAAGTCGTGCTCTTGCCTTCTCCCAAGGGGGTAGGCGTGATGGCGGTTACTTCGATGTACTTCCCATCCTGACGGTCTTTGAGTCTGTCGATGATCTTGATGAAATCAAGTTTGCAGAGCCTGCCCATGGGGAGAATTTCTTCCTTTTTCAGGCCCAGCTTTTCCTGAAATTCCCATGGAGTTGGCATATTGACTTCTGCTGCTTCGGAAATCTGCCAATCCTTCATCTTTGTCGCATCGTAGGGCATAACTAAATAACCTCCTTCTTGTTTGTGAAGTTTTTCCTTTGCATCCAGATTGAGACCCTGTTAAGAATTTGGTTCACCCCCTTGGATCGATTGGTCGGACCAGACCATTACGCCGCTTGGAATTTAGGGTCCTGAGAACCTGAAGCGACAGATGAATCTCAGGATACTTGGTGAGTGGTCGGACTGCGGAGTCAATGCAGTTGCAAATCCACACAAACAGCCCTAAAGCCAATAACCGATCAACGCGCAAACTAAATTAGGCACGCCTCTTTTGTCAAGAAAAAAGTCCAAGAGCAGTCCGCCGAGCGACAATTACTCTTTTTTCTTTTCCTTCTGCTGTTCGCTTGTTCAGTATTTTTAAGGCTTGCTTTTACAGTTATAATGAATATCAAAAATTCGACGGCAAAACCTCCGGGACCGGCTCTTTTTCGGACCGGGAAAACAAAACAGGGTAAAGGGAGGAATCAGCATGTGGGACTATACCGATAAGGTCAAGGATTATTTTCTCAATCCTCGCAATGTGGGAGAAATCGAAGACCCGGACGGAGTTGCGGAAGTGGGATCTATTGCATGCGGTGATGCGCTCAAGCTCACCTTCAAACTTGATGAAAACGGCAGGATAAAAGAGGCCAAATTCAAGACCTTCGGATGCGCCAGCGCAATAGCTTCTGCCTCCGCTATGACTGAAATGATAAAGGGCATGACGGTCGAAGAGGCCGCAAAGATCACCAATCAGGATATAGCCAGCTTCCTTGGGGGACTGCCCCAGGAAAAGATGCACTGCTCGGTTCTGGGGCGGGAGGCCCTGGAGAGGGCTATTTCATATTACAAAGGAACTCCGCTAAGAGCGGAAGAAGAAAAGATCATTTGCGAGTGTTTCGGGGTAACGCAGCAGGAAATCGAGCGGGCCATCCGTGAGAATCGACTTACTACGGTCGAAGAAGTAACCAATTATACTAAAGCAGGAGGAGGCTGCGGCAATTGCCACCCGCTGATTCAGGAAATCATCGACAAGGTGCATTCCAAACTGAGCGAAACCCCGCCCGAAAGGCCCAAGTTGTCCAACATCAAGAAGATAAAGATGATAGAGGAAACGCTTGAGCGCGAGATCAGGCCCGCCCTCAAACATGACGGCGGAGACATCGAACTCGTAGATGTCGTGGGTAATCGAGTGCTGGTTGCCACGCGCGGCGCGTGCGCATCATGCCAGGCATCGAACCAGACGTTGAAGAATTTTGTCGAGGTGAAATTACGCGAACTGGTCCTGCCGGAGCTTACAGTCGAGGAGGTATCGGCGTGAAACCCGTATATTTGGATAACAATGCGACGACACAGGTAGCCCCAGAAGTGCTGGAGGCAATGCTGCCCTACTTTCATGAACTCTATGGAAACCCTTCGAGCATGCACTCATTCGGGGGCCAGGTAATGAAACAGGTGAGGAAAGCCCGCGAGCAAATAGCCGCTATTCTGGGCGCATCCCCCGAGGAAATCATCTTTACGAGCTGCGGCACGGAGAGCGACAATGCGGCCATCCGCTCCGCCCTTGCCAGTTACCCCGACAAAAGGCACATAGTGACAAGCAGGGTCGAGCATCCGGCGATCCGCGCTCTTTGCGCCCATTTGGCCTCACAGGGCTATCGGGTGACCGAATTGCCCGTAGACAGTGAAGGTCATTTCGATATGGAGCAGTATAGACGAGCGCTGACCGCCGACACGGCGATCGTCAGCCTGATGTGGGCCAATAACGAAACGGGGGTGATTTTCCCCATAGAGAAAGCGGCTCAAATGGCCCGCGAGCGCAATATTCTTTTCCATACCGATGCGGTTCAAGCGGTTGGAAAGATTCCTATCAACCTGGCTGACATGTGCATAGACATGCTCTCTCTTTCCGGACATAAACTGCATGCCCCCAAAGGGATCGGCGTTCTCTACGTCCGTAAAGGCACAAAGTTTTCTCCTTTCATCATCGGCGGCCATCAGGAGAGAGGAAGGCGCGGCGGAACGGAGGCCACTCCGAGCATAATAGGACTGGGCGTCGCGGCAGAACTTGCAGCCGAAAAGATGAATATTGAAAACACTTACGTTAAGGGCCTTAGAGACAGACTTGAGGATACTATCCTCAAGACGGTCGAAAATACCAGGGTGAACGGCGACAGGATAAATCGGCTGCCCAACACCTCCAACATCAGTTTCGAATTCGTCGAAGGCGAAGGCATCCTGCTCATGATGGACGAGTACGGCATTTGCGCATCCTCAGGGTCGGCATGCACCTCCGGGTCGCTCCAGCCCTCACACGTGCTGCGGGCTATGGGCGTTCCCTTCACTATGGCGCATGGATCGATTCGCTTCAGTCTGAGCGTATATAATACCGATGAAGAAATAGATTTTATCATCGAGAAATTGCCCCCCATAATAGATACGCTCCGGAGCATGTCGCCATATTGGAAAATTGGCAAGGCTTGCTAGCAGGAGATTTGCGGGTTAAGGACTGCCGGCTGCAGGACGGGCGCCGCAGGTCGAATTCGTTTCCCAATGAAGGAAGAGCATGGAAGACAAACCTTTTTCCGATTATTGCAAGACCGAGATTGCCACTGAACGCCATTTCCGGGAGGAAATTCCCGGAATTGTCGAAAGCCTCGCTTTTTCCTGCTCGGATGGAGCCTGCTTTGACCATGTAGGTCCCGAGCCGATCCCCTCGAAAGAGGCCGTTATGGATATCGTGGAGAGGGTGAGAAGGCTGCTCTATCCTGGATACTTCATCAGGGGGAGGCTGGAGAAGTTCAATCTCGCATACTATTTCGGCCAGGAAGCGACGGCCCTTTTCGAGCTGTTGTCCGAACAGATAGCCCTGGCGCTTCGCCACGACTGCGTGCGTCACGACCTGCCCTGCGTTCGCTGCGAAGAACTGGGCCAGCAGGCCACGATCGGTTTCATGAAGGATCTGCCTTCGTTGCGGATGATGCTGGCAACCGACGTGCGCGCAGCCTACAATGGAGACCCTGCCGCCAAAAGCTTCGATGAGATAATTTTCAGCTATCCCGGCCTTTTCGCCGTGACGGTACACAGGATGGCTCACCAGTTGTGGGAACAGCGCATTCCCCTGCTTCCCCGTATAATTACCGAATATGCCCACAGCGTTACCGGAATTGACATACACCCGGGCGCTCATATCGGTGGGAGTTTCTTCATCGATCACGGGACCGGAGTGGTTGTAGGAGAGACAACGGAGATCGGCGATCGTGTGAGGCTTTACCAAGGCGTCACCCTGGGCGCGCTTTCGCTGCCACGCGACGTGGGCGATCAGTTGAGACACACAAAACGCCACCCGACCATCGAGGACGATGTGATCGTCTATTCGGGAGCGACGATCCTTGGCGGGAATACGGTCATAGGGGCCAGATCGGTCATAGGCGGAAACGTCTGGCTGACCGAATCCGTCCCTCCCGACACGCGCGTAATTATAAAAAAACCGGAACTGATCTATACGGGTCAGTAAGGCCGGGACTGAGTTGAGGGCTGTCGGTTTTTATCAGCCGCTGAGGCGGTTTGTTCCTTAGCGAAGAAACGGTATGGCGAAAACCTGCAGGTATCCGTTTGCGGCCATTAGAGCGCCCAGCAGCGCCA
>Ga0326728_10011050_pt1 | contig 20803 bp, 14 predicted proteins | sample MB3enrmetagenome_FD_207602 | JGI IMG/M metagenome (GOLD analysis project Ga0326728, IMG submission 207602) | Lab enriched peat soil microbial communities from McLean, Ithaca, NY, United States - MB31MN | ecosystem: Environmental > Terrestrial > Soil > Wetlands > Peat | place: USA: New York... | reverse complement strand
CGCGGCACGGCGGGGTGCAATCGCTCCGAAACACGCGCACGACGTTATAACGGCCCAGCAGGCGGTTCACTTGGTATCGGAGAACGTTGGCGTGGCCGTCCTCACCAAACCGATCCTTGGTGCTGGCTCTGAAAGCGTAGTGATGAAGCCGCTTTCGGATACATCATTATGTTTCCAAACGTGCCTGGTTATGAGAACCGACGAAAATTCCCGATTGGCAAACGAGTTCGCCCGCTCCTTCCTCCGCAAATACGCACCCGAGCACCTGCCACCAAAGCAAATGGACTTGTGGCTGTCCGCCTGAGTTGCCGGCTTGAAAACCGCAATCCCGGCGTTGTGCCGGCTTTAGGTGTTGCGCTGACTAGCAGGCGTGACGTGTTATTCTTTGCCTTTGCTAATTGCAAACAGAGGAGAAGAAACTTTGCGGCCTATCGAAAACATCATTCAAGAAGTGAAGGAAGAGATTGCACGATTGAGCCAGGTGGTCCAGTTGTTGGAGGGTACATCTACAAGGGGGCAGAAAGTAGCACAAAAGAGCACGGCACGACCGAGACGCACAATGTCAGCGGCGGGCAGGAAGAGAATCGCAGCGGCACAGCGAGCACGTTGGGCAAAAATCAGAGCAGCAAAGAAAGGGTAGTGCGCTAGTTTGAAATCAGCGGAGCGACCGCTTTGCGCATTGCCACATGGAATCTGATTCGTGCGTCGAAGCGCCTTGGGTGCCAAATTTTGCCATTTCCGAAGCCGCTTGGGAACGCCCCATGCGATTACCGCTATGGCCCATCACCTCGCGCGGCTCATCTATCGCACGCTGAAATTCGGCGCTGCCTACGTCGATGAAAACAACGTCTTATTCGGTTCTCCGTGATATGCCACCGAGTGAATATGAGCAAACCCACTGAGGCAATGCTATTGGGAGGGCGCTTTCTCATCCAGCTCTTCAAGGCTCGCTTCGACTCTAGCAACGTCGCCGGCATATTTGCTGGGGTCACTTTGGGACAGCTTCCTGAAGAGCATCAAGGCTTCTTGGTAGTGGGCGCGGGATTCTTCGAGTCGGTTTTGGTTTCTATCCAGAACCCCCAAGTTGTTCAGAGTCGCGGCCACATACCACAGGTACGCGTCCGGTTTCTGCTGTGCCAGTTGCCGGTAAGACCTCAGAGCTTCCTCATAATGTCGGCGCGCGTCGTCCGTACGGTTCTGGATTCCATCTAGGTTCCCCAAGTCGTTCAGAGTTACCGCCAAGTAGGGTAGGTACGCGTCCGCATTCTGTTGCGCCAGTTGCTGGTAAAACCTCAAAGCTTCTTCATAGTGTCGGCGCGCGTCGTCCGTGCGGTTCTGGATTCCATCTAGGATCCCCAAATCGTTCAGAGTCATCGCCAAGTAAGGCAGGTACACGTCCGGATCCTGTTGCGTGAGTTGCCGGAGAATTTTCAATGCCTCCTCATAGTGCTCGCGGGCCTCGTCCATCCTCTTCTGCATCCGGTCGTGGTTCCCCAGGTTGATTAACGTGTTGGCCAAGTAAGGCAGGTACGCGTCCGGATCCTGTTGCGCCAGTTGCCGGTGAATTTTCAAGGCCTCCTCATAGTGCTTGCGGGCTGCGTCCATCCGCTTTTGCTCTGTATCCAGGTTCTCCCGGTCGTGCGGCGTCATTGCTGCGTCGGGGTCCATAATCGCAGCCCCCACGGAGTCGTGCGCAAAGGCATTCCGCTCCGTCACCACCAGCGTGTGCGACCACAAGTCGTAGTCGTTGTCCCAATAGCGTAACTGGCGAGCGGTGACGAAGCTCAGCGGTACCAACACGCACAATGCCGGGATCACCCGCCATACAGTGGAGACTGCCTCTGCTTCCGCCAAATCGGCAAGACCCCAGGCAGTCATTACGAAGATTCCGATCAGCGGGACGTAGGCATAGCGGTCAGCCATGGACGCATCCCCTGCCCTGACCGATTTTTTGTACCAAGTGGAATGTTAGTGTAACGCCTCTTTGGACAATTGTCCGTAGTCGTCGTCGGGGGTGTGGAGATGTGGGAAACGCGGAGCGTTTTCCACATCTCCATGCCCCGGTTTTGCAAGGATGGCTTGTGGTGCTGGCGGCCTGTAGCCCAGCGCCGAGTGTGGACGTTTCGTGTTGTACAACCGAGGCACTAAACACCCATAAAACCGAGTTTCGGGAAGTAGCGTATCGCTGGCATCCGTGGCATGGGCAACGAGTGCTGGTTCGTAGCGAGGTACGCCGCGGCGGCAGTATCGTTTTGCGGTGCGTGCACGATGAACTCAAGGGATTTCCGATCTTGGAGATTCCGGAGTGGATGTTTGATTCCAACCTATGCGGCTGGCTGAAGCCAGCCGAGTTGCCACGGGTGGATTGTGCCGCCCTGTTAGCTCTGAAGCACCTGCTATCAGCGGCAACGGAATGCAATCCACAGGACATGGTACAAGCGCAGCATGATTCCAGTAGTTCAGGAGATGCTGATGCGCAACCCATGTCTGCCCAGAAACCGTCAAGGCGAGTTGTTTTCTCTTCCAGCGAAGCTCCCCAAGTTGCCCGCGGAAGTGCGACAGAAGATAGCCCGACTCTTGGCCAGGATGTTGAGCGAACACTGGCTCCACCGCTCCACGAGCGTGAGACCGGAGGTGGGCGATGAGTGAGAAGATCAGGCCGCAGCACCTGGCACGGAAAGCAATTCTCTATATTCGCCAGTCCTCCCCTTACCAAGTGATCCACAACTTGGAGAGTCAGAAGTTGCAGTACGCGATGGAAGAGCGTCTGCATCAATTGGGATGGCAGGAGATTGAAGTTGTGGATGATGACTTGGGAAGATCGGCGGCCGGGCTGGTCACCCGGGCCGGATTCGAGCGCATGGTGGCCGAAGTCTGTTTGGGGAAAGTGGGAGCGGTTGCCGCGCGCGAGGTTTCCCGCTTCGCCCGCAACAGTCGCGAGTGGCAGCAGTTGGTGGAGGTCTGCCGCGTGGTGGACACAGTTCTGATAGATCAAGAGATGGTCTACGCTCCCAGGCTCAGTAACGACCGGCTCTTGCTTGGGTTGAAGGGCAGTCTGAATGAGTACGAGTTGGATTTGCTGCGGCAGCGTTCGGTGGAAGCGCGCCGGGAGAAGGCACGTCGTGGCGAACTGCTCCAGGCAGCACCGGTGGGTTACATCAAGACGGAGGATCAGCGTCTGGAAAAAGATCCGGATTTGCGGGTGCAACAAGCCATTCTTCTCGTCTTCCGCAAGTTCATGGAGTTGGGCACGGTGCGGCAGACACTGATGTGGTTTCTGGAACATGGCCTGCAGATTCCCGCACAGAACTCCCGTGGAGAAACCTTTTGGAAGCGACCCGTTTATCGTTCGGTGCATCGCATGCTGACCAGTCCCATTTACGGCGGGGCGTACACCTATGGCAAGACCGAACACCTCGTCCGCTATGACGGCGGGAAACCGCGCCATTTCTGTCGCCGCAAGCCCAGGGAGCAATGGTTGTCTCTCATCCCAGGCGCCCACGAAGGTTATGTAAGCTGGGAAGAGTTCGAACGCATCGCGGGTGCGATTCGGGAAAACACAAAGGGAGCCGGAGCGGTCAAGAATGGACCAGCCTTGTTAACAGGACTCTTGCGATGCTCGCGCTGCGGACGTAAGCTGACGGTGCGCTACACTGGCAGCGGCCACGATGTGTTGCGCTACTCTTGTTTCCGCGGCTGGCTTGATAACGGCGAACCGCGATGCATTGCGTTTGGCGGTATGAGCGTGGACGAGGCCATCAGCCGAGAGGTTCTACGCGTGGTTCAACCCGCAGCTATAGAAGCTTCCGTGCTGGCGAGTCAAGAACTCGGTTGCCAACAGGACGACATTCTGGACGCTCTCCATCGCGATCTGGAGGCTGCCCGTTATACAGCCGAGCGTGCACAACGGCAGTACGATGCGTCCGACCCTGAGAACCGTCTTGTGACCGCAGAGTTGGAACGCCGCTGGAACCTGGCTCTACAACATGTGCGCGAGATCGAAGTGCGCATCGAGCAGCACGGCGCTGCCGCTGATGCAACTCCAGCAGTTTCTCTGGAGGATTTTTACCAACTCTCCCAGCAGTTGGAAACGATCTGGACTGATCCAGACACCAATGTGCGGTTGAAGAAGCGTATCGTCCGCACGTTGATCGAAGAAGTTCTGGTGGATGTGGATAGCGCAGCGAGCGAGCTTGTGCTCACCTTGCACTGGAAAGGCGGTGCCCATACAGAACTGCACCTGCCTCGCCGACGTCGTGGCCAGTGCAGCACACAGACTTCGCGGGAGTTGATCGAAGCCGTTAGGGTTCTGGCTCGCATTTGCAGCGATGACCTCATCGCGGGCATTTTGAACCGTAGCGGTCATCTCACCGGACGCGGGAATCGTTGGACGCGAGAGCGAGTCACCGCACTGCGCAGCCATCATCGCATTCCCTGCAATAAGCGAGACGAACACCAACCACAACCTTGGATGAACTTGACCGATGCCGCTGCTCTGCTCGATGTAAGTCCGAGAACCCTCCGGCTTGCCATCGATCGCGGCGATATCCCGGCCGACCACCCATGTGCAGATGGACCATGGATTATCCGCAGGGATGTGATGGAAGGTGAATCAGCTCAAGCACTCAAGCGACGCGTATCGCAAGGAACACGTCGAGCCGCGGTACTGGACGGACAACAAGACCAGAGCCTGTTCTCAACTACATAGCGAGGTGGGGTAGTATGAAACCAAGTTGTATTCCACGCGCCATCGCTCCGTCAGAATCTGTGCCTCCTTCAGCGAGTAGAAAATCTCGCCGTTCAAGAACTCATCCCGCAACTTCCCGTTGAAACTCTCACAGTACCCGTTCTCCCACGGGCTTCCCGGCTCGATGTACAACGTCTTCGTACCCAACTTACTCAGCCACTTCCGCAACTCTCCGGCAATGAACTCCGGCCCGTTGTCCGAACGAATGTGCTCGGGTATCCCGCGCACCAGCATCACATCCGCTAACGTTTCGATCACCTGCAAACTTCCCAAACGCCGTTCCACCCGCAATGCCAAACATTCCCGCGTATACTCGTCGATCACCACCAGGATGCGCAGCGCCCGCCCATCGTGCGTCATCGCTTGCACAAAATCGTAGCTCCACACATGATTCGCATGCTCTGGACGCAAGCGCACACACGAACCATCGCCCAGCCACAACCGCCCGCGTGCCCGCTGTCTTTGCGGTACTTTCAGCCCTTCACGTCGCCAGATTCGCTGCACTCGATCTTTGCCCACCGTCCACCCTGCGCTTTTTAACAGCGCCGTGATGCGCCGGTAGCCGTACCGCCCATACTTCGCAGCCAGGGCCAGGATCGCCTGTGTCAGCTCGTCTTCGTCCGTGCGCCGCAGCGGCAAGTAGCGTTGCGTTCCTCGCCATTGCCGTACCACTCGGCATGCCCGCCGCTCACTCACTTCGTACTCCTCGCGGACATGCTCCACGGCGCACCGACGTCGCTCCGGGCTTAGAAGTTTCCCTCCGCAATATCCTTTAAGATCTGCTTGTCCAACGACAGCTCCGCGACCAGCCGCTTCAACTTGCCGTTTTCTTTCTCCAGTTCTTTCAGTCGCTTTGCTTGGTCCATCTTCAAACCGCCGTATTCTTTCCGCCAGCGGTAGAACGTCTGGACCGTGATTGAGGCTTCTTTACAAGCTTGTGGAGTGGTTTTTCCGTTGGCGATGCTGACTTCAATCTGCCGCAGCATCGTCACAATTTGCTCTGGCTTGTACCTCTGGATTGCCATGACCGCTTTTCCTCCAAGTGGATTCTCTCTCATTCCACTTGGTACAAATCTTGCCGGTCAGGTCAGTTGGCTTGAGTTTACTTGCCCTTTCTGATGTCAATCTCTCGCTCAATGGCCCTCTCGATTGCGGTGGCGAGTTGCTCGACAGAATCCTCAAATTTTGTGAGCTTCGAGTCTAGGTCTTGATACGCATATAGCAGCGCAGATACGTTCTTCACCGTCTTTAACGTGGTGGTCGATTTCAGTGTCTTCAACAGTTTTGCGGAACAGACGGGTACAAACTTCGTAAGTTCCTTTTCCATTTTCCTGTTGGCAGATTCCTGTGCAGCCCGGTACTTTCTGGCATCCACTGATTCGGCATCACCCGCCACGATCCGATAATTCAGTTCGCGAATTTTCTCTGAGAATTGTTCGTGTGGGTGAGTTTCCGAAAATTCTGCTCGCTTTAGCCCCTCGTCAAGATCGGCATCATCATCAATCTCCAGTTTCTTGATTTCCCGCTCGATTTCTTCGACTCGTGAAGTGAAGTCGTTTTGGAACGCCTCATGAGATATATCCGGATGGTCTGACAGGTGAAAAGATAAAGGTGAAATCTGGATATGGCCCTTACGAGAAGCACGACGATTATTTGTTAAACCCAATCCTCTACGTGACTCTTTTGAATACGAATATTTCAGTTGTGGCGCGAATCTTGCGGCATCATTCTCCCGCCTTTTGGGATTTACTTCAAGACGACGCGAGGAAACTTCCGCACCTCGTGTCGTTCGTAGAGGAAGTCAAACGTGCTGGTCATTGACAATAAATGCTTTCCGTGCTACAAAACGTTGGACTTTCCTGAAGTGAGTTAGTTTCTCGCCAGAGTGTTTGGGAGGATTCATGTCGATCCGCCAACCAGTTTTCCGCAATTTTTGTTTTTTGATGCGTTGCCTAGGGTTGCTGCTTGCGCTGGTTTGCGGTGTGGTAGCGCAGCCGGGAAATTTTACTTTCACCGGGAGCATGAACGTTGCGCGTTCCTCGTTTACGGCGACGCTGTTGCCCAACGGCTTGGTGCTGCTGGCGGGAGGGTATGGCGGTCCGGTAGGTAACCCTAACGCGCTTGCCAGTGCGGAGCTATACAATCCCGCCACCGGAACGTTCACGTTGACCGGCAACTTGAACGTGGCGCGCTACAGTCATACGGCGACGCTGCTGCCCAACGGATTGGTGCTGATTGCGGGAGGGAGCTACGTTGCCACTGGTGTTGGCGGCGGTACACGGTCTCTTTCAAGTGCGGAACTATACAACCCGGCAACGGGAACATTCACGTTGACCGGCAGCATGAACGCGACGCGCGCTTGGGAGACGGCGACGTTACTGCCCAGCGGTTTGGTGCTGATTACGGGAGGGTGGACTTCCAGCACTTATACCACTCTCGCCAGCGCGGAGCTGTACAACCCCGCGAAAGGGACTTTCGCGTTGACCGGCAACATGACCACGGCGCGTGACGGGCAGACGGCTACGCTGTTGCCCAACGGTTTGGTGCTGATTGCCGGAGGTTGCGACAGTTCTGGTTGCGGCAATAGCGGTCCCTCCCTGGCCAGCGCGGAACTGTACAACCCCGCGACAGGGACTTTCACGTTGACCGGCAGCATGACCATGACGCGCGGACAGCAGACGGCGACGCTACTGCCCGACGGATTGGTGTTGATTGCGGGAGGGGAAGAATATAGCGACGGTAACGAGACCTTTCTTGCCAGTGCGGAGCAGTACAACCCCGCTGCGGGGACTTTCGCCTCGACCGGAACCATGAGCGCGGTGCGCGTCCAGCCAACGGCGACGTTGCTGCCGATCGGCCTGGTGCTAGTTGCGGGAGGAGTTGGCGGTACTTTTGAGTATCCCGAGTCTCTTGCCAGCGCAGAGCTGTACGATCCCTCGACCGGAGCTTTTACGTTAACCGGCAGCATGAACGCGGCGCGTTCATTTTTCACGGCGACGCTGATGCCCAACGGTTTGGTTTTGGCCGCAGGAGGCGGCATCGTGAGCGCCGAGGTTTACCAGGCACTCCAGATCACCATTGCTTCGTCCGAGAATCCGTCGGCATACAGCTCACCGGTAACGTTTACGGCGACGGTAGCGCTGCCGGGCGAAACCGGGTCAGTGACGTTCATGGACGGAAGCGCAACGCTTGGGACGAGCACGTTGGCGGGGGGAACAGCGACATACACGACGTCGACGCTTGCGCCAGGATTGCATTCAATCACGGCTGTCTACAACGGGAATTATGGAGAAACAACCTCTACAGTGTTGACGCAATCGGTCGTTCAAATGGAACTTCCAGGTCCAGGCATCATCAACACAATAGCTGGAAACGGCACTTGGGGCTACTCCGGCGACGGTGGACCAGCGACGGACGCTGAATTGAATGAACCCCGAGGTGTGGCGGTGGATAGCGCTGGCAACATCTACATCGCGGATTATCAAAATGGTCGTATCCGGAAGGTGGCGGCGTCTTCCGGCGAGATTTCCACCCTGGCTGAGCTGGGTACAAACGGTGTGGCCGTGGATAAGGCCGGCAACATCTACAGCGCAGGCGGTGCAAGCGTCCAGAAGGTGACAGCGTCCGGGGTCATTAACACCGTGGCTGGAGGCGGAAGCGGTTGTCCGGGAGAGACTGATTCGATTGGCGACGGCTGTCCGGCTACCAACGCTCAGATGGAAGCCTTGGGCGTGGCCGTGGACAGCGCCGGCAACATCTACATCGCGGATTATGGTAATAATCGGATTCGCGTCGTCAATACCGGCACAGGGACGGCAACGTTTGCCGGGGTGACGATCCAACCGGGCTATATTGCAACCGTAGCTGGGAACGGTACGGCCGGCTATTCCGGCGACGGTGGAGCGGCGACCAGCGCCGAGCTGTACTATCCCCGAGGCGTGGGAGTGGATAGCGCCGGTAACATCTACGTCGCCGATACGATAAACGGTCGCGTCCGCGAAGTGACGGCGACTACGGGCATCATTTCTACAGTGGCTGGAAACGGCACTTACAGCTACTCCGGCGACGGAGGAGCGGCCACGAGCGCTGGATTAGCTTGGCCCACGGGTGTGGCATTTGACAGCGGTGGCAACATCTACATCGCGGATTCAAACAATTCACGCATCCGCGAGGTGACGGTGTCTACAGGCATCATTAACACCATGGCAGGGATAGGTATGGAGCCCTACTACAACGAAGGCTACTCCGGCGACGGCGGACCTGCTACCGACGCTGAACTATTTACGCCCGCTGGCGTGGCCGTGGATGGCACCAACAATGTCTACATTGCGGACTCGGAGAATAGCCGAATTCGAGTCGTCGCATCGACGGCGACCGTGGAGTCGTCGCCAAATCCTTCGACCTACGGTGACTCCGTAACATTCATCGCCACGGTAGCGGCAGCCGGCGCGACGGGAACCGTAGCGTTCTTGGACGGAAAGTCGACACTTGGCACTGGTACGCTAGCGGGTGGGGTGGCGAGTTACAGCACTTCGGCGCTGGCAGTCGGCTCGCACTCCATCACCGCTGTCTACAGCGGTAACTCGACCTACGGCGGAAGTGTCTCCCCCGTGTTGACGCAGACGGTTAAATCGGGAGCGGGCTCGACAACGACGCTTGCCTCATCGTTGAACCCATCGACCTACGGTGCCGAGGTGACATTTACGGCGACGGTAGCGCCGTCGGGCGCGGGCGGACCATCGGGCCCGACTGGGCAAGTAACGTTTATGGACGGAAGCACGACGCTCGAAACGGACGAACTGGTGGGCGGGACAACGACCTACAGTACGTCGACGCTGGAGGGGGGAGCGCACCATATTACGGCCGTCTATAGTGGTGACTCCAATTACAACGGGAGCACCTCTCCGGTGTTGGTACAGACGGTCAAACCGGCGAGCACGACAGTGAAGCTCGTCTCGTCGAAGAACCCGTCGACCTCCGGCGAGTCGGTGAAATTCACCGCCACAGTAACCCCGTCAGTCGCAACCGGAACGGTGACGTTCCTAAACGGTGATAGCACCCTGGGTACAGGTACAATTGCCAGCGGAAAGGCCAGTTACTCCACGACTACACTCCCCGTGGGGTCAAACTCAATCACAGCGGTCTATAGCGGCGACGACAACTATGCCGGAAGCACGTCTCCGGTGTTGAAGCAAACGGTCAATTAGTCGAGATAGATGAGAACGACGGAGGGGTTCGGTTCATCGCGCTAGCCGTTGTCGATCGCGCAAAGGGAGGAGGAGTGTATTTTCCACAGGCCGTCACGTTTTGACAATAAATAAGGAGATTTTGACAATTGCTTTTGGTGCTGCAAAATGTTGGACTCTCCTGAAGTGAGTTAGTTTCTCGCCAGAGTGCTTGGAGGCCACATGTCTATTTGCAAATCGCTTTTTCTTTTGGGCGTTCTCGCTCTTTGTTCGTTTGTCTCGCCTCTGCTGGGCCAAGAGCAGTCGAAACCGCCACAACGAGATCCCACGTTGCTCGAAGTCCTTACCCGCGTCGTACAAACCGCAGGAGGCGCCCAGGCGTTATCCGCAGTCCATGGCCTCTCGGAAACTGGCGAGATCACGTTTCATTGGACAAAGGACGTGAAGGGCCCGGTGTCAGTTCGTAGTTTCGAGGGAAATCATTTCCGAATGGAGGCAGACCTGCCCGAAGGGAACCGAGTGTGGGTGGTGCGGGATGGACATGGGTCGCGAAAGGAGTCAGACAAAAAAGCCGTAGAGCTTCCTTACAGCAATGCGATCAATCTCGGCAATCTTACATTTCCAGTTGCACACGTCGCATCCGCTCTTTCGGATCCTAAGACCGACGTATCCCTGGTCAGCATTGAGAAGGAAGAAGGTCGGTCCATCTATCATTTGCGACTGAGAGGACGTCTCGGCCTTGTCGGAACTGGGACCCCGGCCGGAACGTTCGTTAAAGAGATCTTCGTCGACGCGCTCACCTTTGACATCCTGAAGGTGGAAGATTTCCCCTACCGCCGCGTCTCCAACGGAAAACCTTCTGATATCGCCCCGCGCGCGATTTCGTACGCGGACTTTCGATTTGTGAACGGAGTGAAGATTCCCTTCTCGATTGAGACGAAACTCGAAGGCCAGCCTACATTCAGCATCAGCATACGCGAAGCAGCCTTCAACAACAATCTGAGCGAAAGCGATTTCACGAACTGACCGAGGTATCACTATCATCGTCACCGGAGCGAGGACTCCCATGAATCATGCAATGGCGACAGGCACCGACATAAGGTTCAACACATCCAACGAGTGCCTATTCGGGCGCGACATGCGGTGGACCGCGGGTCTCGCGCTTTGGTTCAGGATTGTTTCATTGTTTGTCCTGGGGCCATTCCTCGGTGTTCTTCAAGCTCAGGACCCCGGAACCAGCACCGGAATACCCAGTTTCTCAACCACGTACCCGGCGGAGATGGGTATGGTGGACGCGTCCTCAGGGAATCTCCATCTTGAGATTCCGCTGGGCACCTTTCCGCAGCGCGGGGGCACTACTGTAAGCCTCGCGCTGAAATACGACAGTCACATGTGGTCAATCGCGACCGATGGCACGGGAGGTGCGTGGGTTAACGACAATAACCAAAGCAGCTTCCTTGGTCTTGGGCAACTGTGGATGGTAAAAGCACCGGGCGCGTCGACTGCTACCTATTTAGATGATGACGACAGCTGCGTCGTTGATGTGCAGACCTGGACGGCCGACGGCACCCAGCATTGGTTTCCTGTCAATCTGGGCGCTGGAACGTTGCAATCCGGCTGCCAACAAAGCTCAACCTCGGTGTATGCGGCGGATTCTTCCGGCATCCAGCTGACCGCAACACGGCTCTCAAGCGGCATACTTGAACTTAACGGCTATGCGCCTGATGGCACGTGCGTGCTATTGACCTGCAATTCCTCTGTCGTCGCTCCAGAGGACCCAAACGGAAACTACGTCGCCAGCCGTGCCACCGGTGATCCGCTCTACTACTTTATTGATGACACCCTTGGCCGTCAGATATTCTTGACTGGCACGGGATCGGGCTGTACCTTCACCACCGGGAGCGGCTTCACCTATCCAACGTGCCTCTACGTTCCTACTTCCCAGTCGACAACTTCTCTATCGACTTATTCGCTGTACACCCTAACGATGGCCGATATTCCCCTAAACACTGACTTCAAAGAGACAGATGTCTCGGAGTGCACGACCGCAAACAATTGCATGGCAACCGTCATTACAAAGATTGTCCAGCCCGATGGCACTTCGTACACATTTCTGTACGACTGTTATCAGCCCGGCAACGCTGCCTGCAATTCCCCAGAGGGACAAAGTGGCTATTACGGTTTGCTCACAAGCATGACGCTGCCGACGGGTGCCACGATAAATTATGGCTATGGTAATTTTACTGATCCCCTGAATAACGTAAGTCGCTGGCTTACATCTAAGAGCAGCAGTTTTGGTATCTGGACATATTCGCCCTCGGGCTCCACGGTGACTGTCACTAAGCCGGACATGGCATACGATAAGATCACCTTGCAGTGGGACAATGGGGCGTGGCCCACGGAAATCCAGAACTCGAATGGCGACGTAGTTGCTAACATATGGGAATCTATTCCATGCCAATTGAAAATATGTAATGGCGTAGGCCACCAGGACTTCCGAAAACAAAGCGCTACCACTACACGTGCCTTGCCCGGAGGCGGGAGTATCTCACAAAAAGTGGTCTACACATATGATACACCGCAAACGGCGAACATAACGGCAATTCAAGAATGGAAATACTATCCCACTCTTCCATCTAGCCCAGATAAAACGACTTATATAAACTATGCGTCGATAGGAGGAGGAAGTAATATCATTAATAGGCCGTCGAGCGTAACGGTGTGCAACAGTACTGGCACCGACACGACAAATTGTCCTGGTGGCGGCAGCCGGGTGCGGCAGACTCTTATTACGTATGACGTGTACGGGAAAAGCAGTTGCAGGGGCGTAACTGGGCTTGTGCCAATTACAGGTGTCGCGAATCACGATGACACTAACTTCCCGGCGTCGTACACAACGAGGGGCAATCCCACCACAATTAAGCAATGGGCCAGCGGAAGTGGTAGTAGTGCGAGTTACCTTTCGACGACCCTCTATTACGATACGACCGGTCAAATTGTCGAGTCCGACGACCCAGCAGGCAATGCCACCTGCTATAACTATAACAATAACTTCTATACAGACCCAGGTACGGGCGCGCCATCGGCTTTTACGGCGGGTCCGACCAATGGATACCTGACGAACGTAACGAACAACATCGGATCGATATCGATGGGTTACTACTACGGTAGCGGAAGCGTAGCGCTGTCAACGGACTATAACTCTGTCACGACGTACGCACATTACGCCGACCCTTTCAACCGCAACACAGCAATCGACTATCCCATTGGATGGGCGCTCAACCAGTACCCGAGCCATACTGAAGTTGATTCGTACGTTTCGGTTGGAGACACCACGGCGTCTGTAACGTGCACGAGTTGTACGCACACCCAGGCGTTGCTAGACGCAATGGGCCGTCTATCTACGGAGAATGTCGTCAACAATCCTGCCGGTGAAAACGCTATCAATTTCAGCTATGACGGCCTGAACCGCGTGACCTCTGTTAGCCATCCCCACATGGGTCTTAGCGATCCTAATAATGTGCCTGAACTTCTATCGTACGACCCGCTTGGAAGGGTCGTTAGCATTCAGCACCCGGACGGTGAGGCGGACTTTCTGGCCTATGGTGCCTTAACTGGTAATCTTAGCAGCCTGACGAGCCAGCAAAGTTCACCCACGATTTATGGATACGGCTATCCTGTGGCTTTCATGGACGAAGCGGGAAAACAGGCGCAGCGCTGGATTGATGGGTTCGGCCATGTCATAGAGGCAGACGAGCCCATTTCCTCTGTTGATTTTGGCTCGGCGGTCCTCACGGTCGCGGGAAGCCCAGATGGAGCATCGGGAGAAGCACAAGTCAGCGTATCCTCTCCTAATAGCAGGGAGGTTTCGGCGTCTGCCCAGTACTCACCAGCATCGACGGCAGAATCTTTTGCGGCGGCCATAGCGAGCGCCTTCAACACGCTTAGCTCCTCAGTTCCTTTGATAGCTACGGCAGATGGAAGCACAATCACGATTATGTCGCTACAGCCCATTTCGTTTCAGGTTACCGTAAGCGCTGGCAGTCCGTTGACTGTTACTCCGACGTCTGGGGCTCTTACTGGGGGATCCGGTGGCCTAATGAATTCCTCCGCCAATGTTACGACATATGCCTACGATGTTCTTGGTAACTTAACTGGTGTTCAAGAAGGGGTGCAAAGCCGGAGTTATTCGTATGATGGTTTGAGCCGTCTGACCTCGGAAACGACTCCCGAAGAAGGGACGGTTACGCTTTCGTATCTGAACAGCTCGGGGAAAGTGTGCAGCGGCAACCCGGGAAACCCATGTTCCCGAACAGACGCGCGCGCAATCGTGACCACGCTGTCTTACGATAACGCCAATCGGCTAATCAAGAAGACCCACACGCCAAGCACAACAGGGCCGGAGAGCTATACATATGGCACGAGTGCCACAGGTTTCAACATCGGGCGGCTCTTGAAGATGACAGATCCGTCCGGATCGGAGACCTACGGCTATAACAGCATGGGGCAAATCACGTCGCTAGCAAAGAGCGCCGCCGGCACTAGTTATACAACGAAATATGCTTACAATACAGGCGGTCAGCTTACGCAAATAACGTACCCATCTGGACGTAAAGTGGAATACAGCTATGACTACGTCGGCCACTTATGCGAGGTGGCAGCGACGGCCGGCGTCAATTGTGGTGCTGCTACGACTCCTTATCTTACACTGCCATCTGGGAACTATGATGCCGCGGGCCGGCCTTTGAGTGCGACTTACGGCAATGGCGTGGTGGCGACGGCTGTGTATTCCCCGAGCCGCTCGCAACTTCAAAGTCTTAGCTACAGCCACGGCACTACAACTCTGTTTGGCCTGAACTACTATTACCAGCAGAATGCGACATTATGTCCGGACGGGAGTACGACGGGCAACAACGGACAAATACAATGCATCGCCGATATTGTGCAGCCGTCGCGAAGCGCTTCTTATGCCTATGATCAGCTCGGCCGGTTGAGTACCGCGAATACTGCGGGCGCCGCTCCCTACGCAGGGTGGGGTCTGGCCGAGACCTATGATCGATACGGAAATCGACAGGTGCAACAAGTGACAGCCGGTAGCGGATATTCTTCATTACTTACGTTCAATCCTGCTAACAACCAAATTACAAGCCCAGCACTTACCTATGACGCAAGCGGAAACGTGACTGCCCAGCCTGCACCGCTGAGCGCGACCTACAGTTACGACGGTGAAGAGTGCATGACGAACTTTACCGGCAATGGGGACACCGCGACATACACATGCGACGGCAATGGCTATCGAGTCGAGAAGCAAGACTCGGGCACAAATTCGGTCACCACGGTTTACATTCGCTCGGGTAACAGCGTGATCGCCGAGTATGACAATGGAGCGGCCGTAACGTCGCCAAGCCGCGAGTATATTTTCGGCCATCACCGCATAGCGACGATCGTGGGCAGTGTTAAGGGAGCCGGCGGAACAATCACGTACGAGCACCGCGACCACCTTTCCCCGAGAGTGTTCACGGATGTGAACGGAAAGAACATTGCCGAGCAAGGGCACTATCCTTTTGGAGAGCTTTGGTACAACAACAACTCCACTTCAAACTGGATCTTCACGGACTATGAGCGTGACCCGGAGAGCGGAATGGACTATGCTACCGCTCGGTATTACTCCAGCACGCTGGGACGTTTCATGTCGCCAGACCCGTTGAGGGGTGACATGTTCAATCCGCAGCGGCTAAACCGCTATTCCTACGTTCTCAATGATGTGATCAACCGTAAGGATACGATAGGTGCCGACGACGATGACGATGATGATGACGACGATGACGATGACGATGACGACGATGACACTTGTACTGTAGACTGCGGCTCACCTGGGAGTCCCTCTGGGGGAAGCCCTTCCGGCCAACCCCCAAACCTTAGCGCACCGCAGGCTAGTCTCGGCAGTGTTTCCGGCATTGGCAATATGGGTTTCGGTAGCAGCGATGCCGGGTTTGGCTCTCAGGACGGTCTCATCACCGCAATCTTGGTTTACAACGCTAATAGCGGCGGGGATCAGAATTGGTTTAATTGGGGTCCCGTAGGAGCGACTAACGACGATAGCTTCCAGCCTGGCAGCCTCGCATACGGCGTGTTCGTGCAAAATGCATCATATTTTAGAAATGCCAGCGGCGCGGTGAACGCCCTCGCGTGGGCCACGATCGGCGTGACCGCTGCGCCTTTTGCAATTGAGGGAGGGTTGGCACTAGGTACTGCGACGGTGAACGCTGGGCAAGCTGCTGTGAACGCTGGGATTTACTACGTCGGATATGCACAAGGAGCACTTGCCGGCTCGACTGGGGTATTGTTGGGCAAGTGGGTCAGTAGCGAAGAAAACTACATCATGGACGCGCAAGGGATGGGCCTGGATTACTTTAACCTTGGCAACGTTGGTTGGAAGATCGCGAACCTCGTGGGAAATGCGAGGCTCGCTAATCAGGGCTTTATAGATGCAGTCGTTCAGCGGGGACTGCCAATCTATTTGGGCAACCAACCGGTAGCAGCAGGAGGAACTTACGCATGGGAGTTACAGTACCTGTTCAATCTAGGGGTATCGAATCGGGTGCTGATTCCGGTATGGTAGTCTAGAGCCGTTATTTTGCTGCGTTGATTATGGAGAGACAAACCCGAATACGAATAGGGGAGGTCGTGTGGCCTCTATTTGCAGGGTTCAGCTTTTTTCTGAAAATCATACACAAGATTTTCTTTGCGTGGTGGCTCGATTCATTACTTCAGAGAAGGGCCAACAAGGCGCTATGGGACGATATCCAAACAAATCTTCATTTTCTGTACACGACGGGAGAGCCGGTTAGGGAAGAACGAACTCGGATTTTGCCGTTCGATTATGCTTCTGTCTATATCGACTTTGGGAACGTGCGATTTTGTTTCGCTCGGGGGCGAGATGAACTAAGCGTATCCCTCTCTCCTCGCATTGCGCTGAAAGAGACCTACGAGCTTTCCGTCGTCATTGCCGCGTTCGATTTAAAGGACATAGCCGACGTTGCGCCGTTAAACTCGCTGGCAGAAGTAAATGATCTATTGCAGACTCGGCTTCATGATCTGAACAGGGCATTTTCCGAGAGCCAGTATCCTGAATTCAAAACAAGACTCATGAAGGTGAAAGAAGGCGAGCGAATACTCACGCGTCAAGCGGAATGGGAGCTCAACAAGAGACTTTATTGTTGATAGCGATTCTATGTATGTCATTGGCACTCTGCAAAATCGGACGAACTGCTGAAAACCCCAAACTTCGAGTTACTTAGCTCTTGGCTTTTTTGGCTAAGTCAACAACTCAAGGTAGCAGGGAATGTCTTGCTTGGAAAGAACGTGAAATACATGCCTTTAGTTTCACGTCGTGATCTTATTTCTGCGGGTGTGACGGTAGGCGTCGGAGCACTTCTTCCAACCCACCTGCTTGCATCGGCGAGTGGGTTACCCGACTCTGGTGCGCAGTCTGCCACAGTGGCCGACGAGCGGATAGAACAGGTAGACAAGTCCCCTTACTCGATAGGCGAGCAGGAGGAGATACTCAAGCTCGCACGACACGCTCTCACAAAGCTATTTGAAGGTAAAACGGTGCTGGAATTGCAGCCCGACGCGGACCGTTTGGACCTCCCATCACCTGAGCGGCTCAATATCACGCTGAGACATGCTGGACGAATACGCGGCTCGATGTCAGCACCAGGGGCCAATCTGGGCAGGCAGATCACAGAGTCTGTTTATCGCGCTGCGATGGATCGTCGCTACGGTGGACACCTGACCAGATGGGAAATGCCGGATACGCTCCTGGAAGTGTGGATACAAACGGGGTCGTCTGAAATCAGTCCTGATGCTCGGTTCGAGAAGCATGTTCTTCTTCTAGGTATTGAAGGATTGGAGATCGAGGGCCACGGGAAATCCGCCTACTATAAGCCGTCGGTTGCAATTACGAGCAGGTACAAGAGCGATACGGCTCTCTTTGAAGCATTGTGCAAGAAAGCCAGATTGCAAAAGGATGCGTGGCGACAGACAGACGTAAGTGTGAGAAAGACACAGTGGGTGTGTGTGCGTAGCGTTAGCAACGCGCATTTTTTTAGCCATGAGCTCGAAGGCAAGACCAAGCTCCCGATAACGCCAAATAACTGTATTGCAGAATCGGCTTCTTATCTCTTAAGGAATCAGGACGCAGATGGAAGCAGTGCCTACCTCTACGACCCGATCACGGATCTATTTGCAGCGAAGAAAGCAAATCTCGTCCGATCTGCTGGATGCTTGTTCGGGCTGTCGCAAATCCTTCAAAGCAACCACCATATCGCGGCCAAGAGGGACTTCAAAACCTGTACCCTACAAATGGCGCGAAGCCTGCTGAGCCGGACATCACTCATAGACGATGGTAGGCGAGTTGTCCAGGAAGAGAAGGGCGGTGGATTACCAGGAGAAGAAGACGCTGCTGGGGAACCGGCGGAAGAGGGAGAAAGCGCGAGGAAATTAGCACAAGGGGAAGAAAAGGCAGATGAATCACCGGAAGAGGAGGAGAGATCTGCGAGACTACCGGCGGTTGGGGCGACCGCACTGCTAGCCGCCGCGCTGAGTGGCGACGTTTTGCGAAGGGAGTTCGCCCAAGAGTACCAACAGCTATATCGTAGCATCGCCTCAGCTCAGAAGCAGGATGGCCGCTTCGTTACCCATTTCGGGGAGACTGCGGAGAGCGAACGAGTGGCCAATTACTATTCCGGGGAAGCCCTATTGCTCTTAGCTTTGGAAGCAGAGCGGGGCAATACGGAAGCGCTGGAAATGTGCAAGCGCGCCTTCCAGCCGTACGTGCTTCATTTTAGAAAGGGGCCTACAACGGCTTTTGTCGGATGGCACGTAAATGTTTGGTCTCGGATTGCATTATTGTCAGGAGATCATGCCTACGCGGATTTTGCGTTCGAGCAAACGGACTGGCTTTTGCAGAAGCAGATCAACAGTCATCACGATTCACGTTGGCTTGGTGGTTTTTCGCAAACCGACGCGGCTCCGCAGTTTTCTTCCATTGTGTTTTTGGAAGCCACCGTTCGAGCTTTGATGTTGGCAATCAAGATCAGAGATGCTGAAAGAATGAGAAAATATGCCAATAGCGTGCACTCGGGTCTACGTTTCTGCAAACAACTCAGGCTGGAGGAAACACCAGCGACCCTGCTCGCCAATCCAATGCGCTGCAAAGGAGGCGTTGCGCTCGGATTAATCGACCGCAGGGTTCGTTGCGATGCGGTTCAGCACTTCATCACTTTGTGCCTCGCGGTCGAGCAGATAAGACACTACCTGGTGTAGGGCGAACACCGCGGGGTGATCGTTGATCGCCGAGCAGAGCGGTTGTTGTTCGCGTTCGAGGACGACCAGCGCAACACTTGATCAACAGCAGGGGGCTGTAAAGAGAAGCGTGAAAGTAATCTATACTTTGGTTTCACGTCGTGGTCTCAATGTGAGCGGTACGTGAACCCCATGCCCTACTGATCTGCCCCCAGAATCCGTTCACGGGATAATACGACAAGTTAGCATAATCGTATCGTCGGTGGCCACCACATGGGACTCCGCCAGTAACTCGTACAATGGTGCAACTAAGTCGGCAACGTCGCCGCACCAGACCGACTGCGTTGCCCGCGAGATCTCGAAACCCTGCCGCTCGAAGATATCTTCCAGCCGGTACAACGGAAGATAGTCGGAGTACTTACTGGTTACGATGTAGGCCAGCAGTCCCGGCCCGGCCAGTCCTTTGTCGATGGCCGCTTCCGGTTTGCCCGCCGCCACCATTTGCGGATTCTCTCCGGCGTGTTCGCAAACCGCACAGGCATACTTCTTGCGCACATGCTGCCAGCGCTCGAAGTGGCCGGGAATGTACTCGACTTGCCAGCTCTCGTCCGCGCCGATCTCTTGGCGCTCCACGCCGCAGGTCGGGCACACGCGCTCCTCCGGGTTGAGTTCGTAGACCTTCGTCGTTACAGGGAGATTCTCAAAGTTCGCCAGAGCACGCCGCCCGCGCCGCCGCTGCACCCGCCGCAGTTCGGACCCGTCTTCCGTCGGCAACTGCGGCGGAACGTCCTCCGGGCAGACCGGCTTCCGCTCCAGTTCCTCGGCGAAGTCGAGCAGCATCTGCGCCAGATCGCCAGCGGAACGCAACCGGTCCGCGCGCGGCCCGTAATACCATTTCCGAAACCGCTCCAGTTCCATCTGCAACCGCAGCAGTTCCACTTGGAGTTCTTCGGCGCGCTTCGTCTGCGCTTCCGCTCTTTGCTCTTGTTCTTCGGCCCGTTGTTTCTCGCGGTCGCGCTCCCCGAGCAGCGAACGCAGCAGCGCTTGCAACGTTTCTTTGTCTTCGGGTAAGTTTGCTAAGTTAGATTCCACGGGATGCACTTACTCTTAGACGTAAGTACACCACCATAAGTTATCTCAGGCCATCACTTTTTCTTTGTGGTCTGGATTGATTCTCGCAGCGCGCTGATAGCGCGCCACGCGCTTCAGCTTCGAGACGTCGATCCCGTCCAGCACCATCGCCAACTCGCTCGCCCGTAACTCCACCGAGCGCACTCCTTCCCCCACGCGAGGCAGCTTGAACACGCCCGCTTCCAGCCGCTTGTACCACAGCACGAACCCGTCCCGGTCCCACGCCAAAATCTTCAAACGGTCCGCACGTCGCGATCGAAACACGAACAGATGTCCACTCAGCGGGTCCTCACCAATCACCGCTTTCACGCGCTCCGCCAGCCGGTCGAAGTCGGGTAAGAGAGCGTCATTGCTGACGCTCCCTCCCCTAAGAACCGGACATGAAAGTTTCCCTTCATCCGGCTCAAGCCATGTGTAAGCCCTCTGGAGT
>Ga0326728_10011048_pt1 | contig 20806 bp, 19 predicted proteins | sample MB3enrmetagenome_FD_207602 | JGI IMG/M metagenome (GOLD analysis project Ga0326728, IMG submission 207602) | Lab enriched peat soil microbial communities from McLean, Ithaca, NY, United States - MB31MN | ecosystem: Environmental > Terrestrial > Soil > Wetlands > Peat | place: USA: New York... | reverse complement strand
GATGTATCCAGCACCGCCTGTGACGAGTATTGTCATTCATCCTCTGCGAAAACGCGAGACAGGGGAAGCCAGCACTCCCGCAAAACGGCCTCTAGGTTGTATGCTAGGGTGTACGGACGTACATTCTGTAAATCGAAGCCGCAGCGATTTAGATAGAATTGCTTGGTATTTTTGCCGTTTTGTCTCTTTGTGCGGATCGATAAGACATCGGCGCTGGCCGTGTTCACAGCCGTGCTGGCATGCCCGCAATTCTCGCGCTGGAATACGGCCTAATGCTGGGCGCGGGGCGGCCCGTGCCTGACGCCGTGTGCCCCATCGCCTCGCTGCCTGGCTATGCCGTCGTGTTCTTCGTTGGCGCGATAGGCGAGGAGCTGGGCTGGCAGGGCTATGCTGCGGCAGTCTTGCAAGGACGGTACGGCGCCCTGCAAACCGCGCTCATGGCCGGGCCGATTTGGGCCGGACGGCACGTCATCCCCTATCTGCAAACGCGCCACACTCTGAGCTGGGTGGCCTCGCAATGCGTGCGCACGATTGCCGCCCGCGTGCTCATGGTGTGGATCTCCAGGAATGCCGGAGGGAGCGTATTCGTCTGCGCGATTTTTCATATGATGATCGATGTCGGCGAGTTCATGTTCCCGAATTATGGCTCGCACTACGATCCGTTTATAGCCGCAACGCTCATGGCGGCTTTGGCGGGGCTGGTTAGCGTCCTGTGGGGGCCGAAGACCCTCGCCCGTTTTCGCTTTGCGCGAACATAGCGCGCTTTCAGGAAAAGTGTGTGCGGTTTTCCGCCCGGAAAGCGCGCCAAAACAGGATCCTAGAGCACATTCAGCGAGCTGCTGAATGTGCTCTAGCGCCGGCATAGGGCGATTGCGGCAGCGGCATCGTCTCCGCTGTCTAGGCCCTGCCGCAGATGGGCCTTGAGGAAAATTGAAGCGGACCGGTTTTTAGGCATCGCAATTTTCGGACGGAGGCGTTGACCCGCGACGCGCCTTCGCTTATCTGCTTCGCATGTCAAAATTGCCTATAATCAAGCTCCCCGATCCGATCTTGCGTGAGAAGTCGCTGCCGGTGGAAGCCGTCGACGAGCACGTGCGCGCCTTCCTCAACGATATGCTCGAAACCATGTACGCAGCGCCGGGCATCGGCCTCGCCGCCGTTCAAGTCGGCGTCTTGCGCCGCATGCTGGTCCTCGACGTAGCCCGCGGCAAGGACGAGCCCAAAAATCCGATGATGCTCATCAACCCCGAGATCGTAGCTCAGGGCGATACGCCGCGCCTGCACGAGGAGGGGTGCTTATCCATCCCCGAGATGTATGCGGAGGTGGAGCGGCCGGCGCTCGTGCGCGTGCGCTACGTGGATATTGAAGGAAACCAGCGCGAGGAGGAATTTCAGGATTTGCTCGCGACCGTCGTTCAGCACGAGATCGATCATCTGAACGGGTTGCTCTTCATCGATCATCTGTCGCGGCTCAAGCGCAACCTGCTCGTGAAGAAATTCCACAAGGCGCAGCGGGAGAAGGCGGCGGCGGCGCTTTAGCTCCTTCGGCCGCCCCCATCGCCTCTTAACGCTTGGCCACGGCGTCCTGAAGTTGCCGGCGCGCCGTCTTGAACGCGTCGCGGATCGTTACGTAGACGTCCTCGTGAGCCCCCGTGACGGCGGGTTCGCGGCTTACCGCAATATCGGGCGCGTCGGGAACAACTAGGTGAATGCGGACTTGAAAGGTGTCGCCCTTGTGATGGCGGCGCTGCGGCTTTGCCACGACGACGCTCGCGCTCACGATGCGGCCGCAGAATTGCTCGAGCTTCTCCGCCTCCTCCCGGATGCGCGCCTCAACTGCATCGGAGTGCTCAACGCCGTCAAAGGCAACTTGAAGTGGGACTTGCATGGTGTAACCTCTTCATAGAGTAGAAAGCTCAAGAATATTTGCCCAGCCCCGCGCGGGCCTTGAACCTAGCATTGCGCGCACAAGGACTGCCGCCTTTCCTTGATATCGGTCAATGTGTTGGGAACGCAAAGCGATGAAGTACGAAGAGTGAACGGCAATGCGACGAGTGTGAGGCCGATAGGCGAAAGTCCGCTGTTCGCGGGCGGCAGCCAGCCTGCGCGCCGAGGATTTGGGCTAACGCAAGTTGCAGCAGGAAACGCGAACCTTCCCGTCCGGACGCGCGACGCCGCGGGGACAGCTTTCTGCACGCTGGTCGAATTTTCGGTGCCCGGCATCGCCCCCAAAGGCAGCCTGCTCGTCGTAGCGCCTCTATCCGGGCATTTCGCGATTATCGCCCGGGATCTCATTGCCGGCTTGCTTCCCCATTTTTGCGTCTACATCACGGACTGGACCAATGTCCGGCATGTCGCCGCCGCAGAGGGGCCGCTCGGCCTCGATGGGAATATCGCCTGCGTCTTGGACTGCATAAAGAGGCTACCGCCGGGCCTCAACGTGCTTGGCCTGTGCCAGGGCGGCGTGCCCGCGCTTGCCGCAACGGCGCTCCTTGCTCAGTGCGATCACGCGAGCACCCCTGCCAGCCTCGTTCTGATGGGGTCTCCCATAGACCCGCTCGCCGCCCCAACCCGCGTCTCGAGTCTCCTGCGCTCCCGGCCCCTATCCTGGTTCGAACAAACCGTGATCGCGACGGTGCCGGAGGATTTCGCGGGCCGCGGACGCCGGGTCTATCCGGCACAATTGCATTTGCTTCCACTTTGGATCTACCTGGCGCGGCATATCAGCGGGGGCAGCGCTACCGCCGCGAAACTGCTCTTCGACGATGGCAGCGACCCGGCGCAATTCCCGTTTCTCGATCTGTTCACCTCGATCATGGACCTCGACGCCGCGTTCTTCCTTGAGAATACAAGGGACGTGTTTCAGGAGTGCCTTTTGCGAAAGAACGCGCTTCGCTTTAGAGGCGAACGCATCGACCCCAGCGCGATCCGTACAACCGCGCTGCTGACCGTCGAGGGCGAGCGCGACGATATCGCAGCGCCGGGCCAAACAAGCGCGGCGCATGAGCTGTGCAGCTCGCTTCCCCAGCGCTTGCACCGCAGCCTCGCCGTGCCGCAGGCGGGGCACTTCTCGCTGTTCTACGGCGAGACATGGCGAAGAGCGGTGCTGCCCGCGATCTGCGAGTTCTGCGGTTTGCACCAGCGCACGCCGATGGCCGCTTCGGAAGATTTGGTCCGCGTCTGACGCGTGCCGGCGGCCCGCGCCGGGGATGAGAGCCGGCGGCAACCGCGCTTCAGCGGCGGCGGTCGATCGCTACGCAAGAGTGCGCGGCTGTGCCCGGCGCTTGTGCTTCTGCTTCCGGTGCTTAGCGGGCTTCGCGCGGATGGTATGTGCCGGATCCGACCCCACCGGCCGAAGTGAAAGCTATCCCTTCCGGCAGAAGTTTCTGAAGAAGGCGCAAGGTCGCTGAACCTTATCCGTGACCATGGGGATGTTTACGTGGGAACAAGGACTTATTCGGATTCAATCCAGGCGGCGAAGGCGCAAGCACCGGGAGCCCCCTTACGGCCATAAGGTGGCCCCCTCTGCCGCAACAAGGGGAGAGGCAAACGGCGGCGCGCCGGGGGCTGCTGGGCTTCTTCCGCCGCCAGTAACGCGCACGCCGTCATCGCTAGGCGGCCCGCTCCTGCTGCGGAAGGCAGCGCAGCGCCTCTTGTCCTGCCGGAGTCCGTGTCACCTGCCGAAAGCTTGACAAGGCCAGCATTGAAGAACGATACGTGGCGAACGTGTCACTGCATGTGAGCTAGTTTGCGGACAAAGTGACCGGTTTTGGCCCACTTTCCTGGATCGCCACATTTCGAGCCATTCCGCAACTGAGGGGGAACCAACCGAAATGGCAGCCGCCGCACACTGTCAAAGAGCTGCAATGCGGCTATTGTATTTAACCGATGTCTGATCGTCTCAGCGCGTTCAGCCGTAAGCAACACCATTTTGGCGGCAATCGCAGGTCCGCATGACCTCCCACGAGCTGAGCTACGCAACGGCAAGCACCCCGCCGGTCCGGCGCTGGCTTATCCGCACCATTGAGAACCTTTCCGGCCGCCGCAGGCTACTGAAAACCTATCATCGCTGGCGTGCCAAGAGTGCTGGGGGCCCGCGCATGTGGCGCGACGCGCTCGACATGATCGGGACGCGGCTTGAGATCAACGCACCGGCAGATTGGCACGCCCGCCTCCCGGATGGCCCGCTCATCATCATCGCCAACCATCCGTTCGGTATCGCCGACGGTATCGCCATCCTGTCGATCGCCGAGCGTATCGGCAGACCCTACCGCACTCTGCTCAACGCCGATTTCATGCGTTTGCCGGAGGTCCAGGCGCTTGGGCTGCCGATCGATTTTAACGAGACGAAAGAGGCGCTGGCGACCAATCTCAAGACGCGTAACGAGGCCCGGCGGCTCCTCAAAGAGGGCGTCACCCTCGTCATTTTTCCCGCCGGCGGCGTGGCGACGGCGGAAAAGCCTTTCGGCACAGCGGAAGAGCTGCCGTGGAAACTGTTTGCCGCCCGTCTCATTCAGCAGTCTGGCGCCACGGTCTTGCCGGTATATTTCGAGGGGCAGAACTCGACCCTTTTCCATTTCGTCAGCCGGTACAGCCTGTCGCTCCGGCTCTCGCTACTTGTCTTGGAGTTTCGTCACCACATTGGCGCCACCCTCCGGGTGAGGATCGGGCTTCCGGTTTCGTTGACCGAGATTGCGGCCGGCGCCAACGGCGGTTCGATCATCGATGAACTCTATGTGCGGGTTCATCGCCTGGCACCCGGCGCGGAAACCGCGGATCGTACCGCGCTGCTGCCGCGCCCAATACATCGGCGCCGCCGTTATCCATGGGATCCGCCGCGCGAACGGGCCCGGCGAGCCTTGGGCAGCACGAGCGGCGAATCCGCATGAATGGAAACATCCCAGCACAGGTCATTGAGATTGGAGCTGTTGCGGCTGTCACAGGAGGCGTCCTCGGTGCAGACGCTTATTGGACGAAGAGGCTGTACGCGTGGCCCCCATTCAAGCTCCGCGCGTGGCCTTGAAGGGTGAGCTAGGAATACCCGCATCCGCTTTTTGTGCGAAGTCATGGTGCGGGAATGCCGGCACCTGGCCCGTCGCGTCGCGGTCCAACCTTCCGCTAGCGGAGCGCAGCGGCCGGGAAGCTTGGACCAATCCGGCCGTGAATCGGCGCGCCTTCGCTTCGCATGTCCGGGCTCGATTTTTGTAGCGCCACACCATGGTTAAAACCGGGATGGTGAATGGGGCGGATTTTTATTTCTCCCCGCCGCAAAAATCGCGATTTTTGCGCGTTTTCACCCTCAAATCGCGACTCCAAAAAGTCCATTAAATATAGATTCTTGCGCCCCTTAACCAAAAACTGTAACCCAAGATTGTGTAAGTATACTGCCGCCACCCATTCCTATTCTGCGCAGCAAACGGAGTTTCTTTCGTATTATTAGTACGTTAGCTGGCCCGGTGGCGCCCTTAACGCTTTGGCAAGGCGCTTTCTCTTAGCATCGCGCCATAGAGGATCGCCTAGCGCAGGCGCAGCGCTACGGTTTTGTACCGCACTCGTAACGCCGGCCGGGGAGGGTGAGCGAGGCATGTCGCGAACCACGGTCCGCGCCATGCGCTGCGCGATCAGTCGATTTCATGAGCGGGCATGCGGCCCGCCGTGCCGGCGGGGGCAGCGCGCAAATATTGATTGGGCCAAGGCATAGGGTAGCCAAGCTCCTGGGCTGCATGGAGCGGCCAATACGGATTGCGCAGCAGCTCGCGCGCCAGGAGCACGAAATCGGCTTGGCCGGTGCGGACGATGTGGTCGGCCTGTGCGGCCGAGGTAATCATGCCGACGGCGGAGGTGGCGATGCCCGTTTCGCGGCGGATGCGCTCGGCGAACGCGGTTTGATAGCCTGGGCCGACGGGCATTTGCGCCCGTTCGATATTGCCGCCGGAGGAGACGTCGATAAGATCGGTGCCGAGCGTTTTCAGCTCGCGGGCAAGGGCGGCAGATTGCTCGATGTCCCATCCGCCTTCGCTCCAGTCGGTCGCGGAGATGCGCACGAAGAGCGGGCAGCGATCCGGCAGCACCTTGCGCACGGCGGCAACCGTCTCGCGCAAGAAGCGGGTCCGGTTCTCGAAGGTGCCGCCATATTCGTCAGCGCGATGGTTGCTGAGCGGCGACAGGAACTCGTGCAGGAGATAGCCATGCGCGGCGTGGATTTCGATCGCGCGAAAGCCGGCTTGGCAGGCGCGCTCTGCCGCGGTTGCGAACGCGTCCCGCAAGTCGTGAATCTCGCTGACGGCAAGCTCGCGCGGCGCCGCATAGTTCTGGGCGAATGGCAGCGCACTTGGGCCGGCGGGCTGCCAGCCGCCTTCCGCCTCCGGCACCGCGCCGCTTCCAGACCACGGCCGGTAAGTGCTGCCTTTGCGCCCCGCATGAGCGAGCTGAATGCCCGCGATCGAGCCCTGCGTGCCGATAAAGCGCGTGATTTTCTCAAGCGGCTCGAAATGCGCCTCGCTCCAAACGCCAAGGTCTTGCGGCGAAATCCGCCCTTCGGGCGTTACCGCAGCCGCTTCCGTGATAACAAGGCCCGCGCCGCCGACGGCCCGGGTTCCGAGGTGGACGAAATGCCAGTCGTTTGCCCGCCCGTTCTCGCAAGAATACTGGCACATCGGCGATACGCCGATGCGGTTTGGGAAGACCACGTCACGCAAGCGAAACTCGCTCAACAAATGCGCCATGCGAATACCTTTCGATTTTTACCGGGCTGCGAAAACTATACCGGCTGCAGGCTCATTGCGGGAGCCTGACCCGCAAACGCGAGCAGCCTTTCATTGCAACGTTACAGTACGAAGGAGCGCAGCTTGCTTCAAGATAGTCCGCTAGCGGCCGCGCTAGCGCCAGAAGCGGCCGCTGGATCTCAGGCGCTGCCATGCCTCGGGCGCGCCCGCCCACACCTCTGCCGCCTTCGCTTCGTGCTGGCCTAGCACGAAGCCCGCAGCGACGAGCGCGGCCGGTTCGTCGCGGCAAGCGGCGGCGCAAATATCGCGCATTTGCCCGGCCATCGCCACATCGTTCACATAGCCGAAAATATCCTGCAGCTTTTTCAACTGCTTGACGAACGGCTTCACCTTCGCCCGCGCGTAAAGCGGCGCCAAAAACTGCACGGTGTAGCGCAGCTTCTTGAGCGATTTTCGCATCTCATGCCGCTTCACGCCTTCGAGGCTGCTGATCGAGCGGCCGAGTTTTGCCGGCTTTTTCCAGCGCTTTTGCAGTGCCTTGTCCGCATACTCCTCCACGGGACTCTGCAAAGAGGGGTCTCGCTCAAGCATGGACGGCCACAGCGTCAGGCTCAAAAGCAGGCGGGTCCAGGCCGCGCTGGCGAGCGCATCGCGCGCCTCTTTCTGCATCGCTGCGCGGTGCGCCTGCAGCGCACCCAAAAGCGCATCGAAGCCCGGTTTGCGCGGCGGATTACCGGCGAAGGGCGCGTAGATTTCCCCGATGAGCACGTCGGCATCGCGCAGTTGCCCAACGGCTCTGGAGAGGGTCCGAGCGTCGGTCTCGATCTGGCGCAACAGCGGCGAATCCCCGAGCGCCTGGAGCGCCCGGTGAGCGCTACGAAGGCGGGTTAGCCCGACGCGAAGCTGATGAGCCCCTTCCGGTTCTTCCGTCTCAAGGACTGCGGTCCTGTTTTTGACAATCTGCTCCCTGGCTGCGCGCAAAATCTCAGCAAAAGCCTCGCCGCAAGTCTGGCCCTTTACGATATTGGGCGCCCGGGCGCGGACAGGCTCGATCGCTTTGGCGGGGCGTTTTTTGAGAAGGAGCCGGTATCCCCTCTCGGCCTTGGATACCGGAGAGAGACGGACCCCGCTTTTTGCAAAGAGCGATTGCGCCGCCCGAAGGAGATCCTTCGGATGGCCTTTAACGAGCTCAAGGCCGGCCTCGCAGATTTCGCTTCTGCGGTTCATGGCGAGTGTCTGGCCCCTGTCGAGCGCTAACTCCATCACGCTGCCGCGCGTGCGGAGCCGGTGGGTCGTCCGGGTCACGACGGTCTCGAAGGCCTGTGTCAGGCCTGAGCCCCTTACCGCTTTTTGGACCTTGCGGCGGACGCGCTTATCGTGAATACGGGCTGGATTGGGCTGGGCGCCGTCGAGACGGTCCTCGATCCCGGCGGGGTTCGATAGGCCGTCTTGCAGATCCATTCCGAGCTTCACAGTTTGAACGTAGCTTTGCCCGTCTTTGCGAACCCGTAACGATATGCCTTGGGCATGCAGCCTGTGATCCGGCGTATCGTAATAAACAGATCTCAAGACTTTCTGGGTCCCGGCTGCGTGCAGCTTCGGATTTCTGGCGAGCCGCTCGAGCTCCTTTCCGGTCAGGTCGAGCTTGAGTTCGAATTCGCGGTTGAGCTGCGGCATGACGAACGTCCCCGATTGGGCAAAAAAAACCTGAGAGTCTAAGCAGCCTTCCGCGTTCCCGTTCCGATTGGAGGAAGCGGGCGTGCGTCTATCGATAAGCGGTTCCTGCAGCCGACGGTGAGACCGGGTGCCGCATTTTGCGCATGTGCGCCAAAGCCATAAAGGGCGAGCCGGGCTTTCATAGGACCTTCCCTGACGGAACGGAGCCAAAAGGATAAAACGCGAAGCTCCGGCACGGGGTTCCCCGGCCGCTAAATATCCACCGGCCGCAAGATCTCCGCCTCGGCTGCTCCGGCGCAGATTCCCAATTGGTCCAAAGCATCCTCCAAATAATCCGGCAAAAGCGGAAGGCTGAAAAGATAGGCAGGCGCATTGCTGCCATGCTCGGACTTGGCAGTCGCGATAGCTTCGTCGAGTTCGCCAGGAGCGTAGGTGCCGCGGCCGATCCACGCAAGCGCGATCAAGCTCGCTTGCTCGTCTTCGTTCAGGCCGTTCAGAAATTCCCTAAGCTCTTGCCGGGTTGCGTCGCCGGGCAAATCTTCTAGGATCGTTTCTCCCTCCGCGTCATCCGAATCGGATTCGGACTCTTTTTCCTCGTCCCACGCGTCCGTCTTCACGTCGACCTCGCGAGAGCGAAGAATGACATGCGCCACTTTATCGGGTGAGATTTCCAGCATTTCAATCAGCTCTGGCATCCGGCGCGTCCTAGATGAGCCGCGATTTCCTCGAAGACACGATGAAACATAGCGGGCGTTAACCGTCGCGTATTCGTATTATATCTTGAACAATGATAGCTGCCGAAAAGTTTGCGTCCATCGCCTATATCAACAGCTTCTCCGTGCGCGAACTTATATTGGGACGCTTTCAAGCCTAATGCCCGCAACGTTGTATCAAAGGAAATCCGGCCAAGCGCGAGGATCGCCCTCAAGCTCTGCATTCCGGCAAGCGACGCATTGAGGAAGCTGCGGCAGGCGGCGACCTCGTTTGGAAGCGGTTTATTCTCAGGCGGAACGCAGCGGACGGCATTTGTGATCCGGCAGCCAGTCAGAACGAGGCCGTCGTCCACTCGCTCCCCATAGCTTCCGCGGGCAAATCCGAACTTAAGGAGCGTCTCGTACAGCAGCACGCCGGCAAAGTCGCCCGTGAATGGCCGCCCCGTGCGGTTGGCGCCTTTCAGGCCGGGGGCCAGCCCCACGATCAGAAGCTCCGCATCGGCAGGTCCGAAGGAAGGGACGGGCGCATTGAACCAGTCCGGATACTGCGCCCGGTTCGCCTCACGGTAGCTGACAAGCCTCGGACAAAGAGGGCAATCCGCGCACGGCTCACTGGGCCCCGCAACGATATGGGGCCTCAGAACCGCGTTCGAAGGGGCCATCGGGTTTGTCACGCCCCGCCAGAGCCGCTATTCCGCGTCGGCCGGATTCTCACGCGCCATAGCAGTCGCGCTCATGCGCTCGTGCAACCGTTGCTCGTGAATGTGCGCCTGATATTCACGCCCGTTTTCGGGACGCTGGGTCCGGCAGATATCCTTCTGCAAGTCCGCAAGATCGATGAACTGATCGGCTTGACGGCGAAGCTCATCGGCAACCATGGGAGGCTGCGTGGTGAGTGTCGACACGACGCTGACACGCTTGCCTTTATGCTGCAGAGCCTCGACGAGCGTGCGAAAATCGCCATCTCCGGAGAAAAGCACGATATGATCGAGGTGTTCGGCGAGTTCCATCGCGTCGACCGCAAGCTCAATATCCATATTGCCCTTTATTTTGCGGCGGCCCGAAGCATCGGTGAACTCTTTTGTGGGCTTCGTAACCATGGAGTATCCGTTATAATCGAGCCAATCGATTAGCGGCCGGATAGACGAATACTCTTGCTCCTCTGCAAGAGCTGTGTAATACAGTGCTCTCAACAGAAGGCCCTTATTACGAAAGAGGTTCAGTAGACGCTTGTAATCTATGTCAAAGCCTAACGCTTTGGCTGTAGCGTAAAGATTTGCCCCGTCTATAAAAAGAGCGACGCGCTCAGTTGGGTAGAAATTCATCCTGTTACCTTAGCTGCAATCCTTAAGAGGTTGGGGGGTAGTGTGTTTGCATTTAGTTTTGGCCTTCATTCCAGACCCCACATCAAGAATCGATCCAAAATATAGCGACAGACCTAACATATCAAAGCATCGTGTGAGATTTCAAGGTGGTATGATCGTCATCGCACTTGGTTCCAATCTAACTGGCAACTTCGGCGCTCCTGAAAACGCACTGCGCAGGGCGGTTAGTGAGTTGGCTGCGTCCGGAATACAAATATTGGGCGCATCAAGAATATATATTACGCGGGCGCACGCCTACACCCGGCAGCCCGATTTTGCGAATGCTGCCGTTGCGGTTGCGACACCTTTACCGGCAAATGCTCTTCTTCTAATCTTGAAGCGGATTGAGGCACAAGCTGGGCGCCGCAAGACAAAAGATGCGCGCAAGCCATTTTTTCACTGGAGACCCCGGCCCCTCGACCTCGATATTGTGAGTTACAAGGGTATCGTCCGCAACTGGAAGGCGAAGAACCCAAAAGCGCCCCGGTGCGTCATTCTGCCGCATCCGCGAGCGCATGAAAGAGCGTTCGTGTTGCGGCCGCTCGCCGATATTGCCCCGCATTGGCATCATCCCGTGCTCGGCTTGACCGCGGTCCAGCTCCTAAAAAGACCTGCGGTTCGCGAAACGGGAAAAATCCTAAGCAGCCAGGATGTTTGCGGCGAGCTGCCACCGCTAAAACGCTTCTTGCCATAAGATTGCCGCGAAATCCGAAAAAAGAACGAGCGTTCCTTTTTTTTGCGGTTAGGCGAGCGGCGTGCCAAAATTGGCTCCAGAAATTCAAGCGGCCCGGCGGGAGCATATTCTCGCAGCGGCGGAGCGTTGCTTCATCGAAAAGGGGTTTCACCCCGCAACGATGTCTGCCATCTGCCGGGAAGCGGGCGTCAGCCCCGGCGCGCTTTACACGTATTTCGCTTCCAAAGAAGAGCTTATAGCGGGCCTCTGCGAGCGCGAGAGGGACCGTTTTGCCAAGGAGTTGGCACGCATAACTGAGGCCACCGGCTTCCTTGCCGCTCTGCAATCGCTGGCCGAGCAATATTGCTGCCATGAACCCGCCGGCAAAGTACGCCTTCATATCGAAATCGCCGCGGAGGCAGGCCGCAACGGGGCGATCGGGCGCACAGTCCGGGAGATGGACAGGATCGTGCGCGAGAGCCTCGTCGAGCTTATCGAGCGCGAAAAGGAGCGGGGCCGGATCGCGCCCAAGCTACCGGCGGACACGATCGTCCGAGCGATGGGTGCTTTCGGCGACGGCCTTTTCTTGAAACGCGCAATCGATCCGGATTTCGATCCTGAGCCAATCATTCCAGCCATGATGACGATGATATCGGCGCTGCTTGCGCCTGCTTCACCTTTAGAGCCTGTAGCGAAACGGAAGAAACCATGACGCTCGATTGCAAAAAACAGCGGATGCGTGCGGCTTGGATATTTGGGCTTGAAAGGCACCGTCATTGTAAGGGGCATCGCCCCGAAGCAATCCAGGCACAAGCCGTTTATGGTTCCTTGGATCGCCACGGCGGCAGGAGCCGCCTCGCGATGACGGTCAAGCGCGCGCCGTTTGCGTGGGCCGTTGCGCTGGTTCTTGCGTTACAAGCGCTCCCTGCCTCCGGCGCCGAAGACGCCGCCCGCGGGGATGCCGCCACCGCGCAGCCGGCAAAGCCGCCAGCGATAACAGTGACCGGGGCGAAGCGGATCACATTTGTGGATAACGTACAGGTTACGGGTTCGCTCGTCCCGCGCGAGGAAGTTCTGGCCGGGCCGGAGATCGACGGTTACCGGATCACCGGGCTTCTGGCCGAAGAGGGCGACCGCGTGGAGGCCGGGCAAGTTCTCGCCCGGCTGTCGCGCGAAATCCTCGAGGCGCAGCTCGCGCAGAACTCGGCCTCCGTCGCTAGGTCTCAGGCCGCGGCCGAGCAGGTGCGCAATCAGATCTTAGAAAGCGAAGCCACGCTCCACCAGGCCGAAGATTCCTTCAATCGAATCAAGCCCCTGCGCGAGTCCGGCGTGGCAAGCCAGGCGGCGTTCGATGAGCGCGATGCGGCTTTCCGCACAGCACGCGCCCGGCTCGCAGCGCAAAAGGAAGGCTTGAAGCTCGCCGAAGCCGACCTGCTTTTGATCCGCGCGCAACGTCAGGAGCTGGAGGTCAAGCTCGGGCGGACCGAAATCCGCTCCCCCGCCGCCGGAATCGTCAGCCGGCGCACGGCGCGGCTCGGCTCCATTTCCTCCTCCTCCGCCGATGCTCTGTTCCGTATCGTCAAAGACGGCGAAATCGAACTCGACGCGGAGGTGCCCGAGTTTTACATGACGAAGCTGAAGGCTGGACAGCGCGCCGAGGTGGAGATCGCTGGCACCGGCGAGCGGGAAGGCACCGTCAGGCTCGTCTCCTCCGAGGTCAATCCGTCGAGCCGCCTCGGGCGGGTGCGCATTTTTCTCGGCCGCTCACCAGTGCTCAGGATCGGCACATTCGCGAAGGCTATGATCGATGCCGGCCAGCGCGACGCCGTAGGCGTGCCGTCGACGGCGGTTCTTTACCGGAACGACGGCGCGATCGTGCTGACCGTCGTGGATAACAAAATCCGCGAGCGCGCGGTTAAGCCCGGCCTCCTCGCCGGCGACAGCGTGGAGATTAGGGAAGGGTTGAAGGAAGGCGAATTGGTGGTGATGCGGGCGGGCTCGCTGCTTAGGGGCGGCGATACGATCGATCCGCAAGTTGCCAGCAAGCAAACCGCGGCAAGCGAGCCGGAAGCCGGATTAAGCAAATGAGCGGCTCGAACGTTTCTGCCTGGTCCATAAGGCAGCCCATTCCATCGCTTGTGCTTTTCCTGGTGCTGATCGTGCTCGGGGCGATGAGCTTCGAGGACCTTGCGATCACGCGCTTCCCGAACGTCGACATCCCGATTGTCACGATCAACATCACGCAGTCCGGCGCGGCTCCCGTAGAGCTCGAGACGCAAGTCACCAAGCGCGTGGAAGACGCCGTCGCGGGCGTAACCAACATCAAGCATATCCGCTCGTCGATTACCGACGGCACCTCCGCTACGACTATCGAGTTCCAGCTCGGGACGAACACCGACCGCGCGGTCAACGACGTGAAGGACGCGGTGGCGAAGGTGCGCCAGCAGCTTCCGCGTACCATCGATGAGCCGGTCATTCAGCGCCTCGATGTCGAGGGCTTGCCCATCGTGGTCTATGCCGCCTCCGCTCCGTCGATGACGCTGGAGGAGCTTTCCTGGTTCATCGACGACACCATCTCGCGCAAGCTGCAGGGCGTGCGCGGCGTGGCCCAGGTGTCGCGCCTCGGCGGCGTGAAGCGGGAGATCCGGGTCTCGCTCATCCCCGAGCGGCTGCTCGCGCTCGGCATCACAGCGGGCGAGGTGAACCAGCAGCTTCGCGCTACAAACACGGACTTGGCCGGCGGGCGCGGCGAAATCGGCGGCGCGGAGCAATCCATCCGCGCCCTTGCCAGCGCGGCGACCGTCGAACGCCTCGCTTCGACATCCATCACGCTGCCGGCGGGGCGCAAGGTGCGCCTCGATCAGCTCGGGCAGGTGACCGACGCCGCGCAGGAGCGCCGCACCTTCGCCAAGCTCGACGGGCGCGATGTGGTGGCCTTCACCGTGGTGCGGGCCAAGGGCGAAAGCGATGTGCGCGTGGCGGAGCGCGTTGCAGCCGCGACGGAGAAGCTCGCAGCCGCCAACCCGCGCGTTCATTTCGATAGGATCGATTCCACCGTCGATTTTACCCTTGGAAACTATCGCTCGGCCATGCACACGCTGATCGAAGGCGCGGTGCTTGCGGTTTTTGTCGTGCTGCTTTTCTTACGCGATTTGCGCGCAACGGCCATCTCCGCAATCGCGCTGCCGCTTTCGATCTTCCCCACCTTCTGGGCGATGGAGGCGCTCGGCTTCTCGCTCAACATGGTGACATTGCTGGCGATTACCCTTGTAACCGGCATCTTAGTCGACGACGCGATTGTGGAGATCGAGAACATCGTCCGGCATATGCGCATGGGCAAGCCGGCCTATCGGGCAGCGCTCGAAGCCGCCGATGAGATCGGGCTTGCCGTGATAGCGATCACGCTCACAATCGTCGCTGTGTTCGCCCCGGTCAGTTTCATGGGCGGGATTGCGGGACAATATTTCCGGCAATTCGGCTTGACCGTTGCCGTCGCCGTTCTCGTGTCCTTGCTTGTCGCCCGTCTGGTGACACCGATGCTCGCCGCCTACTTCTTGCGCCCGCATGAGCAAAAGGACCGCGAAGGCTTCATCATGCGCAACTATCTGCGCGTGGCAGGCTGGTCGGTGAAGCACCACTACGCGACGCTGGTCCTTGGCTTGGTGGTGTTTGCGCTCTCCATTGCAAGTGCAGGGCTGCTTCCCAACGGCTTTCTGCCCGCTCAAGATGCCGGCCGCTCGCTTTTTGCCATCGAACTGCCGCCCGGATCGCAGCTTGGCGATACGGAGGTCGTTACCCAAAAAGCAGCGAACATCATTGCGTTGAGGCCTGAGGTGCGAAGCATCTTTGTGGATGGCGGCCGGATCCTCGGCCCGACCGGCGGCTCCGAGGAGGTGCGTAAGGCAACCCTTGTGGTTCATTATACGCCGCGCGAGGAGCGGACGCTCACCCAGCGCCAGCTCGAGCGCATCGTAAGCGCCAGCCTGACGGAAATTGCCGACATCCGGACTTGGGTTCTTCAGGACAACGGCCAGCGGGCCTTCTCGATCGAGGTGACGGGCACGGACAACCAGAAGGTGATCGAGTCTGCAGCCCAGTTCACAAGCGAGATCCGCACCGTGCCCTATCTCGCTAATGTCGTGAACGGCGCCTCGCTCGACCGGCCGGAAATCCAAATCAAACCGCGCCCCGTCATCGCCGCCGAGCTCGGCGTTTCGACCGAAAGTTTATCCGACGTCATCCGCATTGCAACGCTCGGCGATGTGGACGCCAATCTCGCGAAGTTCAACGCGCCGGGCCGGCAGGTGCCGATCAGGGTCCAGCTCGACGAGCAGGCGCGCGCGAGCTTGCTGACGCTACAGAATTTGAAGGTGAAGACCGGGCGCGGCGATGCCGTCCCGCTTATCACGGTCGCCGATGTGTCCATGGGCAAGGGCCCCTCGTCCATCGAGCGCTACGACAGGCTCCGGCGCGTCGCCATCGGCGCCGATCTCGTGGGCACCGATGCCCTCGGCCAGGCGCTCGCCGCGGTCTATCAGCTTCCTACCGCCAGGAATTTGCCGGCCGGCGTCGTCTTGCGCGAATCCGGCGATGTGGAGGTGATGAGCGAGACGTTTGCGAGCTTCGGCTACGCCATGGGGGCGGGCGTGATGATGGTCTACAGCGTGCTCGTCATCCTGTTCGGAAGCTTCTTGCAGCCCGTGACGATCCTGCTATCGCTGCCGCTTTCCATCGGCGGAGCGATTTTCGCGCTGCTGCTGACTGGACGCCCCATCAGCCTGCCGGTCTTCATCGGGTTCCTCATGCTGATGGGGATCGTCACGAAAAATGCGATCATGCTCGTAGACTTCGCCGTGGTGGAAATGCGGCGCGGCGTGCCGCGCATGGATGCCATTGTGGATGCCGGCCGCAAGCGCGCGCGTCCCATCGTCATGACGACCATCGCCATGATAGGCGGCATGTTTCCGAGCGCTCTAGCTCTTGGCGCGGGCGGCGAGTTCCGCGCGCCCATGGCGATTGCGGTTATAGGCGGGCTTCTCGTCTCGACGGTGCTCTCGCTTGTATTCGTGCCGGCCTTTTTCCTGGTGATGGACGACATCGGGCGCGCGTTCGCTTGGGCCTTCGGCCGGTTCGTGGGCCCGCGCGACGAGCCGGCAGGCGAAGCCTCTGCCGCAACCCCGCCGGCGCCGGCGGAATGAGCCCTTCGCCGCCACCATATGGCGCATGCCAAGTGGCGAGAAGAGTAAACGCGCTCGATTCCGGGATTTTGCACCGGTGCCGGACCAAAGCCCTTGCATTTGCCAGAATTTGCGGCCACTCGTCGGGTTTCAATGACTGCATTGGAGCTGCCGATGATTATTCCTGTCATCCTTGCCGGAGGGTCGGGTTCGAGGCTTTGGCCCTTATCGCGGGCTCAGCACCCGAAGCAGTTCCATGCGCTTGTGAGCGCCGAGCCGCTGCTCGCCGATACGGCCCGCCGGATACCTTCGGCGCCTCCCTACGCGCCCGCGCTTGTGATCACGAACGAGCAAAACCGGTTCGGAGTCGCCGCTGCCTTCAAAAACGCGAAGCTGCCTCTTCAGGGGATCGTTCTGGAGCCCGAGGGCCGCTCGACAGCGCCAGCCGCTGCCGTTGCCGCGCATATGGCGATCGAGAGAGCCGGCCCGGATGCGGTTTTGCTGATCATGCCGTCGGATCATCATATCGCTAATCCGCGCGCTTTCCTCGATGCCGTCGAGGCCGGCCTTGAAGCGGCGAAGGCCGGGTTGCTGGTCACTTTCGGCGTCAAGCCCGCCAAGCCGGAAACAGGCTATGGCTATGTGAAAACGCAAGCGGGACCGGCAGGCGGAAGCGCCCTAAAGGTTGAGCGCTTCGTCGAAAAGCCGGACATGGAAACCGCGGCCCGCTTCTGCGCCGAGCCCGGATACTACTGGAACTCCGGAATTTTCCTCTTCGGAGCGCGCGCATTTCTCGACGAGCTGAACCGCTTCGAGCCGGATATGGTTCGCGAGACGCTTGCGGCCGTCAAGGACGCAACCTCCGACCTCAACTTTATCCGCCTGGCGGCCAATTTTAAGGACTGCCGCTCCGAGTCCATCGACTATGCCGTTATGGAGAAAACCGGTAAGGCCGCTCTTGTACCGCTCGATGCGGGCTGGAGCGATGTCGGCACTTGGGATGCTCTTTTCGATGCCGCGCCAAAAGACGAGCACGATAACGCGACGCGCGGCGACGTTCTGTTAAGAAATGCAAACCGCTGCTATGTGCGTGCCGAGAGCGGTATGGTGGCGGTTGCCGGCGTCGACGACCTTATTGTCGTGAGCACGAAGGACGCAACGCTGATCGCCAAGCGCGGCAATAGCGCAGTGGTGAAAGAGGTGGTTCAAGAGCTTACCGCGAACCGCCGCAACGAGGCGGAGCGCCATCTCACCGTGCACCGTCCTTGGGGAAGTTACGAAACCCTGCATATGAGCGAGCGCTATCAGGTGAAGCAGATCGTCGTCGAGCCCGGCGCAAGCCTTTCGCTGCAGCGCCACCATCACCGCGCCGAGCATTGGATCGTGGTGAAGGGGACGGCGCGGGTTACGATCGACAGCGAGGCCAAGCTGCTCACGGAGAACCAGTCGGTCTATGTGCCGCTTGGGGCCGTCCACCGCCTGGAGAATCCGGGGCTGATCCCGCTCACGCTCATCGAGGTGCAATCCGGCCCCTATCTCGGCGAGGACGACATCGTGCGCATCGAGGATATCTACGCCCGGGCATAGCCGCGCTTGGCGCGCGTTTAGCAAATGCAAAGCAACAACCCTAAACCGCCGATAACCATGTGCTAAATTCGCATTTGAGCCAAATGCGAATTAAACCGTTCTTAAGAGCGCGGCTCTAACGTGCAGGCAGGCGCCGCCCATGTGGCGGGAGTTTTCGCCAGTTTCGTTGGAGGAGTGTTATGCGTTTGAAGCTTCAACAGTTTTTGCACGACGAGTCGGGCGCGGCTGCAATCGAGGTTGGACTGATCGCTGCCGGTATTTGCGTCGCGATCATCACGCTGGCCGGTCAAATGAACGACGACGTGAAGATCTACTTCGAGCGCTTGCGCGAGTGGCTTCGCTCGTTCAACCTGCATGCCATGACCTGAGCTTCAGGGCTTGGATCGGGTATTAGCCCATGTTTACACCTCTTGCGGCAACGGCGGCGGCAAGCCTTCCCGTGCTCCTTGTGTGGGCTGGCGCCGTCGATATCGTTACGCGATCGATCCCAAATGCGGTTGTGCTGCTGCTCGCCGCTTGTTTCGTGGTTTTCGCAGCCCTGGCCGGCATCGATATCGCGCAGCTCCTCGCTCATCTCTTATGCGCGTTGGCGGTTCTTATTGGGGGGTTCGTGCTTTTCTCCGAATCCTGGATCGGGGGCGGGGACGCCAAGCTCTTGGCAGGCGCGGCCTTGTGGTTCGGTTTTGACAATATTTTGCCGTTTCTCGCCTGGGTTGCCCTGGCTGGAGGCGCTATAGCTTTGGTCCTTCTTTCAGCAAATATCGTACGGGACCGGTTCGGCGTTGCCTCCGAGCGCCCGGCGACAATCCCTTATGGCGCAGCTATTGCGGCCGGCGCCTTGGCCGTGCTTCCCGATTGGCTCGCTGCATTCTAAAGCGGTTTGACGTTAGACGGCTCCGGCAGTGTTGAGTGGCGGCGTCAGAAATCAGAAAGGTGCCGCCCAGCTTGCAATTCCCAAGCACGCAGCTGTAACCATGGGCACCGTTGCGGCCCAGCGGGCGCCCGGGCTTTTTGCGTAAAGACCGCAGATGCGCCAGGCGAGAACGGCCGACCACACGCCAGAAGCGGCCATTAGCAGAGCCCGTGCCGCCGCCACGAAGGGCAGGGCAACGCCGTCGGCATGCAGCATGAAGGCGGTCAAGCCGAAAAGTCCGAGGAATACGCCGCATCCAGCGACGGGAATGAGGCTTTGGGCCAAATGATGGAAGCGCGCCCGCCAGCCGGCGGGGGAGCCGGAGCGGTCAAGCATACGGCAGCTCGCCGCCAAGCAGAGGCTCACCGCGCCGCCGATTGCCAGCGTGGCGCTGAGAAGATATCCAAGCAGCACCACGCCATCGAGCGGTGTCATGACGTCGTTCTGCCCGGGATAGCTCGTCAGCACCCACCAAGGCGCGTGCGCGGTGAGCGGCCACAGCATGCCGCGATCGATGAGCCATGCCGCTATCGCCTGCTTAGCGGCGACGAACCAAGGGCTCGAGGCCCAATGGAAAGCGCCCGCCGCGAGCCCCATCAGGCCGAATACGATGAGCCAGGTTTCCCAAGGGCTGGGCTTCAGGCCTGCCACATGCACGATTTCATGGCTGGGCGAGCGGCGCGCCAGCGTCACGGCCCCGCGAAAGCCGCTGCACCTTCCGCACATATGGCATTGCCCGGCGCCCTGCATGGTGCGGATGGGCACGAGCGGCGCGCAGTTCACAAGCCGCGCTTCGGCGACGGTTGGTTTCGGCGCCAAGTCCCAGGCCGTGCGGTCGACACGGTAGTGAATGGGGGCGAGTTTCGCCAAGAGCCCGAACACGCCGGTCACGGGACACATATAGCGGCACCAAACGCGCTTGCCGCGGCCGAATAGATAACCGACGGCCATCGCCGCAAGAGTGGAACCGCCAAGAATCAAAAGCGCCGGCTTAGGATACTGATAGACGCTGACGAATTGTCCATAAGCTGTGGTGCAGGCAAAGGCCGCGAACGGCCAGCCTTTCCAGCTGATCCAGTGCGGCGTGTGGCGGGCCCGGCCATGCCGGCTCATTGCTTCGGACAGAGCGCCCTCGGGGCAGAGCAGTCCGCACCAAAGACGCCCAACGAAGACCATGCTTAGCAGCACGAACGGCCACCAGATGCCCCAAAATACGAATTGGGCAAATAGGGTGAGGTTGTTCCAGATGTGCGCGCCGCGTTGCGGCAACGGCAGGAATGCCGGAACGATGACGAGCAGCGCATAGACGCCGACGACAATCCACTGCGCCGCGCGAATGCTCCGCTGATGATGGAGCAGCCAATTACCCGCGGCCGCCAGCACGGCATCGGTGCCGCTGCCGGTTGGAGCCGCGATGGGGCGCCTTGGGGCGGTTTCTTCGCGGTTGCGAATGAAGAGATCAACCATAGGATGACCCCCCTTACTTGGCAATGAGCACCGCGGGCGGCGCATCGGCTTGAAAATCGTCGAAAAACTTATATTCGCCTGCATCGAGTGTGCGAATAATCAGGGTCGCGGTGCTTCCCGCCGGGACAATAACTTCCTTGCGAAGTTCCCGGCTTTCGAACTCAGCGGGGATTTTTCCCGTGTTCTTGACGAGTATCTTGAACCTGGTCTTGGCAGGAACCTCAAGCCGCGACGGGATGATGACGCCGTCTTTCATTTCGATTTGGAAGACCGGCTCATCGGCCGCGCGGACTAGCGGGGCGGCAAAACAAACGCACAGCGCGGCGCCTAGGCCAATGAGGGTTCTTGCCTTCTTTGCCTCGGCCGGCCGTATCGACTTCGCGGAAGCCTCCATGTCAATAGGCGCCCTTCTTGCCGGTGCCGGCATAGACGAATTCGAATTCTAACGCGAAGGGCTCGAACCAGGGACCGACGCCGGTCTCCTTGTCCACATGCCGGCCGAAATGGGCG
>Ga0326728_10011047_pt1 | contig 20807 bp, 18 predicted proteins | sample MB3enrmetagenome_FD_207602 | JGI IMG/M metagenome (GOLD analysis project Ga0326728, IMG submission 207602) | Lab enriched peat soil microbial communities from McLean, Ithaca, NY, United States - MB31MN | ecosystem: Environmental > Terrestrial > Soil > Wetlands > Peat | place: USA: New York... | reverse complement strand
CCCGCAAGTCCTGTGAATACGATTGCATCTTTGCCTCCCCTCTACCGGCAGAGGCATCATAGCACATAATGTATACACTTAAATTAAAACTGCTCTAATTTGGAAAAGCCTGAGATACTCGCCGGTGCGTCAGCACGCGCCGACCTCACGGCTGGCGCAGAAACGTGGCATGGGCGTCCCGCCCGTGAAGGGGCATGGCCAGGACCTGTCCCGATGCTTTTGATCGGGATGGCCATGGCACATCGGGGTGCCGACCTCAAGGTCGGCGCTACAATTTCCTTGCGACTTCGCCGCGCTGCGCTACAGCCCGTCGTAATGAGGGCCGCCGCCCCCTTCGGGGGGGACCCAGGTGATGATGCCGTAGGGGTCGGCGATGTCGCAGGTCTTGCAGTGGACGCAATTCGAGGCGTTGATCTTGAGATGGGTGGTCAAGCCATCGGGGTTCTCTTCCATTTCGTAAACAGCGGCGGGACAGAAATATTGACAGGGGTTGCCATACTCTTCCGTGCAGCGATGGTTGCAGATATCGAGGTCGGCAATCCGCAAATGGCAGGGCTGATCCTCCTCGTGCTCGGTGCCGGAGTGGAAGACGTCGGAAGCTTTATCAAAGGTCAGCTTGCCGTTGGGCTTGATTCCGGCCAGAGGCTTGCCTTCCCATGCTTGGCGGTGCTGCATGCGCAGGTGGCCGGGCACCGACGGGTAGCGAGCGTGCAAGCCGCGGCCGCCGGTGAGGAATTGCAAGCCGCCGTGCACCACGCCCCTCCAGAAGCCGTGTTCAAACCCCTGGTGATAATTGCGCACCTTCCACAGCTCCTCATGCACCCAGCTTTTCCGCCAGCGGTCCTCAAAGCCGTTCAAGGTGGCGGCGGAATAATCTTTCCTGCACAAGGCATCGAAAATCGTTTCCCCCGCCAGCATGCCGGTCTTCATGGCGAGGTGAATGCCCTTCAAGCGCTGCGCGTTGAGGAATCCGGCGGAATCGCCGATCAGCAAGGCTCCGTCCGCCGCCGTGGTGGGAATTGAAAAGTAGCCGCCCTCGGGCAGAGTCTTCGCGCCATAGCGAAGCATTTTGCCCCCGTCGAGCAGCTTGCTGAGCCAGGGGTGAGTCTTGAACTGCTGAAAGGCATTGTGGGGGTCGAAGCGCGGGTCCGCATAGTCGAGGCCTACGACGAGGCCCACCGAAAGCAGCGTTTCCGAGAGGGCATAGACAAAGCCGCCCCCGACCTGCCGTGAGTTGAGGGGCCAGCCTGCCGTATGCACGACGCGGCCCCGGGGGATGCGGCCAGCGGGAATTTCCCAGAGTTCCTTTACCCCCAGCGCATAGGTCTGGGGATTGCGCCCCTGATCAAGCCCCAGTTTGGCAATCAAGGGCTTGGCGAGCGACCCGCGGGGGCCCTCGGCAAAAACCGTGAGCTTGGCGTGGATGTCAATGCCGGGCTCAAAGTTGGGCTTGGGGCGGCCCGCACGGTCGAGACCCTTGTCATCGGTGCGCACGCCGATCACCCGCGATCCGTCGTAAAGCACTTCGCTTCCGGCGAAGCCCGCAAACAAACTCAGGCCTGCGCGCTCGGCCTGCTCGCCCATCCATTTTACGAACTTGTTGATGGAGATGATGTAGTTACCGTGATTGCGAAGAAAGGGGGGATCGATGGGCAGTTTCCATTGCCCGCGCTCGGTCAGGAAGTAGACAGAGTCGCCGGTGACGGGCGATTCAAGAGGCGCGCCCTGCTGCTCAAAATCGGGCATCAGCTCGCCGAGCGCCCGGGGGTCAAGAACCGCTCCCGAAAGTGAGTGCCCGCCGATTTCTCCGGCCTTTTCAAGGACATATACATTTTCCGCCTTGAGCTCCGGGCCCTCGGCGCCCTTTTCGTTGTGAGATTTGAAAAGCTGGGCAAGACGCAGGGCACAACTGAGGCCGGCGGGCCCCGCGCCTACGATCAGAACATCGGCTTCGAGCCTCTCACGCTCGATTTCGGGCATGAACTGTTTTCCCTCAAGAAAATGGGATGGATCGAGACCGACCGTGGCCCGCCGGCTCTGTGCAAGCCGATACTGGGCTGGGGCCGGAGAGAGAAACTCACGGTCAGCCGCTAACCCCCGCCGGGCACGCGCACGATGCATGGGCGAAGATGGGGCTCCGTTGCGGTTCTGACCCCCTCACCCGTCCCGCCCCGGCTGGTGAAAGCGCCGGCTGCGGTCCACCCTCTCCCCCAAGGGGGCGAGGGTCGGAAATCACTCCCCCCCTCTCCCCCAAGGGGGCAAGGGTGAGAAATCAACTCCCCCCTCGCCCCCGTGGGGGAGAGGGGCCGGGGGTGAGGGGGTTCGCAAATCATCAACGAAGTCAGGAGGCACACACTAGGGTGTCAAGGTGGCAATCTGCTGCTTGACGGCCTGCGCTACCGGTGCGTTGGTGGCAAATTCCTTTTCCAACTGTTCATAAAGCACCCGCGCCTTGGCGGGCTGAGAATCGCGATAAGCATCGGCCAGGGCCAGCAACGCGCTCGCCTTGGGCACTGACAACGTGGGGTGGTCGGCCAGCTCCTGGTAGAGCCTGGCGGCCTCGGGCGTCTTGCCGGTCCTCGCCAACTCACCCGCGAGCGCAAATTTCGCCAGAGAGGCGATCTCCTTGTCGCGGTCATGGCTGGCTTCCGTCAGGGTTTGGATCGCCCCCGCGTGGTCGTCCAGGAGCGACTGGCAAACCCCCGCCTGGTATCGCGCAATCGCCACGGCCTTCGGTCGCGGGATCATTTTGTACTTACCCAAGATGGCATCGAATTGCGATAGAGCCTTTTTGTACTTCTCCTGCGCGGTCGTGTAAGTGGGCGCGCCGGGTGCACTTTGACCGGGCGTGGCTTGGCCCACGTAAGCCCGGAACGTCGTTAGCGCTTCGCCCAAATCGGTGTTGGCGGCATTTTCCTGGCGGTCGGTGTAATACTTCAGGCCGGCGGCGAGCCCGAGCACCACGACCACAATGATCGAAGCCCTCAGGATTTCCTGGTAGTGCTTCTTGAAATATTCTTCTGCCTGGACCAGGGTGTCCTTGAATTCATCCTGCTTTAATTGATGGCGGTGCTGTCGGTCCACAGTCTGGCTCCTTCCGAAATGCGTGTCCCTGCCATCTTAGCAACCCGCCCAAAAGCCGTCAATTAATGCCTGAGATGCATTTTTGATGGGAATCAGTGGGGGGAGGGGGGCGGTAAAAAGTCCCTAAAATAAAATGAGGGGGAAGTTCTCTCCCCCCTCCAAGCGTCGGGTCTTGGGTCTAAACTCCGAGCCGTCGCCGGCTACCCTCTAGGTTTGTCCGACATCGGCTCGCCCGGATATAGAGCAAGCGGGATTCCAATTGGACCCTGATTTCTTTTGTAAGAGTAATAGGGCTAACCTGTTAAGATTCAGTGTTTTCTATTATCCGACGCAATGGACGGAAACGTAGCATCGGGCGTTCCACTATCGATTTCTATATTTGGAAATCCCAAATACAGAATTCCGTTTGATCTGTGTTTCCGTTAGTTACCAAATAATGGGCTATCCACAATCTAAACCTGTTGACGAATGTGTCGGCTGGCGTGCTATCCTGATGCCTGCTCCGATATGATTGATATCCACTCCCATCCTTTACCTGGCGTTGATGATGGCGCAAAGTCCTTTGAGGTGGCCGTCGAGATGTGCCGCCTCTCGGCGCAGGACGGCGTAACGCACCTGGTGGCCACTCCGCACAGCAATTACACTTATACTTTCGACCCGGACGTGAACCGGCAATTGGTCACCGAGCTGCAAGAGAAGGTCGGTGAGAAGCCCAAACTCCTGTTGGGGTGCGACTTTCATCTTTCTTACGACAACATTCAAATCTGCGCGCAAAATTCCAAAGATTTTACCATCAATCAAACTTCGTACCTGCTGGTGGAACTCCCCGACACGTTCATTCCTGACCACATCAGCCGCGTCTATTACGACATCCAGGTCGCCGGGCTTAAGCCGATTATCACGCATCCGGAGCGGAATGCCCTTCTTCAGCGCAAACCGGACCTGCTCGAGCAGTGGGTTTCCATCGGATGCCTGGTGCAGGTTACCGCACAATCGTACACGGGTGGGTTTAGCTCCAGAACGCGCAAGTTTTCCGAGCACTTGCTTGACCGCGGCTTGGTCCACTTTTTTGCCAGCGATGCCCATGATGTGAGGAGGCGCCCGCCGATTCTCTCGGGCTGCTATGACAAGCTGGTAAAGGAAAAGGGTGAGGAGATCGCCGACCTGCTGATGCGTCAAAACCCCGAAGCGGTCATCAATGGACTCCCCCTGCCTCCTCAGCCGGATATGATCTACGGCTATGACGGGGGAAGAAAGCGCCGCTGGTTCTCCTTCCTTCTGGGCCGGTGAGATGGGCCTCTAACTCGGTTTTTCAAGAGTAAGCCAGTGCCGCGGGGGTTGCGCCCATTTGCTCAGAAAGCCGTCGATCTTCCCGACATTGTATTTCTTCCCGTGCTCAAACGGGTGGGTGGGTTGCGAATGCAGCAGGACGCCTTTGGAATCCAGAACAAAAAAATGCGGGTAATCGGCGATCTTGGGATAATGAGAGAGGAAAGCCTCGTTGGGGTTTCCCTTGCTGTAATTGACCTTCAACGTTATGTAATTGGTGTCGCGCTTCTTCCGCAGTTGGGGGTGGCTGTTAAAAGTTTCATCCATGATATTGCAATAGACGCACCAGTCGCCCCCCACCTCCATCAGAATTCGTTTATTGGTTCTGGCGGCCAAGGCGATGGCGTCCTGAAGATCTTTGGCAGGGTCTCGCGATTCGTCATAGGAAGCGGCCGCTTTGGGAGTGGAGGGTGGCGAAGTTTTACTGGCGTGCTTGGCACTTGCTGCGATCGCGACCAGCAGGCATAGCACAAGCGCGGCATTCGATTTCATCTTCAATCTTGGTTCCAGCACGGTGATGCCTCCCCCGACAAAAGCTCGTGTACCTTTCATCCTATGTGCAAATCGTACCAATCCGGGGCACGGCGAGGCAAGGGTTTTGAGGAGCCTTTTACGTCTGCACCAGCCCTTTTTTCACGGCGAAGAGCACGAGTTCCGCCGTGCGGTGCAAACCCAGGGTATCCATCACCCGGGCGCGGTGGACGGCCACTGTATTGACGCTGATATTGAGGAGCACGGCGATTTCTTTATTGGATTTTCCCTGGGCGATGAGTTGCAACACCTCTTTTTCCCGCAGGGTGAGGCGTTCGTAGGGGTCTTGCGTGTCGTCACGAAATGATCCGGTCTTTAAACTCTCCAGCACGATGTGGGAGATCCCCGGGCTGAAATAGGCTTCGCCTTCCGCCAGCGCCCGCACGGCGCGGTTCAAATCCACCTCAATCGCGTTTTTCAGCATATAGCCCTTGGCGCCGAGCTCGAAGGCTTTGCGGATGTAGGCCTCGTTCGAAAACATGCTGAGGATGAGGATTTTGACCTTGGGATTGTCCTTAAGGATTTCCGCCGTCGCCTCCAGGCCGCCGAGCTCCGGCATGGAAAGGTCCATCACTACGATCTCGGGCTTCAAAGTCTTGCACTGCTCCATGGCTTCCAGTCCCGTCCTCGCTTCTCCCACCACGGTGATTTGGGGATCGTCTTCCAGGATGCGGCGGAATCCCTGCCGGACAAGCGTGTGGTCCTCGGCCAGCAAAACGCGAATCTTCTTCCCGGTTTCGGGCGTATCCATGGCTTAATTGGTCTCCTCGGGCCGCGAATTCAAAGAGGGCCGTCGCAGGGGGATGCGGACGCTGACGGTCGTGCCCTTGCGGGGGGCGGAGCGAATGGAGAGCGAGCCTTGCAGGTGTTCGGCCCGCTCGCGCATGCCCATCAGCCCGATGCCCTGGCCGGCTTCTCTTTTCATTTCCGGACTGGCTTCGAAGCCGCTCCCATTATCGCGGATTTCCAGCTCCAACAGGTTATCTTTTTCTCCCATCGTCACCCACGCTTCCCGCGCCCCGGAATGGCGCGCCACGTTGCTGAGCGCCTCCTGCACGATGCGATAGACGTGAATGGCCGCCTCGGGAGGGAACAACCCATCCGCAAGTTCCCCCTCGTAGTGCACCTGCACACCCGTCTGGCGGGTGAACTGTTCGGCGAACCAGCCCAGGGTTTGCTGTAGGCCGAAATCATCAAGAATGGCGGGACGAAAAATCTGCGACCCGTCGCGCACGCTTTGCAAAGTGTCTTCCACGATCTTCTTGACCTCGCGCACGTCCTGGACGAAGACGGGGTCGGTTTCCGCGGCTTTCTTCGCCGCGCGTCCCAGCATGACGCCAATGGCGGTGAGAATCTGCCCAAAATGGTCGTGCAGATCGCGCGCCACCTGGCGCAGCGTCTGTTCCTGCACTTCAATCAGCTTCCAGGAAAGCATGCGCAGTTCCTCCGACTGCGATTGCAGCTTTTCCGCCAGGTGGTGCAGGCGCTCGAAGGTTTTGAGGTTGGCTTGCAGCGTGTAGAGTCCCGTCCCCAGCGCCACCAGGAAGAGCACGCCAATCAGCAACAGGATGTCATTGGAAACTTCCCGGTAGACCAGGATGACGCGCTGTCCTGCCTCCTGTTGCGCTTGGTCATTCAGATTGAGCAATTGCGAAACGACGGTGGTGATCGTCTGGTGCTGCTCTTCAAGCTGGGACCGGATGAGATAGCGGGCGTCATCCTCGTGGCCCTGGTCCGCCAGACTGAAAGCTTCGTCAGAAAGCTGCCAGAAGTTGTCGAGAATGTCGCGCAATTGCCGCCGCAGGGCATCGCCGGCCGAAGTGCTCTGGGCGTACTGGGCCTCCAGCTTCAGCCGGTTATTCATGTCCTCGTGCAGGCCTGAAAATTTCCCCTTCCAGTAGAAAATCGGGTAGCGGCTCTCTGGAAGGGTCATGTCCCGCAGCGACACGGCGAGCTGAAAAGTATCATCCTGCAATCCCAGAAGCTGGAGGGAATCCTTGCGGTTCTTCTGCACCACGTTGACCTGGTAATCCTGAAGCCAGCGGATTTCGTGGATGGTGTAGGAGGCGAATATTACGAAGATGGCGAGGGTCACACACAAGCCCAGCCATAGGCGCCGCGTGGGCGAGGGGATTTCGCTCAGCAGATCGTGTTCCACCACCGGCTTGCGCGGGCCCTGGCCCGTATTTCCAGCAACGGAGGCTCTCGCGAGTGCCTTGGTTTCTTCTTGCATAAGAAGGGTGGTGACCGTTTCCAGCGTCAGCGGGATTCCCCCGACCCAAGGGTTGCTAATAACTTATCGCAATGAAGGGATTGCGGCAACTCGGAATGGAGCAGCGAAGGGTGGAGTTGAAATTGCAAGCCTCGCTTCCCGGAATGAAAGGGGGGCGGGGTTTGATTTTAAAGTCCTCACTCCCTGGGGCGCGAGGGCTCGAGTTTCTAAATTTTGAGGCGAGATGGTCGTTCTCCACGCTCGATTCGTGACGATTGAGCCGACGGTTTCTGCAAAATATGGGCGCTGCTCGCTCCCCCTACGACTTTTCATCCCCCCGCCTCGACGATGGAGGGGCGGCCCCGCGTCGCAGGTTTTGTCCTGCGCTCTCAGATTCGGTCCGGGCATTCGTTATCTCCTGCGGGGGACCCGCCGGGGCGGCCCGATTCCGCACCCGTCCCCGCCCTCCCAGGCTACACCAGAGCCCAGGTAGCTTGTAAAGGGAATTCTTGCCGGTTTCCCTGCCGCCAGGAAAAGGATTTTACGAATCGGGCTCGCCATCTCCTGTGGGCAGGAAGGCCGGGGTTATGGGCCTCCAATGGGCAACTCCCGAATCGCACTCTCACCGAGGCCGGCGCCGCCAAGGCACGGCACGCTTTGTTTCCTTCATCCTCAGACTTAATTCCGCCGATACCCCACATTAGGGGGGAGAGGGAGCGGCACTGGGGGGCACACTTCCCTGCTGCATTTATCGGCAGTTTGGAGTGACAAGTTGAGGGAATTATTTCCAGGTCTACAGCAGCAGATGCCGGTCTCATGCTCGGTCCAAAACTTCTCGTCCACCCTGCAGCGCGGTTTCTTTCATGCTCAGACTTAATTCCGCCGATACCCCACATTAGGGGGGAGGGGGTGCGGCTGTGCGCGACACACCTCCCCGCTGGGCTTATCGGCAGTCTATCCCAAACGCTTGAGCCCAATTTCCAACTCGAGTAATACGGCGCTGTTCTGAGGTGGAGGTTCCGTAGCACCAGGGCTGGAGCAAGGTTGTCCAAATTACCATCCGGCCGTTGAGGAGCGATCTGCGGCCTCGCCCCTGGCTGTCATGAAAATACCCCTACGACTCGTAGGGGCAGGCCTTGTGCATTCCCTCGTTGCAGATCGCCACCAACCCGGACGTTGAGAATGGTTTTTCCCTCTTGAGGGCAAGGGGGGCTCCGTTGCCGGTAGTGGGCCAATTTGTCTCTTGACAAAAGGAGCCGATAACTATAGGCTATAAAAGCGACGGAAGTCCGGCGCAACGCCGCACCCAGGAAAACCTCGCACACCGACAAACGCGCTCTCCAAACCCCTCCACACAAAAAAATGTTAAAAATGCAGAATGCTCTGGATGAGTCATTGAAAACAAAGGGGCAAAAAAAGTGCTCTGGATGAGTCGATGAAAGTAAAGGAGTTATCGAGTTTTCTGGATTAGTATATGACGGATAAGGAGTTAGCGGCGATTTCTATCCTCCCCTACAGCGCCCATGAGCGCTTATGCGGGGATGTGGAAGTTCATTTGATCGGGCCGGGACAGCGTCGATTGGACTCGCACCCTCGAAGACGGGAGCATTCAAGCCAGGCATCTCGAGGCGGTCCTTGCCCGGGACAGCCGCGGCCGGATTTACCGCGAACGCCGCTCCTTCGTTCCCGCCAATTCGGGTCAGCAAGCCCCGCTGAATTACATCGTCCTTTACGACCCCGCCGCCCACACGCGAACATCCTGCATGGTTGCGTCCCACCTCTGCACGGTCACGGGCTATTTCTCATCGACGTCCTACACACCGATGCCGGAGGGCCCATTTGACGGCGGGAAACGCTTCCTCACTCGCGAGAGCCTGGGGTATGACTCGATCGATGGTCTCGACGTCGTGGGCACGCGCGAGACGATTACCCTTGACGCTGGCGTGGTGGGGAATCGTAACGACTGCGGTGATTGGCCCCGCCGCAATGGTGCTACAATCCCCCCTACGGGTGGCGCTATGAAGAGGTTCTTGCCTACTGCCTTGCTCGTAGTGGTCCTGCTTGGCGTGATCGCCGTCCGCATCCATCATCACAACCATTCGCAAGGCTTGTCAGTCGGCATTGTCACAACCGAGTGTGATCTCAAGACCGAGACGATCACAAACCGTAAGATTCGGCTGCTGATTCATAACGACGGGAGTCTCTTCATCAATCGGGCTCCTGTTTCCCGGAGGGAACTCGGATGTTCCTTATATCCCATCTACGAAACTCGGAACGAGAGGATACTATTCCTCGACGCTAGCGATGCGGCTTCGTACCAGCAGGCCGTTGAAGTGATTGACATTGCTCAATCCGCTGTGCCGGACCTTAGAGTATTAATGATAACCCCGAGCACCCGGGGGAAATGCCTGTTTGACCTGGAGCACTTTTCACCATGGCCGGGGGAAGAAGAGCCACGGCACTGCAATTGAGCTTTAACATTATCCTGGAAACTAAGCGGGGACCTGTTCTCTAGTGGCCGCGGCTTCTGCCATGGAAGTCAGGAGCGAGGACGATGGGCGCGCAGCAAATGCCTTTGGACGTACTCCTGGAAGGCCGCCTCAAGTTCGCGCGTGACTTTCCCCGGTGCAGGATAATTCCACTTGGGCTGGATGCTTCCCACGCCGGCGACTTCGCGCGTGGTGGAGCTAATGAAGACCTCGTCCGCCGAATCCAGGTCCGCAGGAATGAGGTCCTGTTCCCGTAGTGTGTAACCTGCCGCGGGAATAATCTCAAGGAGAGCCTCGCGGGTTATTCCCGGCAGGCACCCGGAAGTCAAAGGTGGCGTCAGAATCTCGCGGCCGCGCACCAGGAAAACATTCGCTGAGGTGCATTCTGCCAGATGGCCATGCTCATTGAGCAGCAGCGCGTCATCATAGCCCTGGCTGTGGACGCGTTCGAGGGTGCCGGCGTTCTGCACCCAGGAAAGCATCTTGGCCCCCGCCAGTTTTCCATGGGAAAAGATTCCATCAGGAACCAGCAGAAGCTTGTGGGAAGCGGGCCACGCGGCCAGTTCGCGCGTAAAGATCAGCAGGTCGGTGGGGGGGCTTTCGGGCGCGTCAGCCCACATGCCGCCTTGGTTCTTAATAAAGGAAAGCCGCGCCGCGCATTCCAGCCGCTGGTTCGCGGCGGCTAACTTCACAATCGCTTCCCACACGCGTTCCCGTTGGTAATCGAGCGCAATGCCCAGGCGTTCCGCGTCGTGCGCCATCCGTTCCCAATGCCGATCGAAGGCAAAGGGAACTCCCTGATAGATGCGCAGGGTGGTGAAGACCCCCCAGCCCATCAGCAGGCCCATCTGTCCGGGAGAAAGGCGCGCCTCAGTGAGGGGAACAATCCGGTCGTTATGATAAATGAGGGAATCCACGTGAGTAAGCCACCTTTAAATTGAAAATGGTGAATAATGGTGAATGGTGAATTGACAATTACCAGCTTTGCGGTCGTGCCGGGTACCATGCGTTTCCCTTTATTTTTACTATTCACTATTTACCATTTACTATTTCAAATTGCCCGCTGTCTTGACGCTCCCAAAGCCGCGAAGAGCGGTTGAGCCTTGAGCATGACCTCAGCGTATTCGGCGGCAGCGTCCGAATCGTAAACAATCCCGCCGCCCACGTTGAACGATGCCTTTGCTTGCGCGATGCTCATGGTGCGAATCGCGACGTTAAAATCCATTCTACAGCGGTCTTGACCCCCCGCGGTGCGGATAATTCCGATGGCGCCCATGGAGATCCCGCGCGGCGCCTGCTCGATCTCGGAAAGGATTTCCATGGCGCGGATTTTGGGCGCGCCGGTGATGGAGCCGCAGGGGAAAAGTGCGCGGAGGATTTCCACAATTCCCGCCCCGGGGCGGAGTGTTCCCTCCACGTGCGAGACCAGGTGAATCAACTGGGGAAGGACTTCGGTCTCCCACAAGCGTGTCCGGATGCTGGCGTAGTCACAAATGCGCCCCAGGTCGTTGCGCAGCAGGTCCACGATCATCAGATTTTCAGCGCGATCTTTCTCGCTGGAGAGCAACGCCGACCGTGATCGCCCCGGGTCGAGCCGGTCGCGCGCGATGGTGCCCTTGATGGGGCTGGCAAGAATACGATTTCCTGCCACCCGGAAGAAGCGCTCGGGGGAATCGCTGAGGAGGGTGCGCTCCGGAGTTTTTAGGAAGGCCCGGAAGGGAGCGCCGCTGCACCTCATGCGGCGATAAACGGATTCGGGAGATTCATCGCCCAGTTCGGCACAGAAGGGGACGGTCAGGTTCGCCTGGTAAATGTCCCCCGCCGCAATGTAGGAGCGAATTCTCTCCACGGCCTGGCAATACCTGTTGAAATCCACTGGGGAGTGAACCGGCGCGGCGCCACGCGACCTGGGTGTGCGGGACTCCCCCGCGCGCCAGCTCTCAACTTTCGGGTAGTAGGCAAAAGAAATGTCGGGCAGGGAACGATAAGTGGGGAGCGGCAGGGGTTCGAACTGACGGGCGAGTTCGTATGACAGAAACCCGATCGCCGCGCCATGCGGATATTTTTGGGCTAACCGATCAAACCATGGCGCTAGTTCAAGCAGCGCGTCGCCGGAACCTTCCAGCACACTGGCCGGCTCGGAAGCCCCGCAGCACTCGTCCGGGGCTTGATCCAGCCACCGGCCTTCCAGCACTGCCGGCCGCGCTTCCGCCGGCCGCGATAATATTTCTTCCAGCCTGTCGCCTACCAAGGGATGTGGACGGTGAGGGGATAATTCAGTCGCAGGCGGCATTGGGTGTCGGGAGGCATATTCACTTCGCGCCCGCGCCGCCAAAGGGCTTCGTAGCTGATCAGGGCGGCTCCGCCCAAAGGAAGGGCAATGGTCGCGCCGGCTGAGCCCACGGCCGCGATTTTCAACACGCCAAACGCGCCAATCGCTCCGAACCCTCCGGCCAGCGCTTTCCACGGCACTGTCCGGTTGCTCGTCAGGTGGCCTTCTTGGTCAAGGTGAATATTGAGCATCTCGGGATGCTCCAGGGCAGCCAAAACGGCGGCCACAGGTTCTTCCTGCCCGTCCGGAAGGGTAATGTGATCGAATCGCATGCCCAATTCCGCCGAGCGGTGCATATGGCCGGCATTGCGAATCATGGTGATGTGCCCGTCCAGCAAACTTCCCGGCGGCAGGGCGAGCTTGCCCTCTACGAAAACCGGCTTCAAGACTTCGGCGACGACGGGGTCGTTGACGTGGTTGATCTGCGTATGAATTCCCGACAGGACCTGCACTTTGACTTCGGTTTCGGCGGGAACGGTCACGTTGGCGCGCTCGGCGGCACGGGCGCCTTCCCCTGCCATCATGCGGTGGGACAAGGGTCCGGCGAGGTTGGTATCCCGCGCCATGGCCGCGAAGGCAAAGACCAGCATGCAGACCGCGGCTCCACGAAAATTCATCATCACGATTTCCTCCCCCTGGCCCCAGCCGGTACGCCCGGGTTTCGCCACGCCGGAGGACACCTGACCCTTCCGCGTATTGAAAGCGTGAACTTACCCCGAATTAATCGGACTCACGTATTGTCGCGCTTGGGAAGTTGAAAATCAAGGGAAAGCGCGGAGCGCCTGGAATCGGACCTCGAGTGGGAAACGATTCAATCTCTCAACCCGTTGAAAATAAAAGGCCCAACCACGAGGATTGGGCCAGGAAATGGAGAAGCGGATGCTCGTTAGGCGAGCTTTGTGACCTTGTCGGCTTGCGGTCCCTTTTGCCCTTGGACGATCTCGAACTCCACCGTGTCGCCTTCTTGCAAGGTCTTGAATCCTTCACCCTGGATGGCCGAGTAATGGACGAAGACATCAGCTCCGCCGTCCTGGCCGATAAACCCATACCCCTTGCTGTTATTGAACCACTTTACTTTTCCTTGAAGTCTTGCCACTTGCGCCCTCCTTGATTTTGCTTTGGGGGTGCGGCTCCCTGGGAAGCGTCTAAAAAGAAAAAAGCCGAAGATCTATAAGATCCCCGGCCGTCTACCCCTATGAGCACTTTCCCAACGAGTACACTTTCCCAACTCCCTCTTCAATAGAATTACATTTCCAAGTGCATTTTGTCAAGAAAATTGTTGCTAAACACCGCCTCGAAGAGGAGGTTTTATCGTACTGAAAGTTAACTTGAGGAAGATTAGCGTGGGGCCAATTCACCTCCGTAGAGCAGGAGAATTCCCACCAGGGTTTTCGCATCGCGAATCTTTTTACGGCGAATCATCTCGATGACCTCGCCCACGCTGAAAAACCCGACTTCGATCCGTTCGTCGGCATCCGGCACTCCCTTGGCGGGGATGAGGTCCCACGCCTCAACCAGATGCATCTTCTCACTCAGAATACCCGGGCTTGGGTAGAATTCCAGGAGGGGCTTGACGGTGCGGGCATAGTGCCCGGTCTCTTCCCGCAACTCTCGGCGCGCGCTCTGGCGGGGGGTCTCACCCTGTTCCATGCCCCCGGCCACGAGCTCCCATAAGGTTTCCTGCACGGCGTGCCGGTATTGGCGGACCAGGATCAGACGGCCGTCGGGAAGATGGGGAATGACCACCACGGATCCCGGGTGGCAAACCACCTCGCGCGTCGTCTCCACGCCTCCCGGTTCCACCACGCGTTCCACTTTCAATTCCACCATTCTTCCCCGATAGATGGTTTTGCTTTTCAGGATGCGGGCGCGCTTCTGCACAGGTTTTGACCTCATGAGAATGAACAATGCCGCTGAAGGCGGACGCGTCCAGTATAACATCGTCGCTGCGTAGCGCCATTTTCCCCCGGCCTTTCGTCAGCTATAATGGTGCGCCAGGGGAGTCGTCGCGCCTGGGTGGCCCGCGCCTCGGCCCACAGAAGGGATTCATACAGCATGAAAATCACGGCGTTGATTGTGGATGATGAACAGCCGGCTCGCGACGAGTTGGCGTTCCTGCTGAAGAGCTTTTCTGACGTGGAAGTGGTCGGGCAGGGCAAAAACGGCGTGGAGGCCGTCAGCCTGGTGCGCGAACTGAATCCTCAGATGGTCTTCCTGGATGTGCAAATGCCCGGACTTGACGGCTTTGGCGTGATCAAGCGCCTGCTGGAGAAGAAAACCCCCCTGCCCTTCTTTGTTTTTGCCACCGCTTTTGACCAGTATGCCGTGCAAGCCTTCGAAGTGAATGCCATCGATTACCTCTTGAAACCCGTCTCCAAGCCGCGCCTCGAAAAAGCCATCCTGCGGGTGCGTCGCCTCCTCGAGACTTCCGATACCACCAGCCAGAAGCTTGACCGCCTGGTGCAGATGGTGGAGCAACGCCCGGCAGCACGAAAAGGCAAGCTGGTGGTAAGAAGCAGCAACCGGCACTTTCTGGTCGATTCCGACGACGTCATCTATGCCAGCATTGAAGATGGCGTCATCACCATCGTGACCCGCGAACTGGAGGGCCAGTCCAACTTTCGCACCGTGGAGGAACTCCAGGCCAATCTTGATCCCAACGTCTTCTGGCGCGTGCACCGCTCCTACCTGGTCAATGTGAACCACATCAAGGAAGTGGTTCCCTGGTTCAAGAGCTCCTACCAATTGAAAATGGAAGATCGCAAACAGACGGAAATTCCCGTCAGCCGGGCGCAAACCCGTAAACTGCGCGAGTTGCTGAATCTGTAACGGCCGGAATTCGAAAATCGAAATTCGAAAATCATCCGAACCGCGGTATTCATCTTTGGGGATCAAGCGGGAGAAGTGTGCCAGCTGCCCAGGAGGCGGGGCCGATCATTCCGCAGACTTAGGGTGGGTTTGGCGGCTCGTAAGAAGTTTCTTCCTCAACTCCGCATGCACTTCTGCCGCTGGGCGGCCTTCGCCCTTTTCTGCAAGAGCCTCGTTGACTGCCTCGGTCGTTTCGGTTCGATCATCCTCGAAATACTCTGCAATTCCACGCACCAGCCCTGCCATCGTTGATTCCCGCGCTTCGAGGGTTACGGTAAGGCCGAGCAAGGTTTCTGCAAGCCGGTTCTCGCCCACAAGTTTTGCGAAATTCGTGGCCGTGGATGAACTGGTGAACGTAATTGCATCGGGCGGCGGGGTGAGCAGGCGGGTGAGATCGTCCGGTGAAATTTCCGGCGTGACGGTCTGGTAAGCCTCCACCACTTCCACGCGTGCTCCCCGCTCCTCAAGCACCTGCGGCACAACATCCCGCGCTACCCTGGCGCGTGGAATCAGGAACGATTTATCCCGCACATCGCGGTCACCCAGCGCCGCGAGCAGCCCTTCGGCCACATATTCCGTGGGCAACAGATCCACTTTCACTCCCGTGCGCGCGAATTCGGCGGCGGTGGCCGGGCCGATGGCGCCAATCGTCAATCCGTGTAAGGCGCGCACATCACGCCCCGACGCGGCGAGGCGGTCGAGAAAATTCCGCACTCCATTGGCTGACGTCACCAGCAGGTAGTGAAACTCTTCCAGCCGGCGAATGGCGGCGTCAAGCGGTTCCCACGAAGCCGGCGGACGGATTTCGATGGTGGGTATCTCGATGACCTCCGCGCCGAGGCCCGCCAACTCCTCGCGCAGCACGCCGGCCTGCTCCCGGGCGCGGGTTATGGCGATGCGTTTGCCAAACAGCGGCAGATGTTCAAACCAGTTCAGCCGCTCCCGCAAGCTCACTACGTCACCAATAACCGTGATGGCGGGGGTCATGATGGCGGAGGCTTTGACGGCGATGTCCGCCAGCGTCCCCTCCACCACCTTTTGATCCGGAAGACTGCCCCACTGGATGACGGCGGCCGGTGTGGCGGGTGAGCGCCCGTGGTCGATCAGCGCCCGGGTGATGCGGGGGAGGTTTCGCACGGCCATGAAGAAAACCAGCGTGCCCGGGCAGGTTCCCAGTTGCTCCCAATCCAGGCGCGAGGATTCCTTCTCCGGGTCCTCGTGACCGGCGATGAAGGTTACGGTGGAGGTGATGTCGCGGTGGGTAACGGGGATTCCTGCATAGGCGGGAACAGCGTGACCGGCTGAGACACCTGGCACAACCTCATACGCGATGCCGGCACGGGCGAGCGCTTGAGCTTCCTCACCTCCCCGCCCGAATACAAACGGATCGCCGCCCTTCAAACGGCACACTAACTTGCCCGCGCGGGCGCGCGCCACCAGGAGATCGTTGATTTCGCTTTGCCGCAGGCGATGGGTTTCGCCGCGCCGGCCCACACTGATCTTTTCGGCCTCCGCACGCGCCAGGCGCAGCAATTCCTTGTTCACCAAAAAGTCGTGAATGACGCAGTCGGCGCGCTCAAGAATCTGTTTCCCCTTGAGCGTCAACAGTCCCGGGTCGCCAGGTCCTGCGCCAACGAGATAGACTTTGCCGGAATTCATAGGCTTGCTCTTAGGCAATCGCGCCAAGTATCTCCCGCGCCCCCTGACGCAGCAGATCTTCCGCCACCGCCGCCCCCAGCGCCTCCGGATGGGAGGCTGAACCTTCTGCCTGCGCGCGGATCACGCGAGTTCCATCAAGATTGGCCACTAGCCCCCACAGCCGCAGACAGCCATCCTCCGCCCGGGCGTGGGCACCAATCGGCACCTGGCAACCTCCCCCCAGGCGGCGGAGCACGGCACGCTCAGCGCGGACCGCCTGGTGCGTCGTCGGATGATCGAGCGGCGCCACGGCCTCCCGCGCGTGCGGATCCTGGGCGCGGATCTCGATCCCGAGCGCCCCTTGCCCCACCGCCGGGCACATCTGCTCGAAGCTGAAGTAATGAGTAATCCGCTCCGCGAGGCCGAGGCGGTGCACGCCGGCGGCGGCCAGCACCAGCGCCTCGCCATCACCGCGCTCCAGTTTGCGCAGGCGCGTGTCCAAATTCCCCCGCATGGCGATATAGACAAGATCCGGCCGCATGGCGCGCAATTGCGTCTGGCGCCGTAAACTGCTGGTGGCAATACGAGCGCCGGGCGGCAATTTCTCCAGGGGTTGACCGTCGCGGGCGATGAACACATCGCGTGCATCCTCGCGCACCGGCACCGCGCCGAGTGCCAGTCCCGGGGGCTGCTCGGTGGGCAGGTCCTTCAAACTGTGCACCGCCACATCGATTTCCCCCGCCAGCAGGGCTTCTTCAATTTCCTTGATGAACAGGCCTTTGCTCCCTGCCTCGGCGACGGTTTGCGCCATGGAAGCGGGCAACGGTTCGCCGGGCGCGATCGCCTGGAGCTTGTCGCCTGTCGTCTTGATGATGCGGATTTCCACTTCCGCGCCCCCTGCGGCAAGCCGGTCACGAACCCAGTGGGCCTGCCACAAAGCGAGCTTGGAACCGCGTGAGCCGATGATCAGTTTCATAGAGTGTAAAATGCCAGCGGGTTAGAAAGGGTGAAGTGTAAAGGTTAAAGGATAAAGGTTGAATACGGCTCTTCCCCTGTGATGCGGGCATGTTTACCCTTTACCCTTTATCCTTTACCCTTATTTCAACTCCCCAGCCCGAAAATCTTGTGAATCAGCCTTACCAGCGCCACATTTTCGGGCTCGCCGGCCCCGCTCTTTAGTTCGGTAATGGGTCCATGGAGGATTTTGTTCATGATGCCGCGCGTCAGGGCGTCCACGGCCTGGCGCTGCTCGGGGGTCATGCCTGCCAGCCGGCCCTGATAACGTTCCATTTCCGTGGCCCGGATATAGTTCAGGCGGTCCTCGAGCGCGACGATGGTGGGCACGACCTCGCGTGACGCCAGGCGCTTCAGGGTCTTCTGGACTTCGACCTGGATGATTTCCTCGGCCCAGACGGCTTCACGCTCGCGCTGCTTTTTGTTGGCCTCCACGACGTGGCCCAGGTCGTCGATATCATATAGAAAGACATTATCCAATTCATTGACAGACGGATCGATGTCGCGCGGCACGGCAATATCCACAAAGAACATGGGCCGGTTCTTGCGCGCGCCGAGGAGCTTCTCCACCTGGCTCTTACTGATGATGGTCTGGGGCGACCCGGTGGAGCTGATGACAATGTCCGCCTGGCTCAGGTGCTGGAAGAGATCTTCAAAGGGCACCGCCGCGCCGTGAAACGCCGCCGCCAGTTCCAGAGCCCGGCTATAAGTGCGATTGCTTACCAGAATGTTGCTGGCGCCGCTCGTCAGCAGGTGTTTGGCCGCCAACTCGCTCATCTTGCCGGCGCCCAGAACGAAAATGGTCTTGCCCTGCAGGCCTCCGAAGATTTTTTTGGCCAGCTCCACGGCCGCGTAAGAGACGGACACCGCCGCCGATCCCAGGGCCGTTTCCCGCCGCACGCGCCTGGCCACCGCCAGCGCCTGGTTCATCACTTCGTTCAGCGTGCCGTTCATCGCGCCCGCCGTGCGCGCCGCAGCGTAAGCCTGTTTTATTTGTCCCAAAATCTGGGGCTCACCGACAATCATCGAATCAAGGCTGGAGGCCACGCGGAACAGGTGCTTTACCACATCCTCTTGCCGCAGGCGATAGAAGAAATGCGCAAAGGGCCCCAGGTCACAGTGGTGATGGTCAGCCAGGAATTTGCGGATGACGGCTTCCGCATCCACTTCGTCCTCCGCAGACGTTGTCACTTCCACGCGGTTGCAGGTGGAAAGAATCATTCCCTCCGAGATACCCTCACGATGCACAAGATCCACCACGGCATCGGTGAGCTGCTCGGCCGGGATGTTCATCTTCTCCCGGACTTCCACCGGCGCCGTGCGATGATTGATACCCAGAAGGGTGAGATTCATTTTAAAAGCAGGGGCTAGGGATTAGGGGTTAGGGATTCGGAAAAACCATCCCGCGATGCGCTCCGAATCCCAAACCCCTAACCCCTAATCCCTGACCCCTAACCCCGTAACTTCGGGATATACCCGTGTTCCCCGCTCAGCAGGCTGACGCCCACGAACGTAACGAGAATGGCTGCGAACCCGAAGATCGCGATATAAGCGGCGCGCCGCCCGCGCCAGGCGCCGCTGACCCGAGCGGAAAACAAGATCAAATAGATCAACCAGGTCACCATGGCCGCCAGAATCTTCGGGTCGAATTCCCAAGGGCCTTTCCAGGTGCGGCTCGCCCAGACGAACCCCGTCAAGATGCCGAGGCTCAAAAAGGGGAGACCGAATAACAACGAGCGGTAATAGAGTTCCTCGCACACTTTCAGGGAGGGCAAGCGATAGTAAAAACCATGCGGCTGCTTGGACTTCAGCTCGTGTTCCTGAATCACGTACATGACGGAAGCGACGAAAGTTAGAAAAAGCGCCGTGTAACCAAGGAAGATCGAGCTGATATGCACCAGCAGCCAGCCGCCCCGAAATGCCGAGGAGTCAAAGGACACCGGCGGGCGCAGCGCCGAGATCAGCGTGAGCAGGAAAACGAGGGGCAGCATGAAGAGACCGAGGAAAACAATCCGGTAGCGAAGGTACACAAGGAAAAAGGCGAGGGTCACCAGGAAGGCGTAAAACGACAGGGCACTCCGCACGTCGGTAACCGGCAGGCGATGAAGATGCAGGGCATCAATGGCCAGTGCCCCTGCGTGGGCGGCCAGGCCGATCCCCAGCGCCCCCAGGGAAGCAGGCGAAAGGGATGGCCGCCGCCGCACCACGGAGGGGAAAATGAGCAAGATCCCCAAAGCGTAAAATGCGAGCGCCGTCCACAGGCAGGCATCGTGCATAAGGGCTCCCAAGCAATCGCGGCAAACCTTGGAATTATAACACTCCCGGGCGGGCACGCCTTGCGGACAAGTCGGGGAGGCGAAAGCGGGGAAATCATGACGGGGTGCGCTGGATGTCTAGCCATGGACGTGTCAGCGCATTCCCGTCATCGTGGGGAGGATGCCGGCGCCAGCAAATTCAGGTTGTCGAGCAAGGCCGTCGTGTCAAATGCCTGCGATGCGCGCGCGCGCATGGAAAGCAGGCTGCGGGGATCCTGCGCATACGATGCCGCGTAGTTACCGTCAGCAAACAGCGTGCAAAAGAATGTGCGGAACTCCGCAGCGGCGGCCGCCTGTGTTTCCGGCGTATGGGGAGCCAGAAGGCGATCGTTGATGAACACTTCCATCTCGCGGCCGTCGAACTGAATCGTTCCCCCCAGGCGGGGATCGGTTTCCAGGCGCTGGCAGGCGGCCAGAGCAGCCTGGGCGGCCTGGACCAGTCGATCCTGGTTGGTCCCCTCCAGCACTGCCTTGCGATTGTAGCGGACGCCCCATCGGGCGCCCGTATTATCAAGGCTATAATTACCCTGGTGTCCAATCAAGACCACTCCCGGGCCCGAGCGGACGTGTCGATAATCCGCCACATCCAGAAGGAGTTCACTGCCGGCTTGCTCCTGGATCCAGCTATGAAAGACCGGAATCAAACCCTCCAGGTCGATATCTTCCGCATTTTTCAAGAGCAGCTTCACGTTGATATGCTGAAATTCCATTTGCCTGAACCTCTCCTCTAGGCGACGGCCACCGCCCCCAGCCGGTTGTAGCAGGCGTGGGAGGCGTCAATAAACAACTGGGCTTCGTCAATCAGGTAGCGGGCCGAATCAGGGGTGGCCGGCCGGTTCGACGATTTGTGGGCCGCGAATAAGTAATGGGCGAATTTTCCCCCCGCGAAAGAATCAAAGAACTTTTGCGTGTCGTAGAAGCGCGTTGTGAATTCCCGAATGATCTCGTCGGGATCGTCGGGGACATCCCGAACTTCCACCTTCACCAGCGCCCTG
>Ga0326728_10011045_pt1 | contig 20807 bp, 18 predicted proteins | sample MB3enrmetagenome_FD_207602 | JGI IMG/M metagenome (GOLD analysis project Ga0326728, IMG submission 207602) | Lab enriched peat soil microbial communities from McLean, Ithaca, NY, United States - MB31MN | ecosystem: Environmental > Terrestrial > Soil > Wetlands > Peat | place: USA: New York... | reverse complement strand
TGAATGAAGCGTTCTCTGACGGTAGTGGCGTGTGTCATGGGCTTCCACGCCGCATTCGCAGCGGATCTCGTGGCAGTCTATCAGCGCGCCTTGCAAAATGATCCGCAATTGCGCGAAGCCGAGGCGACTCGCCTCGCAGCTCTCGAATCGAAACCGCAAGCGCTCGCCGCTTTGCTGCCTCAGTTGACCGGAAACGCCCTGGCCTCCAAGGAGCGCGACACCGGACCGTCGAACCTGATCGAGAACGTGACGGTCGCCGGCGGCCCGACGATCATCGAGAGCTTCCCGTTCGACGGACACACGATCACGCACTACCACAAGTACGGCGCCGATCTGAAACAGAGCATCTTCCGCTGGGAGAATTGGGTGGCATTGCAGCGCGCGGATGCTCAAGTCGCGCAGGCCGAGGCGGATTACCAGGCGGCGCAACAGGACCTCATCTCCCGAGTGGCTCAGCGCTACTTCGATGTGCTCGCATCGCAGGACAATCTCGATGCGGAGGAAGGCGCTCTGGCCTCGGTCAGTCGCCAACTCGAACAAGCGGAACAGCGTTATGCGGTGGGACTGATCGCCATTACCGACGTGCAAGAGGCGCGCGCCTCGCACGACAGCAGCGCGGCAGCCGTCATCGCCGCCAAGCGTCAAATCGCATCCGCGCAGGAATTCTTGCGTGAAATCACCGGCGACCTGTTCGATACCTTGGCGCGCCCGATGGAGCCCTTCGAACTGGACAACCCGGATCCGATCAGCGAAGACCGGTGGGTGGAAATGGCTCTTCAGCAGAATCTGTCGTTGATCTCCAGCCGCTTGGCAGCGGATATCGCCAGAGACAACGTGAGTGCGGTGCGCGGCGGTCATTTTCCTTCTCTCGACTTGATTGCAAGCGGCTATAAAGTCCACACGGACGCCGACAGCATCAACTCCGACGGCACGCCGTACGGCAATTCGGCGCTCGATCAAAATCAACGCTCGATCGGCATACAGTTGACCTTTCCGTTGTATTCCGGGGGCATGGTGTCCTCGCAGGTGCGGCAAGCCGTCTACCAACATCGGGCTGCCAAGGAGCGGGTCGAGCGCGTGGCCCGTCAAACCGAACATGATGCCCGCGATGCGTATCTCGGCGTGATCTCCGAGATCTCGCACGTCAAGGCATTGCGGCGCGCGGTCGAGTCGAACACCACGGCGCTCAACGCCACCCAAACGGGCTACGAAGCCGGAACCCGCACGGCGGTGGATGTGCTGGAATCTCGCCGCCGGTGGATCCAAGCCAAGACCGACTATTCGCGCAGCCGCTACGACTACATGATGAACGTCCTCAAACTCCAGCAAGCCGCGGGTATTCTGTCGGAGCAGAGCCTGAACCGGCTCAACGCTCTGCTGAGAGAATAGGCTCGACGAGTTCGAGTAAGCGCGTCACGCTGCCGCGATTCGCCTCGACGATACGGCGGCCGCTTGAGCCCATGCGCCGGCGCCGTTCCGGATCCGCAAACAACTGCTTCAACACCGCGCTGAGTTCGGCTCCATCGGCCACCTCGAGCGCCGCGCCCGCTTGCAACAAGAGTTGCGCAATCTCTTTGCCGTTGGACTGATAGTGCCCGGTGATTACCGGCACCCCCAGCGCGGCCGGCTCCAACAGATTGTGGCCGCCCACCGGCACCAAGCTTCCGCCGACGAATGCCACGTCGACCGACGCATACAGCGCCGCGAGTTCGCCCACCGTGTCCACCAACAAGACCTGGGTGTCCGGTCGCACCGCAGCGGCGCTGCTGCGGCGCTCGAAGCGCAAGCCGCGGCGGGTCAACAAATCCGCGACGGGTTGAAAGCGCTCAGGATGGCGCGGCACCAATAACAATAACGCGCCGGGAAGATCGCGCTGTAGATCGGCATGTGCCGTCAACGCCGGTTCTTCCTCGCCCGCATGCGTGCTGCCGGCAATCCACACCGGCCTCGCGCCCCAGTATGCCGCACGCAGTGCGCGGCCGCGCTCGACGGCGGCGTCGTCGATGGAGATATCGAACTTCAAGTTGCCGATCACGTGGGTACGGCTCCGATCGGCGCCGATGGTGATGAATCGTTCGGCATCTTCCGCGCTCTGCGCCGCCACCTGCGTATTGTCCGACAAGACGCCGCGGAACAATCCGCCGAAACGTCGATAGCGCGCCGCCGATTGCAGCGAAAGACGCGCGCTCGCCAGCACCACGGGGACGCGGCGCCGCCGGCACTCATTGAACAGGTTCGGCCACAATTCCGTTTCCATGATGATGACCAAGCGCGGCTGAACTCGATCGACGAATCGGCGCATGGAGCCCGGCGTGTCATAGGGTATGTACCTCACCACGCTCGAGCCGCCGAAAAGCGCCTGTGCGCGCTCGCGCCCGGTGGGTGTTGCCGTCGTCAGGACCACCTGCATTTGCGGATGGCGGGCGCGCAGCGCGCGAATCAACGGCGCCGCCGCGGTTACCTCGCCGAGCGACACGGCGTGCACCCAGATCGTAGGGGTGGAACCCAATGACGGTCCAAACCCGAACCGTTCGCCCAAGCCCACCCAATATCGGCGGTTGCGCAAGCCCCGCCACAACACGACCGCGAATGCGATCGGACGGAGAAGATAGATCAACGCACTGTAGAGGTAGCGCACGGCTCACTCCTATAGCCGGCGAGCAGCCATCCCCAGGCCGCGGCGGAAAAGCGATCCGGAGGCAGGCGGCGCGCTATCTTGACCAGCGAACGGTGCAGCCGAGACAAGTTCTTGAGCGACCATGCGCCCGGGTTTCGGAGGCGGCCGCGATCGAAATCGATCACGCTGACTGCGCCGCCGCCGCTCACGAGGATGTTGTGCGCATTCAGGTCGGCGTGATCCACTCCGGCGGCATGCAGCCGCGCGACGGCAGCCCCGACCTCCCGCCAGGTATATTCTGCCAGCGGAGCAAGCGACAGCACCGCGCTCAACGGACGAGCGTCCGGAATTCTCTCGGTGATGAGATCGCAGCGATACGTGAAGCCGCGGCGCTGATAGCGCGCGGCGACGGGCTTCGGCACGGGTAATCCGTGCCGCACGAGCTGCGCGAGCAAGCGCCATTCGGCGAAGGCGCGCACGCGTTCCTCGCCCCTCCACACGTAGCGATCCGCCGACAGGCGCGCAATGAATCCGCCGCGGCGATAGTGCCGCAATGCCCATTGATGAGGCGTTGACGAAATGAACCATGCGGCGCCCCGGCCGGCCGTGACCTCGACAAGTTCGCCGCGGGCCGCCCAGAAGGTCGGCTCGAACAGCGCCTCGACCGCAACATCCCCTGCAGCCCCGAGGCTGCGCGGATCGGCCAACACGGCGCCGGTGGAAGTGACAATGCGTTGACCGCCGTCCTTTGTCATCATATGCCGATGCCGCACCGCTTCGATCCACCGCCGCAAAGTGTCTGTCTACTGCGCTTGTCGGCCATCGGTGATACCTGCCACGCCGCGGCGGTGCTTCGCACGCTGCAGGAGGCATGGCCGCACACGCGGTTCACTTGGATCATCGGGAAACTCGAAGCCAAGCTGATGACGGCGATTCTTCCAAGCGTCGAGTTTATCACCTTCGACAAACGGGCAATGATCGGAGAACTTAAGCGGCTCAGAGGGGTGCTTGCCGCGCGGCGCTTCGATTTGCTGCTGGATTTGCAGTTGTCGATCCGCGCGAGTCTGGTGTCGACCCTGGTGTCGGCGACCATCAAACTCGGCTTCGACCGCGAGCGTGCGCGTGAACTGCAATGGTTGTTCACCAATGCGCAAATCGCACCCGCCGCGTCGGAGCATGTGCTCGATTCGTTTTTAGGTTTCGCGCGGGCCTGCGGCGTCGATCCGGGCGCTCCGTCCTGGGACATCACGTTGCCGGCGAGTGCGCTCGCTTACGCGCATGAGCTCATTCCCGATGGCCGGCCGACCCTTGTCATCAGCCCCTGCTCCAGCCACGGTGCACGAAATTGGTCCGCTTGGCGGTATGCGTCGGTGGCCGATCATGCTGCCGACGTCCATGGCCTGCGGGTAATCCTGGCAGGCGGGCGCAGCGAGGAGGAGCAACGCATGGGCGCGATGATCGAGGCCGCAACCACCACGGTCAGCATCGTCAATCAAATCGGCAAAGACACGCTGCCCGAACTATTGGGATTGCTGGCCAAGGCGACGGTGCTGCTCTCGCCGGATTCCGGACCCGTGCACATGGCCACAATGGTCGGCTGTCCCGTCATCGGACTCTACGCGGCTACTCGCACCGCGCGAGCGGGCCCCTATTACAGCCGTGAATGGTGCGTTGACCGATACGACGATGCATCGCGCATGATCTTTGGGAAGCCCGCCGCCGAGATCCCATGGACGGCGAAAATCGAGCGTCCCGGCGTCATGGATCTGATCGACGTGCGGGCGGTCACGGACAAGTTGGACGCGCTGATGGCGCAACGAAAATAGCTTAAGATGCCGCGATGCATGAGATCAAGATACCGGTATCGCCCGGCGAACTGCTTGATAAGATCACCATTTTGCGGATCAAGTCGAAGCGCATGAGCGACCCGAAGAAACTGCACAACGTGCGGCTCGAACTCGAGGCGCTGGAAGCGACATGGGCCGGTTCCGCCTACGCAGGCGCCGCTATCGCCGCCGAGGTGGACTCCTTGATGACCGTCAACGAACGTCTGTGGGTGATCGAAGACGACATTCGCGACAAGGAACGCGGCCAAGCCTTCGATGCTGAGTTCATTCGCCTCGCGCGTTCGGTCTACGTCGAAAACGACGAGCGCGCGGCCATCAAACGGCGCATCAATGCAAAGCTCGGATCCACCATCGTCGAAGAGAAATCCTACCAAAGTTATTGAGCGCTGACGCGCTACGGGGTCGCGGGAACGCGACCCCGTCCGATAAGCATGGGAAGAGGTACCGTTATTGGCCGGGCTGGATGACTTCGTGGGGCGTGCGGATCAGCGTGTATTCCGCTCCGCAATACGCACATTTGGCCCAGCCGGCAGCCTCGATGGCCAGATACACGCGGGGATGCGAGTTCCACAAATACATGCCGGGCATGGGACAGGATAAGGGCAAATCAGCCGGTGTCACCGTGTACTGATGTAGTGCGTTGGGCTGAATCAACGTGTGCTTGGGATCGTCTTGAACCATTGCCGGCATTGTCATCACTCCACATGAAAACCACGAGCGCGCAAAAGAGCATCGATTTTAGGGTCTCTACCGCGAAAATTACGGAAGGCCTGACCCGGATCCACGCTATTGCCGACGCACATGATGTCATCGTGCAGTCGCTTTGCAATGGTTTTATCGAACGGGTCGCCCGCTTGCACGAAGGCCTCGAATGCATCGTGATCGAGGACTTCGGCCCATAGATAGCTGTAGTACCCCGCCGAATACGCGTCGCTGGCGAAGATATGCGCGAACTGCGGCGTGCGATGGCGCATGACGATCTCATCGGGCATGCCGAGTGCCGCGAGGGTCTCGCGTTCGAACGCTTCCGGATCGAGCACGGCTTCCGTTGCCAGATGCAGATGCATGTCGATGAGTGCGGCAGCCAGATATTCTACGGTGGCGAAGCCCTGATTGAACGTTTTCGCGGACCTGATCTTGGCGGCAAGCGCCGCCGGCATGGGTTCGCCGCTCCGGACATGCAGGGCGAACCGCGACAGCAGCTCCGGCGTCGCTAGCCAGTTCTCGTTCAACTGCGACGGGAATTCCACGAAATCGCGCACCACGCGCGTCCCCGACAGCAGGGGAAACTCTACGTCGGAGTTCAAGCTGTGCAACGCGTGACCGAACTCGTGGAACAAGGTCACCGCGTCGTCCCAACTGATGAGCGTGGGTTGTCCTCCGGGACTCTTTAGAAAATTCGTATTGTTCGACACGATGGGCGAGATCTCGCGGTCCAGCTTCGATTGCTCGCGGTATTCGCTCATCCACGCGCCCGAGTTCTTGCCCGCACGCGTGTAGGGATCGAAATACCAGAGCCCGACATGCCGGCCTGTCTCGGACCGGACTTCCCACACCCGCACGTCGGCGTTGTAAACCGGCAAACCCGAGACTTCAGAGAACGCGAAGCCGTACAACCGGCTTGCCGCCCAGAACATGCCCTCGCGCAGCTTCTCCAGCTGTAAGTAAGGCTTGACCTCGTTCATATCGAGATCGAACTTTGCTTGGCGCACTTTCTCCGCGTAGTAGCGATAGTCCCACGCTTCAATTTTGATGCCCGGCGAATCGAGATCCGCGATCGATTGCATGTCGCATACCTCCTCGCGCACGCGCGCCACCGCTGCCGGCCAGATGCGCATCATCAGGGCCAGTGCGTTTTCGGGTTTGCCGGCCATGCTGTCCGCGAGTCGCCAGTGTGCATGCGTCGGATAGCCGAGCAGCTTCGCGCGCTCGCCGCGCAGCGCGAGGATCTCGGTGATGATCATCTTATTGTCGTGAGCGCCGCCATGATTGCCGCGGCTGTAATACGTGCGCCACACCGTTTCGCGCAGATCGCGGCGCTCGGCGTACGTGAGAAACGGGTCCACGGCGGAACGCGTATTGAGAATCGCCCATTGCCCGGGGCGTCCGCGTTCCGCGGCGGCGGTCGCGGCCGCGGCGCACTGCGGCTCGGGCAGCCCCTTAAGGTCGGCGCGGTCGGTCACGTACAAGGCGTAGTTCGCTTCGTCGGCCAACAGATTTTGGCTGAAATTGGCGAACAAGCCGGCCAGCCGCTCGTTGATCGCGCCGACCCGCTTTTTGTGGGCGGGAGTCAGCCGGGCACCGGCGCGCACGAAACTCGTGTAGTACTGCCAGCACAGCCGGCTTTCCGGGAGCTGCTGATACACGGCGGCGATGCGCGCGAACAACTCGGTATTTTGGGTAACGGCATCGTAAAAGGCCGCGATCTTCGGCCCCATTTCCCGCTCTACCGCCTGGAATTCTCCGGTATTCATGCCGGATGCCCAGACATCGTAAATCGCATTCACGCGGCTGAATGCGTGTCCGGATCGCTCCAGTTCCACGAGCGTGTTCTCGAACGTCGGCGCCGCGGGATTCTTTGCGATCTCGTCGATCTCGCGCAATTTCTCGGCCATCGCGGCCTCGAGCGCCGGCTTGAAATCAGCGATGCTCACCAGATCGAACAGCGGCGTCCCTCCGTACGGTCCGGTCCAAGGAGCGAGCAGCACGTTCACCTCGAACGTGCTGCGCCAGATTTCCCGCACCCGTCCCCTGGTCTCCGCGTAGGGCGCTGCGTCCACCACTCGCTCCCCGCCGCCTTCGAGGGACAAGTGATGCAGCACGGTTCGGTATCCGATATAGGCCTCTTTCAGCCACTGCGCCGTCGCAACCTCGAGCACGCCAACCGCGGCCAGCCCTTCGAGCTGGCGGATATTGTCGGAGTGATCGAGGAGTTGCGGATGCAGGGCGGCCGCGGCCAGCACCCAGTACTGAACCAAGAACTCGATATCGGCAATGCCGCCCGCATCCTGCTTGATGTCGAATTGGCCTGCGCCCGCGCGCGACAGCTCGCGGCGCATGCGCATGCGCATTTCCGCCACATCCGTGCGCAGGGTATCGCGGTGTACGGCAGTGGTAAGCGCGCGCCTGCGCGCGGCCTCGAAACGTGCGCACAGCTCGCCGTCGCCGGCGATTGCTCGGGCGCGCAGCAATGCTTGGTGCTCCCAGGTCCACGCATCGTGCTGCTGATAGCTTTCGAAGGCGCCGATGCCCGTCATGAGAAATCCGCCCTTACCGTTCGGCCGTAAGCGCATGTCGACTTCGTACAGCCGTCCGGCGGCCGAATGCATGGTGAGCAGATGCACGATGCGCTGCCCCAGGCGCAAAAAGAAAACGGCGTTGTCGAGCGGCCGATCGCCGTTCGTCTGTTGGAACTCGCCGCTCGAATCGTGCAGGAAGACGAGATCGAGGTCCGAGCCATACCCCAGCTCCAAGCCGCCGAGCTTGCCGTAGCCGGCCACGGCAACCTTGACCACGCGCGGCTCGTCATCACGATCGCCGCAGCAGGGCGTCCCGTAGGTGTGGGTCATCTGATCCCACGCGAGGGTCACGCAACGCGCGACGATCAATTCGGCGATGTCCGTCAACCGATCGCTCACCTTCATGAGAGGCATTTGCCCAGTCAGATCCGCGAATGCAACCCAAAACACGGCGACCTTCTGGAACTGACGCAACGCTTCGACTTGCCTCTCGGGATCGTCCGCCGGCAGCCGTTCCGTTCGCGCGTCGAGTTCGCGCACGAAGCTGTCCCGCGACGGTAACTCGTCGAACGCGTTGGGATCGATCAGTTCGTCGAGCAACAGGGGGAAATCCGCGATCTGGCGCGCCAGAAAGCCGCTGACGGCACAGACATCGATGAGCCTGTCGAGCGCCGGAGGCTGTTCCTTCAAGAGCGCCAAGTACGAGGAACGGGCGCCGATGGCCTCGAGCACGCGCAGTACGCGTTGCACCACGGTCGCGGGTGCGGGACGCATCGATGCCGACGTCAACAGCCGGCCTAGAATCACATGCACACGCCGCCGTGCGCCCTCATCCAATCGCCGGTACGACGGCGCGCGGCGATAGTCCTCCAGCAAGCCGCTCACCGGCGCGATTTCAGCGGCCGGAAATTTCGCGGCGGTCAACTCCTCCTCGATCTTGACGTCGTCCGACGCGAGCCAATCGAGGGCGCCTTCGCTCATCGTGCGCTGCGACTGCGGCGCGCCGAACACCAGCGCCTCGAACTGCCGCGCCACATTCTGGCGTGCCGCCTCGATACGCGCGAGCGCCGCGGGCCAGCCCGGCAACCCCATGTTCACGCCGAGCCGCGCGCGGTCTCGGGGTTCGACCGGAAGCGAATGAGTCTGCTCGTCACGGATCATCTGTACGGCGTTTTCGGCTTTGCGCAAGACTAGATAGGCATCGTGCAATTCAGCGACGGCCGATCTGGACAGCAACTTGGAGCCTGCGAGCAAGGGCAACACGTCCAGGAGCGCGGCATTCTGCAACCGCCGATCGCTGCCGCCGCGCACCAGCTGCATGGATTGCACGATGAATTCCAATTCGCGGATTCCGCCCGCGCCGAGCTTCAAGTGCTGATCGAGTTCCTGCCGCGCGACTTCACGGGCAATGAGTGCCTTCATCTCCCGCAGGGAATCGAACACGCCGAAGTCGAGATAGCGTCGATAGACAAACGGCCGGATGAAATTTTGCGTTGCGGTCGCGTAGGCCACCGCGCCGACGACGGCACGTGCTTTGATCCAAGCATATCGTTCCCAATCACGCCCATGCTCCTGCAGATAATCCTCGAGTGAGGCGAGGCTGACCACCAGCGCACCGCTGTCGCCGAAGGGCCGCAGGCGCATGTCGACGCGGAACACGATGCCATCCTCGGTCCTCGCATCGAGGAGCCGGATCATCTCTCGGCCCAGACGATTGAAGTACTCCGAATTATCCGCAGGCCGCACACCGTCGGTCTCGCCGGCCTCCGCATACAGGAACACAAGATCGATGTCGGATGAAAAATTGAGTTCCCGACCCCCCAGCTTGCCCATGGCAACCACGATCAGGGGCACCTCCACGGCGTGCGCGTTGCGAGGTCTGCCGAACGTCGCGTCCAGATGACGCTGCGCCGCAGCGGCGGCAGCGCGAATGCAACCGTCGGCCAGATCGGACACGGCGCGCAGGGTGTCGGTCACGCTTGCTCGGCCTGCGATGTCGTGCCACGCGATACGCAGCATCTCGCGACGCCGCCACTCGCGCAGCAGATGCTGCGCGTCGGCTGTGGCGGCCGCCGCGCAGACGCGCCGTTCATATTCGTCATTGGCAACGCGCGCCAGCGACGGGTCCTCGTGTCGCCCAAGCCATGCCAGAGACTCCACATCCTGAATCAAGGCCGAACCGATGAATTCGCTGCCGGCGACGACGCGCGGCAATTCATCGCGGAAGGCCCCCGGCAGGCCGGCGTAAGCGCCCGTCAATGCCGGCAGCGCGCCGGCGCGCTCCCACCATCGGGAAACCGCCTCATGCAACGCGTCCGGAATCATCGCGACCGAGGGGTTGGGCAGCGGCATCAAACGAGGGCAACGATGCACAATCGTGGAAACGGCAGCAAGACACTCCCATCCGTCATCGCGGGGTAGGCGCGCGCGACGGCGGCACGATATCGCGCAAGGAACTCGGCCCGTTCCTGATCGTCGAGCGGGTCGATGAAGGGCCTGAGGCCACTGCCCTTGAACCACTCGACGACGGCGCCGGCGCCGGCGAGGGGGTGATAGTACGTCGTACGCCACACGTCGACTGTACAGTCCGCGCAACGCAACAGCTCGTAATAGCGATCGGCAGCGCCGATCTTCGGCCGTGCGGCGGCCGCCGCCGCGAGCTTCCCGGCCCACGGTCCGTCGGCGGCGATTTCGCGCATCAACCGATGGGCCGGCTCGTCCAGATTATCCGGCATTTGCACGGCAAGACAGCCGCCGGGCGCGAGCTTCGCCTTGAGCGCCGGAAACAACCTAGCGTGGTCGGGTACCCACTGCAGCACCGCATTGGCCAGGATCACATCGAAGGACGCGGGACCGTCGGCGGCGTTTGCTGCCTCGTCATTGACCCACCGCGCGACGTCCCCGAGGTCGAATCGCAGACCCGGTAGCCGCGTGCGCGCCGCCGCGATCATGTCGGAGGAACTATCGATGCCGCGCACGGCGGCGCCGGGAAAGCGCGCCGCCAACAGTTCCGTGGAATTACCCGGTCCGCAGCCTAGGTCGATGGCGGTGCGCGCATCGAGGTTGGGCAGCGCCGCGAGCAAATCGCGCACCGGCCGCGTGCGCTCATCCTCGAACCTCGCATATTGCCGAGCCGACCAGGTCACGGCGTGTGCAGCGCCGTCGGCCACGTAATGATGGAGCTCTGCAGCGCGCCGTGGGCGCGGGGACCAGCACCCACCAATGCCGGCACGGCGAACATTGCGCGCATCAAGCTTCCCCGCTAGTTTCGAAGGAGGGCCGAGATGGTATCAGCCCGCGCGGCAGGCCAGTAGCGCAGGGCACTGAAGAATCCGGCCATCCGGCGGGCCGTACCGGACCGGATTATGGCAAATCAATGTCGCAATCCGGGCGATTTCTCAAGTCTTGAGCGCGCTCGCCGACATTGAACATACACAACCGTGCTCGGCCCTCACCGGGAAAGGTAGTTCGTAACCGTTAGATGATTATTCGAGGCATCTCGTGCGCAATTCTTGAACCCAATGAAGCCTCTAAAAAACGTACGCATCGGTCCTAAACTATTGCTGGCATTCATGCTCATGCTGGCATTCGCCGGCGTGATCGGCTTCGTGTCCATCGTGCAGCTGTCGAAGGTTGCGCGCGAAGCGGAGATCATCCAAACCGACGCACTGGGCAGTGTGTCGCAGCTCTCCGTCATCAGATTCAATTTCGCGTCGAGCCGGTCCGCAGCTCTAGAACTGCTGACGCAGCTGCAGCTCAATTATGCGGCCGGTGCGGATGCATCGTTGGCCTCGCTGGCTGTGGTCGAGGCGCAGATTCTAACCGGTGTGGCCGCGTTCCAGCCGCTCATCAAGACACCGGAGCAGCGCGCCCTGTGGGACGACGCCAATGCAAAATGGAAGGACTACAAAGTCGAACAGGAACGGTCGATCGCGGTCGCCCAAGACGGACTGGCGGGCGATGCGCAGAAGATCCTGGTCGGGCTTGCCAAGGCCAAGTTCGCCAATGCCGAGGCCGCGGTTTCCAAGCTGATCGATTCCGCCAATGAACAAGCGGATGCCGCGCGAATCGCCGCCAATGCCGCCGCGGTCGGCGCACGCCGCACCATACTTGCCCTCCTCGCGCTCGCCGCCGCGATAGGTTGCGCGGTCGCGTTACTGATGACTCGTGCCATCGCTCGGCCGTTGCAAGACTCGGTGGCGCTGCTGCGCCACATCGGCGCCGGGCGGCTCGACAACCAAATCGACACGACGCGCAGCGACGAATTTGGAGACTTGCTCGTAGGTCTCGCGACCGCCCAGACACAATTGCTCGAGCGCGCCACCGCCGAACAAGGTCGTGCCGCCGAAGATCGCAAACGCGCCGAGGCCGATCGGCAGGCGCTCGAAGCGGATCGCAAGCGCGCCGAGTCCGACAGCCGTGCGCTGGAGGAAATACAAGAAATGGTCGCGGCCGTGGTAGCCGGCCGGCTCGATCGACGCCTCACGACGGACGGCAAGAGCGGTTTCACTCGGCAGCTCGCCGAGAGCCTCAACACCTTGATTGAAAACGTTGCAGGCGTCGTCAGCGGAGTCACACATCTCGTACGCAGCGCCAACGAGGGTGATCTGACCCGCCGCATTCCGATCGACGGCCGCAGCGGCCTCGATGGCCAGATCGGCACGGGCGTGAATCAGTTGGTGGCCGAGATGGAAACCATGGTCGCCAAAGTGAAAGAAGCGGCCGAGCGCGTATCGGTCGGCGCCGCCGAGATTTCGCAGGGTAATTCCAGCCTCTCCCAGCGCACCGAAGACCAAGCCTCATCGCTGCAGGAAACTGCGGCCTCGATGGATGAAATGATGACCACGGTGCGTCAGAACGCCGATAACGCCCGGCACGCCAACGAGCTGGCGATCGAAGCGCGGCAACGAGCCGAGGGGGGTTCAGCCGTCGTGGCAAGCGCCGTCGATGCCATGCACGGCATCAATGCGGCCTCGCGCAAGATCGCCGACATCATTGGCGTCATCGATGAGATTGCGTTTCAAACGAACCTGTTGGCGTTGAACGCCGCGGTCGAAGCCGCGCGCGCCGGCGAACAAGGAAGGGGCTTCGCGGTCGTCGCAAACGAAGTGCGCTCGCTGGCCTCGCGCAGCGCGGCGGCGGCCAAGGAAATCAAGAGCCTGATCAACGACAGCGTGACCCGGGTCGCGGAAGGTTCGCGCGTTGTCAGTGATTCGGGTACGACATTCGAACAAGTCGTCACGTCGGTCAAAAAGGTCGGCGACATCATTGCAGGCATTGCGGCGGCCAGCGCCGAGCAAGCGACCGGCATCGAGCAAGTCGGGGGCGCGGTTGCAAAGATGGATGAGTTGACGCAACAGAATGCCGCGTTGGTGCAGCAAGCCGCCGCGGCTTCGCAGGCACTCGCAGAACAGTCGAACAGCCTTAGCGGCATGATGAGCCGCTACAAAGTTCGAACCAGCGCCGTCCGCAGCCCATTTACGCAGCCCGCCATCGCGGAACATGGCGAGCTACGCGGGGCGATTCGCCCTCGGACCAACCGCTCCGCGCAATCCAATTAATCATCATCGAGGAATTACGATGTTTCCCAAGATTTGCTTTAGTGTCGCGCTTTTCTTGATTGCGCTGGCGCCCGCGGCGAACGCCCGGGCCGACGCGCCGACCAAGGATGAGGTCGTTGCCCAGGTGAAGAAGGCGGTGGAGTTTTATAAGGCGAACGGGCGCGAGAAAGCGCTGGCCGAACTGAACAACAAGGATGGCATGTTCGCCAAGGGCGAGGACTACGTCGACGTGCATGATGTTTCCGGGGTATGCGTGGCGCATCCCGTGTCTCCCGGCATCGTGGGCCTGAATCGAATGGACCAGGCTGACCCGAGCGGAAAGCAGTTCATCAAGGAAATCGTCGAGGCCGCCAAAACGAAACCGAACGGTTGGATTACCTACCAGCGCAAAAATCCAGTCAGCGGCAAGATCGAGAAGAAACTTGCCTATTGGGAAGTCAAGGATGGCTTGATCTTCAAGGCCGGTACTTACGAGTAGCAGGTCTTCCGGCTAAAGATCCCCGGCGCGAGCAGTAGGTGCGCCCTGCCGGGCGCACACAAAAAAAGAGCGGGCCGAAGCCCGCTCTCTTTTTTGACTGCAAACCTACGGGTGTAGGTAATTACATGTCCATACCGCCCATGCCACCCATGCCGCCGCCGCCGCCGCCATGTGCATGCTCTTCCTCTTTCGGCGACTCAGCGATCATGACTTCCGTCGTGAGCAGCAGACCCGCAACCGAGCCAGACGAGTCACCTTGGTCGGATCCAGGATGCCCAGTTCGATCATATCGCCGTACTCGCTCGTCGCGGCGTTGTAACCGAAGGTGCCCTTGCCCTCGCGGACTCGGTTCAGAACCACGGCAGCATCCTCACCCGCATTGGTGACGATCTGACGCAGCGGCTCTTCGATCGACCGGGCCAGAATCTTGATGCCCGTGGTCTGATCTTCGTTGGCGCCAACCAGCTTCTCGATGGCCTTCAACGCGCGCACCAGCGCCACGCCGCCGCCCGGGACCACGCCCTCTTCGACGGCCGCACGGGTCGCGTGCAGTGCGTCTTCGACGCGGGCCTTCTTCTCCTTCATTTCGATTTCGGTCGCGGCACCGACTTTGATCACGGCCACACCGCCGGAGAGCTTGGCAACACGCTCCTGCAGCTTTTCCTTGTCGTAATCGGAGGTCGCTTCCTCGATCTGCTGACGAATGCTGTCGACGCGGCCCTTGATGTCCGCTGCCTTGCCGGCGCCGTCGATGATCGTGGTGTTCTCTTTCTCCACCAGGATCTTCTTCGCTTCGCCCAGGTCGTTCAGCGTCGCCTTTTCGAGCGACAAACCGACTTCATCGGAGATGACCGTACCGCCGGTCAACACCGCGATGTCTTGCAACATGGCCTTGCGACGATCGCCGAAGCCCGGCGCCTTGACGGCGGCGACCTTGACGATGCCGCGGATCGTGTTGACGACGAGGGTGGCGAGTGCTTCGCCTTCGACGTCCTCAGCAACGATCAACAACTGACGGCCGCCCTTCGCAATGGCTTCCAGCAAGGGGAGCAATTCGCGAATATTGGAGATCTTCTTGTCCACCAACAGGATCAGCGGCTTCTCGAGCTCGGCGCTCTGACTCTGCTGATTGTTGATGAAGTACGGCGAGAGATAGCCGCGATCGAACTGCATGCCTTCGACCACTTCGAGCTCGTTCTGAAGGCCCGAGCCCTCTTCGACCGTGATCACGCCCTCTTTGCCGACCTTTGCCATGGCGTCGGCAATGGTCTTACCGATGCTCTCGTCGGAGTTCGCGGAAATCGTGCCGACCTGCGCAATCGCCTTCGGATCCTTGCAGGGCTTGGAGAGCTTCTTGAGCTCTTCGGTGGCCAATGCGACCGCGAGGTCAATGCCGCGCTTCAGGTCCATCGGATTGGCGCCCGCAGCGACCGATTTCAGGCCTTCACGGATGATCGCTTGCGCGAGCACGGTGGCGGTGGTGGTGCCGTCGCCGGCTTCATCGGATGTGTTGGACGCGACTTCCTTGACCATCTGCGCGCCCATATTCTCGAACTTGTCTTTGAGTTCGATTTCCTTGGCGACCGAGACACCGTCTTTGGTGACCGTGGGGGCGCCGAAGCTCTTGTCGAGCACTGCGTTGCGGCCTTTGGGACCGAGCGTTACCTTGACGGCATTCGCTAGAATATTCACACCCTTGAACATGCGTGCCCGGGCGTCGTCGCTAAAGCGTACGTCTTTTGCTGCCATTTGCTGATACCTCTAATTGAATTTGATTTGCGAGAACTTCACTGGAAAAAACGCTTAGACCGAGGCAATTACTTGCCTTCGACCACGGCCATGACGTCTTCCTCACGCATGACAAGCAGCTCGTCGCCATCCATCTTCACTTCGGTACCGCTGTACTTACCGAAAAGGATCTTGTCGCCGACCTTCAGGTCGAGCGGGCGAATCTCGCCGTTTTCCAAAATCTTGCCCTTACCAACAGCAACGACCTTGCCGAAAATGGGCTTCTCAGTCGCAGTATCCGGGATCACGATGCCGCCTGGGGATTTACGCTCTTCTTCTTCTCGTTTCACGATCACGCGGTCATGAAGGGGACGAATCTTCATAAAACAAGACTCCTAATGCTTGGGTTTCGGGTTAATAATAAAGCGGAGGGTTGTTAGCACTCTCCACTCGTGGCTGCTAATAATAGCGGCAGATTTTGCTGATTCAAGGGGGTGGGATGCAGTAATTTTTGCTGCATCGCAGATGCGGGGCCGTCGCGATGCGCCTGCGCCCGCGATTGCTGTCGGAAACTGCTATAAAGTTGCACACATGAAATTACTAATTCGTAGGGCATTCCTGGCGGCGACGGCGCTCGGCCTTTGCGCGACGGTAATCGCAAAGCCCTGGTGGATGCGCGGCGTGGAATCCAATGAGAGCGACTTCTTGCCGCCCGACGTGGCGTTTCGGGTGAGTTCCCGGGTTGACGGCGACGTGCTGCGCGTGCGATGGATCATCGCAGACGGCTACTATCTATATAAGGAAAAGATGGAGATCCAGGCGGAAAGCCCGGACCTCGTGGTCTCGCAGCCGTCGTTTCCTCGAGGTTCGGTCAAGACCGACCCCTATCTCGGCACCCAGGAGATTTTCCTGCAGCAGGTGGAGGGAACGGTGGCGTTCACCCGCGCGGATTTCGGCGCTCATCCCCTTCAGATCAGGGTGACTTACCAGGGTTGTGCCGAGGCGGGCTTGTGCTACCCCGCCATCACCAAGGTGCTTTCCCCGGTGAGCGCAACTCCGATGTCACCGGCTCAACCTCATCCCTGGGAGGGCGTTGCGATCGTTGGCGGAGGCCTGGCCTTCCTCGTTGCCGGCTTGTTACTGCGAAAAGGACGCCGCCTCGATACACCAGCATGAACGTCCGGGCATGGCGGGTCGCTGGCGCTTTGCTGGTAGTGGCCGTTGCGATCTGGGCCGGCGTCCGGATTTTCGCCGGTCACGCTACGGGCCGAGTCGCGGCCGGCACCCCACCGGCCGGCAGGGCAATCCCGTCCATCCCCAGCGACTTCGACGCGCCCGAAGGTCCGGCCGTGCCGCTGCCGAGGGTGCCGGAACGGCTGCCCACCTTCTCTTTGGCCGACCGCACCGGCAAACCCATCTCCATCGCGACGTGGCGAGACAAGTCCTTGATTATTAACTTCTGGGCGACCTGGTGCGCGCCTTGCCGGCATGAAATACCCCTGCTCGAATCCCTCTCTCGCGAATGGCGCGGCCGCGGTGTGGAAGTGGTCGGCATCGCGGTGGATCACCGGGATCAGGTGCTCGCATACGCGGATGAACTGAAAATCGCCTATCCTCTCTTGATCGGGGAACAGGATGCCTTGGACGTGGCCGCCGAATTGGGCTTCGAGTCGCCGGTTTTCCCTTTCACCGTGTTCACCGACCGGCGCGGCGAGGTGGTGACGCTGTACGTGGGCGAATTGCACAAGGCGCAGGCGGATCTCATCCTGTCCGTGGTGCAAAACCTCAACCAAAACCGCGTGCAGCTGCCGGAAGCGCGCCATACCATCGCGGACGGACTGCATGCACTGGCGCCGCAGCATCCCGGGTAGCCCCTTTCCGGCGACGTTCGACGCCGAAGCTTGCCTTTTCTTGTCAATTTCTGGTTATTATCGCGGACCTTTTCAACGCGACGACGCTGGACATACGGGGAAATGGCGCGAATCCTGCTGCTGAACGGGCCGAACTTGAATCTGCTCGGGCTCCGTGAGCCCGAAATCTACGGCTCAGCGACGCTTTCAAGCATCGAAAGCAAACTCGCGGGGTTGGCGCGCGGCCGCGGCCACGAGCTGATCGCCGTCCAAAGCAACGCGGAACACGAACTGATCGGCAGGATTCACAGTACAAAGCGCGACGGCTTCGCTTTCGTCATCATCAACCCCGGCGCCTATACGCACACCAGCATCGCGCTGCGGGATGCATTCTTAGGCGTCGGCGTGCCGTTCATCGAAGTTCATTTGAGCAATATCTATGCACGTGAGGAGTTCAGGCACCACTCGTATCTATCCGGCATCGCCGTCGGCAGCATCGTAGGTTTTGGCGCACATGGCTACGAGCTCGCGCTCGATGCCGTCTGCACGCGCCTGACCGCCACTTAATACCACAGTTTCTTCAAGGGGTCAGCGGATGGATATTCGCAAGGTAAAAAAACTGATCGAGTTGCTGGAAGAGTCGGGAATCTCGGAGCTGGAGATTTCCGAAGGCGAGGAATCAGTGCGCATCAGCCGTCATCCACGGATGGCGATGCAAGCACCGATGGCCGCGCCTCTTCCCACGGCTGCGGCCGCGCCGGCTTCGGCGCCGGCGACCCCGGCGACTGCCGCAGGCGAGCACAAGCCTCGCGTTGACGATAATACGGTGACCTCACCGATGGTCGGCACCTACTACTCGGCGTCCGCTCCGGGCGCCAAGCCATTCGCGGAGCTCGGCAACGAAATCAAGGTGGGCCAGATCCTGTGCATCATCGAGGCCATGAAGATGATGAATCAAATCGAATCAGATAAGGCGGGGCGACTCACCGCGATCCTCGCCAAGAATGGTGAGCCCGTCGAGTTCGGTCAACCGCTGTTCATCATCGAATAATGATCGAAAAAGTCGTCATCGCTAATCGCGGCGAGATCGCGCTTCGCATTCTGCGCGCCTGCCGCGAGTTGGGCATCAAAACCGTGGCCGTGCATTCGACCGCTGATTTCAACACCAAACACGTCCTGCTCGCGGATGAGACCGTGTGCATCGGGCCGCCGCAATCGGCTCTGTCGTATTTGAACATGCCCGCCATCATCAGCGCCGCCGAAGTGACCGACTCGGTCGCGATCCATCCAGGGTACGGTTTCCTGGCGGAGAACGCGGACTTCGCAGAACGCGTCGAGAAGAGCGGCTTCATTTTCGTGGGACCGCGCGCCGAGACCATCCGTCTGATGGGCGACAAAGTCTCGGCCATCAAGGTCATGAAGGCTGCCGGTGTTCCCTGCGTGTCCGGCTCGGATGGTCCGCTGGGCCCCGACGTCGACGAAAATTTCCGCATTGCCAAGGAGATCGGGTATCCGGTCATCATCAAGGCGTCGGGCGGTGGCGGCGGCCGCGGCATGCGCGTCGTCCACACGGATGCATCGTTGCTCAACGCCATCAGCGTGACTCAGTCGGAGGCACTCGCCGCGTTCGGTAATCCCCAGGTTTACATGGAAAAGTTCCTGGAGAAGCCGCGGCACATCGAGTTTCAAGTGCTCGCGGACAACTACGGCAACGTGGTGCACTTGGGCGAGCGCGACTGCTCGATGCAGCGCCGCCACCAAAAAGTGATCGAGGAAGCGCCGGCGCCGGGGCTCACGGCAAAGCAACGCAAGACCATGGGCGAGCGTTGTGCCCGCGCCTGCCGTGAAGTGGGCTACCGAAATGCGGGCACGCTCGAGTTCCTCTATCAGGACAACGAGTTCTACTTCATCGAGATGAACACGCGCGTGCAGGTCGAACACCCGGTCACCGAATTGGTCACCGGCATCGACATCGTCAAAGCGCAGCTCCTGATCGCAGCGGGCGAACCATTGCCCTATGCGCAGAAGGACATCGAGATTCGCGGCCATGCGGTGGAATGCCGCATCAATGCGGAAGACCCGAAGACGTTCGTGCCCTCGCCGGGCCCGGTGCGCTTGTGGCATTCGCCGGGCGGACCGGGCATCCGGGTCGACAGTCACGTCTACACCGGCTACAACGTGCCCCCATTCTATGATTCGATGATCGGCAAGGTCATCGCCTTCGGCGATACGCGCGATACGGCCATCGCCCGTATGCGCAACGCGTTGGCGGAGATGGTTGTCGAGGGCATCAAGACCAACATCCCCCTTCATCAAGAAATATTCAATCACTCTGCATTTCGTCAGGGCGGTACGGACATTCATTATCTCGAGCGGCGCCTGGGACTGAAGTGAGCGCGCACGGCGATCCACTCCGTACCTTCTATGAAATCGAATTCCCCTTAAGCGGTCTCGACCCGGACGCCGTCGAGAAGGCGCTGCTCGACATCGGCGCGAGTTCCATCACGTTGGTCGATCGTGGGGACGAACCGGTGCTCGAGCCCAGACCCGGCGAAGTCAGACTGTGGGGCGACACGCTCGTCCGCGCCCTGTTCGAGTCATCCCTCGATGCGATACGACAGCTTGACCGATTGGCCGCGAGTCTAGGGTCGCACATCACAGCTGCCGCCCGCGTGCGCGCGGTTGAAAACCGCGATTGGGAGCGGGTCTGGCTCACCGATTGGAAATCGATGCGCTTTGGGCGGCGCTTGTGGGTATGCCCGACGATAGCCGACGCGCCGGACGATCCGGATGCCATCGTGGTACGGCTCGATCCGGGACTTGCATTCGGTACGGGCACGCATCCGACGACCGCATTGTGCTTGCAAATTCTGGACGCGCTGCCATTGTCGGGTCGTTCGGTGATCGACTACGGATGCGGCTCAGGGATATTGGGAATTGCTGCCTTGAAAATGGGTGCAGCGCACGTGATCGCGGTGGATTTGGATCCGCAGGCCCTGCTCGCCACGCGCGAGAATGCCGTGCGCAACGGCGTCTCATCGGCCATCGAAGTCCAGGGCGTCCCTGCGCGACTGCGCCCGGCCGAGTGCGTGGTTGCGAACATTCTCGCCGGACCCCTGATCGAATTGGCGCCCTTATTGACGGACGCGTGCGCGGCCGGTGGCGATCTGCTCCTGTCCGGGCTGCTCAAGACGCAGGCCTACGCGGTAAAGGCCGCTTACTCGTCCGGTTTTGATATGGTGCAAGTGATTGGGCGTGACGATTGGTGTTGTATACACGCCCGGAGAGCGGCATAGGAGCCTGAATGAGTAATCTGCGTGGCCGCGAGCGCGGCAGATTTCCCCTCAATCGAGGCGGAGCGGACGCAGTTGGGTCCAGGCCCAATGAGGAGGCGACAACGACGAGTGAGGGGAAATCCGCCCGCTCCCGAAGGGTTGGCAGGAGGAGGGGCGTCTGCGGCGTTGCGTGGCTTGCCCATAGTGCCCAC
>Ga0326728_10011043_pt1 | contig 20809 bp, 18 predicted proteins | sample MB3enrmetagenome_FD_207602 | JGI IMG/M metagenome (GOLD analysis project Ga0326728, IMG submission 207602) | Lab enriched peat soil microbial communities from McLean, Ithaca, NY, United States - MB31MN | ecosystem: Environmental > Terrestrial > Soil > Wetlands > Peat | place: USA: New York... | reverse complement strand
CGATCAATCCCCAGCATGCGGCCTCCCATCCTCTTCAGGCTCATTCTGCGTTAGAAACACATCCCTGCTTCAGGCTCATCCTGCGTTATACAAGACTCAGTGGCGTAAAGATCAGGAAACAATATTACAATATTACAGCCTCACAACATCGTCTCCCTTTCAGAACTTATAACGGACCACGACAGCCTGCCGCCTAAATTCCCGCGCTCTCGGCTTGCGCGCTATGGAGATTTGATTCACCACATACGCCGATGTAGTCGGACCCATCGCGAAAGTCCTGGCGGAGAAATGCGAGCTTCGCGTCGCAACGAGCACGCTGCACGATTTTGTGCGAGTTCACGCCGAAGCTGAGGGAAAAGCTCAGTCTAGTGGCGCCTTAGCGTTGTGTCGATCTCGACGATTGAGGTGGCAGCCGCCGTTTCTACCAGCCGTTGAAACTTTCGCGATGTGTCTGCAGGGGTGTGATTGTCACCAGAATGTAATGTTCCCCGGCGTCGATCTGTGAAATAGATCACAGTCTCCCTCATTCGTTTGCAGCCGTCTGGCCGTCTTGCGACTGCACAGAAGTATCTGCTAAGTCGACACTTAGTCGGGGCCATACTACCCACTCAAAAAAGTCGTTATAAATTCCTTGACAAAGTACTAGATGGTGTTAATATCCGGAACATCATGTATTACGGTTGTACTCAAGGTGGTATAACCACAATCCATTAAAGAGTTCTTTCATACTCTGAGCAGACTACGGATACGACGCATCAATGGAGTTGATGTGCTACCTACCCGCAGGTGTTGCTCGTTAACAGCACTTATAAATACAAACGGTCCGGCCGCTACAATGCTGTTGTTAAAGGCGCTTGGGCCGAAGTTGCCACACTAGAAGACGTCGGACTCGGGAGACGTATGTTCGCTAAGGCACCAGACGTCTCTCAATTGCGCAAATCTCCTGGATGTGAGTCGACGGGCGGTAGCTTACTCGATTGTATGCGCTCTAATGCTTTGGCGCCTGCCTTCCGGTGAGCCGGATCACCGCGATCGGGCGCTGCCCTACCCACATTTGTGGTAGCTAATTTCCGATTAGTACGACAGCCCCGAGTCCTTCGCAGTGTTCAAGTCTAAGACCAGAATGGTCACTTTCAGACTCTCGGAGGAAGAGTTTCAGAGCTTCAGGAGCATGTGCATTTCCGAGGGCTTTGGTAGTTTGTCCGAACTGATCCGCGCTGCAGTTCAAGAATTGATAGCCAACCGCCACGGGTGCAGTGCTGAGGCCCTGCGTGCCGCGATGGAAAGGCTCAACGCGCGCATGGAGGAAGTCGGCCATGATGTTAAACAGTTGAAGGCATCACCAGTGGAGACAATCCGATGACATCGCCCCAGTTAGCGCTCGATCCATGTTACAAGCAGTCGATCGTACCCGAAGCGGCTGCCGCACCAAGGCCCGACCCTTGGTTTGCCATTCGAGTGAAATCACAATACGAGAAGATCACCGCTGTTTCTTTGCACAACAAGGGTTACGAAGAGTTCGCCCCGATGTATCGCAGCCGGCGCTACTGGTCGGACCGGGTCAAGGAGCTGGACTTGCCGCTCTTTCCTGGATACATCTTCTGCCGTTTTGACCCATGGCATCGGCAACCGGTCTTGACCTCACCCGGCATCGTGTCGATTGTAGGCCTGGGCAAGAGTCCCGAACCGGTTGATGACAGCGAGATCGCTCGCATTCAGGCGATCGTGAGCTCGGGCGTGCTGGCCTGCCCCTGGCCGTTTCTCCGCGCCGGTCAGAAGATCGCGGTCACCCGAGGTCCTCTGTGCGGCGTGGAAGGATTTCTGGTCAGCTCAAAGAATCAGTACCGATTAGTCGTATCGATCCAGCTTCTGCAGCGATCGGTCGCTGCAGAGATCGATCGCGATTGCGTTCAACCCATTTCGTAACACGCTAGAAGCATTGATATCGCTATGAAGCTGCAAACGAGAGACGTAATCATGTTTCTCATCGGCATACTAACCGGGATCGTCGGAGCCTGGATTTTCGTGGCCGAACTAGTACTGTAAGCCGTAGCCGGCGATCGGGAATGTGTCAAGCGAGTTTCGAAATCGAATTCATTGTGTTACCCGTACGGTCAAACTATTCAGCCACCTCAGTGAGGCGGTCGGAACGGCTACCTGAGAGCATTTTGCGGGCGCAGGTTTTCTATGATGAACCTGCGACATGCGTGACACCATCAATTGGGTACGGCTTCTGGCCTTTGTGACCGGCTCGTCAATCGGGAGTTCGTTGCTGCGGAATGAGCTCTTGGTCGCCGAGGACCACATCCTGAGAGCCCGCCAGCCGGCCAGAGTCCAGCTCTCCGATCCGGACGCAGATCGATGCGACGTCAGGCCTGGCCTACGCTGAGAACATTACGAAACTCTTAAAGGGGTTGTGAATGCAGATAATGCACTTAATCCTTCGACGGCGACGCGCAGTGCACAATGCGCCATCGCTGATCACAAGAGCTATCGGCATAAGCACGTTGCTCATGGGCTCTAGTTCGGTCCTGTGGCCTCAATCGTCACCGACCGGATACGTGCTAGGACCAGCAGACAACCTAACCATCAACGTGGTCGACCTTGATGAGTTCGGCGAAGACACCAAGCCGTTCCACATCGATTTGGATGGCAGCATCGAACTGCCGCTTCTTGGTTCTATACACGCTGCTGGCCTTACGGTTGACCAGCTACGCGCTGCCGTCGCGGCGAAAATGCAGAAGTACGTCAGAAGTCCGCAGGTTACGGTTGCCGTTTCAGAGTTTCATTCGCAACCAGTATCGATCCTGGGCGCCGTCAATGAACCTGGGGTACATCAGTTGGAAGGCAATAAAACGTTAATCGCAGTTCTGTCGCTTGCGAAAGGCCTGCGAACCGATGCAGGAGACCGCATAGAAATCACGCGAGAAAAGACACGCGGTCTAATTCCGTTACCGGGTGGTCATCTCGATTCTACGGGGAAGTTCTATACGGCGGAGGTCAGCGCTAGATCCGTGATGGAAGCCAAGAATCCTCAGGAAAATATCCAAATCATGCCCAACGATGTCATTTCGGTTCCGATTGCGCAATTGGTTTACGTTGTGGGTTGTGTCCAGCACGCCGGTGGCTTCCCTCTCAACGAGCGCCAATCGATGTCGGTTCTTCAGGCGTTATCGCTCGCCGGCGGTCTCGATCGCACCGCAGCCCCAAGAAGCGCGAAAGTATTTCGCTCCATCGATGGCGCTGCGAAAAGAACTGAGCTTTCCCTAAACGTAAAGGCCATCTTGAGCGGTAAATCAGGGGACGTGCCGCTGAATGCGAACGACGTACTATTAATCCCTAGTAGCATGTCGAAATCGGCCGCACTAAAAGTGTTCGAGGCCGCACTACAGACGGCGACCGGTGTCGCCATCTATCGCCCTTGGTGACTGACATGCAGATTATGCCGCATAGAGCCCAGTGCCAATCGAGAGATATTGCTGAATCTTCAACCTCTCTTCAGCCGCTAGCTGCGGATGCCTTCGCTTATGAAGTACGCGAAAGCGTCATAGCCGAGTATTTGGGAAAGTGCGGGCGCCACCGCACGATTCTCGTCATACTGGCTGTTTTCGGCGTTGTCGCGAGCCTCATCGCCTCTTTCGCTGTTCACCCTACGTTTCAGGCCACTGCTCTGATTGAGATTCAACGGATAAATGAGAACTTTTTCAACCTGAAGGACGTCACGCCTGTCTCTCAGGCTCCCATGGACGTTACCCTTGATGATGTCCAAGCCAAAATGAAGCTCCTGCAGACACCTGGATTGATCGCCCGCGTCATGTCGCGCCTCGGCATGCTGAACCGAAAACCGGAAGAAGGGCTTGTCAGCCAACTGACCGCCCTATTGGCGCCGCTCTTGGCACCATTCAACCGCGTCGATCACCCCGCCGATCCCGTTGAGGCTGCGGTGCATCGAGTGGCGAAGCATCTCGAGGTGAAGGCGGTAGGGCGGACGAATCTTATCGAGGTTTCCTACGAGTCGAAGAACTCCAAAGAAGCAGCTGATTTCGCGAATGCACTCGTGAAGGAGTTCAACCAACAGGACATCGAGTCTCGCGGAAGCATGAACGAACATACTCGTGACTTCGCGAACAGACAAATTGAAGATCTAAGGGAGAATCTCACCCAGTCGGAACATGCGCTCGAGCGGTACGCCAAGAAAGCTGGCCTTGTATTTTTCCAGGAGACTTCTGGCCTCCGCAATGGAAGTACCACGCCGGACACCATCTCCATGGCGAGGCTACGACAAGTGCAGGATGACTTGTCAAAGGCAAGGGACGACCGCTTCGCCAAAGAGTCTGCCTACGAACTTACGAAACATAGCACGCCGCTGGCTGTTCCCGACATCGTGGCAGATAGTTCTATCCGGGATGTGCAGAGCAAGCTTGCGGATCTGAATCGAGAGCGTGCCGCTCTCGCCGCAGCCTATACGCCGGAATACAGTAAACTCAAGCGCGCGAATGCCGAGGTAGCGAGTTTGGAGCAGACACTGAGCACACAACGGGAGATATTGCTTGATCGTGTGCGCAACGACTACGTACAAGCGCTCGGACGCGAACAGCTCCTGATGAAGGACTACGTTGACCAGGCACGAACGGTGAATGAAGACGCTGCAAAGTCCGTGCAATATGACGTATTGAAAAGAGACGTCGAATCTGCACGTCAGTTCTATGACGACGTCCTCCAGCATATGAAGGAGGCAAGCCTCGTCGCAGCGTTGCGCGCTGGCAACGTTCGAGTTGTCGATCCTGCCAGGGTCCCTAACGACACGTACAAACCGAGCTTTCTTCTGAATGCGGCGGTGGGCCTTGTTGGCGGTCTCTTCGTCGGGATCGTGTGGATTGGACATCGTGAGCGTGGCAATGGCATAAGAAATCCAGGCGAATTGAAGACATATCTTAACGCTTCCGAACTCGGCGCAGTCAGATCCGCAGAGCGAATGCACCACCACCGCGTCAGAATTCTCGTTCACTTACAAAAACAGAAAACGCCGGAACTGCTCGGGGGTTCTGGCGAGAACACCAGATTCAAGGCCCTTGATCGAAAAGCGAAAACATCTTTGGAACTCATCACGTCGCAGCCTGAACCGTCTGTGATCACCCAGTCATTTCGTTCTGTTCTAACCTCGATAAACTTCTGCGAGGCTACTAACAATGTATCGCGAGTCTATGTAGTTACCAGTCCAAGCGCAGGCGAAGGCAAAACCACTGTTGCTAGCAATCTCGCTATCATGCTGGCGGAAACTTATAAGCGTGTGCTTCTTGTTGATGGCGATCTACATAAGCCCAGGCTTCACGACGTTTTCAACGTAGTGAACGACGTAGGCCTGGGTGAGTTGCTGCAACCTGAGGAGTCAGGAGGATCGGCAACCTTGGCGAGTGCTGTTCGGCAAACGCGAGTAGTAGACGGGTTGTCCCTGCTTACCAGCGGCGTGCGGTCCGACCACACCGGCCAGTTAATATTCTCCATGCGCTTACCCCACATTTTCAACCAGATACGCGCCAATTATGATGCCGTCGTCATTGATACGCCACCTCTGCTCGATTTCGCGGATGCGCGCGTGTTGGGACGCCTTGCGGATGCCGTGATTCTGGTCACCCGTTCTAGGAGAACAACCCGGGCCGGGGCGGCAGCAGCGCTGGATCGGCTGCATGAAGACGGAACGCGCGTTCTCGGGAGTGTGTTGAATGACTGGGACCCTAAGAAAACGTCGTCCACCTATTACGTCGACCGTTAGATAACGGTTTGATTTATACTCAGTCACCGGACCGGATTAGCACGCGTGACCAGCCAAACCACCGTAGAAGCGCACTGTCCGTCAGTGTCAGCACGTGACGACGTGCGCCCGTCCGCCGGAGTCTCCTGCACCTCCCAGCGGTTGTCGCTGCGGAGGAACTTCGGATGGACTCTGGCTGGAAATCTCATTTACTCGGGCTGCCAGTGGGTTTCGCTCATAGTAATAGCAAAAGTAATGAACGCCGTCGCGGTGGGGCAATTTGCCTTGGCACTAGCGATAACTGCTCCCATCATGATTTTTGCGAACCAGGGTCTGACGAGTTTGCAGGCAACGGACGCAAAAGGGGAGTTTACTTTTTCTCAGTATTTTCGGTACCGGTTCTTCACTACAACTCTGGCGCTCGTGGTCATTTATGTGACCATGCGAGTCCTGGCGTACGACATGATTGTTATCGTTGTCGGAATTGCCAAGGCATTGGAGTCATTCTGTGACGTGCGGTACGGCGAGAATCAAAAGCTCGATCGGATGGACCGGACGGCGAGATCAATGGCCTACAGAGGTGTTTTGTCGGTGGGCACCGTAGGGTGCTTGCTCTTGCTGACCCGATCGATCGCGTGGGGCGCAGCCGGGCTGGCTCTTTCGAACCTCATCGTACTCGTTGTGTACGACTACCGGCCAAGGCTGTTTGCCAGCGGCAGCCTGACGATACGCTTAAGACGGCCTCGGTTTTCAGACTTGCTGCTCTCGCATTCATTCCGAAGAGCCAGTTTGAGATCGTCGCCGCAAGTGATCCTGCTATTCCAGGTGTTTCCTTTGGGCGTAGCTGCCATGCTGGGCTCTGTGACAAGCAACATTCCACGCTACTTCGTCGAACACTACTGTGGATCAGCAAGGCTCGGGATTTTTGCTGCAATCATGTATCTTCTGGTCGTGGGAAGAACGGTCGTTGCGGCTCTTGCGCAGTCCTGTATAGCGCGTCTCGCAAGGCTGCACGCGCACGGCGAGAGATCCTCTTTTTCAAGCCTCTTTGGGAAACAAATGCTTTTCGGCGTGATAATGGGCGCCGCCGGGATACTCGTCGGCGAGTTCTGGGGTGCACCACTGCTTCGTCTCATCTATCGCCCCGAATACGGCCGGTATGCCAACGTACTGGTTTTTGTTATGATTGCCGCGGCGGTCAACTACTTGGTTGAGTTCTCGAACGCCGGCCTGCTGGCTGTCCGTTCAATTCGGGTTCAGCCGTTTATCCTTTTCTCCTGTGTCGTCATTGCGACTTTATGTTGTGTATTGTTTGTGCCGCGGTTCGGCATATCGGGTGCTGCCTGGGCAGTAATAGCAGCCGGGGTTTTTCAACTAACCGCGAACATGTACTTTATCGAACGTGCGCGCTTGATGGCAGTTCGCAACATTGACCAGGATGCAAGATTAGAATCGAATTAAATATGAGGCGGTTTCGCCAGATCTCCCTCCTCCAGCGCCCGGACTTCATCGTATTTTTCGTCGTGCTGTGTGTTAGCAGCGCGTTTGCACTTTACTCGACCCGCTTTCATCACTGGTTCCTCATACCGGTATCCATGTGCGGGCTCCTCGTAATGCGGGAAGCCATTGACTGGGTGATGGGACGCCGGGACCTTTACGACCCTTTGGGGCTGTTCGGCGTTTACGCGACGTTTTTCTTTTTCTTCGCGCCGCTTTTGCATGTCGCCTGGGATTACTGGATGTGGGAAGTGGTCCCGCCGCCGGACTGGCGAGATTGGCTGGGCTGGATGGCCGTGCTTAACATCACCGCGATCCTCGCGTTTCGGGCATCGTATAGCTTCTTCTTTCTCGCGCTACCCCTAAGGTCAAGCACAACTTCCTGGCAGATAGACTTCCGGTTGTTTCCAGTCGTGGTCGGTACTGCGCTGCTGATTTCGGCCTTGCTCCAGGCGGGAGTATATGTTCACCTTGGTGGGCTGTCTGGATACATCGCTGCCTTTCATACGGGTGAAGAGTGGCCGCATATTGATCCAATGGCTGGAATGGGGCCCCTCTTCATGATATCCGAGAGCTTTCCCATTGTTTTTGCGCTCGCATGCCTCATGTATATGAGGCGCTCCGGAAAAGTCGTCACCTTGTTGCAGTTGAGCGTAGCCTTGCCCTGCTTCTTTGCGCTGCAAATGCTTTTCGGTGGCCTGCGAGGGAGTCGGCTGAACACTGTGGAGATACTGTTTTGGACGGTCGGCGCTGTCCACTATCTCTTGCGTAGATTATCCCGGCAGTTCATGCTGGCAGGAGCATTGCTGATGGTCGCTTTTATGTGGGCTTACGCGTTCTATAAAGAAGGCGGAGATCTTACGACAGCATTTGAGGGCGGGAATAAGCGTGAGGAAATTAACAAAACGAGTCACCGCTCGGTTCAGGGTTTGATCCTCGGTGATTTCGCGCGGTCTGATGTTCAGGCGCATGTGCTGTACAAGTGGGCCACTGATAACCACGACTTCACGTATGGCTGGGGGCGTACGTATCTGAAGGCAGCGGCCCTTATGGTTCCGCAACGGTTCCTCCCGGCCGGGGCTGTAAACAAGTCGACGTTAGGGACTGAGTTGATCTGGGGTCCTGGTACCTATACCCCCGGAATGTTGTTCTCCACGCGAATCTATGGTCTGGCCGGAGAAACCATTCTGAACTTTGGGCCGCTGCCGATACCGCTTGCATTTGCATGTTTCGGCTTCTTACTTTCCCGCTTAACACTGTGGATTCAGAACCTCGACCCAAATGACGCCAGAATGTTTTTTGTTCCCTTTCTCACATATCTCTGTGCTATCTGGGTTGTAGGTGGGGATTCGGACAACGTTGTGTTTATTGCAATTAAGAATGGCTTTGTTTCCACTGTCATTGTGCTAATGACTACGGTGCGTATCAGGCGCGTGAGACTGCGCACAGTCGCGACTCTTATTCGTCGTGAGGCACCAAGCCATGCGAGCGCTCATAGCTGTTAGCTAGGCTCAACATCTGTTGGAGAGAAATAATGCGTCTGTGTTTGGGAATGGAAGAACGGTTCTGGGAAACAGCGGATGGAAAAGTCTGGTCTGCCGGACCGTGCACGTATTCGTTTTTGCAAAGGTACCTTTGCGCCTACGACGAGTTGCGAGTGATTGCGCGCGTCGGCCAGATTCCAGAGCCAATGCCCGGCTGGAAACGATGTGATGGGGAAGGGGTCAGCTTTGCGCCAGTACCTTTCTATATTGGTCCATGGCAGTACGCACGTCGGATGCATTCGGTGGGTCGCGCAGCTCGCCAAGCCTTTGGCCCTGAAGATTCTTTGGTCATTCGCGTCGTAGCTCAAATCGCCACGGCTCTCGAACCTAAGCTCCGCGCGGGTCGGCCCTACGGCTTGGAGGTTGTAGGCGACCCGCACGAGGTATTTGCGCCAGGTGCAACTCAAGGTCTTATGCGGCCCGTGTGGCGATGGTGGTTTACGAGGCGCCAACGACGCGCATGCGCGAGAGCTTCCGCGATTTGTTACGTCACTGAGGGCTACTTACAAAAACATTATCCTCCAAATAGTTCTGCGTTCTGCGCAACGTTTTCAAACCTGCAACTTGGCGAAGAATCGTTCGTCGGTATGCCACGAATATTCGAGCCATTGCCGCGGCCGGTGAGGATCATCACTGTAGGTGCGCTCGCTCAACCATACAAGGGCGTTGACGTGCTCCTAGACGCGGTCACCGCCTGCACTCAGCGAGGTTGCAATCTAGAGTTGATAGTTGTCGGCGGAGGGCGGTATCTTACAGGACTACAGCAACACGCGACGGCCAGAGGCATCGCGGACAGAGTCACTTTTCTCGGAGAAGTGCCGGCCGGTCAGGCTGTACGCGATCAGTTGGACAACGCGCACGTGTTCGTATTGGCATCCAGGACGGAGGGAAAGCCCCGGGCAATGATAGAAGCGATGGCACGAGGATTACCATGCATAGGGTCTGATGCTGGGGGGATTCCGGAGTTGCTGCCGCCAGACTGCATCGTTCCCCGGGGTGATGCGACGGCCCTAGCCGAAAAAATCGCCGCGATTTATGGCGATCAGGACCGGCTGGCATATATGTCCGCCTCAAACCTCACCAGAGCGCGCGACTATCACGATTCAGTTCTGGACATCAGGAGAGAGGCGTTTCTGCGCCACGTCCGCAGCAGAACGGAGGAGTGGCTCCGGGGCCGCAAGCTTGCGAGTGCAAACTGAACTCAGTATGCGCGTACTCCACATAGTAAAGACGTCCGATGGAGCGCCTTGGGCAGCGTGGCAGGCCGCTCACCTGACCCAGCTCGGTGTTGAGGTACATGTCGCACTCCCGTCGCTCAGTGGCACACAAGTTTGCAAATGGAGGGAGGCAGGCGCTCACATTCACCTAGCGTCGCTTGATTTTCCGGCTAAAGCTCTTTGGCGCTTCCCTGCGACGTGCCGGATGACGCGACAACTCGTGTCAGAGATTTCACCTGATATTATCCACAGCCATTTTGTAGGGACAACACTGACTTTGCGGTACGCACTCGGACGCAATCATCCGTTGCCGCGTATATTTCAGGTTGCCGGACCACTACATCTTGAACACGCCCTGTATCGCCGCCTGGAGCTATCGAGCGCTGGAAGAAATGATTACTGGATTTGTTCCAGTAAATGCATCCGGCACCTGCTCCAGCAGCACGGTGTTCCATCGTCTAAGCTGTTCCTTAGCTATTACGGCTGGCCAGTATCGGAATATGCGCAGCAGCGAACGAACGTGCTTAGAGACAAGCTCGGAATCGGGCGGCATGAGCTCGTTATCGGCAATATCAGCTGGCTATACAAACCCAAGTATTACCTTGGGCAGACCGTCGGCCTAAAGTGTCATGAAGACCTAATTGACGCCTTGTCCATTGTTATCCGAAAGCGCCGGGATGCGGTCGGAGTGCTGCTAGGGGGTGCTTTCGCCGGCGCCCAACGGTATGAAGACAGAATGCGTGCTCGTGCGAGGATCGCCGGTGGTGATCGCATTAAGATGCCCGGCTTCCTTGATCATTCAATCGTGCGGAAAGCATGGCCGGATTTCGATTGCGCAATCCATGTACCTCTTTCCGAGAACTGCGGCGGCGTGCTGGAGCCCTTGCTGGCGGGAATACCTACCATAGCCAGTAACGTCGGTGGTTTACCCGAGATTGTCATCCAGGGCGTTACAGGGAGACTTGTACCACCGCGTCGTCCGGAACAATTGGCTGAGGCGGTTCTCGAAGTGTTGGACAATATTGATTATTTCCGCATGCTAGCTTTGACTGGACAGGCGCTGGCGCGAAAGATGTTTGATATCCAGCGGACTAGTCAGGAGGTATACGGAATATACGAATACCTCCTGAACCATGCGGCTGTTCCTCCTCAGAGCTACGACTCGGAAGTGGAAGTGGAACGCGTGACTAGAGTACTGAGCTCCGTACGAGATGGTGGCGTTTGCTCCGAGTTGTAAGCTTTCTGGACTTTTTAGAGAGTGATGCATAAAGATCCGGACCGATCCGGCTCATTAGCCACATTCTAAGCGCACGGATCAGGCGTAACTCGACACCCCAAGACTGCCCTTCAACCACACCGAAGCAAAGCATGCACATCTACTACGCCCGAGCGGCATCAAGCGACTGCTTCCGAATATGACGCGAATCTTGCTTTCCGTACCCCACATGGGAGGGGCTGAGCAGGCTTATGTGAATGAGGCATTTGCGTCGAACTGGGTATCGACAGTGGGGCCAAATATCACAGCATTTGAGCGGGAATTCGAGAATATCATCGGTCTGCCGGCCGTGGCACTTACGAGCGGAACGGCCGCCATTCACCTTGGTCTGCGTCTGCTCGACATCGGTCCTGGGGACGACGTCTTCTGCCAAGACCTGACGTTCGTTGCAAGTGCAAATCCCATCCGCTACCTCGGAGCTAATCCCATATTTATCGATTCAGAGTACGGCACATGGAACATGGACCCCGCTCTCCTTGCCAAAGCACTCCACGAGTGCGCCGGCAGAAATCGACTCCCTAAAGCTGTAGTGGTTGTGCATTTGTTCGGGCAATGCGCAGATATGGATGCCATACTTGAGATCTGCGACAAGTACGAAATCCCCGTTTTCGAGGATGCGGCGGAAGCCCTCGGCGCCTTCTGCAACGGCAGACGCGCCGGTACTTTGGGTGCAGCGGCCGCCTTTTCGTTCAACGGTAACAAGATCATAACCACCAGCGGCGGCGGCATGCTCGTTGCGCGCAATGTGAGGTGGGTCGAAAGGGCCCGCTTCTGGTCGACTCAGGCCCGAGATGTTGGTATGGCATATGAGCATTCTGAGCTCGGGCACAATTACCGGCTAAGTAATGTTCTCGCAGGCATAGGGAGGGGGCAACTGCAGGTACTTCCTGGTCGCGTGTCCCAGCGTCGGGCGGTTGCATCGAACTATATCCACGCGTTTGCCGAGTTGCCCGGTATATCACCGATGCCGGAGGCTCCCAACAGCCTGCATACACGCTGGCTTAGCTGTTTTTTGATCGATCCTGAAGAGTTTGGTTGCTCTCGGGATGACTTGATGCACAGACTGGATCGCGCTTCCGTAGAGTCCCGCCCAGTGTGGAAACCCATGCACCTGCAGGCTCTGTACAGGGACTGTCCACATTACGGCGGAGCCGTAGCGGAGGATCTTTTCCGCAGAGGTATCTGCTTCCCGAGTTCAAGTAGCTTAACGATCGAAGACCAGCTTTACGTCATTAATCAGGTCCGCATTGCTGTGGGGGCGGATCCCCTGCCGGAAATCTCAACAGCGCTTCTTGCCGTTTAGGTACGGGAGGAAATCTTCAAATGCAGTTTCCTAAATTGACGCATGTTGTTGACGCCGCGTACGAATCGCGTGTCGCATTGTGGGTGATTCGGTTATCGATATTCATCCTCTCTGGCATCTTCGCTTTCCTGCTTCGGTTCGAAATGGACCTGAATCGCCGAACGGAACTTCAAATGGTAACAGCCATCGCAGCATGGCTGGTACTTAAGACTGTGGTGTTTCGCGCTCTGGCAATCGATAGGGAATTTTCGAACTACGCTTCTCTCCCCGATCTTGTTCACGTCGTCTTCGGAAATATTATCGCATCCTGTTTTGCCGTGCCGTTCATCTTACTTGTCACTGCGGGTCACTTTCCCCGTTCCGTGTTTCTTTTGGACCTGATCATCTGCACTAACATGATTGCAATAATGCGATTGGCACCGCGATTCTTAATGGTTCGCGCGTCCCGTCACACGTCTCGAGAGCTGAAGCGCGTCCTCATATACGGCGCCGGGCAGGCCGGGATAACGCTCTTGTCTGAAATCCGCCAAAACCCACGCCTTGCGTACGACGTTGTGGGATTCATTGATGATAGCTCCAAAAAGGTGGGCATGTACGTCCAGAGAGTACCTGTGCTGGGGCAAGGTGTTGACTTACCCGACATTCGAAAGAAACGTTCTGTCCAGGATGTCTTGATTGCCATCCCTTCAGCTGACGGTCCGATGATGACCGAAATTCTTAGCCACTGCCACCGTGCCCAGATGAAATGCAAGACGATACCTGGTTTGGCTGAATTTATCGACGGTCGGGCACTCGCTCCGCAGATCCGTGACGTCGCAGTACAAGATCTTCTTGGGCGGGCTCCCGTTTCTCTCGACGAAACAGCCATTCGAACGAGGCTGGAAGACGCGGTTGTATTGATCACCGGCGCTGCCGGCTCTATCGGTTCCGAGCTCTGTCGTCAGATCGCCCGATTTGGTCCTCGCGCGATAGTCGGTTTCGAGATCGCTGAGACGCCGCTTTTCTATGTGGACTCCGAGATGCGTGCTACTTTTCCTGGAGTTCAGTTCCACTCGGAAATTGGCAGTATCCAAAATGCTCAGCGGCTATCAGAAGTAATGAAGCAGTATTCACCGTCCATTGTGTTTCACGCCGCCGCTTATAAACATGTCCCCATGATGGAGGCACATCTTTTTGAGGCTGTTGAGAATAATGTATTGGGAACTTTAAACGTGGCTGTTGCCGCCGCCAGCCATGGGGTCGCGGATTTCGTTATGATCTCGTCTGATAAGGCGGTTCGCCCGACGAACGTCATGGGTGCCACGAAAAGAATCGCCGAAATACTGGTGAAAACCCTTCAAAACGGAAGCACGAAGTTTGTCTCGGTGCGGTTCGGAAACGTTCTCGGTTCAAACGGTAGTGTCGTTCCGATATTTAAACGACAAATTGCCGCCGGCGGACCTGTGCTGGTTACTCATCCGGAGATGCAGCGGTATTTCATGACAACTCCTGAAGCATCCCTGCTTGTGCTTCAGGCGGCCACGATGGGCCACGGTGGCGAGATCTTCGTTCTTGACATGGGCAAGCCGGTGCGCATTGTGGATCTAGCGCGTAACCTGATTCTGCTGTCCGGCCTGCGGCCGGACGAAGACATCCGGATCGAGTTTAGCGGTGTCCGGCCGGGAGAGAAGCTATACGAAGAACTGTCGAGTGTTGGCGAAAATACAGTTGCCACATTTCACAATAAGATTAGGATCTTCTCGGCACCTTCAGCGGTTTTTGACGATCTAAGTCCTCAGCTGAATGAAATGGACGCACTCTGTCGCGCGAGAAATGCCGGAGGGCTTCTTCTGCTGATAAAGGAGCTTGTTCCTGAATACAATCCGAGCGCGGATATCCTGAGCAAAATACTCGCGGCTAAGGTCGACGTGAGTAGTGAAAACGAGTTGTTTGGTCGGCACAGAGCCGTAGCTATGTCCGCGTGACGTATCTGAAGGGATCACCATGTATGTACGGTTAAAGCGGGGCGCCGACGTCTTGGGGGCATTTTTTCTGTTATCGGTGCTTAGCCCGCTTATCATGGTAATCGCAATCGTTGTGCGTGCCACTATGGGATGTCCCGTGCTGTTCAGGCAAAAAAGACCAGGTTTAAGAGAAAAGAGTTTCACAGTTTTTAAGTTTCGGACCATGACGGACGAGCGCGACGCACGCGGAAACCTGCTGCCCGATCAGCAGCGCTCCCTGCCGCTGGGAGTATTTCTTCGGAGGACCAGCCTGGACGAGCTTCCGCAGCTTTGGAACATTTTGCGTGGTGATCTAAGCTTCGTCGGGCCACGTCCCCTCTTGGAGAGCTATATTCCTTACTACAGTGCGACGGAGCGCCGCAGGCACTCCGTCAGGCCCGGTCTCACTGGTTGGGCGCAGGTGAACGGTCGCAACACGGTGGATTTCGACGACCGTTTGGCTATGGATGTCTGGTACGTAGATCACATGTCGTTCTGGCTAGACCTCCGTATACTACTGCGGACTATCTGGGCCGTGCTAACCCAGAGCGGAGTCGCTTTGGAGCAGCCAATGCAGGCCCTGGACCTCCAGAGATCTGTGCGATACTCGGATGGAAATTCTGCCCAGGCAGAGTGCTCGAACGCGCACCGCGGGGCGAGATCGCAGAGCATGTGAACTTGCTCGTGACCAATCGCCACGTGCTTATAATCGGGGCCGGAGGGCACGCCAAGGTCGTTATCGCGACGCTGCAGGTGGCAGGTCGAATTGTGGACGGAATTCTTGACGACAACGAGTCGCTTCAAGGCGCATGCATTCTCGGAGTTCCTGTTATTGGCCGTACTGAGTGCGCAGCCAGTTTCCGGCACCTGGAAGCCATAGTCGCAGTTGGCGACAACGAGAGTCGGCGGGCACTCGCTGAAAGACTGGATCTGGAATGGACTGTGGCGATCCACCCGTCGAGCGTGATTCATCCTGACGTCCCTATCGGCCCTGGTACGGTCGTCTTTGCCGGTGCTGTGATCCAACCGGGAGCGCGGGTTGGAGCGCACGCGATCATCAACACTGGTGCGACTGTTGACCACGATTGTCTTATCGGTGACTTCGCTCACATAGCGCCCGGTGCACACCTGGGCGGCACTGTGTGGATAGCAGACGGCGCATTTGTCGGCATTGCCGCTGTAGCACTGCCCAACATCCACATCGGAGAGTGGGCCAAACTCGGCGGTGGCGCGGTCGCGATCCGTGACGTTAAGGCGCGTTCCGTGCAAGTCGGTGTCCCTGCAACCCACGTGCACTGGACCGCCGGACCAACGCACAGCACTCGACCGCGCCGCACCGAGCCGTCGAGGTCGGAACCCCAGTCAACCTTTATCGCGCCCTCGGACCCGCGTTGGCTCGATGTGTTGAGCCACACAGTCCATGACGTTTACCACCTTCCCGAATACATCGCGCTATGCGCGAAATACGGGGCTGCCGAACCGCTCGCCTTCTATTCGGAGGATGATGGCTATGTATGTCTGATCCCGCTGCTGTTGAGGCATTTGCCACAGCATTTCGACGCGCCGTCCACTTGGTGCGATTTGGTGTCGCCTTACGGATATGCTTCTCCAATATACACGCACCCAAGTGAAGGACAGCGTGTTTCAGCATTTCTGAATGCTTTTCGCGGAGCTGCCGATGAACTCGGCGCGTGCTCGGCTTTCCTGCGGCTGCATCCGTTGTTAAAACCCCAACGCAACCCGTCGGTGGGTCTTGCGAAGTGCGTTAAACACGGTGAAACCGTGGCCGTCGACCTAACGGTTTCCGAAGAAGAAATGTGGCACCAAACCCGTGATGGGCATAGAAGTGACATACGGCACCTCCAGAAACTAAACTTCGTTCCGGTGATGGACGATTGGGACCTCTACGGTGAGTTCATCCGCATGTACGCCGAAACCATGCTGCGACTCGGGGCAGATCCGTTCTACTGCTTTCCCGACAAATACTTCACTGACCTGAAATCCGCTCTCGGCCCTCGCATTCACTTTTGCGGTGTTGTCGCGCCCAACGGTCGCCTAGCTGCTGGTGGGCTGTTCACTGCCGTCAATCACATCATGGGGTACCACCTGTCCGGAAGCGCTACGCAATACCATCGGTTAGCTCCCACCAAGCTTATGCTACACTTCGTGCGCCTGTGGGGAAAAGAACACGGTTACTCAGTTCTCCATCTCGGAGGGGGTACCGCTGCTCAGAATGATTCGCTGTTCCAATTCAAGGCAGGTTTCTCATCTGACCGGCGGCAGTACCATACCTACAGACTAGTCACCAATGAACACAGGTACAAGTCCGTCAGCCTGCTCGCAGGCAGGACTCTCAATTTGCCTGCCGAGTTAGGAGCAGAATTCTTTCCACCGTATCGCGAGAAGTTAGACACAACGACGAAGAACGGACCTATGGAACGCATTGTGCTCTCCCCCACACACGGGCGACGCTGAGCCATCGTCGCTCTCGATACGATGTGGGTTTTAGATTGCCCCTCATTCAGTAAGCGTTTCGTAGTTCGCGCAGGTATGATTTGTAGCGAGAGGTTATTATAATGAGAGGATTATGGCAGGGATATGAAGAAATAAAAACTGGGATGAAGAGGTGGGGATGTAGGCGCACACTTGGTGTAATTGTGAACGTCGTCGTCCGAAGTGTCGAGTACTGGATATGGGATCTTTGGCACGGCGTTGAGACACGGAGGTTTGTCTCGGTCTCGGAACTGGAGATCGAAGGTCTTTCCAATGCACAAGCGGCACAGGAATATGCATGTGCAAGCGGCAGATTATTGGTTGCCCTAAAGCATTTGAATCTGGATTGGAGATGTTTTTCGTTTGTAGATCTCGGATGTGGAAAGGGAAAGGGTCTTCTACTGGCCGCCAGGCTACCCTTCGCCAATATTATTGGAGTGGAACTGGCGGCGAAACTCGTGAAAGTGGCAAAGTCCAACATTGGGCATTATCGACTTTCGAGACTCCGATGCAAGCGGATCGTGGTTTTGGCCGAGGACGCGGCCGCGTTCGAGTTTCCCGAGGTGCCTCTCGTAATCTACTGTTACAACTCATTCTCAGGCGCTGTGATGAGGTTGGTCCTGGAGAATCTCCGCCGGTCGATGCAGCAGAGTCCCCGACTGGTGTTCTTCATTTTGATGAATCCAGTTTTAGCGTCTGAATTTTCCGGCTCCGGCTTTTGGGAGGTTATGGTGGACGGCGGCGACTTTCGGATCTATGAACCGGTTCCGGCAGAAGTCACGGCTAACGTATAGCTCAGCTATTGTGTCCCCAGAGATCTCGTTCTGTTGGCAACGATCCCACAACTGCAGGCTCGTCGCCAGTCGCATCGTTCTGGTGCTTCTGACGCACGCGACGAGTTTTAGGAATCTCGTCGCCCAAGACGAGCGACCCCTTTTATATAACGGCTCGGCGAATCGCGCATGCAAGGCTTCGAGGGAACTGCTTAAATAAAACTATCCGGGGACTTGCGGCAGAAAACTATTTGCCCCTCATCGTTGGGCCGTAAAGGTGCCCCCAAGCAAGCAGTACTTATGCGGGGCACGTGCACTTTAACGATCTGAGCACGCAGGATATGGAAGCATGGAGCAGTTGATTGGCAGGCCGCCTTTTCTGCGGTACTCTCCTCAGGGCTCACGAAGAATAGCCTCAAGGGGCCGTTCACTGTCTTTGGGAGGGATGCGATCTGTTACAGGAGAAGGCGCGACGTGTGTGGTTGGTTAAAAAGTCTGCAGCGGCCTGTGAACAGCATGGCGGAGGGGCGCTCTGAGTGTCGGCAGCGTTGTCTGCAAACCGGCATCGGTGATCATCGGTGCGGGCGGTTTGGAGCGGAAACGCTTGGGTCGCCGACGACATTGAATGGCGCAGTAGTTAGTCGGTATTCCTGGTCACGTTGAGATGCAATCGCCTTCGCGCGCCTGGACACGGCAAAGCACGGCATGCAGCACGCAGGACAAAATGCGAGCGTACTGTCCAAGATGTAGCCAGTGAATTTCGGAGACCTGAGCCGTGATATTTTGCCCGCTTACGATAGCACCGCACGGATAACAGAGGCGGTGCTCATTTTTCTTCGCTGGGTCTGAAGTGTTATTTTCGACTTTACACCCGGCTAACGACTGACGCGGGTGCTGACAGTTTACTTGCTCACGACCCAGCGCTTTGAATCACGTTATGGGTAAGAGTCATGAAAAAAACACTTTGCCTCTCGCCAATGATATTACTGACGGCACTTGCCGCACCGTCAGTGGGGCAATCTACTTTCCAATGGCCTGACTCCAGTAAGTATTGGAGGGTTCTTGTCAACGTGAATCAATACATTGAGAATTACACGACAAGTCACCCAAAATGGTTCGCTCAAGATAAGCTTGTTACGGATTTTTCTGTTATCGATGCAAATCGCATTGGCCATGACCAGGCGGTGCAGCAGTACCAAAAGATACACTATCTCTTGGAGTCGCGCGGGATGTGTGTGGGAACTTACGTATCAGGAACAACCGTAATGCCTGAACCAGAGCAAAGTACGTATCCTCCTAGGACCGTTTCGATTGAACAAATGCCGGTCACTGCGCACTATATGGGTTTCTGGCCGCAACATCCTAGCCGTAAGATTATCGATCTGACTGACCCGGACACTCGTCACGCGATACAAGCAAACATAAAGCAATTATGGAACAGTCTACCCGCTCCAGTTCGATTTGTAGATAACGCAGCCGTTCATCAGAGCACAGGTCGAGCGCAGCCCTGGGAGGCGTACTGCGAGCATATGAAAGAAATTAGTCAGTTGGGTGAAGCCCTCGGCTCGCGAATCATATTCAACATCAGTATGCATGTTGGTATGCTCTCAGATCAGGACATTCGAGAGCTCATGCAAGCAGTGGGTACCAACGGTATTGCGCTGGAAATGCCATGGCACCGCGTGATCCGTCAAGACAAAGAAGCTTCCGAACGAGCCCAGAACCGATACAGGCAGCTTCTCGATAGCGGCATGGCCGTTATTTTGATTCCAATCGATACACCAGAAGATGCGCTAAGTGAGTGGGTTCGAAGTTGGAGAAAGCCGACCGACCATGTCTATATCTCCGGCGCCTTTTTCAAGCAGCCAGACGGGGCGATATACAGTCTTCAGTGATCAGTGTGGGAACACGTTAATTGTGTAGCTGAAAGAGCCAAGGTCTCCTACGGCTTGAGAGAGTGTTTGCACTCGAGCTTTTAGCGTGTTGCCACGGCTCGCTTCCTGGCAGGCTCAGAAGAGTTTTGATACGAGATCCTTCAGGACCATGTTAGATCCGCCACAACGCGCTTCAGCTTGGGGTTGCTTTCTCCCAGGCCCGTGAAGGTACTCTGATCGACTGGTTTTGCTGCCAGATTTTCATGGCATTGTGGCCAAGGGACAACGCTGGTTCGCCGAAATCACGCGGAAGCGAATCCGCCGAGCGCCTTCCACAGCGTTCGTGATCTGATCCAGGCCATCAACGACTACATCAGGCTCTATAACAAAAAGCCGCGACCTTTTCAGTGGATTGCCAGTGCCAGCCAGATCATCCGCAAGGTCAATAAATATAAAGGCACTTCAAAAATAGGAGACTAGGGCCGGTTTTGCCACCGGTCGGCGGCCGCATCTCCCGGGTGGGGATATCGTGATGCCGGCTCGCTTTAAGATCTTCGGCAACCGCCGGTTTCCTTTTGAATTTGCCATGGGTCCACAGCAGAGCTACCCCAAGGCGATGACTTGTTTCTCCCTCAATCTTGCGTCCTTTTTATTTCGCCGTAAATACCCCTCTTGACCTTTTGAAGCGTTTGCTAATCTATTTTGTACCGGGCTGGCAATCAACGAGAAGAATTGATTTGGAATTTGCAATCAGCCAGACCGTCCAAGCGGGCACGCATTGGTTGGTCGCCGCACCGCAATGAGCACCCACTACACCTGTGACGGTGCTGCGCCGGCTATGAGGGATACACCCAAACCGGCGTGAGCAGAGCGCTGCCCGCGACGTTCACGGTAGTCGGTACACCCGGCAGCCTAAATCCGGTTGAGGTTGGAGTTAAACACAGCGACTTAAGTAATTGCGCATAATCTCCGTAGGGTTTCATTCCGACAGCCCAGGGATGGAACTCCGCTTCCACAGCGGCAATCACGGTGTCGAGGTCTGGAAAATATCGATTGTGCAAGCAACGGCGCCGAGTCAGTTTCCAAACGCGCTCGATC
>Ga0326728_10011042_pt1 | contig 20810 bp, 22 predicted proteins | sample MB3enrmetagenome_FD_207602 | JGI IMG/M metagenome (GOLD analysis project Ga0326728, IMG submission 207602) | Lab enriched peat soil microbial communities from McLean, Ithaca, NY, United States - MB31MN | ecosystem: Environmental > Terrestrial > Soil > Wetlands > Peat | place: USA: New York... | reverse complement strand
CCCGTTGGAATGCCATTCTGACGTGGCCATCCAAACCAATTTCACTTGTGCTTGGAGAACACCCCCTCGCGCTTGCGCAGGGGGCGGCGATGATCCCTCGCCGCCGCCGACCCCCGCGCGCGCCTCTTCTCACGCCCCCGCCCCGCGGTTCTCAAACGATCGCCGAGGGGCGGGGACAACAGGCGTCGACCCGGCAATCTTACGTCGGCTCGGTGGCGGACGTGCCGATAAAGCGGCTCTTGCCGAGGTAAAGGTCGATATTGTCCTTAGTCACGTAAGCGCGGCTGGTGTCGGTGTCGGCCGGGCCGAGCAGGCCGCCCGAAAGGTGCCACAGGTACATCTGCTGGACAGGCAGGAAGCCTTGCAGATAGGACTGCTGATCGACCGTGAAGTTCACGTCTCCGCTCTTGATGAAACCGAGGGTCTGCGGGAACAGGTCGAAGCCGGCGACCGCCACGCCCGCTTTCGCCAGGCCATACTTGTTGGACACGAAACCGCAGGCGTAGGTGTCCGAGCCTCCGGTCCCGAACAGGCCCTTCACGTCCTTGTGGCTGAGGTAGTAGCTTTCGATCCTCGAGATTTCCGAGGCCGGGTCCGGGCCGGCGTCGACGACATCGTAGGTCCACGCGTCGCCCTGCTCCTTGATGTACTGCTTGGCCCCGTCCAGGCGCGGCTGGGTGTTCAGCGAGCCGGGAACGCCGATCTCGAGCATGACGTGGCTGCCCTTGGGGACCAACGCCAGCCATTTGGCGGCGGCGTTGTAGCCCGACTGGAACAGCGGTTGCCCGACATAGGCCGCCCGCTTGTTGGGGCTGCCGGCCGGCACGTCAGCATTGAAGGCGATGACCGGAATGCCGGCGGCGACCGCTTGGTCCGTCGCCGCGTCGAACGCCTTGGGGTCGACGAGGCAAACGGCGATGCCGTCCGCCTTTTCCGCGATGGCGGTCTGCATGGCGCTGACCATCTCGGAGACGACATCCTTCTCCGAGCCGGTCCATTGGTAAGTGCAGCCAAAGGCGGCGCAGGCGTCTTGGATGCCATAAATACACGGGGTAAAGAACTGGTCCAGCGTCACATGGCAGACGAAGAAGAACTTGAACGGTTTCCTCGGCAAGCCGCCGGTCTGATTTTGCGCCAACGCCGTGCCGATCCCTCCGGCAAGTCCCGCGCCCCCCAAGCCCAGCGCCGCAGCGCCCGCCAAAGCGGTGCGTCGGCTGATTGCGCTTGCGGCCCTCACTATGTCCGACTGATCTCTGACATCGTGTGTCACGGGTTTCCCTCCCTTACGGATTTTTATGCACCCTTCGAGCCCCGGCGCCTCCCCGCACAGAACAGGTCGCCGCGCAGAACCCCGGCGGTCGGATCACCACAAGGGTGGTCGGATCACCTGACAAATTCTACGACTCTTTGCCGAAGCGAACAATAGGGAGAGGCATGGCAGGGGAATCGAATTTGGCTTGCTGGAAGAGCGTTTGTCATTCGACGAGGGGTCCGAGCGTCAATCTGCGTCGCAAGCCGTTGAATCGATTGATCCAGGCGGCGTCATAAATTGAAGCCGGCTTACAGTCTGAGAAGGGTCGAGAGCCGCCGCGACGCTAGGCAGGAGCGAGCGTCCGCTCGACATTTCAATCGCCCGAAAACTGCCAGTCCGCTCGCGGCCAGCTCCAGTCGTCTGGGCGTGGCTGGCGGAAGGTCTAGCTCGGGTCCAAGCCGGCGGTTGATGGCGAGTCGCAAGCGTTTGATTTTGACCAGAAAGCTACGCGATCGGCGACGAGTCGGGTTGGACTTTTCTCGTCACATCCCTTTACTTTGAAACGCAATTTCATTTACTTAAAGCGGGTCTGACGTTCCACCGACCTCCTCAAGCCCGAGGAGGAGCGGCGTGAACGGACCCAAAATCCAACACCTGATCGAGCAGAACCTGCGGCGCGCCGTAGCGCGCATCGCTGAGGTCCCGCGTCCCGATCCGCTCCCGGGATCGCCGTTGGCGGCGATGTCGGTTCTGCAGAAGGCGATCCGTCGCGGCAACAAGGACCTCGCACTGCGGGCGGCGGCGGCCCTGCTCAGAGACGCACCTGACCGCTTGTTCCGACGGTTGGGCTGCATCGCCGCCGAGGAGATCGGTCTCGGCGATCTGGACGCCGTCGGGATCGCCACCGCCGCGCTGGCCGGCGTTCGCAAGCGCGCCGATCTTGGCGGCGCTTGGCCGGTCGCCTGCGCCGTCGTCGCCGCGCTCGCCGACGCGCCAAAATGTCGCGCCGCCGACGATCTGTCGATGATCTGCGAGCTGCATCCCGTCAACGCGCGACAGCGGATCGAATTCCGACACCGAAGCTCCCGCGAGCTGGCGGAGATCGTCTGTGGAGCGACGACGATCGATAAACGCGCGGTCGCCCTGTGGTGCGCGCTCGGCGGCGGTCCGCGTCACGTCGGCCTGCGCAGGCGGCGAAGCGAAACCCAGACCGTGTTCGATCGCCTGCGCGAAGCCGGCTGGCCCACTACGTTGGTGGAGGTCGCGCGTGCCAGCTTCAGTCGAACTGGCGAGCCGCTCGGGCTGCTGCTCGCCCTCCTGGCGCGGCAACTGATGGAGCCGTCGCGCGGCGAGGCGGAGGAGTTCCCGGCCGAGGTCGCGATCGACGGGACGCCGGAGGCTCATGCTCGGCGTCTGCGCTCCCGAATAGTCGACGCCAATATACCGAGCGAAGGCCGTCATCTGCTTTCAATACCGATGGATCGGGCCAAGGCGCTTGGCTGGCTTCCAACACTTGCGCCGCGGCGTGACGCTTCGGACGTTGGCGAATCGCTCTCCGTCCTTCCCAAGGACAAAGTGGGCTGCATCGCTCTTTTCCACCGGTGCTTTCCCAGAGGCAAAGCCAAACACGTTGCCTAGAGGGCGCATTCCTAAGCAGCTAAAATCAATGGGGTAATTGGTGCCGCAAGAGAGATTCGAACTCCCGACCCCATCATTACGAATGTTATTGGCCAGCATCTAAATACCTTTACTATTTCCGTAAGTTAGACAACCTTGAGCTTGGGCGCGTGGGATTTTTCGTGGGACTTCTTGCGAGACCGCGCAACCGCCTCCAGACCTGCCGCGACTTCATCCGTCTGGACGTGGGCGTACTTCGTCGTCGTCGCGATGTTGGCGTGGTTCAGTGCTTTTTGGACGATCTTGAGGTTGCCCGTCTCGCGCAGCAGCTTGGTCGCCACGTCGTGCCTGATGTCGTGAAACCGGAAGTTCTGCACGCCCGACTTCGCCCTGAGCCGACGCCAATGTGTCTTCGCGCCCGCCGGAGTGATCGGGAAGCGTTCGCCCCTGCCCTTTCCCGGCTGACGGCGGATGTAGGTGAAGACGTACTCGGGGTGATGGCCTTCGCAGGCGTCGAGGATCGCCGCCACGTCCGCCGTGATCGGCGTCGTGATCTTGCGCCCCCGCTTGCCGATGCGGGTGATGATCCCCGCCTCACGGTTCACGTGCGACCACCTGATCAACGTCTCGTTGCGCCTCAGGCCGGTCAGGCGGCAGAACTGAAACCACGGCGCGTAATCGTCCCGAACCGCCGCGTCGAGGGCGTCCGCTTCCTGGGAGTCGAGTTCGCGAACGCGCTCTTCCGGCTGCGTTTGCCAATGGTCGCGCCAGACCGGCTCCAGCGGGAAGCTGTATCGCCACGTCCGCTTCGCCCGCATGAACAGCGCCTTGAGCAAGACGAGCGTGCTTCGGTTGATGGTCGCCGGAGAGATGGGGACGAGTTTACCGTTGCGTTTCGTCGTCTCTTTTCGCCGTGCCGTGACGAGCGCCGCCACATCTCCGTCTGTGATTTCGTCAAGCCGCTTGTCGGGGCCGAAGAACTCGACGAGCCGGCTAAGGTCGCGATGCGTAGCGGCGCGGTTGACGTGCCGCTCGCCGACCTCGGCCCAGTAGCGGCCCGTAGCGTAACGCAACAAGAGCGGGCCGTTGCCGGTCCGCTTCGCAACTTCGATATCCGCCCGGGCCTTGGCTCTCAGTTGACGCTCGACGGCGTCGGCGTCTTTTTTGTTTCGGGCTTCGGTATTGCCAGAAAATCGACGGCCGCCGAGTTGGAAATCATAGCTATAGGTTTCAGCTTCGGGACGTTTGTAGACGGACATTTCGGCTGCTCCCTGACCTTACGGTTCTCCAGGAAGGTCTGAAGGTTGTACGTCGTGAAGCGATGGATGATGCGCTTGCCGGTGCCGATGTTGATGTACCGGAGGTTTCCAGCTTCCACATGATCCATGATGTTCTTCACGCTGAGGCCGAGCCTCATCGCGGCCAGCTTCGGCGTGAACAAGGGCTCGTCGGGGAGAGGGCGCAGGGTCATCGCCATGGCCGCGTCTGCTGCATTAGGCGGGGTTCAAGTCGATGGGAGTCCCGGTGTGCCTGAACACTCCGGTCTTCAGGTTCGACAAGGCGTCATTCGGGAGCGCTTTGACGATACCGCACATATCCGCCATGTCGGACCATTCCTGCCGCCTCTCCGGCAGCGACTGGATATACGTAATGGCGTAGATGAGCGCCTTCGCGATGATGTACGTATCACGTCCGGTAATTTCTTCGTTCAAGAACATGTCTAAGCTCCTTACGTAGCCCTGCGCATGTGACTATTCTCCATGCCTAGGGCCTGTCTGCCGCAATCCCACCATACGCCCACAACTGGTGGGACCGGAAGAGCATGATGCGAGAGATAGTTAATTCGACTGGTGATGACGAAAGGGTTGAGGGGCATACGTCGGTTCGGATACCGCTGGGCCTCAAACGCCGCCTGGAAGAAGCCGCCAAGAGCAACCGCAAGTCGCTGAGCGCGGAAATCGTGGCGCGGCTGGCGGTGAGCCTTGGCCTGAGCCCGACGCCCTATGAGCCTGCTCATCCTATAGCGTCGGAAACGGCGATGGAGGCGTTGAAGTTGGCCGAGGAGAACGCAAAGCGACTCGCCACAATCGAGAACGGCTTGCGGGCGATATGCTCGGCTGACCAGTTCCTAGACGCGCTGAACGAACCAGCGCAGAAGCTCTTTGCGGCGTTGGCAGCGAGCCTTCCTCGCGATCCGGATGAGAGCCGCAATTGATCGCGGCGCGCACCAACTGAACTGGTAGCCCCGGTTCAAGCGATCACGGCGTCTTCCGCTCTTCGTCAGCTCCCGCATTGCCGAAGCAGCGCACAGCGAACACAGCCCCAACGGCTTGCAACGCCAGGGCGGAGAGACGCTGTTCCTTCATCACCTCGTCAACCTACCGGTCTCCGGCAGCTCATCCTTCGTGCAATTAGCTGCACATACGGGACGAGCTGCCAGTTCCAACACAGACCCAAACGAGGTCGCTAAGGCGACGCCATATTGGCTGCTGCGCGCGGCGAGATGGGCGCAGATTTCATCTTCGAATGCAACCTCTTGTTGAAGCGCCATATCACCTCACGGCATCTTCAGCGCGTTCTCAATCGCGGCCTTCAAATCCGGCCCTGTTCGTTTGAACCCTAAAAGCCTTGTGATTGCCGTGGCCATCTCGTCATTTGAAAGGGTTCCGTTTTCTCGCAACGCGATCTTCGCGGCGGCGCGAATTTCGGGCGGTGAGAGCATGTCGGCCTTTTGAAGCGTCAGCGGAGCCGCACTTCGATCACGGACGGGCGGATCGGCGGCTTGTGCAGGCGTCATCCAAAATTCGTTCTGCTCGATCAGTTCACGAGACGCCTTGAGCGGCTGAAGTGATTTGATGGTGGCCGCGCTGATCAGTGATCCGGTGCGAGCCTTTCCAAACAACGCCGTTACTCGACGCGCGATCTCATCCTGATGAATGGGACCCTCCTTCTCGACGATCGTCCGCGTCACACGGGTCATCTCCAGCATCGGCGCAAGGTGAGGCTCGACGCCTGTGGGCACTCGACAAATGGTCAGCTCATAGGGCGGGATCGTTACGCTTGGCGTCGCTGTCGTTGGTGCGACCTGGCCAGGAGCGGCATGGGTTGGTTCCTCTGGCGCGGTTACCTTCGATTTCAAAGGCGTCTGAGCAGAGTATTTTGCGGCCTCAAGCGCTGACTTCAGTTTTTCCAGCGTGTTGCCGCGCCTGTAAAACCAATCTGTTGACCAAATTCGGTGGAATTTCCACCCCATGTTTTCAAGGACCTCTTGTCGCATGCGATCTCGCTCGCGAGCCCAGAGGGCACGGTGATATGTCGCACCGTCGCATTCTACCGCGAGCATGTAGCGTCCCGGTTCATTTGGATGACGGACGGCGAGGTCGATCTTGAAGCCCGCCGAGCCCACCTGCTTGTCTGCTCTATAGCCCAGCGCTTCAATGACCCCTGCAACGGCTTCCTCGAACGGCGAGTCGAAATCCTCTGACGTTGAGACCTGTTCTTCGAGTACGCCCGTCGCCGCATATTGGAGGAACCGTTTCAAGACCCGGGGACCTTCGCCCCTCGCCCGATCCAAGTCGATATCGCCGGACGCGAATGAGCTAAATATCTCACAACGGCTTCGAGCACGTGTGAAGAGCACGTTCAGGCGTCGCTCTCCTCCTTCGCTCGACACCGGCCCGAAGGCCATGCTGTCGAGCCGCGCTCCCGCTGTTCTAGGTCCGTAGCCGACCGACACGAAAATAACGTCGCGTTCATCGCCCTGAACGTTCTCTAGGTTCTTCACGAAAACGTCCTCAGCCTTGCCATCTCTCAGGAAGGCATCGAGGCTGTCATCGGTACGGCGCATCGTCTCCAGCAGGTCGTCGATGGCGTCGCGCTGAGCCGACGAGAACGTCACGACGCCCAAGGAATGTTCCGGGGTCGCCTTCGCGTGCTTAGCAACGGCCTTGGCGACTGTTTCGGCCTCTATGGCGTTGATCCTCTTGCCGCCTCGGTCATAAGCGCCCGCAACCCGCGTCAGGAATAATCCCTCTTTCGATCGCTGCGCAGAGGGGGCCGGAGGCATAATCAGACGCCGGTAGAACTCAGCGTTGGACACCTCGATCAAGGACGGGTGCCGAGACCGGTAGTGCCAACGCAGCATAGCGCTGTTCAGCCCCTTTGCTTCGCAGAGGGCCAGGATGCTTTCTAACTCCGTCGCCTTCGCCGTACCCGCCAGCGCCGTCTCTGGCGTGTCCTCGGTCAGATCATAATCCTCTTCATCGGCGATGACGCGATCGAAGAAGGAGGTGGGCGGGAGCTGCTTGTTGTCTCCAACCACGACCATCTGTTTGGCTCGCGCGATGAGACCCAGCGCGTCTTCCGGGCGCACCTGGCTCGCCTCGTCGATGACCAGCAGGTCAAACTGCACCGATCCGGGCGGCAAGAACTGAGCAACTGAGATGGGGCTCATGAGGAGCACCGGCTTGATGCGCTGAAGGGTCTCGCCAGCTGTCCTGAACAGCTTGCGTATCGGCATATGCCCGCGCTTGCGCTTTACCTCCGACCGGATCGTGTTCATTGCGCCAAAGCTGCCGCGAGGTATGTTCTCAGAGTGCCGCGATCGCACGATCTCGACGGTTGTCGAGCGCCTCTTGCTTTCGAGCGATCGAAACTCTTCCGCCATCTGGTTATTTTGCTGCCCTTGAAAGTGCTGTAGCTCCGGCGTCCTCTCGATGGCTTTCTTCCACACCGTCTCCGCGTGTGTGCAGACGAGTACGGCCTTCGCTTTCTCGGGCTTCACTTCGCCTGTCGCCAAGGCTTCTGCGAGGGCAGCCGCCGATTTGCTTCTCAGCGCCTTGTCGGCCACCGAGAGCCTGCGCCATTGATCGAAGCGGTCCATCGAGTCCCGCCACTGAAAGACCTTGGCGGCGAGGGTTCGCAAGGGGATCTGATCGCGCTCGGGGACGCGAAACGCCTCCGCGACGTTGACCCTCAGCGCCTCCAGGACGACGTCCGACGCCCGGACAAGCTCGCCTACCGCCCGCTCCAACGAAAGTGCGATCTCGGCTGCGACCCCATCGCGAAGGACTTCGACGGCCTTGTCGATACGAGGCTGCGCCTTGTCGCCCTTGAGCCCCTGCGCGACCGTAGCCGCTGCGAGGAGCGTATCGAAATCGGTCCTGTCCTTTCGCCAGTGACGCGCCACCATCATGGACATCGCCGGATCGTGAGACATCAGATCGTCACGAGCCTTCTCGACTTCAACGAGCAGATCGACCAGATCGATGCGGGCTTGTGGCTTTGCGGGCAAGGGCGTCTTGATCAGGGTCGCGAGCAGGCTCGAACTACGCCGATATTCGCCCCGGAGACGGCCGAAAAAGGAGAGGCCGGTCGCAAGGGAGGTTCTGAGCGCGACCGCTGGGGTGGACCAGGCAACCTCCACGAAGGTCTCCGAACGGTTGTCTCTCAGCCGTTTCCACATCACTCCCGCCTGAGCGGCCTCCAGAATGCGGGGTGTGTGCTGGACAGCGACGTCTGCCAAGACGTCAACGCTTTCGGAAGGTAGCGTCGCAAGGCTCTGAAGAATGGCGATCGCGGCGCGACACGAGTCGATTGTGGCATCCAGTGAGATCCCGAGCATCGCAAGCGCTTTCTCGCCCTCGTCGGCTAGGGCCGAAGTCGAGGCCGCCAGGGCGGTCAGCGATGGCGAGAGCCGTTCAAGTTCCGCCGGCTGCAAGAGGGTAGCTTCGACGCCATAGTAGGGATGCTGACGGTATGGTCCCGCCTCGGACGTCACCTCAATGAGACGCGCAGCGGCCTTTTCCACCTCATCATGGGCGCTCTTGCTCCAAGTTGACGCCTCCGCGAGAAGCGGCGGATAGCTCGCGACCTTTACCTCTGCTGCGGCGATGAGCCGCGAAACCGCCTGGTAGGGCGTCAGCCCGGTGTCGCCAACAAGCGTGTGCATGTGCTCGGCCGCAGCGTTCAAGGCGGCGCGAAGCTCCGTCAGCCTGGCGACTTGCGTCGCCGCATCCGGCTCCCTGGTATGATGGTCCAGGGTCACTTCGATCTCGGCCAAGACCTGCTTCTTGTTGGCGCTGCGGCTGTGCAGCTCCAGACAAATCGTTCCGAGCCCGGCCTTTCGGAGGCGATGATGCACAACATCCAGGGCCGCCATTTTTTCGGCGACGAACAGGACGGTCTTGCCGTCATGCACCGCGCTCGCGATGATGTTCGTGATCGTCTGCGATTTGCCCGTTCCGGGCGGCCCTTGCACGACGAGATTGCGGCCGACACGCACACTTTCGATCACGATCGTCTGCGACGAGTCCGCGTCGACGACCTGGATGAGGTCCGACGGAGTGAAAAGCTGATCGAGCTTGGCGTCCGGCGGTATGGTCGCAGGCTCCTCGTTGAAGCCGTCGGACAAAAGTCCCCGCAGCAGCGGGTGTTCGAGTATGGCTTTCTCCGCCCACGACTCGGGATCGAGGTCGCGGATCATCAGCAGCTTCGAGAACGAGTAGAAGCCAAGCTCGACGCCATCGGTGTCGATCGACCAGCGCGACTTCACCGCAATCGCCTCCCTCAAGGCGGCGAAATAGTCTGACGGCAGCCACTCCTCGTCCTCGGGGATGTCGGGTACGGAGATGCCGAAATCCGTCCGCAAACGCTCCTGGATTGCCTGGTTTGTGGTGATGTCGTCATCCCGGCCCTTGAGTTGAAAGACCGAGCGGCGCTGATCGCGGATCAGGGCGATCGGCACCAGCACCAGCGGGGCTTCGCGCCGCACCTCCGAGCGATCGTCCTCGTACCACCTCAGGAAACCGATCGAGAGAAACAGGATGTTGATGCCCTGCTCTTCCTCTGCGGTCTTGGCGTCGCGGTAAATCGACAGCAGACGCTTCTCCAGGGCCTCCTCTTCGAGATTGGTCTGCAACCCCGCCGTGGCGGCCGACGTATCCTGCCGATCGTCCTCGCTGTCGGAGCCGTACAGGTCCGGGCGTCGCTCAGCATTGCCCGGCAGAAAGCGGATGGCCTTTCCGGACCGCACCGCCTCGAACAATCTATCGGCATCCGCGTTCACTATCGGCAGCGACCGGGTTCTCTTCGATGTTCGCGGGGTATGAACCAGCCGATTGCGCGTACCGGTTTCGACCAGCCGCAACTGCGCGTCGGCCAGCAGACGCTCAATCTGTGATTTCGGTGCTTTCGGCCCCGCGTGCCCCTGACCTCCGCTGGAGTTTCCGCCCTCGTTCAACACCTCTATCCCCTTGGTCAATGCGATTTACCTGAAATCCGATTTTGGTCACTCATCGCTCGCGACCATCACGTTGGCCCAGCTGCGTCTTCGTAGTCCCTTCCTTCGACTGGCGGCCCCCGCCCCTTACGACTCAGGGCATTTGTTGTTTTCCCACCCTAACCGTGGAAGTATGGTCCCCGCAATTTGATCCGTCCGGGGCAGCGTTACGAACCGCACGAAGGCGCGCGGCGCTAAAGCAGCGCGTTCGCCGCATCGCCGACGAACAGCTCACCGTCCCCGACGTAACGGGCGAGCATCGCGTCATTGGAGTGGTTGGTCTGGGCTCGAACCCGACCGTCGGAACACCTGCCCGAACAGCCGCTTGTCGCTAAATCGCCGGCCAAGACGGCATTACGCAACGACCAAGCTCACGCCATCGACGTGACCACGGCCTGTCTTGCTTCTCGCCTTCAGTCGCCTTCCCGAAGTAGCGCACAGCGAACTCAGCCCTCGACGGCGCGCAACGCCTGGGCGGAGGGACGCTCTTCCCAATTCACGTCGTCAACTCTCTGGCTGCCAGCAACTCGTCATTCGTGCAATTAGCTGCACATTCGGGACGAGCTGCCAGTTCCAACACAGGCCCAGCATGAAATCGCCGAGGCGACGCCGTGCTCTTGGTCTGTGCAGTTGATTGCACACACTTACACGGAAACAGAGTCCGACGCCAGCCCTTCCTTCGGGTCGTTGTCGTTCAGATGCCCATCCCTGGCCGGAGCATCGTACGTCAGACGGGCCGGGAATTGAGCCGCTTGCCGCCGCACTGGCTGCAGCGCAGACGTCGCCCCGACTCGGGGACCGCCGCCGTCTCGGAGAGCTGGTCGACGACCAAGTCAGCCTTGTGGCGGCAATCCTCGCAGGTGCCGTGACGGCGCGCACGCCGTTTTCGCGCATGTTGGCGAGGGTCATCGGCGAGCCGCGATACTTCATCGGGGGCCAGCGGTTATTGTTGGAAGACTGGCTAGCGGGCATTCGTTGCCGTCTACCTCCGCACCCATCAGAACTCAGCCTCGCCCGCCGCCTCGTCCGGCTCGTCGAATACGATACTGCCGGGGGGTGGATGCCGACGGGTTGCCTCGCGAAGGATCGCGTTGCGGAGCGTCTCATCGCCCTCCAGCTCGAACGGCCATGGTTCGCCGTCCCGCTCCATGACGAACTTGTGCGCCGGACGGGACGAGGCCATGAATGCTCTCAGCGCCTCGCCGAACGTGGAGTATTTCGGGCCGAGCCAAGCATCCTTGTCCTTCGCGACCTTGACTTTGCGCTTGGCTGGCAACTCGAGCCAACCAGCCTCAGTCGCGTACGTCTGGAGCCACCGCCTGGCGATGTGCTCGGCCTCCTCGGCCACCGGGTCCTCGCTTTCAGCGAGCTGGGCTTGAAGAACCTCTTTAGGCGTCGTGTGTCTCACACGGACCTCAACAATCGTGCCCTCGCCCATTTTCGATGCGGCAATTGCCTTTCTTGCGTCATCAATACCAGCCAACTCAAAGATCGAAACTTCGTCGGCTCCTTCTTCAATCTCCCTGTCGGCGTGGAGACGCGCTTCAACCCTGCTCGAAAACGCCTTCCGCAAGTCGTTGAAGGTCACTTCTTCACGTACCCACTCTTCACGTAGCCATGGAGTCAGTTTTCCATCTGGTCTCCTGACACAGGCAAGTACAACGAACACCCTCCACCTCCATTATCCTTTCCCTACTGCATCTTAACCGTAATAGGATAGTCCGCCGAGTTACTGCCCCACCCATCAACCCACACATGCACTACACCGGACTGAGCGAGTGCTATTCCCTTGCCGTCCGCACCAGCAACGATGTTCCATGTCAAGCAGGCCGCGATGATGGTGAGGATAACCTTTGTATAACGGTCGATCATAGTGCCCTCCCTGTGGCTACTTCGCCTCGGTGACCCCGGCCGCCTCCTATTTCTGAGCCGCCAGCCGCAAAATTATGTCCCTGTAGCTCTCGGTCTCGCTAGGCTCTCGCATCTCGCCGAGCCGGTCCACCATCGCGTCCTCCAGCCAGACGGTGACGCTTGACGACTATCTACCCAATGCTTCCATGCCTCACCAGTGTCCAAACCGCATTTCCATGTCATCCAGCAAATCGTCTTCCATTTCCATCTGCCGATCCATCACTTCCGTTTGTTCGGCAGAAATCTTGTCCGCATAAGCAGTCAGTCTGGAAAACAGTGTATCGCTATCGATCTTTCCGGCATCGGCTTGTGCTGCGAGTATCAAGTACGCGTTGATCAAGTGCGCCCAATAGAAGTTCGGTTTGCCGTCGAACACCGTCTTCATGCTCGTTTGCAATCGCCGCGCCGCCTCTTGATTAGACTCCATCTTCCATGAGGCGGCGGCGATACCACTGCCGATCTGTTCCCAAACTATGCGGGGCCACGTCTTCTGATCCCATTCCCCAGTCGCGATTTTTTTGGCGGCGTCCAATTCGCCTCGTAGCGCCTCGCGGCCTTTGTCTTCGGAGATGGCTTCAGTCTGAACCTGCGCGCGGGGAGAAAGCGGACTACCGTTGTAAGGGCTAGACTGCGAATAGGCTCCGGCGTCAGCGGCAACGGCAGGTGTCGGCGGTCCCCCAGTGGCCCCCGGAACCACCCCGTCCGTGCTGCGCGCCAGCAACCCCTGAACCGTAGAACCGTCCTTACCGAAACGCGCGATTGCCAGCCGACAAATCGCCCCGCCGGACGCGGTCCATGCGGCCTTATCTTTCTCAGAAAGCATTGCGGCTGCGGCCCTTTGGTCGGCGCTAAGATGACGGGTGTAGTCTTTGAGAAACTCAACCGCGTCGGCGCTCATCGTGAGGCCCTTGCACATCCCCTCAAATGCTGCGGCGTCGAACAAATACCGAAGGCCATCAATGTCCGACACGCTGCCCAGGCGCTGCCAATCACCATCCTGAGCCCACGCTGGCGCGACGAGGGCTAGAACGGCGGCGAGAAATAACCGTTTCATAATAATTCACTCTCCCAAAGCCGCGAGAGTTCCCGCACGAAATGGATCGGCCAAGCACGCCCCGTCTGCTGTGTGCCGACCTCGCAGAGCCGCTAATCAACAGCAAGCAACCGACGAAAGCACGTCGATTGCCACGAGCGCACGCCAACTGGGCTGCGTCCATCCGTCGCAACGGGGTGTCGCCGGGGCGGTCGTCTCGTTCCGGTTGCCCCTCGACGGCGGTGCGAGTCGTGACCGTCGGCGACCTGTTGGAGGGGCCGTAGAAGTCGGCGAAAGTCGCTAGATCGAACACGGGCACCCGCGTGCGCAAGACTGGCTGAGGCTACAATGCTGCTGCAGCTACATGTTCAAGGCGCTGTGCCGATGAACCCGCCAACTGGGTTCCCCCCATTGAGAGTCGTCGCACGAAGAATGCACCCTTGCGTTTCTTCACAGGCGCGCCAGGCTATGCTCGCCCGTTTGTCCACTCACCCCTTGTGGCATTTAGCGGCGATTTTTAGCTTGTCTCGCATCGGCCAATTTGCAGCTGAACTCCTCAAAGAAAAATGACCCGACGAGACGATCCCCGGGCCAAGTCTCGACACAAGAGATCGCGGTCTTTCCCGCCGTCACCGCCTGCCCGCGGTTGGGGGCTCAGGCCGCCTTTCTAAGTGCAACAATCCGCGCAGCCTTCTCGCGCAGGGCGGCACTGCGTAGAAGCACATCGCGCCCGCCGGGCACCGCCAGCGCCGCCGCGCCGGTAGTCATTCCCAGTTGCACATTGTAGCGGTTCCATTGCTGGCCGCTGGGATGCAAAACACCTCCGAGTAGGCGCTCGCCGTCGATCAGCTCGCGCGTGGCGAGGTCCTCCAGTACGGTTAGGGCGTTTATGCCGAATGGGACGATCCAGGCATGCGAGAAGCGCGCGAGTTCAGGGACGAGATGATCCTCGATCATGGTTTGCATCATGGGACGCTTTAGGATGCGCTTGTCGCCTGCGAAGTTCTCGCTGTTCTTGAACACTGGGTATCGCAACACCGAAGTGCTGTGCACGCGCCCCGCCGCTGGCCCGAAGAGATCGTCGCATGAGGGCAAGTCAAAGACGGCAGCAAGTTTCAGGCTGTCCATCAGGCGTGCGGCGAGCGTCCGCATGCCCTTAAACGAGGCGCTTTTCTTGGCTGCTTCGGCGGCGGCTTCGATTGTCGCACCAGACGCAAGTCGGCCTCGCAAGGTCGCCAGCGCGTCCGTCGCTTGCTGCAATCCCGGCGTCACGCCGACAAGGATCACGTCCGCCTGATCATTGATCCAGTCGAACGGCGCATAGGCGGCTGTAAACGCTCCCTCTTGGTTGAGGTGAATTGATCCGTGTAACGGTGACGATGCGTCGCCTTTCAACGCCCTCGCGATCTCGGACGCCGGGCACTTCATCAGGTCCCCTGCAATCTCTTCGATGCGGGTGCGAGCCGCGGGGGTCAGGCTCATTTTCAGGCTCCTTCGGTTTCGGTGGTGCGCGGGGTTGCGGCGATGTAGTTCAGTTCGGCGCGGCCGTAGCGAGCCCACCGGACGGCGGTGACAGTGGTCCATAGACCCCGAGGCGTCGGCCTGGGCCACGCAGGGTCGGTCATCTGTTGCAGGGCTAAGAGAGCCGTCTCGTAGGTTTCGTGCTGGGCTTCGTGATCGCCGCGACCGACGGTGTAGACGCCGGCCCGCGCTAATCCCGGATGGAAGACGGAGTTGTCAGCGGCGACGGGGACGAAATTCACCTCCTCGATCTTCGTGGGGCGCACCAAATCCTCGAAGGTATTCTGGTCGCGCCATCGGGATGGCCTGAACTCCTTCGGTCGGCCCGCAAGCCAGGACAGCGCCTCCGCTGCCGGTACGCGGCCGCTTTCGTCGACCGTGAACACTCGCTCCTTGCCTGCCATCAGGTTTCGGATGCGCCTCTCGCTGACCCCTCCCAACAGGGCCAAGACGTCGGGCTCAATCGGCTCGTCGGTGTCCAAGGCGAACCGTCCCTTCGCGCGTCGAAGCGTGCGACCGGCGTCGCCGTCTGAGAAGCCCCAGGCGCTGAATGGCACCCGGGCCATGAAGCTGTCGACAACGGCAATTTCGGCTCGCAGCTCAGCTTCCCTCTCACCGGCGGTCTGCCCGCCGTTCAGCGCGATCCCCCAGTAGGCGTATGCGTTGAGGTTATGCAGTCGCGCGCCCATGGGCCAGCAGTAGGCGTCACCGCTGGCTCGGTCCTTCAGGGTTTCCGCCCAATCGGCGTCGATGCTGAACTCGTAGTCAAGCCGGCGGGTCAGCGTGGCGAAGGCGGCATCCGCATCTTCGCGTCCGACGATTTCGCCTACGAGCTGACCCATGGTGACAAGAATTTCAATCAGCTTTTCACCCTCAAAGTCGTGGCCGTCGCCGTAGAGCCGATGGAACTCCTCACGTAGATCGTCGGAATTGGCTTGAGTAATGGAACTTGACATCGCGCGCCTCATTTCGTGACGTCAGGCCATCCCGTCGTCCCGTATCCTTATGCCATCTCACAGGAGCGAATGCTAGAATAATCTCGTGATGATGGGACGTCCCGCCGTTCCGATACCAGATCCGATCGCAGGCGGCCGAGCGCGGCGGACGGGCTTACGCTTTGGTAGCCCTTGTGGGCGGCGGAGCACTTTCATCTTGAGCCGGCTCTCCAGCGGGTGCAATTGATTGCACTGTTTAGGCGACCAGAGATCTCAGATGTCGCGATCCTAACCGGCGCTGCGCTCGGTTCCATTAGGACGCCGCTATGACAAAGCTCAGTTCTCGGGTGATCATGGTGAACTCCGTGACTAACGTTGGGTAGTCCCCAAGGAAGAACTCACCGCCAAGACTCTCGAACGTTGCAGCAAATTTCTGCTTTAACGCATCTTCGGCCTTCTTCGCTTCCGCTCCGCCCGGAAAAGCAGGAGATTTAAGTTCGACACGCCACCTAAATGCGCACGCCGGTGGGAGGTGCGCGTTGTGGGCGTCGCATCGGAGCTGAGGGTCCTTGGCGTGCCCCACCTTTACGATCGCCTTGCGACCGACTTCGAAGCGAGGGCGACCAAGAAAGGCAGCTGGGTCGCCTTCGAGCTTCAAGACGTAAAGCTGGTTCTCCGCGTCTTCGATCGAGAATGTCCGGTTTCCAAAGTTCGGCGTCACCCCTCGGCTTGGCTCAAAATAGCTCCGCATCGCCACCTCGCCAATTAGCTGCTCGGGCGACAAGGGCGGCTCACCGAAGACATTAACGGGCGTGACGGGCAGCGCCAAAGTCGCCGCGGCCTCTTCCGGGGTTAGCAATTCGCAACGTGACGCGATTAGAATGGGGTTATGCGTCTCGAACGTGTGACGCGCGAGGTGCTGCGCCTCGATCCTACGGTTCACGCGCCAAGCTCGCTTGACGGGGACGCCATACGTCCAACGTTCCTGCCACCCATTTTCGATCTTTCGCCGCCGATCCGCCTCTGAGGACCTTTCCGCGTCCGTGATAGGGATCGGCTCCACTTCGAGGAAACCGAGCAATTGCCGGCGCTGGTCTCGACGGGTCTGCTTCTGGTCTGCGCCATAGATGAGGACAAGGTCGCCCTCTCGAAACTCACTAATGAACCGCGTTCGGTTTCCTTCGAGAGTAAAGCCGAGATAGCCGCCTTCTTCGGGATCAAAGCCCCATTCAGCTCGAAGCCACACTCGTCGCCCTGGCACGGCTGGAAGCCCGCCGGAAATGTCGCCCTCCTCCGTCATGACCCGGTGTGCATCCCTTCGGTCTGTTGGCAGCCAGGGTGATCAAAAGCGAAGTTCTTCGAATTTACAACACGGCATCTGTTCAAAGCAGCGCCGCGAAGTGCTGATCGATAGATAGTCCCCCGTCCAGCAAATGCCGCGCCAAGCAGCCCTCACTATGCCCGACAGCATTCGCGACCTCGCCGCGGCCGATCGAACCCGCCGCGGCCCGCCAAGCATTCGATCAATTTTGGGAGTTGTAACGGTCGTCGCTCTCCGTCAGATCACAGTCTCAAATGTAAGGCCATCACAATAACGCTCCAGCGGCGTTGTCCATAAACAACTCGCCGTCCCGCACGTAGCGGGCGAGCATGGCGTCGCTGGCGTGACCAGTCTGGGCTCGCACCTTGAGAGTCGAAACGCCAGCCTGGACGGCGCTGGTCGCGAAGCCGGCGCGAAGGCTGTGGCCGGAGTATCCGGTTGGGTCGAAGCCAGCAGCGGCGACGCGCTCGCGGACGATTAGGCACACGGCCTCGGGGGAAATCGCGTCGGGCGAGACGCGCCCGTGTCGATCGACGCGCCGGAAGATCGGACCGGCATCAATGCTGGTGATCGACAGCCATCGGTCGAGAGCAGCGATTGGACACCACTTCGTCCGACCGAAGGGGATGCCTACTCTGCGACCCGCGCCTTCCTGGTCGGTCTTCGACCGGCGGATGGTGACGATGAGGCCCTGCCGCACGTGTTCAACGTCAGTGCAGTCAAGTGCACACAGTTCCGAACGTCGGAACCCGCCAGCGAAGCCAATCAAAAGGAGCGTCTTGTCCCGCAGGTCCTTCGGTCGGTCGCCGACCCTCGCCAGCACGTCGAAGAGATCGTCGCGGAGAAGGGGCTTGGCCTGGCGCTGAGCGATGCCGTGCTCGCGCCGGATGCCGCGCATCGTCGCCCGGACGAGTGGAGACATCGTTGGGTTCGGCAGCCTGTGGGCTTCGTGCGCCACTGAGATCGCCGCGAGCCGCCGCGTCAGTGTCGCGACGGACAACACGCCGGCATGGTCGGCGAGGTAGGAGGCGATCTGGGCGTCGGTGGCCGGCACAGAGCCGCCCCAGGCGCGGAAATGATCGAGATCGGATTGGTAGGCCCTGCGCGTCGCCGGCGCGATGCCCGCCTCGACGTACGGGGACACCTTGGCGAATACATCGTCTGTGCAGGCAATTGCACATGACAAGGCAATCTCGTGATTTCCAACGGGGCCTTTTTCGCCGCCTTCTGCGACCTCTTCCGGCCCGATTTTGGGTCGTGATAAGTGGGGATTATCACGAGTTAGATCGTCCAAGATCATCGTCTTGCCCTTGCAATTCTGAGCCCCTGAATGCGGTAGGCGGCCCGCAAACGATCCTCGCGGGTGGCGAGCAGATCGCGCTCTGTCTGCCCGGTGAGGGCGAGTAGACGATCCTCTGTGACCTCATTCGGCTCGATCGTGCCGTCGCGAAGAATGTGAGCGACGCTGACGCCGCGCTCCACAAGACGCCGGCCAACCAGCAGGCAACGATGGCAGCTCAGCGGTTCATGCTCGCTGCACATCAACGCCGGCCGCGTCCGCGCCGCCATCTCCTCGACCCGCGCGATGCCTTCGGCGAAGAGCGGGCTCGCCGCCATCTGCTCATAATCGGGGACGCCGCCGTTCCGGGGACGCCCGCCGAGTTCGAGGCCCAGGAACACATAGCCGACGCCGGCGGCGTTGAGACACTCCTTCAACGCGGCGCGATTGAAGTGCGGTAGCCGCGACGCCGGGTTCGACCTGACGTCGAGAATGACCCCGACCTCGGTCTGATCAAGCAGACCCTGGAACGTCGGCCAGTCGTGGCTTGAATGCCCGATGCTGAGGACAGTCGTCATTCGGTTTAACCCTGTGGGCATAGTCACATTTTAACGGATTGACGCTGCAAAGGCACATATAAAGCGTTGAAACCGCTGTTATATTTAATGGTGCATCCGCCGAAAGACCTGGCGCTCGGGACTTGCTGTCGGCTAATCGAAGTTGGCGCAGAGGTGACGCCGTATTGGTTGACCGCAGTTGGCCGAAAGGAGAAGGTCCGGTTTCGGGCCTGAGAACGAAGTTTCGGACATTCACTTCGCAAGTCGCATGTATTTGGAAGTGAGCCACACGGCTCTTCGCGACTTCCGTCGCCTCGCGCCATGCGGCGCTCAAATCCGCCTGAAGTGCGAGAAAGCGGCTATAGGCGCGTTTCTGACGCTTGACGCGACATGGCTGAATGCGGAGAAAACACTTGCATTCACCGGGACGCCCACACACGCACCGGGACGCCCACACACGATTGACGCTTATTGTGTAAGTTCGAGTCTCACTCGCGCGATGCCCGCTTGGCGCATACCGAGCGCGTCGGCGGCGACGGTCGAGACATCTATGATTCGGCCTGTGGCGTACGGCCCTCGATCGACGATCGTTACGACCACGTTGCGGCCATTGTCGAGATTGAAGACTCGCACGCGCGTTCCAAACGGCAGCGTGAGATGCGCGGCGATCAAGCCGCCATGATTAGGATTGTGATAATAAGTCGCAACGCCGAATTGATCCGCCAAGGCGCCCGAAAACGTGAGAGCGGCGCCCAACGCCGCAAGAATAAGTTGCCTCATCGACGTCTCCTCGCGCGAGACCTCCCAATGTTGGAGCCGTTTTTTCAGGCTCGTGGGTATGCATCATCGCGAGGTGCATTGAGGCGCCATAAGTCGGCGTAGACTAGAATCGGAATCTACTCAGCGGCGGTCCTGGCTCGCCGACGCGCGTCTCGGGCGGGCCGTCTCGCTTGTCGGGTCTCTCGGCCGTCGGCGCGGAAAGACGCAGCCGGCGCGCTCAGATCGACTCGCGAAACCTCACGGCGCGCGGGCCGCTTGATCCAGACGGGCCTTGATTTGATCCGCGGGCAAAATCAGATGGCCGTCTCCATCGACAATCCAGACGAAGGCTGCTCCTCGCCGCTCAACTCAAACCCAGCTTCCCTGAGCGCCTCATTTATCGTCGCGCGGGAAGCCCTCACCACCGGAATACCCACGTTAGTTGCCGCGTGCACGAAATAGATCTTCGACATTTCGGCTCTCCATCGTGGAGCGGTCGACAAGGACCGGTGACCCCAGCATGCGCAGCGCCGTGCCGAGATCACCCGGATGGCAGTTGCTCCGTCAGCGGCGACGCGGCAAAGCTCGCAACGAGATGAGCGAAAGCACTTCGCGCTGGATGTCGAGATGGTTCGCGTGAAGTCGCCATGCGACTGTTTGCCCGCGATCAGGAAATGCCGAGACCGCCGTTGGACGGCATAGGTAACGCTACCTTTCGGCACCCTTCTGGATTCAATCTGCTCATGCGCCCTCCTTCGGTCGTGAACAGATCGCTAGCAGCGCAAATGCTGCTAGGAATCGCTGCGTTCCGTGCGGTTGTCAGGGCGGTATGGCGTTATCCCAGGCTCTTTGTAGAAGTCGCCTGGGGACGATGCGACGCGGGTCACGCCGGCCTGGTTGGACTTAGCTTCGGGTGTCAACCTCCGCGGAGGGGCCACTTTCACTTTCGCTACGACCTGACTCCACGCTCTTGCGATTCGGCCCCAACGCATGTTGCCCTCCCATCTCGCATATCAGCAGGATGGAACCGTGTTCTTTACGGGGCCAGAATCGGAAACTACTCATGCTGGCGTTTCAAGTGGCAGCGGGTATTTTCCGCGCTCACAGCAGTCGGGCGAGTACGCCGCCCGATGTCTGCTTTCGAGTACCACTTCATCGGCTGGGGCCGGCAGCAATGGGCGAATATCGGAGAGCAGATCGTCAATCTCGCCCGTCGCGATTCACGCGATCATGACGGCGCGCCCGTTCACGTCGGTCAAGCGCTTCTCGCCTTTAGGACCTCGGGGCATCGGGATTGCGCGCTTTGCGAGACGGAGACGGAGGCGGAGAGGAAGAGCGCACTGGCA
>Ga0326728_10011038_pt1 | contig 20815 bp, 13 predicted proteins | sample MB3enrmetagenome_FD_207602 | JGI IMG/M metagenome (GOLD analysis project Ga0326728, IMG submission 207602) | Lab enriched peat soil microbial communities from McLean, Ithaca, NY, United States - MB31MN | ecosystem: Environmental > Terrestrial > Soil > Wetlands > Peat | place: USA: New York... | reverse complement strand
TGGCGGTCACGGTTGAATTGGCCGGACCTTTTGGCCCGGCTTTATTGTAATACTCCCAGGCGCAGGTTTCACCGAGCATGATAAAAATTCCTTCGCGGTCGCAGATGTCATAAAGCTCATCATTGGCATTCCAGCCTTCAAAACGCAGCGAGTTCAGCCCCATCATTTTCAAGTAACCCATTTCGGCCTCATTACGCCAGTGCGTATAACGGCTGAATATTTCCCAATCATACCCGGCTCCACGGCAAAGAATTTTATTGCCGTTGACCTTCACGCCCCACATTCCATCCGGGGTATGATACTGTTCGAATTTCCGGATGCCAAAACGGATCGTTTTGGAATCGCTTTCCGACCCGCCTGTCACAAACCATAGTCTCAATTGATAAAGATCGGGTGTTCCCAATTGATAAGGCCACCATAGTTTCGGGTTTGGGACAGTAATGCTTGTAGCCACCCACCTGTTTTCTTTGCCGCTCAATGAAACGTTCTGCTGGAAAGCGATGCTACTCGTCCCTGCTTTGGATATCTTGCCCTTTAAGACTCCGGACACGGCATCGCTGCTGCCATTATCCAACAATACCCGGGCCGACACCGTACAGGCAGTGGGATTGGGGAATGTAATACTGGTGGTGGCCACGTAAGGGTCTTTGACCCCCACCGCGCCTGAAGCGGTGCGAAACAGCACATCACGCCACAAACCAGCGCCGCCATCTCTTGGCCCCTCATGCCAATCCACGAAACTTAAATTAAACAAATCACCGCGCGGCGGATATATTCTGACTGCCAACGCATTGGCTCCGTTTTTAATCCTGCCAGTGACGTTATACTCGATTGGTATAAAACTATTACTCGTCCCGGAGCCGGCCCGGGTTCCATTAAGATAGATATCCGCGTTGCTTTGGATGCCATTAAACTTCAACCAGTATTGCGACCCCGCTCCTGCGGTGAACTCGGTCCGGTACCACCAATCTTGATTGGTTAATCCCGGCACGCTTTTGTAATTTGTGCCAACAAAAACATTGTCGCCGCCGTAAACTCCATTGTTGATCAAGGTCCCCAGTACTGTTGACGGGACCGTGGTTGCATACCAGCTTGAAGCATTGTATCCCACCGTTGACAAGCTTTCTCCTGAAGCGGATACATCATTTCCGGAGATCATCCGCCAACTGCCATTCAGTTTCACCTCACTGCCTGAGCTTAAAGCAGGGGAGTTCGAGTTTCCTGCAGAACGCGCCGGGGCGGCAAATATGATAAACAAACTGATCGCTATTAAAGATGTGAAGTGACCAATGTTATTTCGCATAAGCAGCTCCTTATAAGTCATATAACATATAAAGTAAACCCGGAAATCGCGGCCTTGCCGTGATGGAGTTAATATCCCAAGCTTCAAGGTCAGCCGCGCAGCGGAAGCCAATAGTGCCGCACCGGGCAAGTCCCGGCCACATCAGCAAAAAACTTGGCGCCCAGGATTTGCTTGACGGAGAGGGCGCCAGACGGCATGAAGTTGGGCCGGCCCAACCACCATGGCGACCAATGTCATCGCATCTGACGAGCGGTTACGCTCCTGGCAACTCCGGATCTTTGGACTGCTCTGGGGGGCCTATGCGTCTTACTACCTCTGCCGGGTCAATTTTGCCGTCGCCCAGCCCTTGATCCTGAGAGAATTTCCGGCGTGGACCAACGCGCAGATTGGAAGCATCCCCTCGATTTACGCGGTGGCCTACGCCGCGGGCCAGATCGTCAACGGCATGCTGTGCGAGCGATATGGCGCCCGGCGGCTGATGACGGGGGCCCTGCTGATTGCGGCGGCCAGCAATTTGCTCTTTGCCTGTGCCTCTTCGTTGAACACCATGCGAGTGCTGTGGGCGATTAATGGGTGGGGCCAGTCCGCCGGTTGGTCGTTGATGGTCCAGACAGTGGCCAACTGGAACACGTCGGCCCGCCGGGGCACACTGATTGGCCGGCTTTCAACGAGTTACCAGGTCGGCAACGTGCTCTCTTGGCTGCTGGCAGGAGTTTTGTGCGACTCCTTTGGCTGGCGCGCGGCTTTTCTGGTGCCGGGACTTTTTCTCCTCCCAGTGGCGCTGGTATTCTTCGTCTTTCTGCGCGATTCACCAGTGGAAGCGGGCTTTCCGCCGGTTCGGGATGACGTAGGCCCGGAGCCTTCACCTCCGATGTCGGCCGGGTGGAAGTCCACCTGGCAGATCGTGCAGTTGACGCTCGGCAACCGGATTCTTTGGGTTTTGGCCAGCGGTTTTTTCGTCCTGAACGCCGTCCGCTACAGTTTCATGAACTGGAGCGTGCAATACATGGCGGATTTCCACGGGCGCAGCATCAAGAACAGCGTGCTGACGGCCATCCTGATTCCACTTGCCGGTTCGTTGGGAGCCATCTCGGCCGGCTGGGCCTCGGACGTGATCTTCGGCAAACGCCGTGCTCCGGTCTGCGCGGTCATGCTGCTGGGTTTGGCCGCGACCTGCGGCGCGATGGCTCTCGTTCCGCAAGGGGACTGGCGGACAGCCACCGTTCTCCTGGGTCTGGCCGGATTCATGATCTATGGCCCTGACATGCTGATGGCCGGCGCCGCGACGGTCGATCTGAGCCATCCGAAGGCGGCGGCCATCGCGACGGGTTTCACGATGGGCATTGGCGCGCTGGGCGCCATCTTCTCCGGCGCCGGTTTCGGCTACCTGAAAGATGTTGCCCGCGGCAACTGGGCGTTGGTCTTCTGGGTGCTTGCGGCTTTGCCTCTGATCCCCGCCACGCTAATGATTTCCATCTGGAACGCCCGGCCCAGGGAAGGCCGAAACCCAAAGGCACAAGGTCGAACCGGATGAGAAAACCCTCGTGCGTGGCAAACCTGAATTTTAAGTTAGTTTACAGGAAAATAGGTTGACAATGTGCTGGATTTTTCACAATCATTTATTTTAATTATTATTTTGATGAACTGTCAGATTCGGTCGCGGTTTGCAAGCGCCGCCGCCATCTCCGTATTCCGTCTGGGCGCCCGGACCTCGGCGCCGACGCGCCAGGAAATTAAACAACGGCTCAACGAAATCTTGGACGGCCGGGGGGAAAAACACGGCTGACTGGCTGCGGAGCATCCTCGTAAAACAGCCCGCGTCATGCACCGCGGAAACTCCGGAGAACTCCGTTAGTCGTTGTCCGTCTCCTGGACCGCCCACGACGGGTATGGCGCCTGCGCACCTTTCATCGAGTGCCACAGAATCCGGTTGAGAACGTCTTCCGGACATTGGTCCGGCTTCTGGAGCGGCAGGCGCGCCGAGGCGCAGGCCTCTTTGCGCAAGAGCGGATCGGAAATCTTCTTCGACTCCAGATTCATCTGGTCGAGAGGGACGTTGTTTGTCACCGCGACGAACGGCGTAAGGTCAGGCGTGTCGGTGAAGCAATCGGACATCGGGGTGGCCGTTGCGTCCATTTGATTCATCGGCGGCAGGCCGAGAATGAGTTCGATGGTGCGAAGGAGGCTGGTTTGATTGTATTGCGTGCTGATGACTTGGCGGCGTTTGGTATAGGGGCTGATAACGTAGGCGGTCGTGCGGTAGCCGCTTACATGGTCCCAGCCATCCTGGGGATCATCCTCAATCGCCAGGACGCAAGTCTCCTTCCAAAAGCGGCCATGGCTGAGCGCTTCGACAATCTGGCCGAGGGCCAGGTCATTGTCCGCCACCTGGGCGGCCGGCGTGGGTGAACCGGCGCCGGTCCCGCTCGTGTGATCATTGGGCAAACAGACGATGGCCAGACTAGGGAAGTCACCCGTTTGCTCGAACTGTTTTAGTTCTTTGACAAACTGCGCCGCCCGGAACACGTCCGGCACAGCCAAGTCCCAACCCACGGTGTTGGTGGCCAGGTATGGACGCAACGACTCAATGGCAGGCTCGCTGCGGAGGTTGATGGTTTCCGTGCCATTCAAAAACTCGTGATAGTGGTCCAGGAACTTCGGGCTGCCAGTGCGCCATTTGTCCTTCCAGGACTTTCGGGTGATGGCGAATTCACCATAATCGCGCAAAGATTTGCCGTGCGCGATCGCGTTGTCCCAGATGAACCCGGCCGGCGAGTATGCCAGCGCGTCCACGTCGGCGTCTTCCATCCCGTCCGGATAGCTGCGCGGGAATCCGGCGAAGGATTTCTCCATGTAATCAGTGGCAAATGCGGTGTCAGCCCATTCATGGCCGTCGGCGCTGAGGATGCCGCAACAATAGGTGTTGTCGAGCAGCACAAACTCGCGCGCGAGTTTGTGCTGGTTGGGCGTGATCTGCTCGCCGAAGACGCACAGATTCCCGTCGCCATTGCCTTCCTTGATGTCGCCCAACACCTGGTCATAGGTGCGGTTCTCCTTGATGATGTAAACGACGTGCTTGAACTCGCTGGGTTCGCCCACTCGCTCGGGGATGGGCCGCGGGAGTTCGCCACTCTGCGGAGGCAGACTCGCCTGGGCCAGCCGCGGGTAACGCATGTTGGCCAGCGCCTGACGTGTCATTTTGGCCAACTCGCCCGCGCCAGGCTCGCGCACCAGCGACAAAGACCCGTAATACTCGAGGGAATTGAATTCGGGCGGGCCAGCCGATTTGCGCGCCCGCCCGGAGCCGATGCCCTTGATGTTGGCCACATAAAGGCTCTTCCGGCGCGCATCATAGACGATGGCGCTGGGAAACCAGCCCACGGGAACCAAGCCCTTCAATTTCGACTTGCCGGGCGCGAAATCAATTACGGCCACCGCGTTCTGCGTGCCGTTACAAACAAAGAGCGTTTTGCCCGATGGAGCGAACGCCAGCGCGTTCGGGCTGGCGCCGAACAGGTCCGCCGGATTTTGGCGCGCCCAGATCGTTTCCACGATCTGCCCGGTTCGGGTATTGATGACGCTCAGTGTATCGCTGCCGGCATTGGCAACGACCAAATATCGGCCGTTGGGCGAGAGGGCCATCGCCGAGGCGTGCAGCCCCGTCAGCACTTCGCACTTGGGTTCCTGGATTTGGGAACTCTGAAGGGCGCCGGCTTTCGGAGTCCGGACTTCAATCACAGTCACCGACCCTTCGCTGGCAATGTGCCGCACCGGGTCCACGCGCACAAACGTACCTTGTCCCGCCGGCCCGGCAACGCTGTTGTTGTCAGGCCGCCGGCCTCCCCAGTTGCTCACGAAGGCCTTGTCGCCCGCGAGTACCACGTCGTAAGGTGCGACGCCGGTCTTCCAAAGGCGCAACACCGCTCCGGTCGCCGCATCCAATTCGACGAGCCGGTTCGACAGGTTCAACGCGACATAAAGCCGTTTGCCGTCGCGGGAAACGGCAAGTCCCGCCGGGATGTCGGCCTCGCGCCGCGGCGCATTGGCCGGCGGCAGGGCGATGGAGAACAAACCGGCCACTGCGTGGTCCTGGCTGACACTGAAAACCTTGATGCTGCCGTTGACGTTCGCAAGATAGAGCCGGGAACCGTCCGGGGAGAAGGCCAGTCCCGTGAAGCTCACTTGACTCTCGTCATCGGGTTGCAAGATACGGGTTGAAACGGCGGCCGGCGCGGCCTGCCCCTCCGGCGGCAAAGGAACATGCTTGAGAATCCGCCCCGTTTGGGGATCCATCACAATGATTTCGGGAGTCTTGCCAGCCGCCACGAGAATCCGCCCGTCCGGGCTTAGCGCCAGCGCCTGGGGGCGCATTCCAGGCAAATCAACCGCCTGGCCGGCGGATATGACCACCTGATTTACCGGGGTGACGACCCGCCCGGCACTGCTGCGTCCGACCTGTTCACTGACCGCCGAATCGGACAGATCGTCCCCCGCCAGACAGCGTGCGGCGAGCATCGCCAGCCAAAGCAAATGAATCCGCGCCATGCAGATGGAGAGGAGACAGGAACGCCGAACGGAGTCAACGAAAAAGAAGAAAACGAAACAAATAGTTTGACGCGGCCTGGCTTCGTGCCCATCATGGCCCAGGTTTGGAAAAGACAGATGCTGTGAATGTGCGGCGCATGAATTGGAGCAGGCTTCGGGATTCACTTTTGGCCTGGGTGGCCGGGTGTTTTCTTTTGCCAGGCTTCGTCTGCGCGAAGGCCGCGACCGAAGGCCCGAAAGTGACCCGCATTTCCAGTGATGGGTCGGTGGTGGTTTCGCGGGCCGGAAAGGAGGTCCGGCTGGAACAGAACCAGCGGGTGGGGAACTGGTCTTTGATGGCGGTGGTCCGCGCCCCTTCGAATCATCGGCTGGCGGTTTTCGAGGATTTCACCCAACCGAGCGGCCCGCTCCTTTTTGTGGACGAAGAGGGGGTGAAAGTGGAGTTGCCCAAGTCGCTGGAACCGACCTGGGCCGACCCGAAGAGCCTGTACCTCGGCCATAGTTTGGAGGAGGTGGTCAAGAGCGAACGCGACCTGCTGGGAGAAGAGATGCTGGCCCGGGCGGGCGATCCCGAATACACCAATGTGGCGGCTTGCTTTCCGCCGATTTCAAAGATGTACACCGACAGCTTCGTCGGAACGCACGAGTGTTTGGAAAAGGTTGGAGTTTTTTACGGGGGCATTACGCCGAACATTGATCCCGCAGTCTATGTTCCGGCGATGCGGAAAATACGCGACCAGGGCCGTGTGCTCGACGGGCTGGTGGGCGGCTGGCTGCCGGCGCTGCGGTTTGTGTATCCCGAGCAGCCCGGGAATTGGTCCGAAGTGGTCATTTACGCGCCCATGCGGGTGGAGAACGGGAACCAACGGGTACAGCCGGTTTGGTATCGTGTGAGCCGGATCGAAAACAACGAACTCCGCTGGGTCCGCTACTTTGATTCGTACCATCCGTTCCCGCCCCGCACCGAAATCCGGAAGGAATCCTTTTACGAGGAGTTGCTGTCGATGCGAGCCGGGTGGAACCAGGCCCTGGCGCAGGGGATGCAGATCGAGGTGCCCGACCAGCGCCTGGCGGACTTGGCGCGCCATTCGTTGGTGCGCGAGATGATGACGCGGGTGGGCGCGTTCTCGAAGTACGGCGTGTTTGACCGCAGCTACGGAGGCAGTGAACACGACGGGTTTCCAGACAACTTCACGGTCGATACGGCCGCGATGCTGGCGTGGGGGCTGACCGACCTGGCGCGCCAGTATATCGACAACTATTTCACGTATTTCGTGCGCGATGACGGCTCTATTCTCTATCGCGGCCCCGAGACCGGCCAATATGGGCGGATGCTCGCGGTGGCGGCCCAATACGCCAATTATACCGGTGATTATAATCTCCTTTTGCGTCACCGGCATCGCCTGGACGCGGTGGCGAAACTGCTCCTGGCAATGCGGGCAAAGGCGCTGCTGCTGCCGGCAGGAGACCCGGCCCACGGCATCATCGCCGGCTGGTGCGAGGCCGACGCCTGTTTCGATCCCGAGCCGGCCCGCTACATGCAGCCTTATCTCTCGAACAACACTGAAGCCGCGCGTGGATTTGAAGACCTGGGAGCGGTCTGGGAAAAGATCGGCGCGAAGAAGCATCAACCGGAACTGGCCGCGTGGGGTCAGAAACTCCGGCGCGAATCGCGCCTTTTGGAGCAGGACACCCAGAAAGCCATCGAGCGCTCGCTGCTGACCAATACGCAACCGCCGTGCCTGCCGGCGGTTGCCGGCGCAAAGGAACCGTTCCATATCGCGGTCGCGCGCGACAATCTCGATCCGCAATTCCGCTCCTACCGGGCCTGCATGGAGATGCTTTACTCGGGCAACCTGACGCGCGGGCAAGTCGAAACGATTGTCAAATACCGCGCCGCGCACCACGACATCATCCTCGGGATGCCGACAGTCTATGGGTACAACACTCACGAGTGGGGAGGTTTCCTGAGTTACGGTCACGGGTATGGTTTGATGCAATACGATTACACGCGCGAATATCTCCTGCTGCTCTACAGCCTTATGGCCCACCAATACACCCGCGGAACCTGGACGGCGCCGGAAACCCGAAGCTTCGATCCAAATCATTTTGCCGCTCCGTATTGCAGTCCGGCACAGATGACCGTTCCCTTGCTGACCCGGTGGATGCTCCTCTTCGAAGAGCCGGAGTCGGATGTGCTTTGGCTGGCCAAGGGCACGCCGCGCGCCTGGTTGGAGGACGGGCAAACCATCGCCGTGTCCAACGCGCCGACCCGCTGGGGACGTGTCAGCTTCAGCCTGCACTCGCATCTTGAGAATGGGAAAATCGACGCCACGCTGGATTTGCCGGCCAGGCCGCCCGAGGCGCGCGTCAAATTGCGTCTTCGCGTTCCCGCCGGCCACCGCATCCGCTCAGTGCAGGTGAACGGCAAACCATGGGATCAGTTCGATGCAGCCGAAGAAACCGTGACCTTGCCTTCACGGAGCCAAAGGCGGGTGGATTTGACTCTCAACTACTGACTACGGGATGCTTTGATGGTCAGAATTGCGAATGCGATACCAGCACAGCAACTCCTTGGCTGATGGCATCAACGGCCCCTGGCCCTCAGCCCGGTCCAGGTAAAGATACGCGACCGACGAAAAGCAGAACGGTTTAAGACGGTCCGGCGACCACGGGTTCACAAAAGCGAACTTTAGCCGTTCCTGAAAGCGAATCGCATCAGCTTCGTGGACCCGATACATGGCCACGCTGGCATTAAGGGTGTCTTTGACCGGCACACCGTGATACGGACCGATGAAGGGGCCTTCGCGGAAGTACCAGCCGCCAAGGAAATAGTCCTCCAAACCTGTGCCGACGATGCGCGGCAACTCCCAATCGCTGTCAACGTAAACGTACTCCGGCGCCTCGAGAAAGCTGAGATAGTTCCGCTCCCGGCCCTGCATGTAAAGGAGGCATCCTGTGTAGTGGCCTTGTCCATGCGCCTCGGCGATCGGCACGGGCGCCGAGCCGCTGTTTTGAGCAGTGTTAAACTGTGCGTGGAAATAGCCGGCCGGCTCGGGAAGGGAATCCGTAAGCTGATAAAGAATGTTGCAAAACACGTCCGTGTCAATTTCCGCGTCAACGTTTTCCAACTCCACCCGGAAATGCTTGCGGAACGGCATCGGCCACTTGCAGAAGAAACCGCCGCTCGAAGTGCCAAAATACCGCGAGGCGAAGCTGGCGACCTCGCATAAACCCGCGCCGAAAAAGTCCCCCACCGGGGCTGCCACAGCCGGCTGCTCTGCGCCGTCCCAGTAAATCCGCAGAATCAGGGTCTTGAGGATCGATTGGTTGATGGGGGCCTTGGGGTTCCAATGTTGCCAGAACCAGCCCGGGAACGTGAGCCAGAACTGGGCGATATAGCCGTGGCCCGTGACCTCGCCGATGGTCACTCGCTTGCCCCGGCGAACCGGGATCGTCTTGCTCTTGCGCGCCAGGTTGAACGTGGTGAGTTGGCGGGTGGTTTCTTTGCGAAACGCCGCCAGCCGCAAGACGTCCGGAAGGGCGGACGGGGAATCACTCCTGTTGCTTGACAGGGTGCTGGTTTGAGCAGCGGCCACCGTTGGGAGGGCTGCCGCGGCCCCCAGCGCGGCAGACGAAACAACAAATTCGCGACGATCCATGGTCGAGCCAGGATGCCTGACTCTGATCGAAAGGTCAATCTGTTGAGCTAAAAATGTCGCTAAAAAATCGATGGGAACCGGGCTTTGGACTTGCCACCCCCGGGCGGTGTCCTACACTCAGGCCATGCTGCGTTCAATTCTGCTTGGCTTGGCGTTTCTCAGTCCGGCGCTTGTCAGCGCGACAGCGGAAAAGGCGCTGGTCGAGGCCGGCAAGTTCACGGAAATTTTCGATCCCAAGGCGGGCGAGAAAGACCCTTGGTGCATCAACGACCATACCTTCATTCGCGGGCGGGACGGAACGTGGCATGTGTTCGGCATCACGCACATTCTGCCCGTCGATTTCGCCCGGGACCCAGGCAAGAATCTCCTGCACGCGACGGCGAAGTCGCTCACCCAATCGCCCTGGCACAAAGAGCCGTTTGCGGTGACGGCGGATTGGAACAAATACGGCGAATGGTTGTTCTGGGCGCCGCATGTGATCCGGCACAACGAGCTTTACTATATGTTCGTCTGCGCCGGGAACAAACACGGGCATCAATATAAAATCCATTTGTTGACTTCCAAGGACCTGTGGCATTGGGAACGCAGCCCGGCGAATCCGCTGCTCACCGACGGCTTCGACGCCCGCGACCCGAACGTTCTCCAGGCGGGAAAACGGTGGATCCTGTATTACGCAGCGACCTCGAAACCGGAGGGCGGGAACCACGTGGTGGCCTGCGTGACCAGCGGCGACCTGCTCCATTGGGCCAACCGCAAGGTGGTCTTCACGCATCCGGAGCAGGGCACGTTCGGCGGCCCGACCGAATCTCCGTTCGTGGTGCGAAGAGGGAAATCGTACTACCTGTTCATCTGCGACAGCGGGACGATAAACGTCTATCTCAGCAAAGACCCGTTCCACTGGGAGTTCCAGGACCATGTCGGGACCATCAATGCTCACGCCTCTGAGGTCGTCCGCGACGTGGATGGGAAGTGGTACATCAGCCACGCCGGCTGGGAGGAAGGCGGCCTCTCGCTCGCCCCGTTGATCTGGCATGACGGGCTGGACAAGGCGGACGCGTCATTGAAGCCGGGCGGCTAACCCGGCCCTGTTGGCGGAAGGCAAATTCTTGAGTCGGGTGCAGGCCGATTCGCCGTATGATCGTGTCACCCGAAGATTGGACCCCCTGCAAACAACAAGGCCACTGGATAGTCCAGTGGCCTTTCAAAATTGCCAGGTTCGGCGGATATTTAATCCGCCGAACCGGCTCACCTCGCCGATTACGGTATCTGCGGTTGATAGAACAGCGCCGTGCCCGACGGTGAAGACGTGTAAGTGGACTGGCCGGAGGTCCCAGCCACTGTCGTCCACGGCCCGGTGACTGCAGGGGCGCTTTCCAATGACACGCCGCCGCTCCACGTAACGGTCACGCTGCCGTCGGGGTTCAGGCTGGCGTTGATCAGGCCCGGGATCTTAAGGGCGCTAGGCCCGCCCAACGCCTCGATGAAGCCATCCGGCCGGCGGCCATTGCTGAACTGGACACTGCTCACGTAGGTTTCCGACGAGTCTCCCCATCCGTCCTCAAAGATCGATACGTACGGGCCGCTTATCGAATAATCCCAACTACCCGAATTCTCATTCCCGATTTCGAGAAGCTCATTGCTGACTTTTACCCCATCAATGAATTTGGCGATCACCGGCGTCGGGGCCGTCCCCGTCTCCGTTCCCGTCAAGTCAACGGCGAACGCCAGCCTGTGCCAGGCGCCGGCAGTGACAACGCCCTCATAAAGTTGGGCGCCCATGTTGTCGTTATCGTTGATCCAAACACTGTTGTAGAACTGGTCCAAGGACCACATGGTTCGCCAGGTGTAATCCGAGCCATCCGGATAATAGACGTCATAGATCAAGGTGTACTGCTCGACATTGGGGCCGCCGCCATTGGGCGCCGCCCCATGATACAAGTTGTAACCGCCCGTTTCGGTGTCGGTGGGTGTGAAGTGCATCACCGTGGTCGCCACGCCGTTGATATTCGGGATGCCATAATGCGTGGTGGTGCCGAAATCCGTGATCGCAGACGTGCCAGAATCATAGTATTGCAGGGCGGCCCCGCAGCTTGCGGCCAGATTGCCTTGGAGGAAATCCCATTGGCCGGTGACGGAAACTTGAGGATTGATGACCGTCAGCACAGCCGGGGCACTGGTAATGCTGCCGTTCACCACGACAGTGTAGGAGCCGGCGCTAGCCGGCTGGACGGGTTGCAAAACCAGCGTCGAACCGGTGGCGCCCGGAATGGCTGTCCCGTTTTGCTGCCACTGGTAAGTGGGACTACCGCTGAGCGCGACAGAGAAAGTGGCACTGTTGCCCACGGCGGCGGTCTGGCTTTGGGGGGCGACGTAGGGCGTCACGCCGGTTACGTCAAGTTTTATCAGATCCATGTAGGTCTGGCAAGAGCTATAGGGGTTGCCAATACCCAAGTTGGGGCTGCGTCCGATAAAGACCGTCGCCTCACGCGCCCCGGCGGGAATCCAACCGGTGGCGACGTATTTGATCCAGTTGTTATCACCGGAAAGGTCGAACGGAAAGCTGGTGGTGCCGTCCGCGTATTGCACCGCATAGTCGCTGATGCCCCGGTCGAGGATCACGGCCGTGTCAATAAAGCCTGAAGGCTGGTTCTCGGTGGTGCTGAAAAACTGAAGGACCAGGAAGGGCTGTTCGGGGTATGGAGCATTGGCCCCATTCCCATACGAAGCCAGCCAGGCACTGAAGGTGTATTGGCCATTGTTCGCATCGATATCCGCAGCGGACACCGCGTCGGTCAACATCACCGTTTCGGAGGCGTCGTATTGTGCCATATTCAAGCTGATGAACCCGCCCTCGCTCTGGGGCGTGGTGAAGTGATACCAGGCGGTCCAGGCGGCGGCTTGATCAAAGGAGTAATAGTTGCCCGGGTTTTCGGAAGCTGGAATGGGCGGTCCATCATAATATGCTTGACTGAAGTTGTATTGCAGGAAGCTCTGCCACCCAAAACCCTGGGCACATGAGCTGGTGCCACCCGTACACAGATTGCCGCTAAACGGGCCGCAATATTGACCATAGTTCCCTGATCCATCACTAGGAAGCGCAAAATTGCCATTGAGAATCAAATCGGTCGCACTGGCGGCGCCAACGAAGGACAATCCACCGGCAAGAATGGAGAGACCTAATCTGGACCTTCTATTTTTCATATTTTTCATATTTTTCTTTGGGGTTGTTGTTTTCTTTTCACATCAACTCTGGCATACTGTGTATAATAGCATTCGCCTTGCTTCTCACAATACCACGTTGTAGGGGGGCTTGGGCCGAATGCCTCCTCGTGGGTGGCCGCATCATCCGGGAACCCGGTTGTCTGCGCTGGCGGCCACGAACTGCAGCCGGGCCGCAAAAGCTCGAAAGTCTTCGTGCTGCCTGCGCCATGCAGCCGCCACAGCCGGGCGCGAGGCGTCCCGGGAACATTTTCACCCCGGCACAAGCTTTGCCGGCCCGCTTTGGCGCGCCAGGCCGTCCGGCATGGTTCTTCTCCTGCCCGCCGTTCGCGGTCGTGGCGGAATGGAATTATGTCCAAGAAATGTCCAAGAGCCGAATGGCCTCCCGCCGCTTCCTCCCGGCCGGCTGGCCCCACAATCGAACCTGAATGCCGGCCGGAGGGGCTAGCACAACAAGCTCCGGACCTTTGACTGTTCCTGATCAGTGTGTCAGGCGTCGCAAAGGATCCCAGTACTTGCCATTGAGCAGGTTGCAACTGAACGGAGGATTGATGTTCTGGTCCCTGCGCGCCTCGCTGTGACCGTCCACGAACACGACAACGCCAATCCCCTTATGCCGGTTGGTATCAACGCCCTCCTGGCCATCCCCGGGTTGCATTCCGGCGTTCGGCCACCAGAGATTCATGCTATAAGAGCCTAAAGGGGACTCGGGATAATTCTTCTTCAGACAGTCTCCGACGAGAAGGCACTCGCTGGGGACCCTCACCTCAGCGCGTTTAAACCATGCGTCGGAACTGATCCCGCAATCAACTTCTGGTGAGGCATGGGGTGAAAGCCCAAGGAAAAACGCATTATACCCATAACCCAAACCCAAAGCGTTAAATTGCCATACGAAGAGGCTGCCGTCGGCGGTTTCCCGGCCGGTCAGGGAGGGACAGTGGAAGGTGTTGGCATATTGTTGCGGTATGGTGTTGCTGCCAGCCATGCTTGTGTTTCCGGTTCCGCAGATGAAGCAAGCCCAAAAATTGGAAGCACCATAGTCCGCGTCGATTTGCGCGGGAAAAATGTCCTGATAGGTGTCGGTATAAAGTTGGAACAAGGTGGAAATCTGCTTCAGATTATTGAGACAAGAGGTCAGCTTCGCCGTTTCTTTTGCCCGCGCCAGCGCCGGAAGCAGCATCGCAGCCAAAATGGCGATAATCGCAATGACCACCAGAAGCTCAATCAGCGTAAAGCTCTTCGCGCCGGCGCGGTCCGCTTTTATAACCTTTTTTTTCATTGCTTCTTAAAATGTCACGATTCACTGCCCGGGAGTTGCCCGGTGCTTTGTCTTTTTCGCATTCCACGCATTATCCCGGCCGGCTGGCCCCAAAATCGAACCTGAATGCCGGCCGGAGGGGCCGGCACAACAAGCTCCGGACCTTTGACTGCTCCTGATCAGTGCATGCGTCTCAGAGGATCCCAGTAATTGCCATTCTTCAGGTTGCAACTGAACGGAGGATTGATGTTCTGGTCCTTGCGCGCCTCGCTGTGACCATCCACGAACACGACAACGCCAACCCCCTTATGCCGGTTGGTATCAACGCCCTCCTGGCCATCCCCGGGTTGCATTCCGGCGTCCGGCCACCAGATATTCAAGCTATAGGCGCCGCTGGGGGTGGCATAATTCTTCTTCAGACAGTCTCCGACGAGAAGGCATTGGCTGGGGGCTATCACCTGAGCGCGTTTAAACCATATGCTGGAACTGAGCCCGCAATCAACTTCAGGTGACGCATGGGGTGAAAGCCCAAGGAAAAACGCGTTATACCCATAACCCAAAGCCAGGGCGTTAAACTGCCACACGAACAGGCTGCCGTCGGCGGTTTCCTGGCCGGTCAGGGTGGGACAGTGGAAGGTGTTGGCAAATTGTTGCGGCATGGTGTTGCTGCCAGCCATGTTTGTGGTTCCGGTTCCGCAGATGAAGGACACCCAAAAATTGGAAATATTATAGTCCTCGCTGAAATGCGCGGGAAAAACGTCCTGATAGGTGTCGATATAAACTTGGAACAAGGTGGAAATCTGTTTCAGGTTGTTGAGACAATAGGTCCGCTTCGCCGTTTCTTTTGCCCGCGCCAGCGCCGGAAGCAGCATCGCAGCCAAAATGGCGATAACCGCAATGACCACCAGAAGCTCAATCAGCGTAAAACTCTTCGCGCCGGCGTGGTCCGCTTTTATAACCTTATTATTCATTGCTTTTTAGAATGTTATGATTCACAGCCCGGGAGTTGCCCGGCGCTTTGTTTTTCGCATTTCACGCATTAGGCGCAGTTCAAATGCCTGCCTATTAACTTAATCACACCCGGAGGGTGTTCACAATCCCACGTTCTAGGGGGACTTAAACGGACCGCTCCCCAAGCGCGGTCGCAATGCCGCGAGGGCCGCTGTCCCAGCCGAACCGGTCTTGCACGGCTCGAGGCCATCGAAACGGCTTCCCCTTCTCGCGCGGCTGCGCCGGGCGGCTCGCAGAACCGCTGGCGGGAACAAATCTTCTTCGCCCACGCAGCAGAATCGCCGGTGGTATGCGGTGCCGCCGGCTCGCGCGTTTATGGCCTTGCCCGCCGTTGGTGGCTGAAGCAAAATGAAATTATGTCTAAAAAACGTCCAAGAATCGGATGGCGGCTTGGCCGCCTTTCCGCGCCGGCTGGTTCCAAAATGGAACCTGAATACTGGCAGGAACGCTTATTCAAGAGCAGCTACACCTATAATGGCAGGCAGTTTAAAGTGAGGGCCTGGTCGGTCAAGATTCAGCATCTGGGCCGAAGGAAGACGTTTTCTCTGCCGTCCAGCCATCGCCGACAAGCTGCGGCGGAGGCCTGTCAGCTTTATCGAACCATTGTCAGCCAGGGCTGGGAGAGCGCCGACGCCATGGGTGGCCGGCGAATTGTGGCTGCCGGTCTTCCGCCCGGGGAGGCGATGCGATTGGGCCCTGACCGATTCAACCGGGACTTTTGGGACCAAAGGTTAATCCATCGTGAATACACGATGAGCCTTGATATGAAAACTGCCCGGGAGCTTTCGGTGCAGATCGATCATCAGGGTGCCAGCCATTATTTCCCTCTGGGGACGGATAATCCGAAGCTGGCGACAAACCGGGCCTTGCAAATCTACCAGGCCGTCACCAGCCAGGGATGGAAAACCGCGAACGAACAATTTCGTCGTGAACTGACCGTGGCTTTCCGATGGTTCGATAATCCATTGGCCTGGACGTACACCACCATTCACACCCAAAGCAACATCCCCCGGCAGCTATCGGCTGACACCTTCAATGCGCGAACTGGCAGCCTCAGGGTCGCCATTGCAGAATCCGATGGCGGAATTCGGCAGGCCCTGGTGTGGTGCATCAACCACATGGACGGGTTTTGTTGTGCGGCCACTTTCGCCAGCGCCGCCGAGGCGCTTCGGGAATTGCCGCGTCGGCCCGCCTGCCTGGTTCTCGTCAGTCACAGTCTCGCCGACAAACCGGGCACTGCCTGTCTGGAAGAGTTGAAAGCCGCCGCTCCCGGAGTCCAGGGTTTGCTCTATTCGGTTTACAAGGATAGCGAGGAAATGTTCAGGACTACTCCCGGCGGAGCGGGCACATATCTGTTAAGACGCTCTCTGCCAACCCGGTTCCTCGAACCAATCGCTGAAGTGCTGGCAAGGGGAAATCTCTCTGGCGAGGAAACAGCGACCGGGGTGTGGCAATACTTCAAAAACACGGTTGCTTCCCTGCCCATCGGCGGCCTGGCGTATCATTTGACCCACCTGACACTGCGCGAACGTGAGGTGCTGGCCCTGCTCAGTGAAGGCCAACTGGACAAGGAAATCGCCACCCGGCTTGACATCAGCATCTATACAGTCCACGAGCACGTAAGAAATATTTTCGAAAAATTGCGTGTCCGCAACCGGACGGAAGCGGTGGTGAAGTTTCTGCATAAGTAACCCGGGGTGCCGGCGGGATTATGCGCTGACGGCCAGTAATCCCTTGACGGTGCGCGGGCGGCTGGTTTGATGGTGTCCAATGACGAATAAAGAGCTTGTTCGACCTTCGTCTGGATACGGCGGAAAAGTAAACGATTACAACAATCCTGTCAATGGAGGAGGTGGGTGCAATATCGCTGTTGACATTTCTCATCGCAACTGATTACTATCAGTTCAATGTAAACGTTTACTCAATGGAACTATGAAATAACCTTATCCCGACAATGATTTTTATGATCAACCTGACACAGCGCGAACGTGAGGTGCTGGCCTTGCTCAGTGAAGGCCAACTGGACAAGGAAATCGCCGCCCGGCTTGACATCAGCATCCATACCGCCCACGAGCACGTAAGAAATATTTTCGAAAAACTGCGCGTCCGCAACCGGACGGAAGCGGTGGTGAAGTTTCTGCAAATGCAACCCGGCGTGCCGGCGGGATTATGCACTGACGGCCAGTAATCCCTTGACGGTGCGAGGGCGGCTGGTTTGATGGTGTCAAATGACGAATAAAGAATTCGCCAAAGAAATCCGGCAGCGGGGGGCAAAACTTGCATTCCACAAAGTCGGCGGTGACAAAGAGGAATTGACCATACAAATTACAGCAGCGGCAGACACAGTTGCGAACTGTCCAGATGACAACGATGACGGCCGCTTTACCGAGGCATCTATTATGATCAGAATGGCTAATAACCCGTTCCGTTTGGATGGCCAGACCGCCCTCATCACCGGGGGGGGAACCGGCCTCGGCTTGGGAATGGCCCAATGCCTGGCTCAGTCCGGAGCACGCGTGGTGCTCGTTGGACGGCGCAAGGATAAATTGGCCAATGCGGCTGCCGCCATCGGTCCGCGAGCCAGTTTTGTGTCCCAAGACATTGCCAGGCTGGATCACGCCGGGGAACTGATCCAGGCGGCCGAGAAGGCCGCCGGCGAGCCGATTTCGATTCTCGTGAACAACGCGGGCATTCACTTGAAACGATCCGCTGTGGACACCACGCCGGAGGAGTTTCAAGCTGTGCTCACGACTCATGTGTGTGCCGCGCATGCGCTGGTGCGAGCCGTCTTGCCGGGCATGTTGGAACGCCGGCAGGGCAACATTCTGTTCATAACGTCGATGGCTTCGATCATCGGGGTGCCGCTGGTGTTGGCCTATTCCGCCGCCAAGAGCGCCCACCTCGGCATGGTCCGCTCCCTGGCGGCGGAGGTTTCCGGCTCCGGCGTGCGTGTCAACGCCATCGCTCCGGGCTGGATCGAAACGGACATGACTTCCAAGGCGCTCCAAGGCGATCCAGCGCGCCTGAACAAAATCCTGGGACGGACACCCATGGGCCGTTTGGGCAGCATTGATGATGTCGGGCAGGCAGCGGTTTACCTTTGTTCGCCTGCGGCGAAATTTGTCACCAGGATCATTCTGCCGGTCGATGGCGGAGCCAGCATCGGTTTCTAAGTGCCTCACGTTTGCCAATGACTACGCCAGCCAAACATCACAAGCGACCCGCTTCGAGCAGGCACAGGATCAAGCACATCCACTTTTTCAAGGCCGTTTCGCCGCTGTCTCGCCCCATCGCTGACAGCACCCATTCCATCAGCGAAATCGCCTTCATCGTCACGCGCATCGAACTCGAAAGCGGTGTCACCGGCGACGCCTATCTTCTTTCGTTTCACTACTCCCCGCACGCGATAGCCGGAGCCTTGAAAGACATTCAGCCGCTCGCGCTCGGCAGGGATGTCTCGGAGACGGGCCGGTTTATCGCCGATTACGAAAGTGAATCAGAATACTTTGGCCGCGTCGGCATCCACCGCTGGGCGCTAGGCTCGATCAACATTGCCATGTGGGATGCCTGGGGCAAAACCCTGGGCCAGCCGGTCTGGCGCCTCTTCGGAGTTTGCCAAAACCGCATCCCTCTCTACGGCAGCGGCGGCTGGCTTTCTTATAGCATCGACGAATTGCTGGCCGAGGCCAGGGGCTACGTCAAACGTGGTTTCCGCGCTGTGAAGGTCAAAGTCGGTTCGCCGGAGTTGGAGCGCGATGTCGAACGCCTCTCGCGCGTGCGCGAATCGGTCGGCGCGACCGTCAACGTGATGATGGATGCCAACCAGGGGCTGAATGTGGAGTCGGCCTTGCGTCTCGCCAGGATGGTTCGCCCGCTGCGAATCGCCTGGTTTGAGGAACCCGTGCCGCACACGGATTTCGACGGTTATGCGCAATTGCGCCGCCAGGCTGGCATGTCGCTGGCCATGGGCGAACGGGAATTCGACACCGTCGCTTTGCGCGAGTTGATCAACCGCTCGGCGCTGGACCTCTGGCAACCGGATATTCTGCGCCTCGGAAGCGTGGAAGCCTGGCGCGCCTCAGCCGCGCTGGCCCAGGCGCACCATGTTCCCGTGCTGCCGCACTACTACAAAGAATACGATGTGCCGCTGCTCATGACGATTCCCAACGCTTTCGGAGCGGAGTCCTTCGACTGGGTCGATCCCATCATCACTCATCCCATCCGCATGGAAAACGGTTTTGCTTATCCGCAAACGGATCCCGGCTGGGGCTTCCAATTTAAGGACGAGGCTTTAAGCGATCTCTAAAATCCTTAAATCATATCCCCGTCACCCATGAATAACGCCCATCTGCGGAGGAACGTCTTATCCATTTTGACGTTGTCAACCCTCCTCCTGCTGCCGACCTCGGTTCGGAGCGGACCGGTTGAGTTTGGCCGCGAGGAAATGGACAGCGCGCTGCGCAAAGCAGGACTTGCCGCGCGGGCCGGCGACATCGCCGTAACCGTGGCCAAGTCGGGCGCGCCGGAAACCTACATCATCAGGCTTGACGGGCGACACGCGGTCATCGAGGGAGGAGATGCCGCCGGCGCCATGTACGGAGAACTCGAAATGGGCGAACGCGCCCGGTTGCGCGGGGCGCGAGCCTGGAAGAAAGGCGCCGTCAATGGAGCGCCTTTTCTCAAAGACCGCGGACTCAATCTCTTTCTCACCCTGCCATGGAATTATGAGGCCAATAACACCGATTACCGTCCCGAGTCCCTGATCGATCCGGACAAATGGTGGTTTCAGAACGACGATTACTGGCACATGCTGCTCAACTCGATGGCCCGACACCGGATGAACTGGCTCGACATTCACGGAGCGTGGGATGTCAGCGTCACCGACGCGCCCAATCTTTACGCGTACTTCATTCAGAGCGACAAATTCCCGGAGGTCGGGGTTGCGCCCGGGATCAAGGCGAGGAACTTGAAGCAATTGAACAAGGTGATCGGGATGGCCCACTCGCGGGGCATCAAAGTGAGTTTGATGGCCTACGAGGCGCAAATGCGCATTCCCCAAAAACGCGATGTGCCTTACCGCAAAACCGAGGAAGCCGCCTATGAATACACGAAGGAAATGGTGGAGAAAATGATCCGCCAGGCGCCCGAACTCGACGCCATCGGCTACCGGGTTGGCGAGAGCGGCAAAGGCGAGTCCTTTTTCCGCTGCTACCAGGAGGCCGTGAAGGCCAGCGACAAGGACATTCCGCTGTTCACGCGCACCTGGCTCACGCGCAAGACCCAAATCCTCCCGCTGGCCCGGGCAAGCGACGATTACAGCGCCGAAATCAAATACAATGGCGAGCAATGGGGCCCGCCTTATTTTGTTGCCGGCGGACGAATGGCGGGATGGCACAGTTACTCCTTCGAGGATCACCTCAGTTATTCAGGTTCGGAGCCTGCCGCGCGCACATGGCCGGGAAACCCGATTCCTCAAGATGGGGCCTGGCCGTCCGAACCTTACAAAGCGGTGTGGCAAGTCCGGGCCAATGGCACCCACCGCATCTTCCCTTTCTACCAGCCTGATTGGGTCCGGCGCACCATTGAGACCATGCGGTTGGGAACTGCTTCCGGCTACACCGTCGAACCGCTCAACGCCTTTTACCCGGACTCTCCGAGGTATTATGTCGCGAACCCGGAGGATCTTTATACCAAGTGGATTCTCGACCGCGATGAGCCGTACATCATGCTTTGGGGCCGGTACGGATACGACCCCAACACCCCGGAGGCGGCGTTGGATTTGTGGTTCGAGGATGCCTTCGGAAAACAGGGGCTGGC
>Ga0326728_10011035_pt1 | contig 20819 bp, 15 predicted proteins | sample MB3enrmetagenome_FD_207602 | JGI IMG/M metagenome (GOLD analysis project Ga0326728, IMG submission 207602) | Lab enriched peat soil microbial communities from McLean, Ithaca, NY, United States - MB31MN | ecosystem: Environmental > Terrestrial > Soil > Wetlands > Peat | place: USA: New York... | reverse complement strand
GCGGAACTGCTCAGCGAACGCGTGGTCTCCAGCCGGGGATTGCAGCGCCCGCGCGGAGTGCGGCGGCTAGCAAACAAATTCCCGCTACGGAGGCACCAGGAATTGAGCAATGAGCGCATTGAGGCGGCGGTACACATCAGAAACACTAAGTGAACAGTATTGGGGCAAGCCCCGGCCCTACAAAGTCAGGGGGTGGGTTTCGAGGGGGAGCTATTGGCTACTTTGTGGTTTATTGCACGCGAGATTTCCTTCACTTTCCTCGCAAGACTCGGCAGGGTGGCAAGCTGGGCGTACACCTTCTTGAACTCATCCAGGGGGCGGGCCGGAGTCCCCCAGACCTTGGTTCCCTTGCGAATCGCCCTAAAGATTCCCGCCTGCCCGCCGATCATCGCCCGCTCTTCGATCCGAATGTGGTCTGCAACCCCAACTTGGCCGCCCATGACCACGTAGTCGCCAATATCCGCGCTGCCCGAAATGCCCGTCTGCGCAGCGATCACGCAGTGCCGCCCCACCCTCACGTTGTGCGCAATCTGAACCAGGTTGTCAATCTTGGTCCCTTGACCAATCACCGTGACTCCCAACGAGCCACGGTCCACCGTGCTGTTGCTGCCTATTTCGACGTCGTCTTCAATGACCACCCCGCCCCGCTGGGGGAACTTCTCATAATGGCCTTCTGCGTAAACGTAACCGAACCCGTCGGATCCAACCACCACGCCCGAGTGGAGGATGACCCGGTTGCCAATCCTCGCCCCCGGATAAACGCTCACCCGCGGATGCAAGACACAATGCGAACCTATCTTCGCTCCCTCACCCAGAGAGACTCCCGCTCCCAGATACGTCCCCGGCCCCACATCTACACCTGACTCAATCACCACGTAGGGACAAATGATCACGTCGTCGGCCAAGCGGGCGTCCGGAGCAATAACCGACGTGGGATGCACTCCCGCCTGGACTTTGCGGGGAGGACAAAGGACCGCAGCGGCGCGAACAAAAGCCAGTTTAGGGTTCGCGACCCCGATCGTCGTCCGGCCTGTCAGAATGCAAACTTCCGGCACTAGGATGCACCCCGCCCGGGAAGCGGCTGCTTGTTCAAGACACTTGGCGCCTTCGGCATAGGTCAGCTCATCCGGTCCGGCAGTTCCCAGTGCCGCCACCTCGTGAACTTCTCGATCTCCCTCTCCGCGCAGTATTCCCCCCAACAAGTTGGCAAGCTCCAAAGTCTTCATGATTAGCCTCGCGGGAAGAGTTGTCAGTAGTCAGTTGTCAGTAGTCAGTAGTCAGTTGTCAGTTCCTGAAAAACGGCTAATTTCGGTTCAGAATGGCTAAATCTCCTGTGTTTTCGGCAAAGCCGAATTCGGAGCTTCTGCAAAGTCGCTCAGATTGGTGGTCGCGCCGCGCGGTCGCTTTCGGAACTTCCGTCGAAGGACCGCTTCCCGCGTGGCTCGGTTGCGACATCACGAAGCTGCGTCCGAAGGGCGTTTTGCAAATCCACCGTCGCCGGACGGAGAGAGCGTGTGCGCCCAACGGGGCCGCGACGGCACCATTAGAAGCCAGAATCGAATTTCCTGGGACTTTTGCGCATGTTGCACAATGCTACCTAAAAGGTAGGTTTGTGCAATGGCCCAACTACAATGTCGCAACATGCTATTCATGCACTTCTACTGCAACTCAGTAAGTCGTGGATAGCCGTTTTTCAGGAGTTCTCAGTCCTCAGCTATCAGCCGTCAGCTATCAGCTTTCAGCCCTTAAAAGATGGAGCCAGGGACTAGGGACAAGGGCAGCTCTGAACTACGAATTTCGTGCTGCTTTCTGCCTTCTGCTTTCTGCCTACTCCCTATTCCCTGTCCCCTGTTCCCTGTTCCCTGTTCCCTACAGCGGGTAAAGCGGCGGTTCGCCCGGCGGGCGTGTTTTCCAACGGCGGTGAACCCAGAGCCAGTGATCCGGGAAGCGGCGAATGTAATCCTCGAGCAGGCGGGTGAAGTTCGCAGTATTGAGCTGGATTTCCTCTTCCGGATTCTGGCCATTGATCCATTCGACGGGGTCGAATCGCAGCCGATATTTCTTGAGTTTAGAATCCCAGATGACCAGCCCCAGCACGATGGGTACACCGGTCTTCTTGGCCACGCGTGCGGGGCCGGTGGTGGTGCATGCCGGCAGACCGAAAAAATCCACAAAGACCCCTTCGCTGGCCAGCATATTGCGGTCAATCAATACTCCCACCGCGTCCCCCCGGTGGAAAGCGCGCAGAACGCCGCGTGCGAAATCAGCTCTTTCGATGGCCTTGCCGCCACCCAGGCACCGATAGCGATTGATGAGCTCATCCATCAGGGGATTGTCGAGGGCGCGCACCACGAAGTCGCAGGGGTAGCCGTACACCCCGTGAGCGAAAGAGCTGAGTTCCCAGTTCCCGAAATGGCCGGTGAGAAAAAGCACCCCGCGACCCTGGCTCTGGGCTTGTGCGTAGTTCTCGAATCCATCATAGATGATGAGCTTCTCAATGTTGCTGCGGTTCAAATGTGGAAAATGCGCAAAATCTGCCAGCATCCTGCCAAAGTTACGGAACACGCCGGAAAGCACTTTCCGGCGCTGCCTCTCAGGCCAATCGGGGAAAGCCAGCTTCAGGTTGAACAGACCCACTTTGCGCAAGCGGGGCCAGAACCAGTAACTCAGAAGCGCCAGGAAGGCGCAGAGCATGCGCGTCAAACGGTGCGGCAACACCCCGAGCACCTTCAGTAAGCTAAGAGCAGCGTAGTATTCAATCCGATGTCGTAAGGAGGGACGCGACGATGGTTGGGCGAGGTCCAGACGCGGCGGGGGAGTATCGGAATTGGTGACCGGAATTGAGTTCATACCGCGTGCTCTCCCTCAGGAGGCAGAAAAATGTTACCACAACCCATTTTATCACCCGCAAGAACTTTCCCTTTCCTGCGTAAACAGGTGGACCACGCGAGGCCGGGCAAGCCCCAGAGCTGCCCAATCCTTGTAAGTGTCAATGGGGTTCGTATTTTGAGTTATACTTGCATCGTTTCGCAAGCGCCAAGAGGCCTTGCCGGAAGAGGAAAGTGCCGTGGGTTGTGAAATCATCGATATTCGCCGCTTTGAGATGTCAGCCTTCTCGCAGTTGTTGGATGCCGAATCGCGCGCCTGGAATGAAGGTCTTTACTGGGATTTCACTTCCTCGGCTCGCGTGATTTCCAATTGCCTGAAAGAGAAACGCCTCTCGGGGTACGCTCTCGTTCTGGGCGGCAACATTCGTGGCTACTGCTTCTTTTTCTGCGACGGCGGAAAGGGCCTTGTGGGAGATTTGTTTGTGGACTCGGCGCCGGCCGGTTTGGATCAGGCTCTGGAACTACTGGAGCACGCCAACGAAACGCTCCTCGCAACTCCCGGGCTGCGGCGCGTGGAAGCGCAGCTCCCACACTACACCTTCGAAGAGCTCGAAAAGAACTTCACTTCATGGAATTACAGCGGCTATCGGCGCAGCTTCATGGCCTTGTTCCTTCCCGAATGGCGCCTCCCTGCCTCCTCCGGATCCGGCCCTTCCGATCCTACGCGGCGGCCCACTGCCCGCCTGGATGACTTCTGCATCACACCCGGCGTCAAAAGATATGCCCACGAGGCCGCCGAACTCGTTTTTGGCGCTTATTACAACCACGTCGATGCGGCGATCAACGACCAATACAGCTCTTTGGAAGGAGCAACACGCCTGCTCGATAACATCCTCCATTACCAGGGCTGCGGAGAGTTCCTCGAGCAAGTCTCCAAAGTCGCCATTCATCGCATAACACGCAAACTCGCCGGGGTCCTGACCGTGACTGCCGTCCGTCGCGATACAGCTCACATCCCGCAGATCGCCGTCGCCAGGACGCTGCAAGGACTCGGCCTGGGGACGGCGTTGTTGGAATCGGCGTTCGACGACCTCGCCCGGGCAGGCTACCAGCGGGTTTCCCTGACCGTCACCGACATTAACGCCGGCGCTCTTCGCCTCTACGAGCGCCTGGGTTTCAAGACTTTCCGCAAATTCGGCGCCTTCGTCTTCAACCGCTAGTTCACTTGCCCTTCGCTTTGAGCAGGTCCTTCAACTCATCCATGAATTCCCGAATGTCCTTGAAATCGAGGTAAACCGAGGCAAAGCGCACATAGGCAACTTTGTCGAGCTTCTTCAGGCGGCCCATAACCAGTCCGCCCAGATCCGCAGCCGGACGTTCCCTTTCTGCCGCTTCGGCGACCAAGGCCTCCGCCTCATCAACAATGTTCTCCAACTCAGACATCGGGACGGGGCGTTTTTCACAAGCCTTCAGCAAGCCGGTTAGAATCTTCTGCCGGTCGAACTTCTCGCGCCGGCCATCCTTCTTCACCACCATATAGGGGATTTCATCGATCCGCTCATAGGTGGTAAACCGGCGGCCACACTTCCCGCATTCGCGCCGGCGGCGAATGGTGTCGCCAATCTTTGTTTCGCGTGAATCCACAACCTTGTCTTCGACATGACCGCAGAATGGACATTTCATAGCTAGCTTTTCTCCGCGAGTTCCCTCTCCTCTTCGGCGATGGCCTCCAACTTTCTTAAGGTCAGCCCTTCATGCACCAGCAGCACCAAGCCGGAAGTCAGGCAGGGGACCGACATGACAATCCACACAAGTATAGCGGCGCCCGTGGCCGCCTCCACCGACACGTTGAAAAGCCCTTTCAGCGCAAGGATAATGCCCACCTGGTAGCCGCCACCGATCCCCGGGATTTGCACGGCGAGTCCCAACGCGGCGCAAAACAGCGTCACCGCGGACGCCAGCCAAGGCAGGGCCGCTACCTCCCCACGCAGGCTTTGGAAGACCAGCCAGAAGACCGAGGTATTAAGAAACCACACCACCGCGGTCAAGGCCAGACTTACCAACAGCTCCCTCCAGCTACGGATGACGCTCAATCCCTCTGCAAATGAATGCAGGATGCGCCCGAATCGCCTCAGCGCCGTGGCAGGCAGGAAGCGGAACACTCGCAACATCCAGGCGGTAAGCTGTGCAGAGCGTAACCAGAAAAGCAGCAAGCCCGCGATGAGCAAGACGGCGAGAACCAGCATGACGTCCCCGCCACGATGCAGGGCGAGGAGGATGGTGGACCCGCGCGCGGTTTCAGGCGCAAGCGGCTCGAAATACAGCGCCGCCGCAAAGAGCAACACAAGGGACACCGTATCGAAGATGCGCTCGAGCAGCCACACCGCTACCATGGCGCTCATGGAAACGTTTTCCTTCTTGGCAATGTAAGCCGGCCGCACGAATTCTCCCGGCCGTCCGATAAGATAGATGGAACTGAAACCCAGGATCTGGCCCACAAACAAGACCCAGAGAGAGGCTTTCTTAATTGGGCTGAGGAAGAATCTCCAACGCAAGGCTCGCACCAAGTAGGTGCCGAAAACCCCGATCAGGGTCAGCAGAAGCAGACCCGGTCTGGCTCCCGTAATCAAAGCCCACAGGCGGGTCCAGCGGAAGTTGCTCCACTCGGGGCTTCGACTCAGGTTATAGAAAATGAGGGTGATGAGGATGGCACCGATACCCAGCCACCACCATCGTCGGTGCTCTTTTTTCATATCGGAAGCAATCTTGCCGGATTCCTCGTCCGCAAAGCTATCCGAACCTTCGCCCCGTGTCAAGCAAACCCGCAAGGTCGGTAGTGTCCTAATTCGACTGTAGGGCCGCCCCTTGGGGCGGCCTGGCCGGGGCAAGCCCCGCCCCTACATCCCATATTGGGACGCTACCGCAGGGTCAAGGATGCGTCAGGCGAGTTGCAAGAAGACGCTGGGAAACTTGCGCTCCGGGATTGGCGAGCAGGGCCTGGCAATCCGCATTGATCTCAATGGGGACCTTGGTGACTTCGGCAATCTTTTTATCTCGGAGCGTTACTTTCAGCATGAGGCCGCGATGGGTGGCGGCATCCCTCTGGTCGAAGATAAAATTGCCCAGGCTGTAAGCGACCCAGCGCCCGCGATACTGCTCGAGTGGCTGGACGACATGCGGATGGCTGCCCACGATAAGGTCGGCCCCGGCGTCAATCATCTTCCGCGCCAACTCTTCCTGCTGGCGCGTGGGAGCGGGGGCGTACTCCACGCCCCAGTGCGGGCAGACCACCACCAAATCGGCGAGGTTCCGGGCGAAGCGAATATCCGCCGCAACCTGCTCGAAGTCCAACCACGCCACGCCCGCACGATGAGGTCCGGCCGTGGCGTCTTGCGGATCGATGTTCACGTAGGCCAGAAACGCCACCCGGACCCCGCCCAAATCCACCACCGCAGGGTGGTGAGCTTCCAGGGTGTTTTCACCTGCGCCTGCCGTGCGCATGCCTGCGGCATGAAGCCGCCTGAGCGTGTCCACCAGCGCCGCTGGTCCCCAGTCGTAAGCATGATTGTTGGCTTGGGAAACAATGGTGAAGCCCGCTGCCTTCAAACCTCTCAAGGCGCGCGGGTCGGCCCGGAAGGAATAAAGGTGATGGAGGTCGCGCCCCCGGTCGGAAATCGGACACTCCAAGTTGCAGTAAGCCAGATCAGCGCCCTGCAACACCGCGGAAATCTGCCGGAAGGGATAACCCCAATCGCCTTGGGCCTCCATCTTCCTGCCAACTCCCCGCGAAAGCATCACGTCGCCCGCGAAGATCAATGTGTGATGGTGTGGGGCGGCCGGCGCGAGCCGGTCCGGGGAAGAGTTCGAACGCAGAGGCCTCTGCAAGGTGGGAAGAGAAGGACTCAGTGGGCCGAATACACAGAGTCCTGCAATGGTAATCGCGCCGAATATCGCGTTGCGGTAGCTGCGGGTCATGGTAAACAAGACGGCATTCCTGGGCTACTTCAAATTCTCCGGAATCAGGTACTCGACCAACACCAGGTCGTGCCACTCGCTTCCCAGCTTGCCGTGCTTCTCGTGGATTCCCACTTCCTTCCAGCCAGTCACCTGGCACAGCTTTCGCGCCGGCTGGTTTTCCGCCAGGATGCGCCCGATGAGCTTATAGAAGCCCTTCTCGCGCGCGATGTCCTGCATGGCCTTCATTAATTCCTGCGCCACACCGTGGCCGCGCAGGCTGCGTTCAATGTAGATGGCCAGCTCCGCGATTCCGTCATAACAATGCCGCGGGCTGTAAGGATTGAGCGAAGACCAACCCATCAGTGTGTGCTTGACCTCCGCCAGCAGCACCGGGAACTTGTCCGGCCGCGCCGCCAGCCAGAGGTAGCGCTCTTCCGGCGTGACGTAGGCGTTTTCAAAAGTTGCGCAACGGTCTTGCACGCCCTGGTTGTAAATCCGGGCGATTTCTTTCGCGTCTTCAACCCGCGCGGGTCTTATTTTGAGAGGACCAATCCACTCTGCCATGGACAACCGCCATTATTGAGGATAATTGCCAGACAGCGATTCTACCCCGAGGCTGCCGTGAGAGCAACCAGCACCTCAATCCATTCCACAGGTGAGCCAGTCTCGTCCCGCTCTCGCAGAGGCAAGCGGAGCGTCCCTTCGCGAATCTCGATGCGGCTCTCCTTCGAATTTCCTCCGAAGTAATGTTCGGTGACAGCGGCTTCGGAGGCTTGCCGGTCGCTGCGTTGAATGACCAGCTCGCCTTCACCATAAGGAACCACGGCCAGCCTGGTTGTCTTGGCCAGGCCGTGGCTGGTTTTGGAAGCTGCAACAACCGAGGTGGTGGTCCGAACAATGTCGCGGAACTTTCCCGCACCCTCCCGCCCATCCAGGCGGCGGGTGCGGAGGGCAACCCCAACCAGTTCGCCGCTCTCAAACCGCCCCCAGGAGGATGCGTGGGCGCCGCGCGTCACACTCAGATAGTCAGCGTCCACGGGCTCGATGGTGAAGAAGTTGGAAGCCCGCAGCAGGTGGGAAAGGCCATTGTATTTGGCAATGCGCTCCGGGGTCGGCATTGCGTCCTGTTCGTCCCCAACAAAGCTGTTGAGCGATCCCAAGGTGCCGAGCAATGCCGAGTCAAACCAGGTTTCCGGCATCGTCACCCAGTCGTATCCGCCCGAGCCATAAGTCGGCATGCCGATCTCACCCAGCAGACTCGAGAAGAAGAAACGACGGTTGGCTTCGACATCGTACTCCCCCGCCGCCATGAACAGATCGTCGGGGCTATGGAGGTCGAAGTATTCAATGAAGAGCGGCGACAGGCAGTAATACATCACCACCTGGTCGGGATTTGCCTCCCGCAGGCCCTTCACCACCACCTCGAGCCCTTTCAGCATCAAGCGCTCCCCCGCCCAACTCATGTCCTTGGGCGCGGCCACCGACAAGGGAGGCAGCTCGTAGCCGAAATCGAATTTCACCAGGTCCGGTTTGTAGCGCTCGGCGAATCTCTTGGCCCGCGCCCGCAGCACCTTTTCGACCTCCGGCTGTGTGAAATCCAGGATGTAATACTTCGAGTCACCCCCGCCGGAGATCAGCGGCTTGCCGTCCGCGAGGTGCAGCATGTGCGAAACATCCAAGCCCAGGTCAGCGGGGTCCTGGCAGCGCATGAAAGCGGCCCACAGGCCGAAGTGCAGGCCATCGGCGCGAACTTGCTCCCGGAACTCCTCGAAGTGAGGAAACCTCTCTTCAGAATGCTCCAGATTGCCGTATTCTCCTTCCCACTTATCATCAATGACGAACGTTCCCGCCTTCATCCCCGAGCCTTTCAGATCCTTATAGAAGGACCGGAGAGTGGCTTCACCCAGTTTTGCGCCCTCTTTCTCGACCGCCACCTCCGCGCCCCAGCAATTGAACTGCGGGGACAAGGTCACGGCGTTCTTGTTCGCGGAGTTGGTTTTCTCTTGAATGACTCCCGCCCGAACCAGCCCCCGGTAGTACGCCCGGATCGCCTCGTAGTAATTCGGCCCCACCGCCCAATACAATTTCGCTCCCAGATTAAGCTGCCCCGGCCCGCGCAGGTTCCCCCAAAGGTCGCTGCGGTAGCTCACGATCAGGCTGTGCCGTCCCTCGCGGGTCTCAAGGAAGAGGTCGCCATTGGGAAGCTCGGCAAGCCCGCAGCAAAACGCTTCGGAGACGTACTTGGTGAGGGATGATCTGACTGCTCCCGGCTTAGTGCGGTGGCAGCCGCAAAAGAAATGAGCGGGCAGACCCCATTGCTGAAGCAGTCCGGGGGTGGGGGAAGATCCTCGCCCCAGCCAACTGGTCATGTTCAACCCCAGGTCCGAGGTGACAATGGGGCTCATGCCGGGAGACTCGCTGATGCCTGGGAGAATAAGGTAGAAGTTATCGAGCGTGGGGCGAGCATCCTGTCCGGTTCCTTGGGCAAAGTAGTGCAGGGCCACGATGTTGTCGCTGTCGGGAGAGTCGTAGACAATCGGCTCGAGCCAGAGAGCTTCATCGTCAAAGCGCCAAGTGACGGACAGTTTCCCGTTTCCATTCACACCCGCGTAGCTGACCGTGACGCTGCCCTCTCTTGCGCTGTGCCCTACCGGCTTTCCGCCGACGCATTTCCTGGCTTGCTTATTCCCACCGGGCTGAACGATGACGGCGGGCTGGAGAATGCCGCTGGTCATCACTCGCCCCTGCCTATCCAGGAGTCGGAACCGGTCATCGCTGCGCGACCATTCCCAGGTGTAGTTCTTTTGCTCGACCCGTACGGATTGGGCGCTGTCATCCATCTTGCCCGGATCGCTCGGAGACGCGGAAACCGTAACGCTATCGAGCAGCAAAGATGCTGTGGATGCTTGAATGAACTCTCGTCGATTCAGTCTGGTCATTTGTGTCAAACCTCAAACCCCAACCCTCAGCCAGGAGCACCTGCATTTCATTCCCCACCTGCCACCTGCGACCGGAGTAGGCAGTAAGCAGTAGGCAGCAGGCACTGGCCAGAAGTAAGGAGACAACTGGCAATTCACAATTCATACTTTATACTTCCCGACCTACCACATACCAAATAACTAACTTATTTTCAACGATATACCAGCTTTATGCAACTATCTCCTTTGTTTTCATATACATTCCCGCTTCGTTCCAGAGTCCTAAACAGTCATCCTTTGTTTTCAGCGAGATTCCCGCTTCGTTCCTTCGTTTTTAAAGAACTCTCTTTGTGTTTCACGGGTGGCGGCGACATTGTTTTTCTATGTCGCCGCCCCGTAGGGTGTTCCGCTGCCGTTGCCAAAAGCGGGGCGCATACATACAAGATCCGCCGCGACGGATATGCGCCATCCGCGGCAGTGAGCAGCACGCATTCGGCACTGAGCAGTCTGACTCCTTAAACCTGACACCTGGCACCTGACACCTGCTCTTCCGCACCTGACACCTGGCACCTGGCGCCTGCTCTTCCGCCCCCAGCCCCTTTCTTTTCATCCCGCTTCGGAGCGCACCTTTTCGACCAACCCGAATAGGCTACCATGAATCGGTGGCGGTGTCAAGAGGAAAATAATCCATGGAGGTGGGGGGCTTGCCCATAGGCGTTAACTTAAAATCTCTTGGCTGGAGGTCGACATCGAGGAAACGGCGCCGGTTTGAGACCGGAGCACAGACAGTTGCTTACCATTGGGCGACCGTTGGGTAGTGATTTATTTTGAATTTGGGGTTTTTGGCTTTGGCGTTGGGGTTGCGTTGCGCTTGTTGGATGATGGAGATAGGGAGCCAGACCTGGCCTCTAGCTCCCGATGTATGCCGTGCCGCGCTCCCAGATCTTTCTTGCGCCTTTCTTCCGGGCCAATCAGAAGGCTGGCTTTCCAGCACCCCGGCCTGTGGTTATCCCGCTGTTCATGGGTGTTTGGGGCGGAGGGTCACTAGGTATCCAGTGAGTTTTTTCACTGGCGCACCTCCCTCTGGGGCGGGAATCTTTACCCGCTTCCTAGTGAAATTGTAGCATAAACCAGTACTGGTACGATTGGAAAAGTTTGTCAATGAGATTGACTGCGAAGATTTCTCAGTTTTGGCGTGAGTATAAGTTGTGGGCTGGGTCAATCCAAACTACATAGAAAACATTGTCTATAATGATTCCATGAACTCTCCCATGTTCGGCCTTGCTGATCTCGAATTGCCAGGCCTCCTTCTGCTTAAGTTGGCTGTTTAGGCATGTAAATCCGTATTGTTCGGATGTTTCTCCCCACGTTATTTTGTGCGCTCTCAATGAATGAGACTTGTTTTCCCTGAATTCAGAGATGGTAAACATGCATATATCTCTAAGCCTACACAGAAACTTCTCTAGATAGCCGTGCCCACAATGTGTCAGCGAAAACTTTGGGTTTCCTGCCAAGTCCAAGTGTTTGAATGAGAATATCACGTAATCATCTGGCGGTATGACGGCAGCGGGGATATTTAGCGATGATGGGGTTAAGTGGGGCTTTACTATGCTTTTACTTTTTGCCATCCTTAATGGCCTTATAGAACTCCTTCATATCACTATTCTTGATTACAGCAAACGAGGGTTTGTCGCTAGGGATTCTTCCCCTGGCTTTTCTCCAAGGAGATTCGGAGTGGGTCAATCTTTCCAAGTCAAACGCCGAGAGCCCTCCGTACACTTCCATGACCTCGTCAAGGTGATTGGATGTGTGCATCGAAAGATCGGGCCTTCTAGGGCGAAAGTTGATGGGTTTCCAAGAACCTTGAAATTGGCTCCATACGCTGCGGACGACAGGACCATGAATCCAAGCCTCAATAGGCTCAGAGAACAGCGGTCTATCATACAAGGCCAAATGCCATGCTTGGCCATAGTAAAGTAGCTTCTGTAGTTTTAAATTAGAAATGGGGTCGCCATGGTCCTGCGAAAACCGGATGAAATAATCCGCCACTTCCTTGGCTGTAACTGTGGTCACCGGAAGCCCCCTCGTCCTTGGAGTCGAAACGCGTCCGCCCACACCAATTCACCCTTGATACCAGCAATTCATTTTCCACGATCCCATTTATTTCTTTCGTCTGTAAGACAATGGATTCAATAACATAGAGGCATTAAATTCCAGCAAGAAAGAGAAGCTGACGCAAAGTGTCAGGAGAGCGTGCCAAATAGTGCACCGTTTGGTGTACCTATTCCGCATCTCGCGGGTGGCGCATAGGTCCGGACGGTTTTTGTCCGGATGTATGCGCCCCAAGGTGCCGGAGGATGCTGGCGCGGGTCACCTTGCCTCCAACGGTTCACCATCACGCGCACTTTCGCGCGTGGCAGCGAAAGTTCTACGACATGAACCTCTGGACTGCAAAGAAGCGGGAAGAGAATTTGAATTACATGCACAACAATCCGGTGAAGCGAGGCTTGGTGAGGCAGCCGGGCGATTGGCCATGGTCCCCGCCGCGGCGGGGAGATTTTATTCTCTGAGTGACGTTTCCCCATCGCCGATGGACGGAGCGCCGTGAAGGTTTAGAGGGGGGCGCTGAGGTTGTTGGCCGCGGAGAAAGCGGTTAAAATCAAGGCTGAATGGGTTCCATAATCAGACTCCGTCTTGGTGCCCTAGAGCTTGACTGGGGCAAGAACGAATTCTTCAGAAACCATTCCGCTCTGTTTCTACCAAGCGACATGGCCCAAGCGCAGTATTACTATGCCGATGGGGTCATCGAAGAAAAGCCTGCGTTTGTTCGAAGCCTCCGGTCGACCGTGCGACGACTGGATTTACTCGGATATACGCTCCAGGACTGCAGGCAGCTTTATGATGAGAGCGTTGCCGCAATGCCCAGCTACTACCCAGCTCCCGTGCTAACGTTCGAGAGGTTCGCGCGAGTCCTGCGGAACGTGAACGTTGCGGCAGTCCGTTTACCCGAGGATGGGGATTACAATCTCGGTGGGTACGTCGCTCGCGCTATTTTTGTCGATCCCGAGTTCACTAAGACGGAGGAACAACTCGGATCCCTCACGGAAGAGGACGGCACATTCTTCGAGAACTTGGACCCGTACATCGCGCTACGGCTCCTTGCAGAAAACCCGCAGAACCTAGACCAAGAGGTCGTTTGGGGATTCGCCGACGTCGTAGAAGGCGGCTGGGTGGATGAGCACGAGTTGTACGAGGGCGTCCCAGAACAGAATCGCTGTCTGGTCGTCACGGAGGGGTCATCAGACGGCGCCATTCTGCGGGAAGCACTGTTCCTAGTGGCAACTGACGTTACTGATTTCTTCGAGTTCGTCGACATGTCGGAGAATTACCCCTTCACCGGCACGGGTAACCTCTTTCGATTTTGCCAGGGACTTGCGCGGATCAAGATCCAAAATCGGATTCTCGTCGTATTGGACAACGACACAGCCGGGCACGACGCTTATCGGCGGATTAAAGCGCTTGACCTGCCGGCTCGGATGAGGGTGTCACTCCTTCCGGACCTCGAAGAGTGCCGCAGGGTGAGAACGCTTGGTCCATCGGGCACGCAGTACGAAGACGTGAATGGGAGGGCCGTATCCGTCGAGTGGTTTCTCGATACGTCGATCCCTGACCACCCGGAACCTACGGTTCTCTGGACGGCGTACAACAGCCAACTCGATGCGTACCAAGGCGAGTTGGTCGATAAGGAGGCGTACACCCTACACTTCTTCACGACTGTGAAGCGCGGTGAGGTGCACGACTGGTCCAAACTTGATCAACTCTGGGGGCACCTGCTTGCGAGTTGCACTACGGTGTCTGGCGGCTAACAAGCGACCGAAGCGATGTGCTCGCACATGTGACCCCCGTCTGTGCCCACCGTTAACTGGCCCCTACGGCGTTACACAGGGTTGACGTTTGTCGCGGACATTTTCCGTGATGGCGACTTCCCGGGCCGAATCGTCCAGTGCGCACAGAGCCATCCACGCGGGTGGCGCGTACATTGTCTTTTATGTATGCGCCCGACCGCTCATTGATCCGTGGACATTGAAGTTCCCTGTGGGCGACGACGGATCCTGCGCTATTTGGACGGATTCGTAAGCTCGGCGCGCCACATGGCCCGGCGACAATCCTTGGGCATCTGCTGTTTCGTAGACGATGATTCTGAGGGTCTGGGTCCCGCTAGCGGTTCGGCTGGGGTGGCGAAGGGAGGGGGCGCATACATAAAAATCAATGTATGCGCCACCCGCGAAGATTGACGTGGACAAAGAGAATGCGGTCCGTCAGCCGCAGCCGGTGAACGTTCGACATTGGCGTCAGCATAGCACCTCGGACCTACACTTCAAGGGGAAGAGCCCACGGTCAGAAAAACACTCACTGTGGCTACCCGTTTTCCAGCTGAATATAATAGACTTATAAGCTACTAACCAACGCCACTCAACTTCAAAACATAAATGTTCCACAATGTTCTATTTTGCGCTTGACTTCGAATCTTGCGGTGCGTAGTATAGCAAAGTACATTGTGGAACATTGGAGGGAAGATGCCGAATACAGTCCACATCTACCGAGCTAAGTCAGGTAATTACAATGTCAGCTTCAATCATCCGATTTGCCGGGAAGGCACGATCGGGAAGAAAATTCACCGCGGGCTCAAGGTCAGCGATGAGCAAGCAGCGGAGGAACGAGGCCAGCAAATTAAGGAGCTTCTCGCGCTGGCCGAGTCAGCCCCTTCGTTGATCCCACCAAGGCACTTAGCGGAGAAGCAATATTTCGACGTAGTCGTGTCGGCCTTCTACGACTGTATGAACCCTGAACCGGTGGACTACATGGCAATCCGAGACAAAGTCATGCCCATTCCCAAAGGTCTGCCTAGGGTTCAGTTGGTTGGAACCACAGGAGTTGGAAAATCGCGTTTAGCCCAGCATTTGTCGCAGACGACCAAAGAGAATTTCCCTATGAGGGGTGCGGGGCGGATGACCGTTGCGGATACAGAGATTATCGTTGAGGATGCCGATTATGAGGCTGTCATGACCTTTTATTCCGAAAATGAAATCCGAGAGGTCATCAGAGAAAACATAATTGAAGCTTGCGAATTTGCATACGCTAACCCTTCTGACACAGCGAAGATCGCCGCCAAGCTTCTAGTCGATTCCGACAAACGCTTTCGCCTCAACTTCGTACTTGGCACTGTCCAAACTGTGCCCAGCAAAACCTCAATTGAGGAGGAGGATGTCGAGTCCGAAGACCTGATGGATGGTGCCGTCGAATCGTCGGTCGTCACGGCTGCCGCAAAGAAGTTCGACTCGGAAAGGGTAGAGAGCTATGTTGCTCGTATTGTTCATATTGCAGAACAAGGGAAAAAGACCGCTCAGGAAAAGACACCTTTAGAGGACGCCGCGGTTATAGAAGAATACTGGTTGAATTGTATTGATGAGGACGAGACAAATTCATTAGTCGAGGATATCTTGGCGGCGCTGACAGAGCGACTTTGCTCCGCAACAGGTTCCACGAAGTGGCCAGTCAGTCACCGAGTGCCCAAGACAAAGGATAGGGAGTCTTTTTTCACCGCATTATTGCCTTTCTATCACAATCATCGAAAACTCTTCGGTTCCTTAGTCACGCCTCTCGTCCAGGGCATTCGGGTCCGGGGCCGCCTTTACCCTCCAGGCCTTAAGACAAGACCTGCCGTTGCGTGGGTCTTGCTGGACGGACAAGGTCTTGGTCACGAACAAGAATATGCCACCAAACAGAGTGGCACCGTTCCTCCAGAGATCAGTGGCAGGTTTGAATTGGCAGATGTGATCTGCCTTGTGGAACGATCGGTGCCTCCCATGATCAGCGGTGCACCCGCCCCGTTGCTGGTGTCTGAATTAGTGGCTCGGGGTCATATTGACAAGCTGCTCATGGTGTTCACGTATTTCGAGGACGTTGCCGCACCGGACTTGGATAAATCCGGTAGAAAAGCAAAAGTTCTTGAATCCGTGGCAGGTGTGATCCAGTCGCTCGATTCCCTAACAAAAATGCAGCGAGTTAAGCTGGAGAGGGAACTCGAGTCGAAAGCATTCTTCCTGGCAGATCTTGACAAGGATTCTGTGAGTGAATGCACAAGGGGCACACGTCAAGAATTCCAGAAATTGTGTGATCGCCTGACGACACATGTGCCTCCCACCTTCTTGTATCGACAGCCACAGTACAACGAATATCGGATTGCTGAGGCAGTAAGTCGCGAGATTTCAGCGTTTCGGAAAGATTGGGCGCCAGAGGCGCTGGCATCATACCACTGGAAAATCATGCAGGCGCTCACAAACTGGATAGGAAATGCTTACAGCGATGGATACCCACGGCAAAACTTGTATCCGGGTCAAGACCTGTCTCGCCGCGTGATCGCGGCTATCTCTGCTGAACTTGAAAGCCCAGAAGATTGGGCTCCCAATAGGCCAAGCGACCCAAATGAAGAATCGGCGATCCTTAATGCGATTCGAACTCAGGTTAGCCGCCGCGTTGACGAACTTTGTAAGCGGTATGTTATCCAAGAAGCGAGGACCCCTGATTGGCTGCCAGCTTACAGAGATATCTTTGGGTTTGGGACAAAGAAAAAACGTGCGATGCGTGTGGCGAGAATCTTGGAGGATCGCGCGCCGCTTCCTGAGGAAGGACTCGGAGAATTTGTCAAAGAGATTTGGGGTTTAGTTGAGGAGGGAATTAGGGCGGCGCTAGACGAGCATGCAGCCCTTAAAAGTAGTTAAATTGTTCCAGGCAGCGCTGTGCCCGGCTCGCCCGCGGACGCGGGTGGCGCATACGTCCGGACGGTTTTTGTCCGGATGTATGCGCCCCAAGGTGCCGGAGGATGCTGGCGCGGGTCGCCTTGCCTCCCACAGTTCACCATCACGCGCACTTTCGCGTGTGGCAGCGAAAGTTCTACGACATGAACCTCTGGACCGCAAAGAAGCGGGAAGAGGAATTGAATTACATGCACAACAATCCGGTTAAGCGAGGCTTGGTGAGGCAGCCGGGCGATTGGCCATGGTCCCGCCGCGGCGGGGAGGTTTTATTTTCTGAATGACGTTTCTCTATTGCCGATGGACGGAGTGCCGTGAAGGGTTAGAGGGGGGCGCTACCCGCTTTCCGGCTCTAGCCCGAGCTGCGAGAACCAAAGAACTAGGCTTATTCAGCAGATGGTAAGCCAGAAGGGTGAGGGAGCAGTGCTCTATTAGGAGTTAACCGCGAGATTCCAGACGTCCGAGAGATGCCTTGCTATGTTGTTTAGGCTATAATGCAAGGGTTGCCTTTCGCTTCCGCACAGGAGGAGAGTTGTGCCCACCTGGTTCCTATTAGCGACGGGCAGCAACAAAAGGGCACGTTCTTTCCTTGCGGGTTGGCTTTACACTACCTCGGCGAAAGCGGGTTCCTAAAGAACCAACAGAAGTGTCAATCGCACGTGACATCAAAGGAGGATGAAATGAGAAAAGCAATGTTCTTCATTCTGGTTGCCATATTCGCGGCAGCAGGGCTCATGACCCAGGCGGCTATGGCGCAAGAGCAGAAACCACCGCAGGCGGCCGCCGCTGCAAAGGAGGCGCGCTGGCATGGGGTAATCGTCAATATCAACGAGCAAACGTCCTCCCTGGACGTTCGCAGGCAGAGGATCACAAGGACAGTCTACTACGACAGCTCGACCAAGTGGACCGAAGGAACGAAGACTACAGAAATGAAGGAATTCAAAGTAGGGTCGGATGTGATTTGCCTCGGCAAATTCGACGAGAAGGGCAATATCCACGCCACACGGATCGACCTGCGGGTGCCGAAGGCGTTGTAGCCGCTACGCAACTCGCACGGAGCTAAATCCCCCGCCACACGGGTCGACCTGCGACGTCGATAGCGAGTAGCGCAGAGTCTCGTTCTCCAGAGACTCTGCGTTACCCGCTCAATGTTTGCCGGCGGCCTCGTGCATAATGAACGTGATCGATGCTCCTTACTCCGGGCGCCAAATTGGGTTCCTACGAAGTCCACTCCCTGCTCGGCTCGGGCGGCATGGGGGAAGTGTATCGAGCGCGCGATACCAAGCTGGGACGCGATGTGGCGCTGAAAGTTTTGCCTGAGACGTTCGCGGCCGATGCCGAACGCATGGCCCGTTTCGAACGCGAAGCGAAAGTCCTCGCCTCGCTCAACCATCCCAACATTGCCGCGATCTACGGCCTCGAAGAATCGAATGGTGTGCGGGCTCTGGTGATGGAGCTCGTGGAAGGGCCAACGCTGGCTGAACTGCTGGAAACAACGAAACTCGAAATTCGAAAATCGAAAATCGGCCCGAGTTTCGATTTTCGAATTTCGAGTTTCGATTCTTTGGGCATTGCCAAACAGATTGCCGAGGCGTTGGAATACGCGCACGAGCGCGGCATTATTCATCGCGACCTGAAGCCGGCGAATGTGAAGTTGACGCCGGATGGACAAGCAAAGATTCTGGACTTCGGCCTGGCCAAGGCGCTCGAACCCGGCGGAACGGTGGCCGACCCGGCAAAATCGCCGACCTTGAGCGGAATGGCCACCCAGGCAGGCGCCATTCTTGGCACGGCCGCCTACATGTCGCCCGAGCAGGCCAAGGGCAGGCCCGCAGATCGCCGGGCCGACATTTGGGCGTTCGGCTGCCTGCTCTATGAGGCGTTGACGGGCAAGCGCGCGTTTGGCGGGGAGACTGTGTCGGAGCTGCTCGCCGCTGTCATGCGCGACGAGCCCGATTGGAGCGCTCTTCCCCAGGCCGTTCCGCCGCCGATCCGCCAGTTGCTCAAACGGTGCCTGTGGAAGGACCCCAGGCAGCGGCTCCAGGCCATTGGCGAGGCGCGCATCACCATTGAACAAGCAATGAGCGGTGGGGACGCGGCGCCGCAGCCCACGCCCGCGTTGGCAGGTGTCAGGGCGGGCCGGGCCGCAGCATGGACCCGCGCCGTGCCGTGGGGAGCGGCGGCGATTCTGGCCGCGGCTCTCGCAGCCGTCTTGATTCTCATTCCCGCCCGATTGCGCCAGCCGCACGGTCCGGTGATGCACCTCAGCCTGCCGGCACAGGCACGGCACGCCGAAGCGGATCTTGCGAGTGCGCTGGCCATCTCGCAGGATGGAACCCGAGTGGTCTACGTTGCCGTGCAGGGGAGCCCTGAGATTGGGAAAAGCGAAGACTTGGAGTCCCCTCAAACACAGACCGTTGAGCTGGTCGTGAGGAAACTCGATCAATTGGCGCCAACCCCCTTGCCGGAGACTGCCGGGGGGGCGGCGCCATTCTTCTCTCCCGACGGACGCTGGATCGGATTCTTCTCCGGCGGAGCGCTCAAGAAGGTTTCCTCCGACGGAGGTCCGCCAGTTACTGTGTGCGAGGCGCCGAGCATTATTGGAGCATCCTGGGGAGGCGATGGATTCATTTATTTCGCCTCCAACGGCGCGGCGGAGATCCGGCGCGTGCCGGAAGAGGGCGGAACTCCCAAGGTGGTGGTGCAGGCCGGGAGCGGAGAAGCGGTGGCGAGCTTCCGCTGGCCGCAAATTCTTCCCGGCGGTAAGGCCGTGCTGTTTACTACGGCGGGCGCCAGTTGGCTGGCACAGCACTACAGAACGGAAGCCTATTCCCTCGCGACCGGCAAGCGGACGGTGCTGATGGACGAAGGCGCCAACGCACGATATCTGGCCCCCGGGTACCTTGTGTTCACACGCGGCGACGTATTGATGGGAGCGCCATTTGATGCGGACGGCCTCAAGGTCACAGGGCCAGCCGTGCCGCTGATCGAGGGCGTAACCCGGGACGAATGGTTTGGCTCCGCCGACTACGCGCTGTCGTCCACGGGCACGCTGATTTACCTGACCGGGGGCGTGCAGACGGACTACCGCCTGGTCAGTGTGGACATGGGGGGCAAAGTCGAGCCGCTGGGGACGCAGGTGCGCGGATTCGAGGATTTGAGCGTCTCGCCCGATGGCAAGCGGATCGTCACAACGCTCGTGGAGAATGCGAGCGCCGATCTGTGGATCTACGACCGGGAGCGCGACGCCTTGACGCGCCTCACGCAGGCGGGCGACTGCGGGGATCCGCTCTGGTCGCCGGACGGCAATCGCGTCATCTACACGAACCCGTCAAGCCTGTACGCTGTGGCGGCTGACGGCAGCAGTCCGCCGGAGAAAATCGATTCGAAACAATGGGCGGAAGCGAACTCGTTCTCGCCCGACGGCGGGGAACTGCTGTACAGCACTTTCTCCCCAGCCACAAACCAAGCAGCGCTCTGGCTGCTGCCCATCAAGGCAAGCGTGCAGCCGAAGCAGATGTTCCCCGGCGTGGCGCGTGTAGTTGATGCGCGATTCTCACCCGATGGCCGCTGGATCGCGTACGTTTCCGCGCAGTCGGGGCGGGCGCAGGTCTATTTGCAAGCCTTCCCTGGTCCTGGCGAGCGAGTGCCAGTGTCCACGGATGGAGGCCGCGAGCCGGTTTGGGCGCCGAACGGGTCGGAACTGTACTTCCGCACTGCCACGAAGTTTATGGCCGTGGGCGTGAAGGCGCGACCGGCGCTCGCCGTCGGCAAACCGCAGCTATTGTTTGAGGGCGACTTTCTGCTGACCCACCATGATTACGGCCTGCTGCCGGATGGCCGGCACTTCATCATGATTCAGCCCGCGGGCAAAAAGCCGCCGGCGGAGCTGCATGTGGTGGTGAATTGGTCCGAGGAATTGAAGACACGACTGGCGGCGGCGCGCAACTGACAAGCGAACTTGTCGAGACTGGCCCGGGAGGAGCACCATAAGACCGCTGCAGGTCTTCGAGCATGCCTCGAGCGACCCCGCAGCACAGGAAAGAATCTCACCCGACAAATCCTTCCTGACGCGGAATGACGTTTCTCTATTGCCGATGGACGGAGTGCCGTGAAGGGTTAGAGGGGGGCACTACCCGCACAAGGGGCGCATACATCCCGACAAAGAACGTCGGGACGTATGATGGCATAAGGTCGTCGGCTCCTGGACGGGGAGAGTAGACTGGGTTGTGAGTAAACCAGCAACTCTCAGCGAGGAGGAGCCGAGACATGATCATTATAGGCTGTGATTTGCATACGCG
>Ga0326728_10011034_pt1 | contig 20820 bp, 10 predicted proteins | sample MB3enrmetagenome_FD_207602 | JGI IMG/M metagenome (GOLD analysis project Ga0326728, IMG submission 207602) | Lab enriched peat soil microbial communities from McLean, Ithaca, NY, United States - MB31MN | ecosystem: Environmental > Terrestrial > Soil > Wetlands > Peat | place: USA: New York... | reverse complement strand
GGGGCGATCGACCGCGGGGAGATGCCGCCCATCGTCCTGGAAAAGCTCCCGGTGTGCGGCAACTGCCATTCCTTCGACCGGAAGGGGGAGTTCCTGGCCATGGACGTTGATTACGCCAACAACAAGGCCTCGTATGTCATTACCCGGACCGGGCCGGAAATGCGCCTGGCGACCAGCGACATCATCACTTGGGATGATTACCGCCGCCAGGACGGCCAGCAGACCTTCGGCCTGCTCTCGCAGATCTCGCCCGATGGCCGTTATGTGCTCAGCACGGTCAAAGACCGCTCGGTGTTCGTGCCGAAGCCCGACCTGGCCTTTTCGCAACTCTTTTTCCCTCTCAAAGGGATCATTGCGGTCTATGACCGGCAGAAGAAGGAATTCTTCTCCCTGCCGGGGGCGGACGACCCGGCGTTTGTCCAGAGCAACCCGACCTGGAGCCCGGACGGCCAATGGGTCGTCTTCGCCCGCAACCGCGCCGCGGAGCTCAAAAAGCTGCGCGACACCGGCAGCATCCTGCTGACCGCCGAGGAGTGCGAGGAATTCCTCAAGGGCGGCAAGGAGTTCAAATACGACCTTTACCGCCTGCCGTTCAACGGCGGCAAAGGGGGCCGGGCCGAGCCGGTGCGCGGCGCCTCGGCCAACGGGCGCAGCAATTACTTCCCCAAGTTCTCGCCCGATGGCGGGTGGATTGCCTTTTGCCAGGCCTCCAACTACATGCTCTTGCAGCCCGACAGCCAGCTTTACATCATCCCTGCGGCCGGGGGCGAGGCGCGGCGCTTGGGCTGCAACCTGGGCCGGATGAACTCCTGGCACAGTTGGTCGCCGGACGGGCGCTGGCTGGTCTTTTCCTCGAAGGAGCATTCGGACTACACGCAGCTTTACCTGGCGCGGATGGATGAGCGGGGCGAAGCCAGCCCGCCGGTTTGGCTCCAACACCTGGCCAGCCCGGAACGGGCGGCGAACATCCCGGAGTTTGTCCCGCTGGCCCCGAACGCGATTGGGAAGATCCACGAGCAATTCCTGGACGATTTTTCCTTCGCGCGCGCGGGCAACGAATTCTACCGCGACGGCGAGCCCGACCGGGCGATCGAGAGTTACAAGAAGGCGTTGGCGCTCAATCCCAACAACGCGATGGCCCACCAGCGTCTCGGGTTCCTGCTTTACCATGTCAAACACCTGACCGAGGAGGGGGTCTCCCACACCCAGGCCGCGGTCCGGCTCGAACCCCAGAACCCGCTCGCCCAATACGACCTGGGCTTCGCCTTCTTCGCCAGCGGAGACGCGAGCAACGCCCTCGTTCACCTGGCCGAGGCCGCGCGGCTCCTGCCCGACGGCTACGACCGGATGTATAACGCGATCGAGATGCACTTCGTCCTGGCCGCCACCCAATACCACCTGGGCCTCTGGGAGCAGAGCGCCGATTCGCTCCGCACGGTCTTGCGCCTCGACCCCGGGCACGCCCGCGCCAACTACCTCATGGCCATGGCCCGCGCTCGCTTGGGCGAGACCCAAACCGCCCTGCCCTTCTTCGACCAGGCCGTCCACGCCGACGCGCAGTTGGCCCGGACGCCCGACTTCTACGACCTGCTCAGCGCCAACTACGTCCAGCAGGCCGCTTACGCCGAGGGTCTGAAAGCCTCCGAAAAGGCCTGCCGGCTCGCCGCCCAGGCTGGCCGAACGGAGCAGGCCGCCAGACTCCAGGAACGCGCCCAGTACTGCAAGAGCTTCCTGGCCCCCAAGTCCGCCAGCCAGCGGTGAACCAAGCCGCGAAGCGTGTGGAGGGGCTTCTGCGTATTCCGCGTATTTCGCGGTTACCGCCTCCTTAGGCGAGGATTCCTGCCGGGCATTTTTGCGCTTTGGCTCCGCCCCCCTTGCTGGTAGGTTTGGCCCATGGAATTGTTTCAACGCATTTTGAAGACCGCCGTCGAAGGCGGGGCCTCGGACGTACACCTCAAGATCAACACCCCGGTCGTCTTCCGCATCAATCGCCAGTTGATCGCCATCGAGTGCCCGGTGCCCACCGAGGAATGGATGGGCAATATCGTCAAGCAGATCATCCCGGCGCATTTGCGTCAGCGCCTGGACGAGCAGCGCGAGGTCGACTTCTCCTACTACGTCCCCAGCATCGGACGTTTCCGCACCAATCTCTTTCAACAGCGCGGCCAGTGGTGCTTGGCCATGAGGTACGTCAAAACCACGGTTCCGAGCTTTGAGGAACTGGGCCTGCTGCCGCAGATCAAGCAGATCGCCGAGTCCCCCCGCGGCATCGTGCTGCTGGCCGGCTCGACCGGCTGCGGCAAGTCCACCACCCTCGCCGCCATGGTCGAACACATCAACGCCAACTTCAAGAAACACATCATCACCCTGGAAGACCCCATCGAATACGTCTTCGAGGACAACCAGTGCATCATCGAGCAGCGGGAGGTCGGCCTGGACACCCTCTCTTTCCACCACGCCCTCAAACACGTCCTGCGCCAGGACCCGGACATCATCATGATCGGCGAAATGCGCGACTCCATCAGTTTCACCGCCGCCATGAGCGCCGCCGACACCGGGCACTTGGTCCTCTCCACCGTTCACACCACCAATGCCTCCCAATCCACCAACCGCATTCTGGACTTCTTCAAAGCCGAGGAGCGGGAGCAAATCCGCCGCCAATTGGCCGGCACCCTCCAAGCCGTCATCTGCCAGCGCATGGTCTCCACCATCCCCGGCGGCGTGACCCCGGCCCTCGAGATCCTCATCAACACCCCCACCGTGAAAAAACTGATGGAGGAAAACCGGCTCGATAAACTGCCCGCCGCCATCGAGACCGGCGGTGACGACGGCATGATCAACTTCAACCAGGCCCTCTTCCAGCTCGTCAAGGACGGCAAGGTCTCCGAGCAGGAAGCCCTCAACAAGGCCAGCAACCCCCAGGCCCTGGAAATGAACTTCAAAGGCATCTTCCTCGACGAAGCACGCCGCATCCTCTCGTGAGCGATTCCGTCGCCTTCTCCTAATCTTGACCGGATTTGCCATGCCGGCGGGGATCATGACTATAAACCAATCCAGCCCCGTCTAAAGCTCATGCCAATGGCGCGCTCTACGTCGCCACGCGCCAGCGTGGACGGCAAGTTCTTTCGGCTGGGCGAAAGGCGGTTCTTCGTCAAGGGCGCTGCCTATGGTCCTTTGGCTCCTCCCCCCGGGGGCGAGCCTTCCGGATTCGCTTCCCCGCAGCAGACCGTCCTGGACTTTGCCCAACTGCGCGCCCTGGGCGCCAACCTCATCCGCGTCTATCAGGCGCCGCCCCGCTGGTTCCTGGACCTGGCCGCGGAACACGAGCTCCAGGTGCTCATCGGCGTCGGCTGGAACCAGCACCTCTGCTTCCTGGATTCCCCCGCGCACCGCGCCGCGGCCATCCAGGCCGTGCGCCGCGCGGTCGGCGAGTGCGCCGCCCACCCCGCCGTCTTCGCCTTCAGCATCGCCAATGAAATCTCGCCCGACATCATCCGCTGGAGCGGCGCCCGCGCCGCGGCCGATTTTATCGACCTCCTCATCCAGGAAGCCAAACGGGTGGATGCCCAGTGCCTGTGCACCTTCACCAACTATCCCCCCACCGAGTTCTTGCAGCCGCAGGGCCTCGACTTCCTTTGCTTCAACGTCTATCTCCACCACCGCCGGACCTTCCGCAATTATCTGGCCCGATTGCAGATGCTGGCCGACTCCAAGCCCCTGTTGCTGGGCGAGTTCGGCATGGATTCCCTCCGCGAAGGCGAGGCCGGCAAATGCGCGTTTCTCGAGTGGCAGATTGAGGAGCTCTTTCGCGGCGGCCTGGCGGGGGCCATCGTGTTCGGTTTCACCGATGATTGGTGGCGCGGCGGCCAGCAGGTCGAGAATTGGGCGATGGGCCTGACTACCCGCCAGCGCGAGCCCAAGGATTCGTTCCGCACCGTGGAGCGGATGTTCGGCCTCGCCCCACGCTTTGCTTTGCCCCGCTATCCCAAGGTCTCCGTAGTCGTTGCCAGCTACAATGGCCAGCGCACCCTCAAGGCCTGCCTGGATTCGCTCTGCCGGCTTGACTATCCCGATTACGAAATCATCCTGGTGGACGACGGTTCCACCGACGACACCCCCCGCATCGCCAGCTTTTATCCCAATGTCCGCTGCTTCCGCCACGAGAGAAACCTGGGCCTGTCCGTCGCGCGCAACACCGGCATCGCCGCCGCCGCCGGCGAGATCGTCGCCTTCACCGACTCGGACTGCCGGGCCGACCAAGACTGGCTCTATTACCTGGTGGGGGACCTGATCCGGAGCGAGTTCGTCGGCATCGGCGGACCGAACCTGCCACCGCCGGAGGATTCGCCCATGGCCGCGGTGGTCATGGCCTCGCCGGGCGGGCCCGCCCACGTCATGCTCACCGACCGCCAGGCCGAGCACATCCCCGGCTGCAACATGGCCTTCTATAAATGGGCGCTGGCTCAAATCGGCGGCTTCGACCCCATCTTCCGCCGGGCGGGGGATGACGTGGACCTCTGCTGGCGGCTCCAGCAGGCGGATTTCAAGATCGGCTTCAGCCCCTCCGCCTTCGTGTGGCATTACCGCCGCCCGGCCATCCGGGATTATCTCAGCCAGCAGCACGGCTATGGCGAGGCCGAGGCGCTCCTGGTGCGCAAACATCCCGAATGCTTCAGTTCCTTGGGCGGCAGCATCTGGCGTGGACGAATCTACCCGACCTCCAGGTTCGGGCTCCTGCTGCGGCCGCCAATCATCTATCGCGGCCTCTTCGGCAGCGCCGGCTTCCAGTTCCTTTACGCCTCCAAGCCCGCCGTCACCCTCCTGCTCTGCACCACCCTCGAGTACCATGTCTTTCTCACCTTGCCGCTGTGGGTGCTCTCGGCCATCTTCCCTTCTCTGCTCCCCCTGGCGCTTGCCAGCCTGCTCGTCCCCGTCGCCGTCTGCGCGGCGGCCGGCGCCCAGGCGCCCTTGCCCAAAGACAAGACCCGCCGGTGGTCGCGCCCGCTCACCGCCATGCTGTTCTTCTTTCAGCCCATTGTTCGGGGGTGGGCTCGTTATCAGTACCGGCTGGTCTCCAGGCCCTTGCCCCCGGCCGCCCGCCCAACCTTCGAGTCCATCGGCCTGCGCGACAGCGGCCAAAACCTGGGTTTGGTCCAGTACTGGGCCGAGGAGCCCCTCGACCGCCTGGCTTTCGTGGCGGGCCTGCTCCGGCGCCTCGAACGCCAGGGCTGGCCAAACCGGGCCGACATCGGTTGGAGCGATTACGATGTCGAAATCTACGATACCCGCTGGAGCAAACTCCAACTCACCACCGTCGCCGAGGAACACCCCGGCGGCAAACAGCTCCTCCGCTGCCGGCTCCGCCCGCGCTGGTCTCTGAAGGCCAAGCTCCGGTTCTGGCTGCTCTGCGGCCTGGAATTGGTCCTGTTGGGATTGACGGCCGCCGGGCGCCCCTGGCTGTGGCTGCTCCTGCTCACACTTCCGCTCTTCGCCGCCTTCCTCCGCCGCCAGGAGCGCAACTTGCAAAGTCTCATCGTGGTCCTGCTCGACCAAATGGCCGGTGAATGGAAGCTCAGCAAAGTCCGCCAGGCCCCCGCCCCCGAGCCCAAGGCCCCCGCGCTCGCCCTCTCCCGCAGCCGATCTCCCTTCGCCCGCCGGCCGGAGGAAAAGCTCCAACCCGGCGCCGTGTCCCCCAGGCGCCCCGCCGGGCCTGACGCCCTGACCACCCCATGAAAGTCACCCAAGTGGGCATCCGCCCCAGCCAGGCCACCATTCAGGCCGGCCGGCCCGTCCTGACACCCGAACTGCTCGCCGCCTGCGGGGCGCGTTACTCGAGGAATCGCGGCGGACTCGAGTCCATTCTCTCAAGAATTGACCCGGCTGACCTCGAGAAATCCGTCGACTCCATCTTCCGGATGGTGGATTACGGCCACCAGTCCATTGCCGACCTGGTCCCCGTGGCCATGTTCATCGATGGCGTCTCGATCTGGCTGGCCTATTATCTCTGGACGCTCAGCCCCACGGCCGGGGGCCAGGAATCCTCCACCCGCTATCTGAAGGTCTCTCTCGACGGCCTCATCCGCGCGGAGAAGCTGGGGATTCCGCCAGCCAGGGCGCCGGCCTGGCGCCAACTCATGGAGCGGTGCTTCCAGGCCTACCAGGCCGCCCTGGTTCTCTGGGAGGAACTTGCCGGCAAGGACCCTGCCCTGATGGGCATTCCGGCGTCGTTGTTGAACGACCCTTCGGAACCGGCGCGCAAAAAAGTGGCGCGCCTGAAACGCAATTACGCCTTTGACCGCGCCCGCTACTTCCTGCCCGTCGCCGCCGCCACCAACCTCATGATGGTCATGTCCGCGCGCGGATGGGTCGGCCTGTGCCAGCACTTGCTGGCCCATAGCCTGCCGGAGGCCCGCAGCCTTGGCCAAGGGATTCGGGACGAGCTGGAGATGTGCGCTCCGCGGCTCGTCAAGCACGCCCAGTGCCTCGAGCCCGTGCAACGCGCCCTGGCCTCGGAATTCGACAAGCTGGCCGCCCTGGCCCGGCGCCAAAACCCCTCCCCGGGCGGCCCCACGGCAGCCGAGACCCAGGCCTCCGCCATTCCCTTCCTCTCCGTGATGCCGCCTCCAGGCGTCTCGCCCGAAGACCTCGCCCGCGACCTGGCGTGGCATGCCAATCGTTACGCCCCCATCGGCAACAGCTTGCAGCGGATGAGTGTCCGCTTCGGCTGGTCGGCCATCGCCTTCGCCGAAATCAGAGACTTGAACCGGCATCGCACGGGGACCAAATACTGTCCCCTGACGCCGCGGGGCTTTTATTTCGCCCTGGACCAACTCCCCGCCGCGAGCGGCGGACCGGCGGACCGGCGGGCGTTGCTCCTGCGCCAGGCCAAGGTCGGCGCCGAGGCCTCGGCCAGGGTGAACACCCTGCTGTGCCAGGGCGACCCGACGTGCGTGTATTGGTCGCTATTGGGAACCGAGTACCCCTTCGAGCACACCACCACGGCGGATAAGTTCATCTACGAGGCCGAATTACGGACCGGCCTGGGCGCCCATTTCCGCTATGCCAGGCATTTGCGCGACGTGCTCGCCCTCTGGTACGAGAAGTTCCCTTGCACAAAAGGGCTGATCCTCGAGGGGAGCGCCGAACCCGAGTAAGATGGCCGGCGTCAGGTCCCGGGACCCTGAATCATGCTCGTTGAGTACGACCCATCCGTCTCCTGGCGCCGGGGCGTGACCCCCTACCAGTGGCTGGTCCTGCTCGTCGCCTGGCTGGGCTGGGTGTTCGATTCCATGGACGCCACCATCTACACCCTGGTTCTGCGTCCGGCCATGAACGAGCTATTGTCGGCCCGGGGCGGCGGCCCGGTCTCGCAGGAAATCGTTCTCTGGCACGGCGGCGTCATCTTCTCCATCTTTCTCATCGGCTGGGCCACCGGCGGGGTCCTCTTCGGCGTCCTGGCGGACCGCTTCGGCCGCGCCCGCACGCTCGTCATCACCATCCTCTGCTACGCGCTGTTCACCGGCCTGGCGGCCCTCTCGGCCACCTGGTGGCAACTGGCCCTTTACCGCTTCCTCACCGCCCTGGGCATTGGCGGTGAATGGGCCGCCGGCGCGGCCTTGGTTGCCGAGGTCTGGCCCGAGGACAAACGGACCAAGGCCGCCGGGATTCTCCAATCCGCCTGGGCCGCCGGCTTTCTCCTCGCCGCCGTCATCACGCTCCTGTTGCGAAATCAAAGCTGGCGCTGGGTGTTCGTGGCCGGCATTGCCCCCGCACTCGTCGCGCTGCTGGTGCGTGCTTGCGTCCGGGAACCCGAGCGCTGGGTCAGGGCCCACCGCCAGGAATCCCAAACCCCTGGCCGCCGTCCCGCAAGACTGGCCGAACTCTTCCAGCCCGCGCATCGCCGCGCCACGCTGGTCGGTTCCTGCCTGGCCTTCGTCGCCGTCTTCGGCCTGTGGGGCGCCACGAATTGGACGCCGGAGCTGGTCCGCTCCCTCCCCGATCTCAAAGCGCTGAACCCCGCCGCCCTCGCCTCCCGCGTCAGTTGGGCCGCGATGATGCTCAATGTTGGCGCCCTGGCCGGTTATCTCTCTTTCGGCCCCCTGGCCGACCGCTTCGGGCGCCGCTGGGTCTTCGCCCTCATGTGCGCCGGCAGCCTCCTGCTCCTGCCGGTCACCTTCCTCACGCCCCGCTCCTACGGCAACGTGCTCCTGCTCCTGCCCCTGCTCGGTTTCTTCAACAACGGCATCTTCGGCGGTTTCCCCATCTATTTGCCCGAGCTTTATCCTACCTCCATCCGCGCCACCGGTGCCGGCTTTTGCTTCAATGTCGGGCGCGTCCTCGCCTCCGCCGGCCCGTTCCTCACCGGCTCCCTGGTCGGCGCCCTGGGCAGCTTCGGCCGCGCCGCCAGCGCCATTGCCCTCATCTATCTCCTGGGCCTGCTCATTCTGCCCTTGGCCCCCGAAACCAAGGGCCGGCCCCTGCCCCCTTAGTCCCACACCCGGTACGGCATGGCGTTCTTTTCCAGGAACACCCCGCACCTGGGACACTTGCCCGGCTCGCCCCAGTCCTGCACCGGGTGACTGGGCGAGACGGGACACTGCGGCTTGAACTCGAGCCACTTGAAACGTGTCCACCCCGCGTAGGTCAGGCGCCCCAGCGCCGCCAGGAAGCTCGGCGCACCCTTGGCCGCGAAGAGCTGGCCCGGCAGTTTCAGCCGGGGCAAAGCCCGAGCGCCAAGGTTCGACCGGACCGCCTCTGGCGCATTCTCCGGAACCTTGAGCCGGGTTACCACGTCATACAGCTCTTTGCAGTCGCGGCACTGGATGGTCTGAACAAATACATTCGCGCCGCGATCAACCCGCCCGGATACTTTCGCGCGATAACTGCACTTAGGACACTCGAACCAGTAAGATCGGCCCATCTCAATTCTTCAATCCGTGTGCTTGACGGCCCATTGTGCCCGGTCCCCGGTCCGATCTCAAGCCTTCCCCGCAAAAAAAGAAGGGCGGACTAGAAATCCAGTCCGCCATTCCCTAACCACAACTAAACCAAACCTCGATGGTAACTTCGTCCAACTTCCCCCCGTTGCAATAGGGTGATCACTCCATTTCAGAAGTTCTGGAGCACCAGGTTGGCCACGATGTCCATCCACTCGAGGGACACCGGTTCGGTCAGTTCGGTCGAGCGGGCGAAGTCTTCCTCGAAGAGTTGGCGCTTGAGGCAGCGGGCAAAGCCGGGGTCGGAGGTGGCGATGTTCTCCTCTTGGTTCAGGCGCAGGCTGAGGTGGTTGAGATTGCCCGAGCCCACGCAAGACCAATCATCGACCAGCAGGGCCTTGACGTGCGTCATGCCGGGATAGAAATAGACGCGCACCCCTTGCTCGAGGAGGTAGTTGGCATTGACCAGGTCGCTGCGCCCTCCCGCCTTGAGGTCATTGTCGCCGGGCAGGACGACGCGGACGTCCACGCCGCGCCGGCGCGCGCGGACCAGGCCGGCGACCACCCGTTTGTCGAACAGATAGGGGTTCTCGACGTAGATGTAGCGGCGCGCCTGGCGCAGCGATTCCAGCACCGCCGTGGCGAAGGGCTTCCAGCCGGTGCGCGTGGGCAGCCGGCGGAGTTGGACCCAGGGCTCGGGGGCGGCAGCCGCCGCGGCTGCGCGCCCGGCCGGCGGGCTGAGCACTGCCAGCGCGTAGGCCAGGTCTCCCAAAGGCCCGGCCTGCGCCCAGTGACGGCGAAACCGTTCCTCGAACGAGGCGACGACCGGCCCGTGGACTTCCACCATGAGGTCATGCCATTCGTAGCGGTACTTGCGGCCCAGGTTCATGCCTCCCAGCCAGGCGCACCCGCCATCGACGAGCAGCACCTTGGAATGGTCGGACGAAAACCAGGGGTTGAGAAAGGGCCGCGCCTGGACGCGCGAATCCTGGCGCAGGCAGCCCAGTATCGAGGCAGGGGCCGTGAAATCCTCCGGCATCGGCGTGGCCGGCGGGTGCAGGCCGGCGGAGATGCTGCCCATGGGGTCGAGGAGCACCTTCACCGGGATGGTCTTGGAGCGCTCCTTGAGTTGCTCGGCAATGGCGACCGCAACGTCGTCCTTGTCAAAGATATAGACCTCAAAGCTGATGTGATTGGTGGCCCCGGCGATGGCCTGGTGGAGGCGGTTGAAGAAACGGTCGCCATCGATGAGCAGACGCATCGAGCCCTCCTCCCGCCGCGTGCCGGTCCAGTGGTCCAGCCAATCTTCCCACTCGCCGAGGTCCATCCCGGCGGCGCCGCTGAGCGGCGGAAGAGGGTTCTTGCCGATTTTGGGCAAAGGCAGGCGGAGAAAACGGAGCAGCATGTTGACGCTCAGGTCGCCGAGGCGGGCCAGGCTCGAGACCGGGTTTTTGAGCAGCGCCAGACCGTGGCCTTCCAGCAAGAGGACGCTCAGGCCCTGGGCGGTCACCGCCAGGCTCAGGCCGCGCTCGGTATTGTCGTAAAGCGCGGCCGGTGTCAGCCAAAAGCAGCGGCGGCGTTGTCGATCCACCAGCAGTGGCTGGGTCACGCGGTTGGCATCCGGCGCCATGAGCAGGAAGAGCATGCCCCCGGGGTGGCTTCGCGCCAGGTGCTCGTCCACCAGGCGGGCCAGGATGTCCAGCGTCTCCTCGGTCGAATAGCGATGTCCGATGTCCACGTTGGCCGGCAGGTCGCCGCGGGCGGCAAACCGCGGATTGCCTTGCGGGTCGCGGTACAAAACGCCCCCGGCCAGGAAGGCCTCATAGTAGGCCCCGCTCCCGGAAGTCGTCGGCGTGAGTTGAGCGATCAGCTCGTTGGCCATCCGCCGCCATTCAGCCCCCGCAATGACCACCGCCTCCCGCCAGCGCCGCTCCCCGCCCGGCATCCGCGGCAGCTTCTGGTCCCAGCGCAAGACGGCCGCGTTGACTTTGTAGTTCGGCTTCGGAATCCGCACCCGATGCCAGTTCGCGCTGAAGGCCTCGACCCCGTCGGGCGTGGGGAAGTAAAAGAGGATGGTGTCGCCCTTGACGAAGACCCTCGGGGGCGAGGCGGTCGGCGCCGTCAGGTTCCGCCATTCATTGAGGGCGTGCTGCCGTTGGGTGAGGCTGCTCGCCCAGCCCCCAGCCGCCCCGCTCCACAGGACCAAGGCGCCAAGCAGGCCCGCCACGCCGCCAGGCAGGCAGCCCAGCCCGCTGCGCGCCGTGGACCTCGCCGCCGCGCCCGCAGCACTCCGCTCCCTCCCCGGGAGATGACCTATCCAGCTTGGAGCCCGCACCCGAAATGTGGCCGTCGTTTCCAATCGCCCGAAGATTGCACCAGCCAGGCACATGGGCGTCAACCTCCGTTTTGCCCGCTTGCGCTTTACGCCCCCGTGGGATATGGTCTCGCGGTCGGTTGGTCAGGTTGGTCTGTTGGCGGGGAGGGGTGGGAATCTCCTTTCTCAGGCCCAAGTGAAACGAATCAGGATTTGCGGTGTTGTTAAGCGGGCAGAGAATTATTTTATGATGCGAAGGTGGTTAGGATTCGTGATAGTTGGTTCTTGCTCATGCCTCGCCCTCACGTCCCAGGCCACGGAGCGGCAGGTGGTGCGCGGCCATGTGCCGGGCGCGGCGGCGGGGTTGCCGCCGCTTGGCCGCCTGCCAGCCACCAACCGGCTCCAACTGTCGATCGGGCTGGCGTTGCACAACCGGGAGGCCCTCACGAACTTCCTGCGCCAGCTCTACGACCCGGCCAGCGGCGTTTATCATCAATACCTGACCCCCGAGCAGTTTACTCAAGCCTTCGGGCCCACCGAAGCGGAGTATCAAGCGGTCATTGCCTTCGCCAAGGCCCACGGCCTCGCGGTCACCGGCGCCCACGCCAACCGGATGTTGGTCGGCGTGGCGGGGACCGCCGCCGACGTGGAACGGGCCTTTCAGGTAAAGTTGAACCAGTATCAGCACCCGCGGGAGGCCCGCGCCTTTTTCGCGCCCGACTCCGAGCCCTCGGTGGACAAGGGATTGCGGGTCCTCCACATCAGCGGCCTGAACAGTTGCACCTTGCCGCGCCCGCTGATTCATTCCCGGCCTGTGCTGCCGGCCCGCGGCGCCGCTCCCCTCGCCGGCTCCGGGCCCGGCGGTCTGTATTTTGGCAGCGACTACCGCAAGGCCTACCTGTCGGGCCTTGCGCTCACCGGCACGGGCCAGACGGTGGGCCTGCTCGAGCTGGACGGCTATTTCAAGTCGGACATAACCGCTTATGAGACCAAGGCCGGACTGGCCCAGGTCCCTTTGGTCATTGTGCCGGTCGATGGCTACAATGGGGTGCCGCTCAGTCCTAGCGCGGATACCAACTACCTTGGGGTGGAGGTGGCGGTGGACATTGAGTTGACCGTCAGCATGGCGCCGGGCCTTTCCCAGATTCGGGTTTACGAGGCCTCGCCTGAGTTGTACGTGCCTCCCGTGGACGACCTCCTCAACGCCATGGCCACGGAGAACCTGGCCAAACAACTGGCCTGTTGTTGGACCTTCGACATCGACTCCACCTCCCAGCAAATCCTCCAGGAGTTCGCCGCCCAAGGCCAGTCCTTTTTCATCGGGGCGGGCGACACCGGCTCCTGGGGCAGCTACGTTGACCAGCCCCTGGATAATCCGTTCCTGACGGTCGTCGGCGGGACCGTGCTCACGACCAGCGCTTCCCACGCTTATCAATCCGAAACCACTTGGCCCGGCACCGGCGGGGGCGTCAGCTCCATTTATGCGCTGCCGGATTGGCAGCAGGGCATCAGCATGTCCCTCAACGGCGGTTCCACCATTATGCGGGATATCCCCGATGTGGCCTTGGTCGCCACCAACGCATGGGGGGAATTCGAGGACGGCCAATCCGGCCTGGTGTACGGGACCAGTATCGCTACGCCGCTCTGGGCCGCCTTCACCGCGCTGGTCAACGAACAGGGCGCGACCGAGGGCAAACCGCCGGTGGGCTTCCTCAATCCCGCCCTTTACGCCGTCGGCAAGGGCTCGAGCTACTCCGCATGTTTCCATGACATCACCACCGGGGACAACACCAGCACCAACAACCCGGACGGCTACTTCGCCGTTCGCGGCTATGACCTCTGCACGGGTTGGGGCACGATCAACGGCGGCAGCAGCCTCATCGCCGCCCTGCTGGCCCAGCCGACCGAGCCGCTCCGCATCACCCCGCCCTTAGGCTTCACCTCCCAAGGCCCGGTGGGCGGTCCCTTCAGCGCCACGACCCAGACTTACACCTTGACCAACGCCGGAACCACCTCCCTGAACTGGTCGCTGGTCAACACCTCCGCCTGGCTCCAGGTCTCGCCGGTTGACGGCACGCTGGTCCCGGGCGGCCCCGCCGCGACCGTCACCGTGAGCCTCGAGCCCTCCGTCACCAACCTGCTCATCGTCAGTTATGCCGGCACCGCTTTCAGCCCCGGAGGCGCCATTTCCTTCACCAACCTTAACGATGGCGTCGGGCAGAACCGCCAGTTCAGCCTCCTGGTGGGCAACGGCGGCTTCGAGACCGGCGATTTCACGGACTGGAACTTCTCAGCGGACACCAACAACATCGTCGACAGCGTGGACGCAACCGATGTCTTCGCTGGCATCCCCTTTATTGCCGGCGTCAATGACTCCTTGTTCATCCACTCCGGCATCTATGGCCTGTGTCTGGGCCAATACGGAAAGCTCGGTTCGCTTTCTCAGACCCTGCCCACCACCCCCGGAGCACAATACCTCCTTTCGTTCTGGCTGGACTGCCCCACCAACTCGCCCGGTGACGGCGTGGTCGAGTTCCTGGCCATGTGGAACGGCGCGCAGGTCTTCCAGGAGCCCAACACCACCGGGGTGTTCACCTGGACCAACGTCCAGCTCGTCGTTTCGGCGACCGAAACCAGCACCGCCCTCGAGTTTGCCTTTCGCAACGACCCGGGCGCTTGGGGCCTGGATGACATCAGCGTGACGGCGCTGCCAACCCCAACCATCCAGGCGGTGACCCAAGCCGGCGGCCTGATTTCTTTTACCTGGACCACCGTCCCCGGCCTGGCCTACCAGGTGCAATACACCGACAGCCTGGCTTCGCCCAACTGGAGCAATCTCTTCAAGAGCAACCTCACCGCCACGGGCCCCACCCTGAGCGCCTCCGACTCCCTCACTTCCGCCCCCCAGAGGTTCTACCGCATCGTGCTGGAGTGAATCCGCTCTGGTCTTTGGCGGCCCGTTGTGGTAATTGAGGACTGCCTTCGTGGTGAAGGCATGACCTTATGCGCATTAAATCCAGCCTGATGATCTCCACGCTGTCCGTGGCGCTGCTCCCCGGTATTCAACCCGCCCACGCCGCCGACGTTCAACCCCTCAAGGCACTGCTCATCACGGGCGGTTGCTGCCATGATTACGCCAAACAGAAGGACCTCCTCAAGCGCGGCCTCGAGGAGCGGCTCAATCTTAAGGTGGACATCATCTACGTGGATGACGGCAGCACCAACCCGAAGCTGCCGATCCTCGGCAACCCCGATTACGCCCAGGGCTATGACGTGGTCCTCCACGACGAGTGCGGCGCCGACATCAACCACCAGGCCACCGTCGAGGCGGTCCTCAAGCCCCATCGCGACGGCGTCCCAGGCGTGAACCTGCACTGCGCCGTCCACTCCTACCGCATCGGCGACCCCAACCAGCCGGCGACCAACGGCACCCCCCATGCCCTCTGGTTCGAGTACCTGGGCGTCCAGTCCAGCGGCCACGGCGCCCAACTGCCCATCGCCATCTCCTTTACCGACCACGACAGCCCGCTCACCAAGGACTTGGCCGACTGGACCACCATTCCCGAGGAACTCTACAACAACGTCCGCGTCTTTCCCACCGCCCACGCCCTGGCGCACGGCAAGCAGGTCTTCAAGACCCGCAACGGCGCCGAGCGTACTTCCGATTACGTGGTCGTCTGGACCAATCAATACCAGGGCAAGACCCGCGTCTTCACCACCTCCCTGGGCCACAACAACCAAACCGTGACCGACCCGCGCTATCTCGACCTGGTGGCCCGCGGCCTGTTGTGGGCGTGCGACAAGCTCGGCGACGACGGCAAACCGCTGCCCGGCTACGCGGCGCCGGGACCAGAGAGCAACCGTTGACACCTCTTTTTCACTTTGTCCGAACCGGCCGGGCGGGTAAGGTGGCCCAATGCCATGCCCCGTAATCAGTATTGCCCAGATGCGCGAGTGGGAACAGGCCACTTGGGCCGCCGGTCAAACCGAGGCCGAAGTCATCCGCCGGGTCGGCGAGCGCGTGGCCCGGCTGGCCTTGAGCTTGACCCGGCCCGGAGAGCTGATCCTGCTGCTGGCCGGCAAAGGCCATAACGGCGAGGATGCCCTGTGCGCGCGCGAACACCTGGCCGGGCGGCGGGTGGACGCCCTCGAGGTCGCCGAGCCTCAAAGCGCCCTGGCGCCGCTGGAATCCCTGCTCTCGCTCCGACCGGCCCTGGTCGTCGATGGCCTCTTCGGCATCGGCCTCAACCGGCCCCTGGACCCGGAATGGGTCCGCCTGGTGCAGCGGGTCAATGAGGCGCGATGCCCGGTGCTGGCGGTGGATGTGCCCTCCGGCCTGAACGCCGACAGCGGTGAACCCCAAGGCGCGGCCATCCAGGCCGCCGTCACCCTCACCGTCGGCGCCCCCAAAGCCGGCCTGCTCAAGGAAGCCGCCTGGCCCTATGTCGGACGGCTGGAAGTCGCCCCGGATGTCGGGCTGGCTCCCTGCCCCGCGACGAGCGAACTGTGGTGGACGCTGCCTGGGGATTTTGCCGGTTATCCGCCCCGCCGTCCCGCCGCCTCTCACAAAGGCACCTACGGGCACCTGGGCATCGTGGCGGGCAGCCTCGGCTATCACGGGGCGGCCGTGCTGGCGGCGCGCGGCGCCCAGCGCGCCCAGCCCGGCCTCATTACTCTCTACACCTTTGAGGCCGTCTATCATGCTTGCGCCGCCCAACTCCAGGCGGTGATGGTCTCGCCTTGGGTGCCCGCCGCCAAGTTTCCCGTCTCCCACTCGGCGGTTCTGGCCGGGCCCGGCCTGGCCGCCGCCGCCGAAATGGCCGACCAGATGAAACACGTCCTCCGCAACTTGTGGCGCGACTCCGCATTCCCCCTGGTCGTGGATGCCAGCGCCCTGGACTGGTTGCCGCTGGACTCGGCGGACCGGAAGACGTTGCGGGTGGTCACGCCGCACCCAGGCGAGGCGGCGCGGCTATTGCGCTGCTCCGCGCAGCACGTCCAGGCCAACCGCCTCAACGCCGTACGCGAAATCTCAAAACGATTCGGCAACTCCTGGGTGGTCCTCAAAGGCCACCAAACCCTCATCGGTCGGAGCGCCGGGCACGTCTTCGTCAACTCTTCCGGCAACCCGCACCTGGCCCAGGGCGGCAGCGGCGACCTCCTGGCCGGCTATATCGCCGGGCTGCTCGCCCAGCCTCCCCTCCAGGCCGATGTCCCCACCTTGCTCCGCTACGCCGTATGGCAGCACGGCGCCGCCGCTGATTTCCTTCAAGCCACCCGGCCCAATTGGGTGCTCGAGGACCTGGTCCAGGAACTGGGAAAAGTTGGGAATTGTGAATTGTGAATTCATGATTCCCAATTCATCCCCCCGGTCCAACGCGGATTTCGCGTGCGCCTGGGGGCACGGGCGCACGCGTGGTTTTGCCTCCCGGCCAGCGAACGAGGACGGCTTGGGCCTCGCCATCCAGGCCGAGCACCTGCGTGGCCGAATCCTGCGACCAATACCCGCCGCCGGCGTGGACCTCGCGCGCGGGCCCCTGGCGCCCATCCTTGTATTGGAGGCGCAACTGGGCGCCGATGCCCTCCGGATTGCCCGCCGGCCCATCCAGCAGGACCCGTAAGCCCGCTTTGCCGCCAATGTTCCGGTAAAGCTTGGTCGGATTGGCATTCTGCGCCACGACCACGTCCAGCCGCCCGTCGTGGTCGTAATCACAAAGGGCCAGACCCCGGCCCTCACCGTAAATGGCGAGCCCGCTTTCCTGTCCGGCCACACTTTCCAGCCCCCCGTGACCGTCGCCCCTGAGCCACAAGCCCCGCCCCCCATCCAGCCTCGAGGTCAGCGGCGGGACCTCGAAAAAGTTCTGGCTCACCAACACGTCCTCCTTGCCGTCCCCGTCCACGTCGCCGACGGCGATCCCGAAAATGGGCGCGAACTGGGCCTCGGCCGGCAAGGGCCGCGCCTCGAAATGATCGCCCCGGTTCAGAAAGAGCATGCTCTCGAGCGTATTGACGGGCAGGTCCTTCATTCGCGCCATCCGCTCACCCATGAACTCCTGGACGCCCGCGGTACTGAACTCGGTGAAACTCTGGTATCGCTCGCGGATGAAGGGCATCGCCCGCCACATGGTCTCCCCATCCCGCCAGGGCACGATCTTATCCAAGTCCGGGTCGTAGTACGCCTCCACCACGGCCATGACCCCGGTGTCATCCGGCTCGCCGTAGTAAAAGTGCATCGGCCGCGCCAGGTGGCTCTGATACTTGGTGTTCCTGCCCCAGTTGCCCGCCACGATGTCCATCCGGCCATCGCCGTCGAAATCGCCCACGGCCACGCTGTTCCACAGCCCGAGATACCTTCCCAGCCCCAATGATTCCGTGAGTTCACGCGCTTGGCCGCCCTGGAAGCTGAACACGCGGATCGGCCCCCCTTCGCAGGCCAGGACCAGCTCGGGCCGGCCCTCGCCGGTCAAATCGCTCCAGACCGCTCCGCTCACCAATCCTGCCCGTGCCAGCGCCGCGCACCAGCCCGGCTCGGCTTGCGGCCTTCCGTCCTGGCCGCCAAAAATCAAGGACGCCGCCGGCTCGGGAAACCGCCCGGGAACCACCCGGCCCCCCACAAACAGCCGCAGTCGCCCGTCACCGTAAATGTCCCCCACGGCCAAAGGGCCGGTGCTCGCGGCCTGCCCCGGCAAGACCTCCAGCAGGGTCTTGCCGCCGAGGTCGTACCACTGGGCGACCGGGCCATTGGTCTGCCCGTCCTCATAATTGGCCGAGCCGACCACCAGCCTGGCCGGGCCCCCGCGCGCCTCCCGCCACCCCACCACCGCCGTCTGGCTGCGGGGCGCCGGCTCGTCAAATGGCGGCCCTTTCCAGGCAACGAAGCCGCCCCGGCCATCGTTCTTGAAAACCGCCAGCCGTCCCCCCCGGCCGCTGGCCACAATGAGGTCCTCCCAGCCATCGCCGTCCACGTCGAACCAAGCCACGCCCGGCCCCAATTGGCTGAGCTTGTGCGGCAACAAGGGCTGCCGCTGATAGTCATCATACTCCACCTCGGCATGGCGATGGTGGAGGAGGTCGCTCACGTCGGCGAACATCTGGCGATTCGCGGGCCTGGATTTCCCCTCCCCCGGGCCCTCTCCCGCGGGCGAGGGAACAGCCCCGCCCACGCTTGGAGATTCCGTCGCTCCCGGAAGGCGCCGGCCGGCAACCGAGGATGTTCCCTCCCGCGCCGGGAGAGGGCCGGAGCCAGCGGCAACCGCTCGCCCAGCCTCGACACTCCATCCGGCTCCCTGGCCGGCGGCCTCCGGTCCCGCGGGCTTGGCCTGGCTCTCGTCAATCTCATAGATCCGGTTGGCCCTGGCGTTGGGAATGAGGCTGCGCCGCCCGCTGCGCCAGCGCACCTCGATCGTCAAATCGCTCTCGAGGCTCTTGGCCGCAAAGACGCGCTCCGCATCGTCGCACGACAAATAGCGTCCGCCGCAGATCATCTCCTGGCTCTGGTCGGGCAGGCCCGCCTGGGAGACCTTGATGCGCGAGCCGATGCCGCGCGTGTTCGGCGGCAAGCCGCGCAACCGCACCGCCAGGCGTGGCCGGCTGCTGTTGTTGCGCAGCAGCAGCGGCCCGTCATTGAGGCAATTGACGACCACGTCCAGGTCCCCATCATTGTCCAGGTCCGCCAGCGCCACGCCCTGGCACACTTTGTGCGAATCGAACCCCCAGGCCCGCCCTACCTCCTCGAAGGTCAGGTCCCCCCGGTTCCGAAAGGCCAGGTTGGGCACGTCCAGCGGCAGGAACATCTTCCGCAGGCTCAACTGCTCCAGGCGCGAGCCCCGCTTCTCCCGTTTCATCCGGTCAATCCGCCGGGCGATGTCAATATTCTGGGCGTCCCGCAAATGACCCGTCACCAACAGCAGGTCCTCATAGCCGTCCAAGTCCACGTCCAGGAACACCGGACACCAAGTCCAGTCCGAGGCCTCCACCCCGCTATACTGCGCAATCTCCGCGTAAGTCCCGTCCCCGCGGTTCCAAAACAAGGTGTTCCGGGAATACTGGGGCCGGTTTTCGCTCGCCCCCAGCGGCAGCGCGATGGGCCGGCGGTCCATCAACTGCACCTGCCGGCTCGCGTGCTTCCGGCTGAGCATGTCCGCCACGAAGAAGTCGTCCCGCCCGTCCCGATCGATATCGGCGAAATCCACCCCCATCGAGAACAGGCTCGTGTGCCTGAGGGCCAGCCGCGGAATCGCCCGGAATCGGCCATGTCCGTCGTTGAGCCAGATGCGGTCCGGCGAGTGGAAATCGTTGCAGACGTAAAGGTCCGGAGCGCCGTCCCCGTTCAGATCGTGAAACATCACCGAGAGGCCCCAATCGTACGGCACGGCGCTGGGGCGGCCGTCCTCGTCGAGAAACGTGCCATCGGTCCAGCTCATCTTGAGGAAGCGGCCATGTCCGCTGTTGCGGTAGAAGGCATGGGCCTCGCCGTTTTCCAGGAAACCCATGACCGGGTCCACGGTGTAACGGCCCACCAGATCGGGTTCGGTGGCGGGGCGCCCGTTCACCGCCAGGACCGTGTAGTGGTTGTTTGTGACGCCCGTGGTGAGCTTGACCTCGAGTTCATCCCGGATGGTCGAGCTCCGGTAGTTGGCCACATACAAATCCAGGAACCCGTCGCCATCCACGTCGGCCAAGGCCATGGACATGCTGCCCGAACGGCTGCGCAACCCCCACTCGTCGGTGACTTCGTGAAAATGCCCCTTGCCGTCGTTGAGAAACAGGCGCGTGCCGCTGCCCACGCCGTTGACCAGCAGGTCCAGGTACCCGTCCCCGTTCACGTCCGCGAACACGGCCCCGCTCGAAGGCTGCCCGGCGCACGCCACCCCCGCCTCGGCGGTAATATCCTCGAACCGCCAATTGCCCAGGTTCCGATACAGCGCGCAGGGCCGGTCGATCCCGCAGAAGAACAGGTCGCACCACCCGTCGCCGTCCACGTCCCCGGCCGCCACTCCCGAACCGTTGAGGAGAATCTGGTTGGTCAGGTAGCGTTCCTGCGGCAGCCAGTTGGTGAACGTGATGCCCGTCTGTTCCGGCCGCATCTCGGTGAACCCGCTCTTCCCCCCCGCCGGCACCGCCAGCGGCGCCCAGCGGCAGCCGCTGGCCGTCTGCCAGGCCTGTGCCCCGGCCCCCTGGCCCGCCGCCCCCCAAACGAGCAGCCCCGCCGCCATCCCCAACGCCCGTGCTCTCACTGACCATTTCATCCTCAAAACGCTTGACTCTAACAAACGACCGCTTAAAGCCAAGACCGTTCCGACGGCCAGATTCGCTCCCGCTCTGCTTCTCTGCGTTCTCCGCGCCTCTGCGTCTTTCCTTCGCCTCACCCATTTTGCGAGGCGCTGGAGAGGGCACCGGGAGCCGGTTCGGATGCCGAGTCAAAAACGCAGACTTGCCGACGCTGGCCGGGAGTCGGCCCCGCGCGCGCCCCTAAACGGCGCCGCCAGCGGCGCCCATCGGCGGCCGCTGGCGGTTGGTCAAAGCGCGGCGCTCTGCCGAGCGCCCGCTACACTGCTTGGCAGTTGCCTA
>Ga0326728_10011033_pt1 | contig 20824 bp, 17 predicted proteins | sample MB3enrmetagenome_FD_207602 | JGI IMG/M metagenome (GOLD analysis project Ga0326728, IMG submission 207602) | Lab enriched peat soil microbial communities from McLean, Ithaca, NY, United States - MB31MN | ecosystem: Environmental > Terrestrial > Soil > Wetlands > Peat | place: USA: New York... | reverse complement strand
GGCTGCGTTCGCTTTCATCGTGCTTAACTCGGAAGATCGACTTATAGAGCTGAGTCTTGGCGGGCTTCTTGAGGCTCTCGAGGTCCTCCTTGGCTTTCTCCCGGAGAACTTTGACGTCTGCCTGGACATCTTCCAATAGCGCGGTCAGCCCTTTCTTTTCCGCCTTCCCGTTCTGCTCGTCAGCCATTACCGCTCCAAGCTGCTAGTGGTTAGTGCTTAGTGGACGCCAGCCACTCTCGGCGTTTCACCAGGCAATAGGCATTAGACTGTAATAAACGCGCCCGGATCCTCAAAGTGGTCTGGGCCGCCCTGGCTCTTGAACCACGCATACAGCCGCGCCGTGTCCACCACAATCTGCCCGTCGGCGCTCAGCTCAACGTGGGCGCGATCCATCGGCCGCGGCGCGGGCCCTTCGAAGTTAATCCCCTCGGGAGTGTATCCGCTCCCGTGGCAGGGGCATTTGAACTTGCCCTCCGCGGGTTTCCAATCCGGCGTGCAACCCAAGTGCGTGCACTTGGCAAAAATGCAGAAAAGGCGCGGTGGCTCCTTGACCACCCAGATCCGGTACGCCTGCTTGTACTTCTCATTGACCCCGATGCTGAAGTCCGAAGGATAGCCAATCGCGTGGACGGTCTCCGGCTCAAACAGGGCGCGCGGGAAAAAGAAACGAAGGAACATGAGGAAATTGGCCGCGACGAATCCCCACACGCAACCCCAAATGATGCGCCGTCGCAACTTGCCTGGGCCGGCCGGCTCTGCGGGCGAAGCGCTTGCCGGTTTGGGAGCTGCGGCGGGCCTTGCAGCCGGCTTGGAGGGAACGGCGACAGCACTAGCCGCTGGAGCTTTCGCTGAGGTCGTGGAAGGGACATCGTCCGCATTCGCCATGCCCGAGACTCCTCCGGAACCGAAGTAGATTCGCTGAGTTTTTCTAGAAAAAAAAGCCCAAAAATCCACTATAAGAGAAAGCGCAAAGAGGTGTCAACAGCGAGTGCAAGAATCGTGGCGGGCGGGAGCCCATGACATTATGTCACCCCGCTCCGGAAGCGCGGCACGCTAGATTCTTAGGGTAGAAAATGCGCGAGCCTCCTGGAGCGTGATCGGCCTGGTTTTGCGGGCACGGCATGACGGTGCGATGGGGACGATCGCCGCGGTCGCCCCCACGTGCGCACCAAGAACAACTGTAGAGTTCCTTCGCTTCGCTCATGATGAAAGTTTGAGCGTGCGCTCGATGGTGGACAGAAAGCCGGTCCCCCGCCTACCAGGTCAGAATCACCTTTCCGGCCTGGCCGGAGAGCATGGCGTCGAACGCGTCCTGATATTGGTTGAAGCTGAAACGGTGCGTGATGACGGGTCTAATATCGAGGCCGGATTGGAGCATCACCGTCATCTTGTACCATGTTTCATACATCTCGCGGCCGTAAATGCCTTTCAGCGTGAGCATATTGAAGATGACGGTATTCCAGTCGATAACGAACTCTTCGGAAGGAATGCCCAGGAGCGCGATGCGGCCGCCGTTCGACATGTTCGCCAGCATGTCTCGGAGGGCCGAGCCGTTGCCCGACATTTCCAGGCCCACATCGAAGCCCTCCTTCATGCCCAGTTCCTTCTGCACATCTTTCAAGTCGGTTTCGCGCGGGTTCACGGCCATCGTCACACCCATTTTCCGCGCCAGTTCCAACCGCCACGGGTTGACATCGGTCTGCACCACAAAGCGTGCGCCCGCGTGCCGCACCACGGCCGCCGCCATCAGCCCGATGGGCCCCGCGCCCGTGATCAGTACATCCTCGCCCAAGACGGGAAAGGCGAGCGCGGTATGCACGGCATTGCCGAAAGGATCGAAAATGCAGGCGATCTCCGGATCGATATTGGCGTGATGCACCCAGACGTTGGTCATGGGCACGGAGATGTACTCTGCGTAACTCCCCGGCCGGTGCACGCCCAACCCCTTACTGTGCGCGCACAGGTGGCGCCGTCCGGCCAGGCAGTTGCGGCAACGTCCGCATACGACGTGCCCCTCGGCGCCCACGAGCTGACCGGGAAAGAAGTCAGTAACGTTCGAACCTACTTTCGCCACCTCGCCCACGAACTCGTGGCCCACAACCATCGGCACAGGGATCGTTTTGCTGGCCCATGCGTCCCATTTGAGGATGTGCAGGTCGGTGCCGCAGATGGAGGCGCGCTGCACGCGAATCAACACATCATTGATGCCGATCTCCGGCGTCGGCACTTCCTCCAACCACAGCCCCGGCTCCGGCCGGCTCTTCACCAGGGCCTTCATTGTCTTGGGAATGTTTTCACTCATTCGTTTCCTCCGGAATCATCTGGGGCATTTTAGCAGCGAATACTACCCGTGACATCGCCTTGAAGGCACACACCTGGGTTGCCCCTGAAATCAGTGGCCGAGGGCCGCCGCGTAAGCTGCCAGTAGCGACCGCTTCTCGATTTGCCAGTTGAGACTTTCCTCGATGCGTCTTCGCCCGCAGGCGCCCAATTCTTTCCGCAAGCTTTCCGAGTCCAGCATCCTCAGCATGGCCCGGGCGAAATCCTCTGTGTCTCCAGGGCGCGCGTAGAGTGCTCCGCCGCCCGCCGAGCGCCGGCCTTCCGTGAGGTCGTAGAGCACAACCGGAAGGCCAAAGGTCATGTATTCGAGAATCTTGTTCATGGTGGACTTGTCGTTCATGGGCGTGGGTGGGTCCGGCGCCACCCCCAGATCCGCGGTTGAGAAATAGGCCGCAACCTCATCATCGGAGAGATGCCCCGGAAACCTGACCAGCCGCTCGAGACCCTTCTGTGCCGCCAGGGCTTTGAGCCGCGCACTCTCGCTCCCGGTCCCGATCAGAACAAATAGAATGTCCTGGCGATTGGAGCCGTGGACCACCGAGTCAATGGACTCCAGCAGCAGATCAAGCCCGTCCTGTGGCCCCATCACACCCAGATAAACCACCAGAAAACACCGGCCCTCCTTGAGTTCGGGCTGCGCTGGCCGCTTTTGCATCCTCGCGAGGTCCGGGCAACTTCGCACAACGAAAGTGCGTTCTCGACGCATCTTTCCCCGCGCCAGCGCCACTTCGCGGTAGGATTCGTTGGTGGCGATCGAGACGTCGGCAGTCCAGAAGGTCAGGCGCTCAGCCCAGCAAACCAGCTTATATCCAAAGTCTCTACGACCGAATTTGGCTTCGTATAGCTCGGGATTGAGATCGTGATGGTCGAAGATGAAACGCACGCCAAAAAGCTTAAAGAAGATTCCCACCAGGAAAATCGTGTCGGGCGGGTTGCAGGCCTGGAGGACGCGGAAGCGTGTGCGCGTGTAAACCCGGAGCGACAGGACGAACTGCGCGGCGAACGCCAAGGCGTACTCGACGAAATAGCCGAGCGGCCGTGAGGCCTCCCGGACGCGATATCGGTAGATCTCGATGTCCTCGAGGGTTTCACGGCCTCGTTCGAAGCCTCGGGCTTTCGGGCAGATCACTGAGACGCGGTAACCGGCGTCCCGCAATGCACGAGCCTCCTGCCACACCCGCCGATCCACGGGAACTGGCAAGTTTTCGATGATGATGCAAACGCTGGTCCTCTGTTTCTGCATGCCAGCACCACGAAGCAAACTGCGTGCCAATCACACTCTGTCAAATCCGTTCCCGCAAACTGGGTAGAGCAGGTGAAACAGCGTCATCGCCAGGTAGCGAGGGTAGGACCGATGATCGGACAGGAAACCGTAGTCCCGGTACGAATAGTCGAAGCCGCCATCGGATCGCTGGTGCACAAGCAGCCGATTATAGCAGGCGTCGATCAATTCGGGCGCAACGCCCAGGCGCAATCGCTGGGCCTCGTGAAGAGCCGCCGCCATCGCCCCCGTGTAGTAATCAACTTCGGGACCTCCGCCTCCCGCGTGACGACAATTCTTCGCGCATGCACCTGTGGGCTGCACTCCAGTCGCAAGGAACCCCGCCAGTTTTGGGATTAACCGTTCTGCCCAACTTCCGGGCTTTAAGGCGTTCGACCAGGCCAGATGCAGAAACTGAAAGGCATTGTACTGAAAGCAAAGGTAGTGCGGCCGTGACGTCTCATACTGGTTCCCGATGATGTAGGGCAGTTCGCCATTGGGAAGCTGTGCGGCGGCTGCGAAATCCAGCAGCGCGCCCACGTGCTCGAGGTAGCGCTCCTCCCGGGTTGCCTCCCACAAGCGGAGAAAATACCAGGCGGCAATCACGGAATTGTTCGTCACCTTGCCGCGTGGTTGATCGAAATAGTTAATCACCTTGCCGACCGTGTGATCTTGGAACCGGATACGATTTACGATGAAATCGTAAGCGCGCAACGCGCCGTCGAGGAATTCCCTCCGCGACTCGCGGCGGTAAGTCGCGAGCAGGGCCGTGCCGCCCCAAATCCCTTCCAGCGTAGCAATCAAGTGCCGGCGTTCCGGCAGCGGATACTTCCAATAGCCATCGTCGGTCTCAAGGGTCAGCGTGGCCTCGGAGCTTCGGATGGCAATGTCGCGATAGCGTGCATCCTTTGTTGCTTCGTAAAGCTGCCAGTTGGTGAGCACCCAGTATCCCTGCGTCTGCATGAAGACGTAATCATCTTCCCAGGAAATGAAATCGAGCGCGCTTTTCAGAAACCGCCAGGCACGAAGGTTAAAGCGAACCCCGGGGTCAGGTCCGTGAAGAATTCCGTCCCGGTAGTGGGTCCGATGGAGGTAGAAATGCAGGCGTTCAGCAGAATCGATAAGGACCGCGTTTGTGGGCATTCCAGTCAACTCAAACTTCTATATTCTCTTCTCTCCCTCGTAAGAGAGAAGGCGCGAAAGAAGCAAAACATCTCACGCCAGGGCCCCAAGCCGCAAAGCAACGCATAGCGGAGGTCCTTGCTTCTCTTTGCGTACTGTGCGCCTTCGCGTGAAGCCGGCCTGTGGTGAAACCCTCCCTAACGACTAGGGGAGTATCATGAGCGCGCGACTCGAGAATAAACGTCCAAAATCCTTTTCGCCGTCGCCGGCATGGAGTAGGGACCTAGCCGCTCGCGGCTATGGCTGCGCTCTCCCCGGCTGCAGACTGCGATGATCTTGGCTGCCAAGGCATCCAGTTGCCGTGGCACGATATGGTTCCCGTCTCCCTCGCTGATCAAGTCCACCGCGTCTCCCACGTCCACAGATACGACAGGAAGGTTGGTGGCCATCGCTTCTCTGAGCGCGAGCGGCGAACCTTCAATCATAGAAGCCATCACCAGCACGTCCGCAGCGTTCATATAAAGCGGCATTTCAGAATGGGGTTTCCTGCGCACCTGAAGGACTTCGAGTTGGGGCATTTGTTCCCGCGCTTTGGCAACGGCGGCTTCAATGAGGTCAAAACGCTTCCGCTGCTCTTGGGGATTGTAGGGAAACAGCACGTACTTCTTCCTCGGGTCCAGGCAGGCAGTTCGGCAGGCCTCATCGCGGTCCATAGGACGGAAGAGTTCCAAGTCGATTCCACAGGGAATGATCTCCGCCGATTCCAGTCTCAACGCCCGCCGCATCTGCCGGTTCTGTACGATCACGGCGGAGGCGAGCGGCGCCAACAAAAAACTCGAAGCCTGAAAGAATCGGCCGGTAGGGGTGATATGGCCGTCCGCAGCAGGCCGGCCAAGAACATCGTCACCGTGAAACGTGATCACCAACGGCACCCCAAGCTGGAACCGGGCTACCCACCCGGATAAGCCGAAATGAGCGTGGACCAAGTCGTAATGCTTGGCTCGTACCCGGCGCCACAACTCACCGATTCCCATCAGGTAATTCCAGCGCGATTGACGGCCATTCATAAAAAGCACGTCGTAGTCCACCCCCAAGGGGCGAAGGGACTCAAGCTGGTCCTGGACGAAGCTGCCGAAGCTAGGGTCCGCCTCGTTGGGCCACATATTCGTCACAGCCAGTACGCGATAAGTCCTGGGCATGGCATTGTCCGCGTGGCAGCCGATTATAGCATCCCGTGCCTCTTCACGATTTGAGCTCTCATTCCAAGCGGCCATGGGCCCCGGCTCGCCCTTGGATTTTACTCTGAGGTCTCTGTGACTTCCCGGGCGGGTTCCTTTCGTCGAGGCGCATTAGGCGCGCCTATTGCCGCGAGCCGCGACAGGGCGCGGGAGAAGGGTGATATTCTCGAACCCGGCTTTTTCGAACCAAGCCTGAACCTGCGGGTACGTATGCTTCCACTGGTAACGCGGAGCGTACCAATCGAAGGTGTCGAGCACTCGCCGCTCGGAATCGGGATGCATGGCGATTTTAGCCAGGAGGCGCAAGGGGTAAAACACCGGAACGCGATACACATAGTAGAGCGGAACCGCGACGTGGCAAAGAGCATAGAGCCATCGGCTGGGCACGCGGGTAGTGAAGCAGCGCTCGAAGCGGCTGGAAGTCTCCCTCGCCCAATCCAGCGCCGGGGCCAGGCGGGAAACCAGTTTTAGCGGGCTGGCTGGAATCTGATCGTAACTATCCCGGGCCAGCACCTCGTTCACCTGATCCGGAAAGTATTGGAAAGCTTCGGTCAGGCGGCGCCGAGGGCAGACCCAGATGGCCGCCACGCCCCCTGGCTTCACCGTCGCAGCCATGCGCCTGAAACCCTCTCGGCTGTCGGACGCGTTCGTCAGCGCACCGATGCTGTACGCGAAATCGAACGTCCCGGGGCGAAACGGCGGGAACAGGGCACTAGCTTGAATGAAGTGGCAGTTCGGGTGGCTGCGCAGGTGTTCTGTGGCGACATCGACCGCCTGGCTGGGGTCGAGTCCGACAGTTTCGGCCCCAGACCGTGCGACGACATCCACGAAACGCCCGCTCCCGCATCCTACGTCGAGGACGAGCTTTCCGGCTAGCTCTTCCGGCCGCGTTCCAGTCGAAACTGCAAACGTGGACTCACTGAGCTTTCTCGACTCGGTGTCGAATTGTGCGGGCCGCCGGTGCTTCGACTCGAAGCTGGACCTCGCCGCATGCGCGTCGCTGGGCACGAAGCGCGGAATGCCGTCCCGAATGGGAAAGTCGCAGCGGCACTTCGGGCAACCGAGGAGGCCTGTAAGAATCTCCGCATTGTCTCGGTGCTGGACGTCGACCCGCAGCGGACCTGCGCATTCAGGACAGGCCAGCAACTCAGCCAATCGGGGTTTCACAAGAGTGCCACCTCAAGCCGGCGATTATTGATTACATCTGGATTGCGGTGCTGTACTGTTTCGAGTGTAGCGCCGGCCTTCAGGTCGGCGGCGACCGTACTGACCTAAAAGTCAGCGCTGCGAGCCAAATCCCTCAGTCCCGGCTGAGTGGCTTTCGGCTCACACAGCAGATAAATGGAGAAGTCCATCGGTTTTGCGGGAGCCGAACGATGTGGTCATCAACGAACCACACGGCACGGGATATGGCCGTGTGGGAGCGGATGGTGAACCAGTAAAGAAGATTTCTGGGCCACCGTTCCACGTTAATAACCTCCAAACAAATGGGCATGAAATAATCGCAGCTTTCAATCTCTAACCCGGCCTCCTGGTGGGCGGAAGCCAGCTCCTCGCGGCTCATCGGTACATGCGCATCGTACATACCTCGGTCGAGCAGCTTCTGGTATCTTCCCAAAACACCCGTGAAATTCGGGATATCGTCAAACATTCTCCCGCCGGGTCTCAACAGCTTCGCCATGGCCCTCAGAGCTTCCGCGGTTTTCTCAAAGTGCTCTATAACTCCGAACGAAATCACCACATCGAATCGCCCGATGAGCTCCGGGGGAATTGCGAAGAAATCCGCGCAATAGATTTCCCCTTTGACTCCTTCTCTCTTCAGAATCGTGCGAGCCCTTCCGCAGCCCGTTTCCGAGCGATCGATCCCAGCCACCTTGAACCCATAGTTCTTGGCAAAGTAAGGCAAATAAACCGACTGGGCGCATCCGACCTCTACCAGTTCCAGGGATGAGGTGTCGTAGCCTTTGAAGAGTTGCTGGAAGGCCTGATGAAATCTCCTTACCTCATAATTCTTCAGGCCAGGGCGGTGGGGGTCAAGAGCAGGGGGCAGGGGCAGGCGAGTCCGTTTCCACCATTCCTCCCAAAACTCTTCACCTGCTATGTCGCCGCCGGGTAGCTGGCTTTTCTGGGTTTCTATCAATTCCCTGTCCTCTCAGGACATGGTATCACGTTAGAAGCCATCCTTCCCGCGAAAGCCCGAATCCGCGCCATGAGCCCTGCTTAAGTGCCGAGGATTTCCTCGTATTCTCGCAGCACGGTCTTCACGTCGAACCGGCTGAGAAAGGAGTCTAGACCCTGGTGGGGCTGCAGTCCGCTCCGTGCAGACTGGAGGGCAGCGATGATCCCTCGCGCCAGCGCCTGCGGATCGGAGGGTGCGACCAACTGAGCCAAGGGGCAGCCAGCAAGGATCTCTCGCACCGCGCCCGGGCAGTCTGTGGCCACGACCGGCGTCCCGACGGCCAAGGCTTCGATTGCGACCAGCCCGAAGCCCTCCCAACGCGAGGGAAGCACAAACAGATCCGCGTGCTTGAAGTAGGGATGGGGATTAGGTAGAAAACCGGCCAAATGAACCGTGCCCCGAAGCCCTAGCCGCTCCTGCTGGGCCAACAGGTCCGGTTGGCGCGCGCCCTCACCCAGAATCGTCAGGTCGGCATCCGAAACCGCAGCCCGCACTAACGGCATGGCGTCCAGGAGTAGATCGAATCCTTTCTCCTTTGCCAGCCGGCCTGCGGCGATGATATGGGGACCGTTGCCGGAGTAAGGATTACCGCCCGCCTCAGCCAGTCGTCGGATTAGATCGAAATCCACGGGGTTGTAGATGCGCGTGAGTTTGGATCGAGGAATGCCGAAGTTCTCCGCCAAGTCGTCGACGATGTGGTCTCCTACGCAAATGATCTTATCTGCCCGCGGGTACAACCGCCGATACAGCCAATTCCAGAAGGACGGATGTTTGCGCCCTTGCGCGTTTAGAGCGCTTGGCGAAGTATCCTCCCGCGTCAGCACGCGCAACCCCGGCGGGAAGAAAGCCCTCAACAAAACCGTGGCCATATTCAGCTCGACCATAGCTGAATGGATGACCTGCGGCTTCAGCTTCCACGCCAAGCGAATTATGCCCGGAAACGCGCGTCGGACCCGTCCGGCTTTAAGATCATGCAGCGGGATATCCGCCGGTAAGTCCTGGAAGAGTGGACCTACCGCGTCGATCAACGCCAAATGGGGCTCGAAGCGCGCGCGGTCCAGGTTCTGGAGGAGCGTCACCGTCACACGCTCCGCTCCGCCGCCGCTGAGGGTTGGCAGGAGAAACAAAACTCTTTGGCGTGTTCGCTTCGTCACTTCCACGAGTTTCGCTCTTAGCCCCCCTCTTTGGTTATGGAGGCCGCAGGGGGCGGTTCCAGCATTTGCGGAAGCCCGCCCCGCCTCCACAACGACTTGGCGACTGAAGCATAAACCAACGCGCTGGAGACAAGGTAGACGAACGATGTGGAGAGAGCGATCCCTGCCACACCGAGGTACCTCATCAGGATGAGATTGAAAACCACATTGACGACCATGTTTACGCCGGCAATCGCCATCAACACCCAGTTCTTCTTCAAGGCGCTGATGAGCCGGACACCGAGTTGAGCAAGAAAATAGAAGGGGATCTGAAGCGAAAGGAGGGCTTGAACCCGGCTCACTACTCCTGTGTCCACGGCAGTGAAGGCCCCGCGCTGGAAGACGATCCTGATCAACGGATGAGAAAGAACTACCAGACCCGCGGTGATCGGAACAGTGAACAGGACAATGGCCCGCGAGTAGACTTTCAAAGTGTGCCGGCAACCGCTCCAATCCTGGCTCGCAACCATCTGTGAGAAATAGGGAAGCGCCGCCGTGCCCAGGGGTGTGGCGCCGATCACGATGAAGATGCTGACAATCTTTCGAGCATAATTCAAAGCTGCCACGCTGCCCGGCTCGAGCATGGCGGCCATTGACTGATCCACCAATTCGGTGCTGCCCATCAACAGCGCCCCGGCCAGCATGGGCGCGTACTGGCCAACGACCTTGCGCAAGCTGGGCTCCAAGCCATACCAGCGAGGCTCCAGCCGCACGCCCCGCACTTTCAACAACCAGCCCAGCACACTGGCTTGCAGGCAGACTCCCGTCACTGTCCCCACGGCCAACGTATAGATTCCCCAAACGTTGCCCAGCAGCTCGAGAAAGGCAATTATGGCAAGCGGTGTCAATACGGCTGATAGAGCGGGCAGGCCAAAGTGTTCCCCGGCATTCAAAACCGCAGTCCACGCCACGGCCAGCCCGCTCAAGGCGATGAATGGCAACAGAGCGTAAAGAAGATGCCGGGTCAGCATTAACTTTGCCGGACCAAAACCTGAACCCAACAGCGGCAGGAAATATGGTGCGAGCACACCGACCAGCACCGACACTCCCACCAGAAGCGCCAGGCTGAGCACCATTACGCCGGAAAAGAGTCTTTGAGCCGCCTCTTTTCCCTCGCGCTCGCGCACCTCGATGAAGGTGGGGATCATGGCCGCGTTGAATGACCCCGCGATCAAGGTCACAAGGAAGGAAGGCAAGAGGTACGCGATCAGAAATGCGTCCAGCGCGTCGCCGCGCCCGAACCAGCGTGCCACGGCCAACTCTTTTGCCGTGGAGGCGAGGCCTGCAATCCCCGAGCACACGGCCACACTGGCTGCCGCGTTAAAGATTTTTCGGCCCGGAGTCAGCGGCGCGGACGTTTGAGTTGGTGACGAGGTAGTCTGCACCTGCAGTCTCCCGAGGTTAGGTTCCCTCTACTCGACTGCGTGTTCCCTGTTTCCTTTGCTCTGTACCCTCTTCTCTACTCCGGCGTTCCATCCCGGGGCCAGATTCTCATCTCCTGAGCAATAGGGAGGGCGCGCAGCGCCGCCAGTGCCACCAAGTAAGCAACACTTCCGGCTCCACAGAGTTCGAAGAGATACATGAAGTTCCTGAACCCCGAGCCAGGGGGCGTAACCCAGAGGCGCAAGGCCCACACCGCCAAGGCAGTCAGGACAGCCCCAAGAATATTCTTAGAAGCATAGCGCACCTCTTCCCGGCCCAGGGCTTGACGAAGGTCGCCCAGATTCCTGTTAATAGACAGGGCGCAGACAATGACCGACGCCACCAATAAGCCTAACGGTATGCCCTTCGCCCCCAACCGCAGAACCCCCACGTAAAACAGATCGAATCCCAAGTTAAGACTGTAAAGCAGGATTGAAAGGCGCAGAAAGGCTCCGCCCTCCCCGCGCGCAAAAAGGTAGAAAGTCAGTAACCGAATGAAAGACAGGGGAAGCAGGCTGAGGCAGTAGCAGAAGAAAACTCGCGACATCAGGCCGGTGGCGACTGGCGTAAAGTTGCCGCGCTCAAAAACCAGCCGGATGATATTGTGGGCGAGCAGGAGGCAGAAGACCACCGCGGGCGACGTAAGGAAAAGGCTGATTTCCGAAAGATCTTTGAAGGTTTTTCGTTCTTCCGCGTGGGCTTTGTTCATCGCAGCCCGCGCCAGCCGCGGCAGAGCGGCCGTGCCCACGCTGCCACCCAGTAATTCCACCATGGTGTAAAGAATCTTCGAGCCATAGGTCACGGCGGTGAGGGTCCCGGCGGGCAGAAAGGAGGCAATCATCCTCTCCGCCAGCACCACAACCTGCCACGCTGACGCGCCTCCCACCTGGGCGGTTCCAGCTCCACGCAATCTGCGAAATGCTTCGCCGCTTCCCGTAAGCGTCAGGGAGTAACGGACAGGGAAGGAGGTCACAATTTTTGCGCCCAGCACCAGCACTTGAAAAAGATATCCCGCGATGTAGCCCAGCACGATACTGAAGGGGCCATAGCGGCTGAACTCCCATAGGATGACCGCGATGACCACGATGTTGCGGATAAAGCCCGCCGCTGAGGAGAGGACGAAGCTATGACGGCTCAAGAGGAACGAGCGAAAGGTCTCTGCGATGCCCGCCGGTACGATGATCAGGAAGAGCCATCGGCTAAGCTGGGTGGCCAGCTCGATTTCCGACCGCGTGAAACCCGGGGCAATTCCGCGCATGAGCCAGTGCGCCGCCAGGGCGCCCAGGGCTGCAAATAACCCCAGACCGAGGAACGCCAAGTTGACCACATAACTGACGCCCCGCCCAAGGCCTTCTCGCGAATCAGACGGATCCAGTGTCGAGAAGAAGGGCACCAGGGAGAACTGGCTGGTCGCGGAAAGCAGATTGGTGATGACGTAGGGGATTGTAAAAGCCGCATAAAAGCTGTCGGAGTTCCTTGAGAGTCCCAACTGGGCCGCGATGCTGGTTTCGACGAGGATGCCCGAGACACCGCTGAGAAGGCTGAAAAAGCCCACGACCGCGGAACCCCTGAGCAAGTGGCGAGTGGCAAGTGACGAGTGACGAGTCTCGATTCCCAAATCTAACCTCGCTGCAGAGCGCCGGCGTTGGATCGCTCAAAAGCCTTTAGAGTCCTGCGGCGAGTGCACACCCTCGTAGCACCATTTTCTAGGACGCTGTTGCGGCGCGGAGTCTTCCCCCGTGTCGAAAACGTCCCTTTGTCCCCAGCGGTCAGAAAAAGCTTAACACAGAGTTCCCTAAGATTCTCCGGGGCCTCTGTGTAAAGGCTCGTGGCCCGCCAGATTCTCCGCCACGAAGGGCGTCGACATCACGAACAGAAAAACCATCAGGACCGGTGTCGTGCCAAAATTGAACTCGAAAAACCCCTCGGCCACGAATGCCAGCCATGCGGCAAAAGCAGCGTCCGCCACCCACCGCCCGCTGGTGAGACTATGACGAGTCCTCAGAATGTGCCCGCCAAGAGCCAGCATGAACCACAACCAAGCGATCAGGCAAGGCAGACCTCGCTCCGCGGCAATTTGCAGGACGTTGTCGTGGAGATGATCGTGGTATCCGTACAGGGGCGTGGTGCCTGGCGGTAGATACTTCATGTAGACCCACGGTATATTGTCAGGCCCGACTCCCACCCAGGGATGCTCCCTCACCATCCTTAGCCCGGTCTGCCACATCTCGAGGCGGATAGCAAGCGCCGGGTCCTCCTTGGGGTGGAACGCGAGCCAAACGCGCCGTCGAATCAGGGAAGGCCCGGCCAGAATGACGACGACCAGTAGAACCGGGACCGCCCAAAGCGTGTGTGGTTTCCACCTGGCGAGTACGTAAAGAGTCGCCGCCATGCATCCCAGCCACACGCCGCGTGTGAAATTCAGGACTAAAGACGTGCCGACAACGGCCAGCGCCAGCCAATACAACCACCGAGCGATCCCTCTCCTGAATAAGGAGGGGGCAAGGGGGTGGTTGATCGAATGCTGATCCTGGTACTCTCCACCCCGTAACCCCTCCTCCCGCTGAGGAGGGGAGCCGGTGGTATCGCCGGACAACAGCACAAAAGCCAGCAACGCCGAGAAAACCAGCATTTGCTGCCCGCCAAAGTTCATCCAGTGACCCATGAATCCATGCGAGCGGGTCAGGGTCATGTAAAAGTAAACACGATTATGGTAATAACGCAGAACTCGCTCATACTGAATAATGAACTGTGCTATTCCTACCAAGCCGGCCGCCGCTCCCACCAAGAATGTTCCTCGCAAGAGACCGCTGAGGTGCCTTCTGCTGACCACCACGTTCACACTCAGCAACAAGCTCAGAAAAAGGACCAGCTTGCGCAAAGCGAATCCGCCGGCCTCCGGATGCTCGGCCCACAGAACGGAATTGATGGTGGCCAGGCAATACAAGAGCAAGGGCAGCTTAATGGGCGGGAAGTTCAGGGCCAGTGGCGCGGGCGTCTCGCCCGCGGTGGCGGGAGCGCCCCGCTCCCGCGCGCGGGCAAGCTGCCCGCGCCACAGCGGACGGGACGCCCGCGCTTCGCGAATCAAATGGGCAATATAAGCGACTCCGGCAGCGGCAAGAAACGCCTGCGACGCAGCCACCGAAATCAGCAGCGTCAGGACGTGCAAGCTGAAAAACAACGAAGCCCAGCGCGCTGCCGTGGCGCGGGGTAACTCCCTCCGCCAGGATTCGACAAATCCAAGTAAACTCGCCATGCCAGCTATCAGCCGTCAGCTATCAGCTCTCCGTAATTGGCCATCAGAACGCACCCCCTGATAGCTGAAAGCTGATAGCTCGTTCTCAGCCCTCCACCAACTTCCTGACGAGACCGTACGCGTCCTCCAAAGCGACCGCAACAAGCCCTGGTCCGGTAATCAGCACGTTTCTGTTGTAAGCCAAGGCGTCGCCGAACCGCCCATGAAAGAAAGCCGCTAAAGCATGGAGGCTGCCGCACGCGGGGCAGGAACTCAGGTGGAAAAGGGCTCGCCAGAGGCAGAGATCGGGACCTCGCGATAAGGCCTCCGGAGGCAGCAGGCAAAATCCTGCGGCCACGATAGCAACCGCGAGTAACCGCGGCACTCCGCGGCAAAACAACGCCACCCTCACCTCTGTCGCAGGGGAACGCCCTGTGCGTCCGGGACCTTATTCATCGCAATCAGGATGACGTCAACCAGCCACCAGACACCACAGCCACCCAGGGTCACGAGTTTGAGGATTCCCAGACCAATGTAGCCCAGATAAAAACGGTCCACGCCCAGTGTCCCCAGCAGGGCAGAAAGTATAAGCGCGACCGTCCAGTCCTTCCCGCTCCCTGCCCCCAGCCGCACACCGCACTTTACGCAAATCTCCGCGCCCGGCACGGTCTCTTGCCCACAGGATTGGCAATAGCGGCCTCCTTGCAGCGGCCGCTGGCCGCAGTTAATGCAAAACTCCGCGTTGTCCGCCAACTGCCTTGCACAGTTTCGACAATACATAGAGAGGCCTCACATGAGGGATACACCTTCGTAAGCGCGCCCATTATAGCTGGAAACTGGAAAATTGAAATTGGAAAATGGAAACTGGAAAATAGCAATCGACTAAGATGGCCGCCTTTTTTGGCGGTTGTGCAACCTCGGCGCAAAACGCGGGTGGAAAGTCGGATCGGGAAACTGGAAAATCTGGAACCGGCAAATGCGCAAGAGAACGCCGCCCTTCCCAGTTTTATTTTCCAGTTTCCACTTTCCGTTCTTCCCTAGTTGGGGGTTCCGGCCGCCACCGGGGTCAAGGCCACCTCGCGAGTCGGCTTGCCCACCTCGATGGGTGCCGCTTCCTTCTGCAACGCCAAGTCAATCGCCTCATGAATCGACTTGACGTAGTGGAGCACCAAGCCGTCCAACAGTTCATCGTTAAGGTCTTCATGAACGTTCGGCTCATTGTCGGCGGGCAGGATAATCTCAATCACCCCGGCGCGTCTGGCCGCCAGGACCTTTTCCTTAATTCCTCCCACGGGCAGGACTTGTCCGCTCAAAGTGATCTCGCCCGTCATGGCCACGCGCGGTTTGGCGGGCCGGGAAGTCAAAGCGGAGACCAGCGCGGTCACCATCGTGATTCCGGCCGAAGGGCCGTCCTTGGGGATGGCCCCCGAAGGCACATGGAAGTGGATATCCTTCGACTGGAAGAAATCCGGGTCGATGTCGTACTCCACGGCGTGTGAACGCACCCAGGCAAGCGCGGCTTGCATGGATTCTTGCATGACCTGCCCGACATGGCCGGTCATCGTGAACCCCTTGCCGCCCTTCATGGCATTGGCTTCAACAAACAGCACATCGCCTCCGGTCGGAGTCCAAGCCAACCCCACCACCACTCCCGGTTGGCGCGTGCGTTCCACCACTTCGGTCTCCAGGCGGAAGCGCGGAATGCCGAGGAAATCGCGAAGATTGTCGGGAGTCACCAGGAGCTTATCCGCGTGGCCCTCGGCCACCTTCCGCGCCTGCTTTCGGCACAAGGTCGCAATCTCCCGCTCCAGGTTCCGCACCCCGGCCTCCCGCGTGTAGTGCCGGATGATGTGCGCCAGGGCGGGCCGAGTGAATTCAATCTGGTCGGGAGATTTGATGCCGTGCTCCTCCGTCTGCTTAGTGATCAGGTGGCGTACTGCGATCTGAATTTTCTCTTCCTCGCTGTAACCCTGGAGCTCGAGAACCTCCATACGGTCGAGCAGGGGAGGAGGAACCGTATCCAGCACATTCGCTGTGCAGATGAATAGCACCTTGGAGAGGTCGAATTGCACGTCGAGATAGTTGTCCCGGAAGTGAGAGTTCTGCTCGGGATCGAGAACCTCGAGCAAGGCCGAGGAGGGATCGCCGCGGAAGTCGCGGCCAATCTTATCCACCTCGTCCAGCATGAAGATCGGGTCGCGAGTTTCCGCACGGCGGATGCCCTGAATGATCTGCCCGGGCAGCGCCCCGATATAAGTCCGCCGGTGGCCGCGAATCTCCGCCTCGTCATGGATGCCGCCCAGTGACATGCGGAAGAATTTCCGATCCAAGGCGCGCGCGATCGACTTTCCCAGGGAGGTCTTGCCGACTCCGGGAGGCCCCACAAAGCAGAGTATAGGCCCCTTGAGCTGGGGCTTGAGCTGCAGCACCGCCAGATAATCCAGGATGCGCTCTTTCACTTTTTCGAGGTCCCAGTGATCCTCGTCGAGCACTTGCTTCGCCTTCTGGATGTCAACCTTGATTTCGCTGACTTTCGTCCAAGGCAAGGCCACCAGCCATTCCAGATAGGTGCGCGTAACGTGATAATCGGCGGCCGCCGGAGACATTTTCGCCAGCCGGCCCAACTCCCGCATCCCTTCTTTCTTGGCCTCTTCTGTCATTCCCGCCGCTTCGATCTTTTTCCGCAATTCCTCGATTTCCTGCTGCTCGTCGGCGTCTCCCAACTCCTTCTGGATGGCCTTCATCTGTTCGCGCAGGTAATACTCGCGCTGACTTTGCGAAACCTGATCCTGAACGTCGGATTGAATCTTGGACCGCAGTTGCAGGACCTCGACTTCCCTCATCAACTGCCGGTTCAGCCGTTCCAGGCGGACCTTCAAGTCAAGACTTTCCAGCAGTTCCTGCTTCTCGAGGCTGGAAAGGGATGGCAGGTTGGCGGCGATGAAATCAGTCAGCCGTCCGGGATCATCGATGTTCATGACAACAGTCTGAAGGTCGTCCGAAAGGGTGGGCGAAAGCTGCACCACCTGCTGAAAGAGCGCCGTGACACTCCGCACCAGGGCGTCGAAATCAGCCTCTTTCTCCTTGGGCAGAATATCCGTTAACGGCTTGGTGCGCCCGATCATGTAGGGCTCAACCTGGCCCACTTCCTCCACCGCAATCCGCTGCAAGCCCTCCACAAAAATAAAGAGGCTCTGACTGGGCAGCTTGATGATCTTATGGACAAAAGCCACGGTCCCGATCTGGAAGAGGTCCACAGGCTGGGGATTATCCACACGCGGATCACGCTGGGTTATCACCCCGATGAACTTCTCCTCCTCCTTAAGATCGCCGACCAGCTTCAGAGAACTATCCCGTCCGATGGTAAGCGGTAAGATGGCATTCGGAAAGAGCACCGTATCGCGCACGGGCAGTATCGGAAGATTTTCAAACTCTATATTCGATTTGTGTTTTGGGGGCATTCCTATCAACCTCGTCTTTCAACATTTGCATCTTGACCGTATCGGGGGAACCGGAACTTCAGCGCGTGTCATTCTATCACGCCACCAGCTCCACGGTCCGACTTGCAAGATACTCTTCCTCCTGAACTTGTCAATCCCAAATATCGCGCGGCATTAGTACAAACTAATGCCGAAGCAGTCCTCCCGCGCCGCTGGAACCGCCATCGGCGGCCGCAAGCCGCCTCGACCTCTAAACTCTACATCGACCGATCGCGCCTTCTATTTACTCACAGACATTAGATGCTGACTCGATCCAACTCGGCCACAATGTCACATCGGAGCACATGCAAATGGTTCTTCGTATAGCTGGTTACACACCGCCGACCTTCGGCACCCACCCTGAGCCGATGTTCTCCAAACCAGCAACGCGTGTCATCCAGAGCGAAGCGAGGAATGACAGGGCTTGGTGATTTTTTCACACCTCCTTTTCGTCGGGATGTATGCGCCATTCGCCCCGTTCTCGACAAGAACGTGGCAGACATGCCGAACCGCGGCACGTCCGCGCCACCTGCGGATTCAGGGAAAACCAACGAACGAACCGGGAATGTTGATGAAAACAAAGGCCGGCCCACTCGAGAACCCCAATGCCTCGATAAGGGAGCAGGGCCGCGGCATTTGCTTTTTCGTTCTCTCCGCACAAAATCTCGGTCAAGAAGCCCTCTCCCTGGGCAGATAATGGCTCGCGAGGGCGCGTTCGCGAGGCGCGCGGCCGGGCGATGGGCTAGTTATGTGTCCTATCGACATTCTTTCCCTGATTCTTCTCATCGCGGCCGGAGTTCGGGCGTGCCTCTCCGTCCCGCCGCAATCGCGGCGCGGTTAACAAACGCTTTGGCTCTCGGCGAGGGAAAAACCCCTCCCGTCACGCTCCGGCTGATGACACCTCCGGAGCCTCACAACCTCCCCCCTCGGGACAGGGCTCTTCGTGACTGGGGACGGGCGCCGCTAAATCCTCGGCTGGCGCCCCTACGTCCTCGGCTGGCGCAGACCTGCTTTCCAAGGTCTGCGGCGCTTGCGTTTTGGCCGCCGTTTTCCTTAGGCTCAGCAGCAACTTGACCTTGCGGTCGATCGCGCGGTCCAGCGACTCTTCCCGCCGCAGCATCATCCGCCACTCTTCGCCCGCCGGAGCCAGGCAGGCGTCGCGCTCGATCGCCGCTCGCTCTTCGTTCAATTTCTCCTCGTACTCGAACTCCTCCTCGACGCTCGCCATCTCGTCCTCGAGCAGCAGGACCAGTTCGTTGTACCGCAGTTCATCCGCCGGTTCGGTTGCCTCGAAGGGGCGGCCCTCGCGGCCGGCTTCTTGGGTGACCTCGGCGCCCCCAAGCGGCGCTTCGACATCAGCCTCTTCGTCGCCCTCGGCATCCGCTACGTGCGCGCCTGCGTCACCCAGCGGCGGAGGCGAGTTGCTCCCCGCGAAGAGCGACAGCAGAAAGCACAACCGCGCCCCTCGCCAGCCGCTCTTCTTCCGGTAAAAGCCCTGGAGCGCGGCGGCCTGCCAAGCCAGGAAGGAGCGGCCGTGCACCTGCACGCGAATCAGTCCCAGAAAGGAGAGCAGCAGACGCAGGCGCGCGGCGGGGTCGGAGGGCTCCCCGAGCGTGATGTTGATGGCCTGGCCGACCTCGATCGTGGCGCCTTCGATTTCCTTCCGGCGGCGATGCTGCTGGTCTTCCACCGCCAGCAAGGCGCGGCGCATCAGGCCGGTCTGGGAGCGCTCCAGGCGGTCGCGCCGCCAGTAGAGACGGGCCAGGTCATCGACCTGCTTGTCGAAGAAGGCATCGCCGGGGCCGAAGGAATCGCGCAACTCCTGCTTCAGGGCTTCGAACTGGGCCGGGTCTTCGCCCAGGGCGCGCATCACTTCGTAGTGATTTTCGGGAGCGGAACGCTCGCCGTGCTGGAGGGCGTTCATTTTGGAATTCTGCTTACCGGCCGCGGTGCACGGGCCGTGAGAGTGCCGTGCGTTCGAGCGGGCGGCGCCGAGCAATTGCGGGGTAAGCTGCGGTGATTGGCGAATAGGCATAAGATCTCCTGGGAGAGAGTTTCGGGTAGGATGCAGGGGCGGTTCGCGAACCGCCCCTACCCGGGACTTGCGGTTGTCCGGGGCGAATCCCCAGCGTATAGGCTATATATATGGGTCGAACTTGTCAAGATCACGAAAGTACCAGTACCGTAGCCGGACCCGCGCGGGTGGCCCACCCGCGGTGATGAAAGTCGGGGGAGAAAAGGAGAACTTGAGCTGCCATTTATTAAACGACCTTATGATCGGGGACAGTAGCTAAGTCCCGACGTTCCGCAAAGGAGGAATGCAGAATGACGAGAAGGACACTCTTCAAGTGCGCGGCGAGCGGCGTGTTTGCCAACGCTTTGCTTGCACGCGGTCAGCAGTCTTCGGCGGAGGCACGCAAACCCCTTGACACTTTGCCGGGCGCGGAGAAGAACCGCAAACTGAAGGTTGTGCTGGTGGGGGCGCACGTCGATGATTGGATTTTCTGTGTCGGAACCCTCGCGCGCTATGCGCGTGAGGGGCATGAAGTCTTATGTTTCTCTTTCACGCCAGGGGACTCACAGGGTATGGCTAACGGGCGCCACATGTCCGTCGACAAACTCGCGGCGATTAGGCGGGAGGACGCGATGAAAGGAACCAAACTCTTCGGCGCGCAGTTCAAAATCTTGGATCAGTACAACCAGAAGATGCACGTCGATCCCGAGGCGTACATCGAGTTCAACAAGACCTTGGCCGCCGAGAACCCGGACGTCGTCTTCGGCCTGTGGCCACTTCAGTTTCATCCCGATCACCGTGCTGCGGGCAATCTCGCATTCAACGCGTGGTTACAGAGCGGAAATAAATTCGACTTTTATTTCTGCGAAACTTACCTCGCCAGCGAGGAGACGGCGCAGCAGTTCGCACCTAATCGCTGGGTGGACGTCGAATCGGTCCTAGATATAAGTCGCCAAGCGATCATGGGCAACACTCTCGAGGACACGAAAGCCATATGTGCCGATTACGAGACGTGTGCGAGGTTTCGGGGTGCAGAGTACGGATGCCAATATGCTGAAGCATTCGTCCACATTGTTACAGTCGGCTCTGTAAAGGTGCCGCCGAACCCCGTGCCGGGCCTATGGTATTCCGGGTTAGACGCCGCCCACGACGAGTAGACAATGATTCGGGCCTTGGACTGCGATAGGAGTTGGTAAAAGGGATTCCCCTGTTGGACGTGCGTATTCCGAGGGTGAAAAGGGTACCATCGCTTTTCACATTTCAGGTGGCGGTCTGCGACCCCAGAGGCGGTTTGCGGATTGGCGTGAACCAAGCTATCTTGGACGTTATTGTCACCGCAAC
>Ga0326728_10011026_pt1 | contig 20831 bp, 20 predicted proteins | sample MB3enrmetagenome_FD_207602 | JGI IMG/M metagenome (GOLD analysis project Ga0326728, IMG submission 207602) | Lab enriched peat soil microbial communities from McLean, Ithaca, NY, United States - MB31MN | ecosystem: Environmental > Terrestrial > Soil > Wetlands > Peat | place: USA: New York... | reverse complement strand
GGCACCGCGAAAGCGAGCCTACCGCCTTGAACAGTTTCAGCGGTCGGCCTCTGAGCTTATGAACCGCCTCCTCATGGAACAACGCGATCACCAAGGAGCATCGAATGACTTATTCTAGCGCCTATGCCCCAGGGAGAGGGCTGTGTTTCCACCTGTTCCCTCCCCAGGGAGAGGGCTGTGTCACCGACTGCCGCTACGATTCCGAGTTCAATTTTATGGCTTCGGCGAACTCCCTTAGGCGCGCGGCGACGCTCTTTACGTGGCGGGGCAGTGGCAGCTTGGCTCCGGCCTCGAAAATGGGGATCAGCTTTTCAAGTTCCGGGCCGGAGACGGCGCCGGTCAGGGCGACGCGGATGGGATGGAACAGGTCTTTTCCTTTATTCCCAGTTTCCTTCTGCACTTCTTTCGTCATCGCACGGAACTGCTCGTAACTCAATTCCGGTTGGGACAGGACCTTCGGGATGAAGGCGGCAAGCACCGCTCGCGCACTTGCCGAGAGTTCGAGCTCCTGTGCTGCCTTCGCGGCATCGTATTCAAAGATAATACGCACTGCGTCAGGCAATTGCTGCAATGAGCTGAGGTTCTTGAGGACAGCGTTCAGCACCCCTTCGAGCCACGTCAGGACATCCGGACTTGGATCTGCCGCCAAGTAGCCCGCTGCTACCAGGAATGGGACGGCAAGCTCGGCCAAGCGGCGGGGCGGGCATTCCTTCATATAGTGCCGATTCAACCAGTAGAGCTTTTCCTGGTCAAAGACGGCGGGACTTTTGGTGATGTGCTCGAGCGAGAACTGATCGACCAGTTGCTGCGGGCCCAGGATTTCCGTCTTTCCATCGGCCGGCGACCAGCCAAGCAACGCCAAGTAGTTCCGCAGCGCCTCGGGGAGGATTCCCAGCTCGCGAAAACTCTCGAGCGAGGCTGCCCCGTGACGCTTGGAAAGGCGCGTGCGGTCGGAGCCCAGAATGGTGGAAAGGTGCGCGAACTGCGGCGGTTCCCAACCCAGGGCGGCGTAGACGGCGAGTTGGCGGGGGGTGTTAGAAATGTGATCGTCGCCCCGAATGACGTGAGTAATTGCCATCAAGTGATCGTCGATGACCACGGCATAGTTGTAGTTCGGATTCCCGTCGGAGCGCACCAGGACAGGATCGCCAATGACTTCAGCCGAAAAGCTGGTTGGTCCGTGTACGAGGTCGTGCCAGAAAAACGAGCTGGGCACGATTTTCAGCCGGATCGCAGCAGGCTCGCCTGCCGCAACCTTGCGTGCCGCCTCTTCGCGCGGACGCTTGCGGCAGCGTCCTGAGTAGCGGGGCTGAAGTCCAGCCTTCAAAGCCTCCTGGCGCTCCTGCTCGAGCTGCTCGGGAGTGCAAAAGCAGAAATAGGCGTGGCCCTGATCGATCAACTGAGTGGCCAGCCTGGAATAGGTCTCTTTGCGCTCCGACTGGCGATAGGGGGCATACTCGCCACCTTTATCCGGTCCTTCGTCCCAATCGATACCGAACCAACGCAGGTCCTCAAGCAATTGTCGCTCGTACTCTTCCTTAGAGCGCTCGAGATCGGTGTCCTCGATGCGCAAAACGAAAGAGCCGGCGTAGTGGCGGGCAAAAAGCCAATTGAAAAGGGCTGTGCGGGCATTCCCCACATGGACGTAGCCAGTCGGACTGGGTGCAAACCGGACTCGAACCTTGGACATGTCTTCAGCCACTTGCTAACGATAACACAAGGGAACAGGGAATAGGGAACAGGGAATAGGGATTAGGGAACAGGGAACAGAGAATAGGGAACAGGAGATAGCAATCAGCCCTTCCTCCCTAGTCCCCAGCCCCTAGCCCGCAGCCTCTAATCTCTAATCCAGCAAAGCTCTTAATAGAGGGAAAGTCTTTCCTTTCCTAGTGTTAAGGTGTTTCTGTGCATGGATTCCCGCCTTCGCGGGAATGACAACGGACTGCGCGTTCGCGGGAATGACGGGGAGGCACCCAAGAGGCGAGAGGAGCGACCGCCTCTTTGACGGCTTTCGTCTAACTGTGTATGGATTCCCGCCTTCGCGGGAATGAAGGCGAACTGCTCGTTCGCGGGAATGACGGGAGCCACCCAAAAAGTCGATACGTGCGAGACAGGAGCCGCCCAAAAAGGCGATAGGTGCAGGACGGTTGCCGCCTGCCTATTGTCTTTCATCTGATAATAAACGGGTTAACTCTTGTGCAAACCTGAAGGGTCTGCGCTAAGTGCAACGCCTAGTTCCTGGAGCGTAGTTCCTGGCAGGTGAGGCAATAGCGGGCCCAAGGGACAGCTTTGAGACGAGGGGGGGCGATTTCCTCGTGGCATCCTTCGCAGGCGCCGTAAGTGCCTCGGGCACAACGGCCAAGCGCGTTGTCAACTTCTCGCAAGAGCTGACTGCGCAGACTTGCGGTCACCGCCGTCACGTCCTGTTCGGCAGTTCTGACAGCAAATTCAACGACATCCGGAGACTGAACGTTAGTCGCCAAGGCCTCGGGCGCGCCCTTGGCCGACGCCAATAATTCGCTCCGCTTTTTCAACAATAAGCTTCGATAGACGCTCTTTCCAGCCTTCACCGTTGTTCCCATTACCGATTCACCTTTCACTGTTCTTCAAAATCGTCAAAGCCCTCTTGAACGAATCGCCAGCGATAATTGATGAACTAGGAGCCTTCAAGGTTGCACTATTTTCGGAATTATTTTATTTATTGTATACATAGCTGAATGTCAAGATCAACTTTCGGAGGGGTGAGGATTGACCGGACGCGAGGAGATAATAAGTCGGATTCGGAAGGCCCTGGGCCGTGCTGCGGATGGCTCGAGGGCGACTGCGGAAAGCTCCCTGCCGCCAGCCTCACCGCTCGCCGGAATACTGCCGGCCATACCGCGCGAGGAACTCCTACCGCGATTCGAGGCAGAGTTTACAAAAGTGGCTGGCACGGCCCATCGCGCTGCCAATCGCCAAGCATTGGAAGAAATCCTCAGAAGTATCCTGTCCCAAGCCACGGCCAATAGCGTGGTGCTTTCCCGCAATCCGCTCTTGGGCGAGTTGAACCTGGCGCCACTCCTCCGAGGCTGGGGAAAGGGCATCTCCGTTTGGCCGGACTTTGGGGCAGGGGATGCCCCTGAGCTTGGGGAGGTTTCCCAGCAGGACTTTGCCAAGGCCAGCTTTGCGGCCACGGTGGGAATCACGGGTGTGGAATTTGCCCTAGCGGAAACCGGCAGCCTGGTGGTCACCAGCCGGACGGAAGGTGCTCAACTGGCATCGCTGGCCCCGCCTGTCCACATAGCATTGTACCGGCGGAGCCAGTTAGTGGCGTCATTCGATGAAGTGCTCGAAAGGCTTCCCGTGCCTCGCGCGGTTGAAGAGGCTGCCACGGGCCGCTCGGTTGTTTTCATCACGGGGACCAGCCGCACGGCCGACATAGAACAAATCCTCATCCGCGGCGTGCACGGCCCGGGCGAGGTCCACGCCGTACTGGTGGAAGCGGAGTGCCTTTCGTAATTGTCGATTGCCGATTGTCGATTGCCCGCCTGCAGCACCGCTCCTTCTCCCTTCAACATATTCCGCGCTGGGCAGTGACGCAGTTTGATGTTGTAGCGGCGAGTTTACCTCGCCAAATGGCGGCGTGGACCGGCCTCTCCCTCAAACTGTACCACTACCAGCGCGGGCATGAGCAATCGAAAATCGGCAATCGACAATCGGTAATTCCAAAGCCCGTCAAACGTGAGCAATCGAAAATCGGCAATCGACAATCGGCAATTCCAAAGCCCGTCAAAACTCTTCGCCCGAGGAAGTGCGGCCCGGTTGGCAGGTGGCCAAGTGCGACGTGTCATTGAAGGTAACCAGCCGCCAACCATCCGGCCTAAGCTGAATAATACTGAGCGCGGCATTGTGCAGGACGAGGCGCCTTCTGTACTCGGAGGGCGCGATGCCCAGCGCGTGGCAGATCGCCAGACGGCAAACGGTTTTGTGGAAGGCCACCAGCACATGCCCCTGAGGATGCTTGGCCGCCGCAAAATCCAGGAACGACACGACGCGTTGCTGAGCCTCGAGGCCGCTTTCCCCGCCAGGAGGCGCGAGCTGGGCAGGATTGGCATCCCAGGCGTGAAAAGCCTCAGGGTCACGCTCGATTACTTCCGCCAAGGTCCTGCCTTCCCACTGCCCATAGTCAAGCTCGACGAGTCTCGGGTCGGGGACTGGTTCGAGCCCTACAGATTCAGAGATCAGGCGGGCCGTCTCGAGGGCGCGCAGGAGCGGGCTGGAATAGAATGCTTCAAAAGGGATGGACTTCAGGCGCTCGGCCACGCTCTTGGCCTGCCGGCGTCCGGTCTCCGAGAGGGGAACATCGGAGCGGCCGCATAGGCGGTTCTCGGCATTCCATGCTGACTCACCATGACGTACTAAATAGAAAAGTCCCATAGGAACTGAGCTTACCGCGTGATTATTTGATCGCCATGAAGGTCACGCAAACCGGCGAGGGCACCTGAAGCACTTGGCCGGTCGGAGTCAAAAGGCCAGTGTTTGGGTTGATGCGGAACTGCACGATGTTGTCCGAGTCCTGGTTGGCAACGAACAGGTAGGAGCCGGTTGGGTCGATGGAAAAGCTGCGTGGAGTCTTCCCAAGGGTGGGAGCCTGTGCCAAAAGCGTGAGAGTTCCTTTTCGCGAGTTGACTGAGAATACGGCGATGGAGTCGAGCCCGCGGTTGGACGCATACAGAAACTTCCCTGAAGGATGCACCTCAATTTCGGCCCCGGTGCTCTCGCCCTTGAAATCGGGAGGGAGAGTCGAGACGGGCTGGAGCAGGTCCAAAGCACCATTGGCCGGCTCGTACGAAAACTCAGTGATGGTGGACTGTATTTCGTCGATCACATACGCGAACTTCCCGTTGGGATGAAAGGTAAAATGCCGCGGCCCGGCCCCGGAGCTGACTGTAGCAGAGGGAGGAATGTTTGGCGCGAGCGTACCATTCGCGGCATCGAAACGGTAAACGAAAACCTCATCGAGCCCCAAGTCTGCGCTGATGACGTAACGGTTGTCCGGCGACATGTAAACCGAGTGAACGTGCGGCCCCTCCTGACGTTGAGGGTTGACGCTGGCGCCCTTGTGCTGCACAAATGCCGTGGCCTTTCCCAGGTGGCCATCGCTCAGAATGGGAAACACCGCCAAACTTCCGCCGCCGTAGTTGGCGACCACAACGTATTTCCCGGTCTTATCGACCGTGACGTGGCAGGGGCCTGACCCGCCTGATGGGACCTCGTTCAAAAAGGTGAGCTTCCCGGTGCCCGGAGCGATGGCGAAGGCGCTGACTCCACCGCTGCTTCGCCCCTCGTATTGCTCTACCTCATTGACGGCGTAAAGGAAGTGCCGGGTAGGGTCTATGGCCAGAAAGGAGGGGTTACTGGTTTCGGCAGCCAAGCCGAGGGCAGTCAAGTGGTCGGCGGCGGGATCGAAGCGGCAAGCATAGATGCCTTTGCTCGCCTTCTCGGTGTAGGTACCGACGTAGACAAGGTACTGGCTCTGGGTGGCGCCCCGTTCAGCGCCGCGAGCCACAAGGGTTAGTAGAAACGGCGCCCACAGCGCCGCAAGAATCAGGGCGAAACATGCCATGGTTTTCATGCTCCTATGAAACCTCATTCGACCCCCTGGGCGCAAGTGCTATAATTCAGTGGTTAGTGATTAGTGGCTAGTGGCTAGTGGCTGGGAAATCTGTCCAGCCACTAGCCACTAGCCACTATTCAGATGCCGCTGACCACACAAAGTAGATGCCCATGACTAGCTTAATGGAAGAAATTGCTCAGCAGCCAGCGGTCCTTTCGGGCTTGCGGAAGTTCTATACAAGCCCCGGAGCGATTCCCTCCGAGGCTCTGCGAGCAATGGTGAAAAGCTGGCCGCCCACCGTGGTGCTCACCGGCATGGGATCCTCCATGTACGCGGCCTATCCGGCCCAAGCGTACCTGAATTCACTCGGTATCCGCGCCCTGATCTGGGAGACAGGCGAACTGGTGGACCACCACCGGAGATTTCTCGGCGCAGACATCCTCCTGGTGGTGGTGTCACAATCGGGTGGAACGGCGGAGGTCCTCCGGCTGCTCGAGGCCTTGCCGAGGGAAGAAGGTTTGGTGGCCGTGTGCAATCTGGAGACAAGCTCCCTGGCCCGGCGAGCCAACCTGTTGCTGCCCATGATGGCGGGCCGCCCAGCCCCGGTGGGCACGAAGACCTACTCTTGCGCCGTGGCCGTTTTGATGTACCTGGCAATGACCATTGCCCGAAAGCCGCTGCATCCGCTCACCCAGGCGTTGATGCATGCGATCGAGGCGCAGGAGAGAATCATCGAGCGCCACAACGAGTTGATCCCGCCTACCGTCGAGTTCTTCGACAATCCGCACTACACCGCCTTGCTCTCCCGCGGTGCGGAACTCGCCTCGGCGTACCAAGGCGCGCTGCTGTTCAAGGAAGTGGCGAAAATGGGCGCGGAACCGATGAGTGCCGCTCAGTTCCGCCACGGTCCCATGGAGATCATCGACCCTGCCCATCGCTACATCATTTTCGCCCGGCAAAGCGAAATCGCGCCGAAACGCAAACCCGACACCGGCTTGTTCAAGCTAGCGCAGGATATCTGCAAACACGGCGGACGCGTTTTGCTTTACGCCGACCAGGCTTTTGGCGACGTCACCAATATGCGGCCCGTCCCGGTGGAAGCGGTCCGGCTGGGTCTGGGAACACTGATCGATTCTGTCCATATCCAGTTGCTGGTACACGATCTCGCGCTGCGCGCCGGCCTCGAGCCCGGCAGCTTCCGGTTCGCGGGTTAGTTTCCCCGTCGAAGCAAGCCCGCGGGTTTAGTAGCGGCGAGCTTACCTCGCCATTTTGCGCTAGCAGTACTCTTAGAGGGCGCCGACCTCCGCTTTTGAAGTCTGCGGTTCCTTATGATTGACGAAGCCACAATCAACCGAGCGGTGGAGCTGTTGCGGCAGGCGGCGCCAGGCTCGACCGTCATCGTGTTCGGCTCCTGCGCGCGGGGCCAGATTACCGAAGATAGTGACCTCGACGTGTTGGTCGTGGAACCGACGGTCACCTCACGCCACGACGAGATGGTGCGGCTAGGTGATGTGTTGCGTCCGCTACGGATTCCCGTGGACGTGCTAGTCGCGAGCAAGGAAACCTTCGACTACTGGGCGGATACTCCTAACACGATATACTACGAGGTCGCCCGTGAGGGGCGCGTCTTCCATGCCACACTCGCGTGAGCACGCTGAGCTCCTGCTCCGCAAGGCCCAACAGGATGAGCTCGCTTTGGAGAAGCTGATTTCTGACCCCGCCTTGCCAGACGAAATTATAGGCTTCCACGCCCAGCAGGCCATCGAGAAAACATTTAAGGCGGTGTTGACCAATTCCGCAATCTATTATGGAAGGACTCACAATCTCGGTGAGTTGCTCGACGTGCTGCGAGTTAACGGTTTTAGGTTCCCTGGGGAATTCGAGGAAGTCAGGCGGCTGACCCCTTTTGCGGTGGACTTCAGATATGAGGACATGCCCCCGGTGCTGAGAAAGCCCTTCGACCGCTTCTGGGCGCGGGAATGGGTTCGCAAGGTACGAGCCTGGGCGGAATCAACGTTGCGCGAGAAAGAAAGCAGTTGATGAATGCTCGGTGGTGTGTCAGTTTGCAGTCGGGCCGTCTTACGGTTGAACCCTTTCGGCGCGCCGGCCCCCGAAGGCATGGATTGTGCGGGTACCGGCGACGGGCTCGCCGCCATGCAAGGTCCCCTTTGGAATGAAATACTCTTCTCCGGCCCGCACCGGAATGCGCCGGCCATCGATAATCAGAGTATAGCAACCCTGAACCACGACAAAGTACTCGTCGTGCTCATGCACGTGCGGAGCTGATACCGCAGATTCACGGCAGGTCCAGAAGGCCATTTGACTGCCATCCGCTCCATCAAAGATATACCCTTCTACTCCCGGGGTGGCTTGGCTGCTGGTGGCAATCTTGTTTGCCGGATGCTTCATGAAATCTGGGAAATTATCCACGGTTCCTCCTTCGATTTGGCCCGTCAGCCAAGTGGGTCGAGTCTCGGCATGATACATGAATCATCCTGCGAGGGATGCTAGAGTTGAAGAATCGGCAATCGAGGTCTCTGGAGGGCAACAGGCATGAGTTGGGAAGACCGGATCGTCAGTCGCTCTCAGGCAGTGAATCTTCGAATTCCTCGAGAGCTTCGAGGGCATGCTGAGTTTTTAACCTTAACGTATCGAGCTCAACCTCGAGGTCAGGCAGAAGGTCCAAATACGCCCCGCTCGCTCGAGGCAAGAGCCCCAGCCTCTGGCGGACCTCCTGAACCCGCCCATACCATTCATCAACCTCATCAAGAAGCCGCTCAACCGTCGAAAGATCAGGCGCTGTCTTAGTGGCCATAAGCCTACCAGTCCCTTTCCAGTCGCCGAGTCAGTTCTGCGACTTTCTCTTTTACCACCTCGATCTCGCTTCGCCAGTGCGCGATCAGAGACTCGTCGGGATGGGGTTTGGAGAGTTCACCGCGAATCTTCTCCTCGTGTCCCTCGATCATCCGCTGACGCCCTGCGATTTTCTTTCGCAGGTCTTTGTTTCTCCCCATCTCAGAGTGCTATTATAGCGGTTTCAAGCCGGTTTTTAAACTTAAGTTACCTCTTGAACGGTCTCGCGCTGACGATCCTTCCGCCTTCTTCGATGGTGTAAGTTGCATTGGCTTTGAGGTTCTTGAGGGTATCGTGCCGGCCGCTGGGCCAGGCGATTTCCACGCTATCAGCTTGCGTGGCTTTTCCCAAGCCAAACGTCAAGGTGAGTTCGCTCTGCGAGCAGTAGCTCGAGCCGGAATGGACGGTCCGCCAGTTGGCGATTCCGCCCGAGGTAACGCGGACTTGCGCGCCGATGCCATCGCGATTCGAGCGCGTGCCGGCGGTTTTGATGCGGATGGCGTTATTGCGGCTGCCGCCGACGTTGTGGAAGAGGTAAGCAGGCCCGCCGTTATTTGTAACCAGGATATCGGGGGCGCCGTCGTTATCGACATCCGCGTAGGCGGCGCCCCGCGCCACCATGCGGCGCGTGAAGCCGAGTTGCTTTCCCACTTCCTGAAACTTGTCGTGGCCTTCGTTGTGGAAGACCAGCGGGAGCTCGGCGTACGTCACCTGTTGCTGGATGCGCCCAATGTCCGGCTCGATGTGGCCGTTGGCGACGAACATATCCTCGAGGCCGTCCAGGTCAAAATCGAAAAAGAAAAGGCCGAAAGAAAGCGAGAGCAGGCTGGCGCGGCCCACCGATGAGGAAGGCGCGATGTCAATAAAGAAGCGGTTGCCCTCGTTGTGGTACAGGCCAAGCATCTGGTTGGAGAAGTTGCCGATGGCCAGGCTGGGGTAGCCGGAGTGATCGAAATCATCCGCGTCGATCCCCATGGCGCCGCGCGCCACCCCATCCTCGCTGAAGGCAATGCCGGCTTGTATGGCCTGCTCGGTGAATGTGCCGTCGTGGTTGTTGCGGTAGAGTTTGTTGCGCTCGGTATCGTTTGAGACGGCAAGGTCCGGCCAGCCATCCATGTCGTAGTCAATCACCGCCACGCCCAGCGACTTGCTCTTGGGATCGTAGATACCCGATTTTTCCGTGACGTCTTCGAAGCGCCCGTCGCCCAGGTTATGGAAGAGCCGGGGAGTGTCGCCCTTATAATCTTCCGGCGTGCAGTAGGACTTGTGCCGGCCGTCGAGCGTGCAATAAAGGTCGTCCTTCTCGGACCACTTGACATAGTTGGTCACGAACAGATCGAGCTTGCCGTCCTTATCGTAATCCACCCAAACTGCGCTGGCGCCAAAGCCCGTGTTATTCACCCCGGCGCTCTTGGTGACGTCTTTGAAAGTTCCGTTGTGTTCGTTGTGGAAAAGGCGCGCCTCGCCGAGGCCGGTGATGTAGATATCGTCCCAGCCGTCGTTGTCGTAGTCGCCCACCGCCACGCCCATGCCGTAAATCTCGATGTCCAAGCCCGCCTTGGCCGTAACATCAGTGAAAGTGCCGTCGCCGTTGTTGTGATAGAGCTTGGGCGTGGCGCGCCGGAACTTGTGGCCGGGAAAGTCTTTTCCGTTTATCAGCAGGATGTCGGGATAGCCATCATTGTCATAGTCAATGAACGCGCAACCGGGTCCCATGGTTTCCGGCAGGAACTTCTTGCCGAAGGCGCCGGTGTAATGGGTGAAATTGATCCCCGCCTTTTGTGTAATGTCCTCGAAATGAATCGTCCCGCTGCTGTCATTAGGCGGGGCCTTAACAGCCCCTGTGGGGGCAGCGGCGGATTCTAAACCCACCATGACCGCCACCGCGGCGAGGAGAGTGAAGGCGAGCGCGATTTTGGATTTTAGGTTTTGGATTTTGGACTCGCTGCTCATTGTTCTGGCTCGTCGTCCCTCGTTCGTCGGAACCGGCCGGTGCCTAAGGATTTGGAGTGCGGCAGCTTGCTGCCGCTTTTCTCCCGCGAGCTTGCTCGCCTGAATACCGCGCTCCAACTCACGGCCAGCAAGCTGGCCTAAACGAAAGCGGCAGCAAGCTGCCGCACTCCAAATCAATCTTGTATACACGCAGCCAGATGCCGTCCGATCGGCTGTGGTTCTGTGCAACCCAGGCTCGAAACTCTTCGAGCGATGCGCAGCTCATTATTGTGACCACAGTTTCGGCGTCCTTTCGCATCTTCTGCGGAGAGGATTGCCCCATCACAAGCGCCCTCTTTGGTCTTCTTTCTGCTTTCTAATTTCTGCTTTCTGAATTCCGCCTTCTGCCTTCTGCCGTCTGCCTACTGCTTTCTGCTTTCCGCGAACTTCTTCGCCAAGCGGCACAGTTACGTGCTCGTGGATCGGCTGTGCCTCGTTGTTGTCCTCGGGATGGGCGAGCTTGTAGGGGCCGGTGATGGCGCGCGAGGATTCGTCCGCCTTGAAGCGCAGGTAGAGCCGCTCTTCCCGAGTGGCCTGCGCATCGTCTCGTAAGCCGCGATAACAGAGCATCAGATTGTAATGCGCTTCGAGATCCTCAGGATCCACTGCCAGCGTCTTATCGAATTCCCCCACCGCTTCCCGGTATTCGCGCTGAAGGAAAAGCATGCGGCCCATCTGATTCCTCACTACGCGGTCGCGCGGATACAGGGCGGAAGCTTTCGAAAACTCCGCGAAGGCTGCGGGATAGTTGCCATCGGCCTTGAGGGCAAGTCCGGCGAAGTAGTGCGCGCTGCCGAGCCGGGGATTGAGAGCGATGGCTTTTTCCAGCATCGGCTTCGCCGCATCGGTATTGCCCTCCTGGACGCGAGCGCGCGCCACGTTGACCCAGCCGTCGGCATAGCCGGGGTCGAGCTTTGTCACCGTCTCAAAGGCGCGCTCCGCGCCCTTCAGATCGCCTTGCAATAACAGCCCGATGCCATAATCGTTCCAGCGCTCGCGGTCGCGGGGATCCAGGCTCAAAGTCTCCGTGAAGGGCGAAGAGTTCTTCGCGACGACTGGAACAGTCGCGGCGTCCTGCGCGATCTCGACAGTGGGCACATCCGGTATCGCCTTGAACTTCGCGGAAACCCGCGAAAGGTCGCCCTGAAAAACCCAGCGGCCATCATCGTTATCCTGCGTCACATCGGGCCGGGCTTGGGAGGGATCGCGGACGCCGGCAAATGCCCACTGGGTATGCCACCAGGAGAACTTGCGGTAGTTAAGCTTCGCGGTCAGGGTGATCGAATCTCCGGCGTCGTCAGGAACTTTCATGCGGAAATGGACGGTGTCAGCGGCGCCCGGTGGTATCAAATGGGCGTACATGGTGGCGCGGGTCGACCAGGCGTTGCGTTTATTGATGGGGTTGCCGTGCACATCGAGTTGGAGCGAGCGGTAGAAGTGCGCGCCGGGCTCCACCGGGCCGCGGCCATTGTCGGCTGCTTCTCCGCTCCAGAAAATGACCTGCCCTCGACCATCGCGCGCCTCAAGCTCCAGCCAACAGTCAAAAGCATCCACCGTTCCGCCGGGAAAGAAATGCCCCACCTTGCGGGTACGGACGACCACTTCAACCCGCACCGTGTCACCCCGCCGTATCCGAGCCGCAGCCCGCCCCAGCGGCGCCATCAGCTTGACAGGAGCAACGGCGCTTACCCCCGCGGCGGTCAAGCCTGAAGAAGACTCTTCGCCCACGGCAAACGTGCTGGCGAGTTGTGGCGCCTCTCCTCCGCCTTTTACCCCGCTGGCCGGGTTCGCCGGCCCGGCAGGTTCCTCCGCCAGAGCGAAGATGTCGACGCTCAATGCACCCTTTAGAAAACTCTCCACCTGCTGGACCTGTTCATGGTCGCCGTAAGAGGTTGGGACGGCGGTGTTCGCCGCAGCAAAGCGGTGTGAATGCACGAAGCCGTTAAGGTTGCCGAAATCCTTGGAAGGAACCAGCGGCATGTGGCAATCCGCGCACTGCGACGGCTGGGGCGGGTAATAGAACGACCTCGCGCCCTGACCCGATACCCCGCTGGCCTGCCAGTTGTCGTAATCATTGAACCCGCGAATCCAGCGGTAGTGATTGACGGGCACATCCAGGTGAACCTTGTGGCAGGTGGAGCAGAACTCCGGAACCAACCGCGGGTCCTTGTGGAAGGGCTTCAGAAACGCGTTGCGATGTGGCTTGGGATCGAGCTTCACGGCGTAGTCGTGCAAGAAATGGAGCAAGGGGTTTTTGCTCGAGGCCAAGCGGTCGAGCGGCGGGTAATCCATCACGAAACCGCCCTGGCCCATGGTGTCTTTCACCCGCGCGATGGAGTGGCACGACATGCACCCCAGGCCGTTCTGGCCCTCGCGTGTATCTTCGACCTCGCGGATGGGATGCATCTGCATCTTGTCGGCGAAGACCAGCGCATGGTCGTGGCAGCCGCCGCACCAGAGCGAAGGCTTGACGCCGACCGTGTCCTGCATGTACTCGATGGCTTTCCGGTACCACTGGTTATTGAAGGACGCCATGTGGTGCATCGAGCTTTGCCATTGATTGTAAATGTCCGTGTGACAAGGGCGGCACGACTCGGAATCCATGAAGAACTGCGAGGTGATGGGCTTGCCGTCGCTCGTGGTCGCGGAACTGGGGAAAAGCAGGCTCGATGCGCCGCCCCCTTCGCTATCCATAGTCAGAGGGGCGGTGGGAGGGTTCTGAATCCTATAGCGCGGATCAGTGTGGGCGTAATGGTAAACCGCTACGACCGCGTAAAACGCACCCGCAGCCACGGCTATGCCGAGGCTCCAGCGCCACGCGGATTGCAAACCTAGGGGAGGGGCGTTGGCCGCTCCCTGGGGATTGGGCAATCCAGATGCGCGGGCGTTGCCTGCCCCTAGCTTGCCACGGAAAGACACAAGCAGGAAAAACAGACCCAACATGGCCAAGCCCACATGCGCATAAAGCGCTATGCTGTGAGGGCGAGTCATGCCCACGAAAGCCAGGTAGACCCCATAAGCCGCTGCCAGCCCAAATAGCAAGAGCGCGCCGGTTCCCCAAACGCCGGCGAAGAATCTCCGATACCGCAGAACGAAGGCAACAAAAAGAACGCCGACAACTATTCCCAACAGCGGATGCAGCAGGGCGTTAGCTACATAAAAGAGTGTGGGAGCGCCAAAGGCAGCGACGTAGGCGCTGTTGAAGATGAGGAGGGCCGCAGACGCGGGGAGGAGCCAGCCTCCCCGCGAGCGGCTAGGGCTTTTGTTTTCCATTCTCTTTAGATCTTGCCCTGACCTTGCCCAAGACCCGACGCAGCCATTAGGTTAGCGAATGTCGCCTGCCGGTTTCAATCGCCATGCCACACAGGTGGGCTCCTTTTCTGTATTAGCTGCCCGCTTTCTTTGCATTACGGGAGTCGAGAAGTCGAGAGTCGAGGAGTCGAGAGTCGAAAACTCCCCTCCTTGGCGGAGGAGGGGGGAGGGGGTGGTGGGTCCAACGGCAGCATGCAGGTCAACCACCCCTGACCCCTCCTTAAGAAGGAGGGGAATCGGAGGGCCCGTTTCCGGCCATATTCCTGGGTTTGAATTGCGCTTTTGGCGCTCAGGATTGAGTTCGTTTTTGTGTTTTTGCCCCTCATAACCCAGTTCGTTTTTGAGCCCCAAAACGGCTAAGCCCTGTATTTGCAATATATTCTTGAGTTCGTTCCGTATAAATAACATCTTTTTCGCGTTTTGAAGCAATATCCGGCGGCCAGCGGGCCGATCCTGAACCCTGCCAGCGCACTGTGCCGCCGCATTGCTCATACGTCAACTCGTATAGCCTATAACGAGCCTAGGCTGCTGTCAAGAGCAAAGCGCAGGATTCAGGGTGGGAAGCACCGCCTTTGCTTTTCCCCTTATTCCTGAGCACTTTTTGTCTTTTTGGCGCTAATAGCCGGAAAGAGGGCCCTTGGTGAGCGCGGGTGCCCCACCGTCCATTTTGTCCCTCGGGACCGCGCCGGAAATTCGAAGCGCGGATTGCCTCCCTGTATTATGAGATCCCGGTCCCAAAAATGTTACGTTGTGCCATCCGCTCCCGCCAAATCTCGCTTGACATTATGGAAGCCAATATATAGGATTCACATGTATGGACAACACAATTAACATCGGATCACAAATTAAACGGGGCAGCGCCGAGCTGGCCATACTTTCCGTACTGGCGGACGAGCCGCTACATGGCTACGAGATCGCCAGACGCATCGAGCAGCAGTCGCAAGGCCTGTTGCGATTCAATCATGCCTCGCTGTACCCGCTGCTCTACCGCATGGAGAACCTCGGTTGGGTGACAAGCAAGTGGGAGGGGTCTGCCGCAGGGCGCCGCCGGCGCTACTACTGGCTGGCGCCAGCGGGAAAACGGCGCATTGCACCCCTTCGCGCGGAGTGGAGCCAGTTGTTTCGAGCCTTGAGTTTTTTGGCAGGGGTGACCCATGCCTGATTGGCGAGAGGTGGCAAGACGAAAGTTAACCCCACTGGCCTTGGATGCGAAGCGGGAAGAAGAAATCGTCATTCTTCCCTTCGTGTTAGCTTTTAAGGGATAGTCCACCACAGCGCCCCGCTCGCGCCAGCCGCACTCCTCTTGCTGGGCCGGGTTGTTATTCCGGAGGCCGCGCTGCTCTGGGAGCCTTGCCATTCCCGAGGTGCTATGGCGGGGAATCCGGGCACGCCGCAGCTTCGCGCTGTTGACGGCGTCCGCGCTCGCCCGGTTGTTGCCGTGGGCTGAGGTGTTAGTCGGGGAAGTGACCCCTCACCCGGCCCGCGACGGCTGGTGAAAGCGCCGTCGCGGTCCACCCTCTCCCCAAGGGAGAGGGCTGTCGTTATCTCCCGTCTTCCCACGGGAGAGGGCTATGATTCCGACTTCCCTGCGCCTCCGACTTCTACGGCGATGCCCCACGTCAGCTAAGCGTAACGCAAGGCTACAGCCTGCGGGCGACGGCTTGCTGGGCGAGGGTGAGAGCGGAGCGGATGGCGCCGAAGGTTTGGGCTTTATCCTCGAGGGAGCTCAGCTTGATGGGCGGGGCATTCTCTTTGTAGATGTGCTGAACGATCTTGTTTACGGTGGAAAGCATGAACTCCGGCGCGCCCTTCGCGATGCCTCCTCCCAGGACAATCAAGTCGGAATCGAGAACGGAGATAATATTGACAACACCGACTGCCAGCATGGTGAAGATTTTCTCAATAACGGCGCGGGCCTTGGGATCACCCTGGCGGAAAGCCTCAAAAACGAAGTAGGCGTCACGCTCCGCGGCGAGGCCGGAAGCCGCGGAGTCGGCCGGCGCCGGGAGAGCCTTGCGGCCTTCGGCGGCGATTCCCATCCCTGAGACATAGCTTTCAAAGTGGCCGGAATCGCCGAAGTCCTCCGCCCAGCGCGGCCAATCGATGTTCATGTGGTAGACTTCGCCGGCGGAACCGGTACGGCCACGATAGAGCTTGCCTTCCACAAAGACTCCGGAGCCGGTTCCGGTCCCGATGGCAATGAATACGAAGTTGTCGACGCCCTGCGCGACACCGCGCCAATGCTCGCCGATGGCCGCCATGTTCGCATCGTTTTCAAGAAAAACGGGCACGCGCAGTTTTTCTTCGAGCTCGCGCCCCAGATGGATGTTTTTCCATCCTGGCAGGTTGTAGGCAAAAGCCACCACCCCACGCTCCGCATCGACGGGGCTTGGTACGCCGATGGCGAGCGCGTGAAGCCGTCCCCCGGCTTTAGCCGTGAGAGCGCGCGCGCCGGCGACGATTTCGCCAATCAACTTGCGCGGGCCGTCCTCGGGCCGAATCTTCTGGTTCGATTCCTGGAGGATCTTTCCGCGGAAGTCGGCCAAGGCAAAGTGGAGGTGGCTGCCGCCCAAGTCAATCCCGGCCACCCGGCCGTAGTCGGGATTGATCCCAACCTGCGCGCGTCCATCGCTGAGGACCAGGAGGCCCTTTTTGAGCAGCGGACGCAGCTTGACCAGCAACGACTGGGATTGAATGCCCATTTCACGCGCGAGCTGGTTCGTGGAAGCCGTCTCACGGCTTGCGATTACCTCAAAGACTCGCTGCACAGTGCTTGGTGGCTTGACCATCGAGAACCCTCCGCCTCCTGATTATCCTGCTGTGTGATACTAGGTTTCAGATTCCTGATTCTTCGCGAGGATCAAATCGGAGTATGATTCCGCGACGATATCTTTCGCCGTGATGCCGAACAGTTCCTGAAACTGACGCGCCTGGGCACGTATCTTCTTCAGATCGCCCGAGTGCGAAATGGCCTCGACCTCGAGGAATTTGCCCAACCGCCGCACGCGGTCCAGGTGAATCTTTACATTCTTGACGAAGTAGATTTCGCGCCGCTTATCAACGATGGCCAGCGTTCCGAGGGCTCGCGCCAAAATCGCGCAGAGGGAGTTCCGCCGCGGGAGAAGCATCATCTCGACCGCGGACCGCCGGGCGCGGCGAATATTGCTGCGCTGATAGAAAATCAGGGCGTTTTCCAGGCGGCCTTCGCGAACCTTCAGCCGCCCGGAAGCGACACGAAAGTAAGTGTCGATCTGGTGGTCGGTCCCGATAAAGCGGGCGCGCAGCCGCTTGAGCGCGTCACGAACTCGCTGCTCGTCTTTCATTCGTGCTTTAAATTCGAAGTTGAGGACCTTCATCGCGGGAAAAGGCCGTCGCGCCGCTTGTCATTCTGAGCGAAGCGAAGAATCGCCGCAGCCGTAATGTCGACAATCCGCTGCCGAGATTCTTCGCTGCGCTCAGAATGACGGCGCCGCTGCCGGCATCGGCAAGATTAGCGGAATGTGTTCGGCGGATCAAGGTTTTTCAGCGTTAGGACATTTCTACTTTGCCTTGACAGGTTTTTCAGCGTTGGGTAGTGGTGTCATTCTTACGATTCAGTCGCTCCAGACCACACGTCATTCCCGCGAAGGCGGGAATCCAGTACGCAAGGCGCTCAGTTCCGAAGGTTTGCGTAGCAAAGCTCAGGTAGCGCAGGGCGGCCTGCGGCCGCAATCCAGATTCAAGATTCAAAATTCAAGAAGAAGCAGGGCGGAAAAAGTTTGCTAAAAAAACAAGAATTTACGACCTTGCAATGCGGAGGCCCCGGTCTTGAGGTCCGCGGCTTTTCTTAGACCGTGGACATGCGGCGGACCCCAAAAGCGGAGCTCCGCGCTACAATAAAGCTCGACAAGAAACTAGAATATGGGAATGGAACCCAAGCTACCGACTTGTTGGAACCTCACACCCCGCGAAGCCATGCGGCTTCAGGAGAGCTTGCGCGAGCGCGTCGAACGCGAGGACCGCTTCGGAGAAATCCACTACCTGGCCGGCGCGGACATGGCGTTTGATCCCGCGACCGATATCGCTTTCGCAGGCGTCATTGTGTATCGCTTCCCGGGCCTGGAAGAAGTGGAGCGGCGGATGGCGCGGCGCAAGCTGCGTTTTCCGTACGTCCCCGGCTTGCTCTCGTTTCGCGAGTGCCCCATCCTGCTTGCGGCATTTGCCCGGCTACAAACCGAGCCTGACCTGATCCTGATCGACGGACAGGGGCTTGCGCACCCGCGACGGCTCGGCATCGCGTGCCACATCGGGATCTTGTTTGACAAGCCCACCATCGGTTGCGCCAAATCGCGGCTGGTGGGCGAGCACCAAGAGCCTCCTGCGAGGGCCGGCTCGACTGCGCCACTCGAGCTGAAAGGCGAGCGTCTGGGAATGGTGCTGCGGACGCGGGATAACGTGAGGCCCATTTACGTCAGCACGGGACATCGGGTTTCACTCGATTCCGCCGTCAACTTGGTGAAGCAGTGTATGGATGGATACCGCATCCCGAAGCCCACCCGGGAAGCCGATCATTACGTCCGCGATTTGCGGCGAGAGTATCAAAGGCGTCGAGAAGTCGAGAGTCGAAGGTCGGAGAGCTAGAACTCTTGCCGGGTGGCGCATATCCAGTCTTGCATGTTTGCATGCAAAACCCAACGCCAACCCCGGGGAACGGAATGACAACGAGCAAGGGCGGAATGCTATAATCAGGCGGTGAGTTGGCTCGCGGCAGCGGCGGCTTTACGCCGCAGGCGGCAAGGACGTCAGTCCCTAATTTGGACGGCTTTGAGGTAAACTCGCCGCTACGTCACGCGTTCGGGGGCACAACATGGAAAATGCTGCAAGCGTTCAAGCCAAAAGTGCGGCGGTTCGCGATAAATCCCAATTAATGTCGGCGTCAGAGATCGACCGCACCGTAGTGCGCCTGGCGCACGAAATTCTGGAACGCAACAACGGCCTGGATGGGCTGGTTCTGGTCGGAATCCGGCGCCGCGGAGTCCCGCTCGCTGAGCGGCTGGCCAGGAAGATGATGGAAATCGAAAAGACCTTGCCGAAGGTCGAAGTGCTGGACATCACGCTGTATCGAGACGACCTCTCGAGTATCGATCAGAAGCCCGTCGTTCAACCACCCCTGCCGTTTTCCGTGGAAGGCAAGACAGTGATCCTCGTGGACGACGTCCTTTACACAGGCCGAACTACGCGCGCTGCACTGGATGCCCTCCTGGACCACGGGCGGCCCCGACGAGTGGAGCTTTGCGTCTTGATCGACCGTGGACACAGGGAATTGCCTATCCAGGCGAATTACGTCGGGCGGATTCTTCAGACAACGGACAACGAAACAATTGAAGTCCGTCTCCGCGAGGTGGACAATCAGGAGCGCGTCTTGCTTTGCGAGCGGATTTAGGGAAGAACGTAATCCACAGATTTCGCAGATTACACAGATGAAAGACGGCTAAGGAGAGAGCGGGGAAGAGTTCGTGCTCCCGCGGCGTCACTGGATGAGTATGGCGCGTACCGCCACAGGCAAAAGGGGTGTTGTAGGGGCCGGCCCAGCATGGCTGCCAAAACTCTTCTTGACGCACCGGCGGTCTTACCTAATCTGTGAAATCTGCGTAATCTGCGGATGAGGTTGTTGCGAGGGACCGATATGAAATTTCCGGTAGAGCCTGAAGATGTGAAGCTGATTCAAGGGCGCAGTAAGGGGCTGCAGGTTGTCTGCGAGTGCGGCTGCGTCAACTTCAATTACCTTGATCCGCAGGACCCCGTGTGGCGCTGCCGCAATTGTCAGCGCGTTTTGAGCTTCGACTTCCCCCGCCTCATGGAGAAGGTCCTGGCTTAAGGAGTCACCTTATGCCTTACGCAAAGCCTTCCCGGCGTTCCTGGGCGGAGCCGTGGAAGATCAAGATGGTCGAGCCCATCCGCATGACCAGGCGCGAGGAGCGGGAAAAGTTCATCATCGAGGCGGGTTACAACACCTTCCTGCTTCGCTCCCAGGATGTTTATATTGACCTGCTCACGGATAGCGGCACCAATGCCATGAGTGATATCCAGTGGGCGGGGCTGATGCGGGGCGACGAGGCCTACGCGGGCAGCCGCAACTTCTACCACTTAGTGGAGGCGGTTAACCAATACTACGGATATAAGTACCTGGTCCCCACGCACCAGGGGCGCGGGGCCGAGCATATCCTCTCGAAGATCACGATCAAGCCGGGCGACTTCATCCCCGGCAATATGTATTTCACCACCACGCGCCTCCACCAGGAGTTGGCCGGCGGAAGCTTCGTGGATGTTATCCTCGAGGAGGCGCACGACCCGGCCAGCGAGCACCCCTTCAAAGGCAACGTGGATCTCGGGAAACTCGAAAACCTGATCCACGAGGTGGGGGCAGGGAGGATTCCCTACATCTCTGTGGCGGGAACTGTGAATATGGCGGGCGGCCAGCCGCAATCCATGGCCAATATGCGGGCGCTCCGGGAGCTGTGCGGACGGCATGGCATTCCCATCGTGCTGGATGCGACGCGGGCGGTCGAAAATGCTTACTTCATTCAACAGCGCGAAGGAGACTACCATACAAAACCAGTGGCGGAAATCCTGAAGGAGTACTGCTCCTACACCCAGAGCTGCACCATGAGCGCCAAAAAAGATGCGCTGGTGAACATCGGGGGGTGGCTGGCCACCAACGATGAAGGCCTCTACGAAGAAGCGCGCAACATGGTGGTGGTCTACGAGGGGCTACACACTTACGGCGGACTGGCGGGACGCGACATGGAGGCGATGGCGCGTGGCATTAAGGAAAGCGTCGAGGACGACCACATCCGCGCCCGCGTGGGCCAGGTCGAGTACCTGGGGCGGCACCTGCTGGATTGGGATGTCCCCATCGTCAAGCCGATCGGAGGGCATGCGGTTTTCCTCGATGCACGACGCTTTTATCCGCACATCCCGCAGGAGCAATACCCGGCCCAGACGCTGGCCGGCAACATCTACGTCGATTCCGGTGTGCGTACCATGGAGCGCGGCATCGTCTCCGCCGGGCGCGATCCCAAGACGGGCCAGGAGCACC
>Ga0326728_10011024_pt1 | contig 20835 bp, 16 predicted proteins | sample MB3enrmetagenome_FD_207602 | JGI IMG/M metagenome (GOLD analysis project Ga0326728, IMG submission 207602) | Lab enriched peat soil microbial communities from McLean, Ithaca, NY, United States - MB31MN | ecosystem: Environmental > Terrestrial > Soil > Wetlands > Peat | place: USA: New York... | reverse complement strand
AGCCAGGATGATCTGCCGCTCCACGTCGACCGCGGCGAGCCACTTCAGCCAATGTTTCCAGGTGCGCTGCTTCTGGCCGAAGTGCTCCACGCGGCGGATGGGACCTGGAGCACCCGGCGGTCCGGCACCACGGCGAACTGTGATCCTTTGTTAGGTGCTCGCTGCGGCAATTCTCGTTGGCCTTCCGCCCTTTGCGCCGTTGGCCCTTGCTGCCAGACGCTTGGCCTCGGTTTTGGCCCTGCCGCCCTTCTTTCCCAACTGCGCCATCCAGCGGCGGTTTTCGTAGACGCCTTCGATCAGGGCGGAAACATACAGGTCAACGTCCAACTCAGGAAAACAGATGCCGGTCCCGCGGCCAATCAATTTGTAATTCCGCATCTGCTCGTGCGTGGCCTTGCCCAGCCCCTGAATTTCTTCGGTCGGGAGTACCAGCCGGCGCTGGTTGCTGAGTCCAACGATGAGCAGGTTGGGGCCAGGGATATGTTCGACCGTCAGCGCGCGCGGTTCGCTGTCGTGGAGTTTCGCCCTTTCCAGCGCCGCTTCAATCTCGGCATCCGTTGTGACGACCTTATGCTCAGCCATGATGCTTCTCCCAAAGTGATGCCAATTCGTCGAAGTGTCTAGCGGACGCCGTCAGTACGTGGCGCACATCCGCCTTGCTTCCGTTGCTCGGCCGGATGGCGTCGCTCCGGTTCGCGAGCGCGACCGTCCCGTCTCGGCGAAGGTCGACGATTACCTCGATCCCGGTGTAGAAACCATGCACATGCCTGAGCTCGTGGTCCATCGTGTAGGCCGTAAATCGGACGCCGTCAAAACGGAGCGAACCCATTTGTCTCGATTATATCCCAAGCCGCTTAGGTTATGAGGTGGGAGGGTCTGGACGCGGCGCGGGCGGCCTGAGATTCCTGGACTCCCACCCTGGCGACAGAAACAAGGACGTTGCGAGGATGGGGGCTCGGCTCGGGTTTCCCTCTCATACGGCAAAGCAAGAATGTCGCAAGGATGTGGTGCCCAGCGATTACTCTAATATGACCGGAAGCGTGACAATGTTACTGATTGGTTTAGGAGTGGGCAGAGTATGATCCGCACGTGTCTTTTCGAAGTCCTCCCTTTGAACAAGGAAAACCTTAGCCTCACCCTTTCCAAACATCGACTTGCCCAAGAGAAACAGCATACCAGTCGCCTCCCAATTCCCTTTCCCATTTGCATCTTTTCGATAGCCGTCAATACCGTGGGAAATCTCCGCTGCTCTTCCCTCAGAGGTAACATCAACCACCACATAAACAGCAAAGGGCGGAGCCTTTGTTGCTGGATTGAGAGAATACTTCAACGGAAAGGGAATAACAGTGTTATACCCCTTTGATTTGACCGGTACCTCTTGTTCAGACCAAACGAAATAGGATTTGCCTTCAGCAAATTCAATTTTGGCCTGCTTCTGGAGTTCCTTTGGCACAGGTTGACCAAAGGCTTCTGGGTCTGGCTTTTCGGTCGACTGCGCCAATATCTGCTCCTGTGCGCCTGATTCCTGGGCAAAACAGGGTAGACACGCTATCAACAGCGCCATGATTGCTATCTTTCGCATTGAGTTTCTCCTTGAATTCGTCTGATACGCATACGATGCGGAGTTCTGGTTTCCTGTCCGTAACTGCTTCTGACGGTCAGGGACTTCGGGTTGACGGGTACCATAAGTCTCGATTCTGAGAACTAAGATTTCTTCTGCGATGCGGGCCTAATTCTATTGAATCACGCTCCCGCCGCGTTTTCCGGCGCGAATTCGCCGAATCTCCTCCATCCGCTGGGCGAGGAGTTTTTCGCGGCCCTCCTGGGTGGGATGGTAGTAGCCGCGGCCGCGCAGCGAGTCGGGCAGGCAATCCATGCCGGCGACCTTGCCCTCTTCGTTGTGGGCGTAGCGGTAGCCCTTGCCGTATTCCAGTTCCTTCATCAGGCGCGTGGGCGCGTTGCGCAGATGCAGGGGAACCGGCTCCTGGCGAGTCTCTTCGACCTCCCGCTGCACGGCGCCGTAGGCCGTGTAGACGGAGTTCGACTTGGGCGCTAGCGAGAGATAGACGACCGCCTCGGCCAGCGCCAGGTCGCCCTCCGGCGAGCCGAGAAAGTCGATGGCCTCCTTGGCCGAGAGAGTCAGATTGAGCGCCTCGGGCGCGGCCAGGCCGATGTCTTCGACGGCCATGCGCACCACGCGGCGCGCCAAATAGAGCGGGTCCTCGCCGGCGGCGAACATGCGCGCCAGCCAGTAGAGCGCCGCGTCGGGATCGCTGTTGCGCACGCTTTTGTGCAGCGCGGAGATCAGGTTGTAGTGCTCCTCGCCGGACTTGTCATAAAGCAGCACGCGCTGCTGCACGGCGGTGGCGGCCAGCGCCTTGTCGATGTGCTTGCCGGCGGGGCGATCCGGTTCCTGAGCCAGTTGCGCGGCCACCTCGAGCGTATTGTAAGCGTTGCGGCAGTCGCCGCTGGAGTAGCTCGCAATCAACTCAATCGCATCGTCGTCGGCGGTCAGCCCCAGCACGCCCAGGCCGCGCTCCTTATCCTCCAGGGCGCGGCGCAGCAGAGCTGCGATCTGCGCCTCGCTCAGCGGCTCCAGCACGTAAACGCGGCAGCGCGAGAGCAGTGCGGAGATGATCTCGAAGGAAGGATTCTCCGTGGTTGCGCCGATCAGCCGGATGGTGCCGCGCTCGACGTAGGGCAGAAAGGCGTCCTGCTGGGCTTTGTTGAAACGGTGAATCTCATCGACGAAGAGGATGGTGCGCGAGTGCAGCTCGGCGGCCTGGGCTGCCGCGGCCATCACCTGCTTGATCTCCTTGATGCCGCTCATCACGGCGGAGAACTCGACAAAGCTGGCGCGCGTGGTCTCGGCGATGATCTTGGCCAGCGTGGTCTTGCCCACTCCGGGCGGACCCCAGAAGATCATGGAGCCGGGGTCGTCGCGCTCGATCTGCACGCGCAGCGGCTTGCCGGGGCCGACCAGGTGCTCCTGGCCGCTCAACTCCTCCAGGCTGCGCGGGCGCATGCGCTCGGCCAGCGGCGCGGTGCGCAGCGGTCCTTTGGGGCCTTCGGGCTCGCCGTCGAAGAGGCTCATTGCGGACCCCCGAATGAAGAATCTGGGTGCCCCACCCTCGCCGCGTTCTTGTCCTTGCGGCTAGGGTGGGAAGACATCGCACCGTCCCCACTTCTTTGCCGCGAGGCTTCATAGAGCAGCACGCCGGCGGCGACAGCGGTGTTGAGGCTTTCCACCGGGCCGGGGCAGGAGATGGTGACCGCGCCGCCGGCCTGCGCGGCCAGATCGCGGGGCACGCCGTTGCCCTCATTGCCGATGATGAGCGCCAAAGGCCCGGCCAGGTTGACCCGGTCGGCGGGTCGCGCCCCATGCGTCGCGGTTGTCGAGGTCGTCCAGATCGTTACGCCGGCCTCTCGCAGCCGCGCAAAGCACTCTTCGGCGCTCACGGCGAGCAGCGGAACCCGGAAGACGCTGCCGGCCGAGGCGCGCACCGCCTTGGGGTTCCAGGCGCTGACCGTGCCGGGGAGCGCGATGACGCCATCGGCCGCGAAGGCTTCGGCGGAACGGAGAATCGCGCCCAGGTTGCCGGGGTCCTGGAGGCCGGCCAGCACCAACACCAGCAGCGCAGTCTTTCGCTGGCCGCCGAGCAGGTCGGCCCAGGTCCAATTCGGCGGGGCGGCCAGGGCCGCGATCGGCTGCGGCGCCTCGGTGGCCAGCGCCGAGTCCAGCAGGGCTTTGGGCAGCAGCAGTATCTCAGTCTCCGGCGGAAGAGGCAAAGCTTCAAGCAGGCCCTCGGCGCCCTCGGCCACAAAGACACAAGCCAGGCGCAGGCCGGCGCGCAGGGCCTCAGCGACAAGGTTGGGGCCCTCGATTCCGACCAGCCTGCGCCCAGCCAAGTTTCGCTCATTGGGGCTCGACTCGCGGAGCGGGTCCGCCAGCGAGCGCCTGAGTTCCTTCAAGCGCGCATTCTGCTTACTCTGTACAATGCGAACAGGCATCGGTAAGAAACCCTTCAATGCTGAACCGATTTTATGCCGTTTTGCCAGGCGGCGGCACGGGCGCTGCCAGGTATGTGAGCCAGCTCAACTTGCACCGCGGCTGGTGGTGTGATAGCTTCCGTCTTTATGGCTTCCGCATCTTGAGCGGTTCTCCAATTCACGTGCCCTTATTTATCCAGAGCATGGTGGCTTTTTCTTAGTGAAAAGGCCACTCGACGATCATGGTTCCGGGGTATGGCAATTGGAGAACCGCTGACGGGAATTGAGGTAGACCTTCTTGTCCGCGGAGATCTTGCGCGTACATCCCGATGAACCCCAGCCGGACCGGATCGACTATATCGTCTCCTGCCTGCGCAAGGGCGATGTGGTTGCCCTGCCTACCGACACGTTTTACGGACTTGCGGTGGACCCCGTCAATCTGTGCGCTGTCGAGCAGATCTACAAGATCAAGACCCGCCAGAAGCATAAGCCGCTCTCACTGCTGATCGCTTCCGTCTCCCAGGCCTACGAGCTGGCGCGCGATACCGACCCTCTGCTCGACAAGCTGGCTGATCGTTTCTGGCCCGGCCCGCTCACCATCATCGTCCGCGCCGGCTGCAAGCTGCCCTTGCGCTCCACGGCCAATACCGGCAACGTGGCCCTGCGCGTGCCGGATGCGGCTATTCCGCGCGCCGTGGTGGAGGGCTTCGGGTTGCCCATCACGGCAACCTCGGCTAACCTGCGGGGCGCATCCGAGTGTACGCATGCGGGCTGCGTCCGCGACCAGATAGGTGATCGCATTCCGCTGATCGTCGACGGGGGCCCCACCGGCCATACGCAACCCACCACCATCGTCGATCTTTCGCTGGGCTCCGGCCGTTGGGCGGTTCTGCGCGAGGGCGCCATTCCCACGCACGAAATTGTGATGGTCTTGCAAAGGTGACAGGGGCCAGGGATCAGAGATCAGGGATCAGAGGTCAGGACGGTCGGCCGTTTCATCGGCACATAAATGGTTGATCGCGGACAAATTGCCCCTTGAATCGCCACAGCTCACTTATCGCGGATAAACTGATCTCTGGTCTCCCCCCTGACTCCTGAGCCGAAGGTTCCGTATGAAGCGCCGCGCCAAGTCAAAACGCCGCAACTGGATTCTCCGCGCCGTGCTGTTGCTGCTTCTGGCCCTGGCGCTGGGCATTCTTGGGTGGTGCCGCTGGGTCTACGCGCAGATTGAGAGCTACGCGGGCCAGGATCAGGCTGCCCAGCCCATCCAAGCTGTTCGATCGGACGCCATCGGCATTTTCGGCGCGGCCGAGTACGATGGCCGGCCATCCCCTGTCTACCGCGCCCGCTTGGACCACGCCCTCGCTCTCTACCATCGCGGCATCGCCCCGCTCATCATCACCCTGGGCGGAAACGGCGGCGACCAGTACAACGAGGGCGCCGTGGGCCGCGAGTACCTGATGGCCATGGGCGTCCCCGAACGAGCTATCATCGCTGAGACCGAGAGCCGCAATACCGAGGAATCCGCCCGCCGCATTGCCGTCATCGCCCGGGCCAACGGGTTGCGCCGCCTGGTGATCGTCAGCGACGGCACGCATCTCTTCCGCATTCACCAGATCTGCGCCGCCGACGGCCTCGACGTGCTCACCTCGCCCCGGCCCCGCGCGCCGGTCGCAGGCGGCTCAGAGGAATTCGAGCGTATCGCCCATGAAATTCTCAGTTACACAGCCTGGCGGATGCATCTGCACTGAAGCGGCGCTAGCAGAGTTAGCGAGGTTATCGATCCGGTTCCACCGGAATTCGATGGCGGTTCCCACCCTTGCTGTTCGTCGCGGCCAGCCGCAGCGACACGCGGCAAGGATGGGGTGCCGTGAAAGCGAAGGGCAGCGCGAAGATGGAGTACTCCCACTTGATCATCTCCAGCGTGGTGCGCGTCATAGATCACTTGAGGTATATTGGCTCGTGCCGGAAGAGCAGGACGGAGTTCCGGAGCAAAGGAGGAAACGTGAAAATCAGCAAGACTGCAAGCATGGTTGGGATGCTCTTGTGCCTGGGATCGCTGAGCCTGGTGGCTCAGACCGTTAGGATTGGAGGGGAGTCGTTGCGGGCCAATGGGGAAGTTGCCAAGGGTTTTCAGTATACGGGCTCCTGCCCTGTCAATCTGCAATTCGGCTGGGGCTTGATCAGTACCGGACCAACCACGGTGACTTATCGTTTTGTCCGCAACGACGGCGGCCACACTACCAACTCACAGAGCGTGAATCTGCCGCAGGCCAATCGCTCCGTGCCGGTCTACGAGACGTGGCGCCTGGGCGCGAATACACCGCAATTCGCCAGCTACACCGGCTGGGTGAAACTCATCATCGAGTCTCCCAATCCCCTCGAGGGGAAGATCGGATTCACGATTCATTGCCAGTAGGGGACCGGTAGATAGATGGATGGCCAACTGCCGGCCTGAATCGGCGGAGTGGTCTGCCCGACGGCCTGATTAAAGCCGTCGGGCTTGATCGCTGTTGCCCCAAGGGTGGAGGGGGTCATTTCCGCCGCTATGGTTCTCGGCTTGGTTGCCGAGGGGTCCGGGTTGAAGCTTGGACCAGCCAGCCCGGACCTGCCGTCCGCGAAAGAATCATTTTTGCGCCTCGCTGGGCTGGTTGGCGACCTGCAGGTAGTTTTTTACGCTGAAGACGCCGGGGACGCCGTTGGCGCGGATGTAGGCGATTTCCTTGTCACCCTGGCTGTCAACGACGCCATAAAGCTCGACATGGCCGTTCTGGACCGAGATGCGGATAGTCTTGGCGGGGTCGATGGCGTACTTGTTCAGGGCCGCGTATCCGTAGATGGCATGCGCTACTGCCATGCGGATCCGGTCGTCCATGAAGGAGGCGGGATCGACCTCGATTTCGTCAACTACGTCCTTGACGCCGGGACAGGTGCCGACCAGGCCTAGCGCGGAGTCCCTGGCCGGATAGTTGAGCGCATGACCGCCGAGTGTTGCGACGCCGTTTTGGACCTTCACGCTGATGGCGTCGAAGACGTTCCCATAACCGACCTGATCGTATTCCAGCTCCTCGGCCAGCTTTGCCTGCAGTTGGGAGTCCGGCACGCTGGGGCCTGCGACCTCGATCAGGTTGCGCACGGCGGTGACGCCCTTGGCCTTGCGAACGCGCTTCTCGGCGTCGGCCTTGTACTCGTAGAGATCCGCGGTTCCGGTGAGCGTGGCGATGCCGTTGTCCACGGTCACTTTCACGTTGCGAAATTGTTTGTGGCTCAGCTTGGCCGCAGCGTCGCTCGCCGCGGGGCCTCCTGGTTCCGCCTGGGCGGCGGTGCCTGCGCCGGGAGCGGCCAAAGAGGCCTGGGAAAGGCCAAAAAGGGCCGCGGCGAACGCGGCGGCAAGCAGTGCTGTCCGGGTATTGCGTATTCTCTGTGTCATGACTGACTCCTCCTTGGGGATGGAAATAACTGTTGTGGCAACTGGCCGGGGGTTTATTGTCTCCGAGGTCTCTCCGCAGCGGCGGACAATGCCCAAGACGCCCGGCCGGGTTGCCGTTCGGGAGGTTAGACACCGGCTCTTGGGAAAGGTTGCGGCCTTCACCGGCAGCGTCGCTTGGCGTTGATGACCATAAAGAAGACGCCGGACACGTCGCGGACGCGAAGAAAGCCTGTCTCCTTCCTGGCCGGCAATTCGCGGTTCCGCACAACTCCATGCAGCCATTCCGCACCGGGAGGCGGATGGGCCTGGCGGGACCGATCGAGCACTTGCTCAACGATGGAAGTCTACTGATTCCTCTGCGTCAGCGGTCCGGAGATGGTCTGATTGTGAATGTCGCCGGGTGAATCGACCTCGATCATACTCACCATGTTCTTGACGCCGGGACAGTTGGAAACCAAGTCCAGCGCCAGGTCCTTGTCCACCTCGGTCCCGGCGTGACCGGCGAGGATAACGAGGCCGTTCTTGACGCTGACGGTGATGGATTTGGAAGTGTTGGTGTACCCTGGGTGGTCGGCGGACAGCTTCTCCAGGATCTGAGCGCGCAGCAGGTCGTCGGGAACGCTGGGACCGGCGACCTCGATCTGGTTCACCAGCGCGGAGATTCCCTTGACCTTGCCGACGCGCTTCTCGGCGTCGGTTTTGTAGGCGTAGATGTCCACCGTCCCGGTCAGGGTGGCAATGCTTCTATCCACGCTCACCTTGACGTTGCGAAACTGTTTCTTGTTCAGCTTCAGCCGGACCGCGGCATCGCTGGCCGGCGGCGTGTCAGTTTGCGCGGCAGAGGCCGCGGCGGAGACTTGGGCCGCTACCGGGGAGATCCGGGTAAGGTTCAGGAGGGTTCCAGCGAGCATTGCCGCCAGCAGTGCGGCGCGGGTATTGCGCATCGTCCAGGTCATGTTCCCACTCCGTTTCGTGGTTTGAACGCCATGTCCTTAGGGTAATCTTGGCTCTCTGCGTCGATTGCCGCCGTCTCAACACGGAATTCTACAATAGTTCGCCGCCCAGCGGCTTGGGGTTCGACCTTTAGACGCAGTTTTCATGGGAGCGGTTACGCGGCCTTTAGCGGTAGCGGCGAGTGGCTTTGAGAACCATGGAGAAGACGCCGGACTCGTCCCGAGCCACGAGTAGGGAGACGTGGCGGTTGATGGCGACTTCGGCCTGGATCAACTGCTGGCTGGTGGTGTTGACGTTGGTGGCGTAAGTGAGGGTGACGTAGCGGCTTAACTGCTCCTCGACGATGATACGGGAGGTGGAGTTGCCGAGGGCGCCGAGGTAGTTGGGATCGAGCTTGACGCTGCCGGCGCCGAAGAGCTTTTGCACGCGGCTGCTGACCGTGGCGTTGAGGGCTCCGCCGAGCAGGGCGTCGGTGGTGGGATTGGTGAGGGCCTGCTCCTGCTGCTGGGTATAGAGGCGCTGCTGGTTTTCAGTGCGGCCCAGGGCGAGCAGGGCGACGACGTCGGCCTCCGGCAGCGGGGGATCGCTGCGCCAGGTGACGGCCGGGTTCTGTAGCGTCCCATGCAGACCGAGGGTAATGTCGTAGTCTTCGACGCGCGCGGTGGCGCTGAGGTCGATGGAGGGCTCAATGCGGACCGGGTTCGAGAAGAAGATGTCGCCGCGCTGGAGTTCGTAGCGGGTTCCGGCTATGAGAGCGTTGCCCTCGGTGATGGAGACCCGGCCCAGCAGCGAGGGCGAGGCGACGGTGCCGCGCAGGCTCAGGTCCACGTTGCCGGCCAGCTTGGCGTAGGCGTTCTGGAAGTTCAACTGCGGCGAGGAGACCACATGCACGTCAAGGTGAATGTGGTTGGAGGGAGCGTTCGGAGGCGCGATGGTCTGGACGGCGTTGGCCTGCGCGGCCAGGGCGGCAATGTCCAGGTCGGGACTGACCGAGAAGCGGGTGATGAGCACGTCGCCCGCGAGCAGAAGGTTATTCTGTGAACCTTCCAGGCGCAACGTAGCGTCGGCCAGGGAGCTGACGCCGGGCGGATAACGGATGCGAATGCCCTTGCCGGTGACCGAGAGGTCGGCATAGAGGCCGCGCTCGTAGGCCAGGAAGCCAGCCACGCTCAGCAGGCCGCCGCCGCTCATGGCGGTCAGCGACTTGACCTCCAGGCGGTTCTGGTTGAATTCGAGGGTGCCGTGCAACTGGCTGAGGCCGTTGGGAATATCTTCCAGCGAAAGAGATCCGTTCTGGAAGTCGATGCGCCCTTGCCAACCGGGATTCTTCAACGGGCCGTGCGCCTCCACCTGGAAGGTGGTGGTTCCGCTGGCCGTCAGGTCGGGATCGATGGTTTCGGCCAGCTTGAGGTTGATGGAGCCGCTGGCGGCAAAGTCCAGTTGCCGCTTCTCCTTGAGGTCCAGGCTGCCCTGGCCGTGAAGGTCGGTCTCCTCGCCAGTGACGTGCAGGGGATCGAGATGGATGCGGGCATTGGCCAAGGTGGCGTGGACGCCGCCTTGGCTGGCAAGATGGACTCCGGCAACGTTGACCGCCAACTCGTCCAGCCGGGCTTCGCCGCGAAGCTCCTCGGGGCGCGCCAAGGGGCCCTCGAGGGTAACGGTGCCGGCCAGCGCGGATTCGCCGGTAAGAGCCGCTATGTGCGCCATCTTAAGTAGCGCGCCGATGTTGAAATGGGAGAACACCAGCTCAGCCTCTGTGGCGTTGTCCCCGTTGAGCGCGGTCTGGCCGTGGAGGTTCACTTCGGCGCCCTCGAGCCGGGTGGTTGCGTTGTAGGTTACCGACCGGTCGAGGGTGTGAGCCACAAACTCCAGGTCGCCGAGCGGTTCTCCTGCCATGGCTAGCGGGTTGAGCGTGGCGTGGGCCTCCAGACGGGGGTCGTCGAGCGTGCCCGAACCGAGCACGGAGAAGCCCAGCTTGCCGGTAACCTCCAGCCCTTGACGGCGCAGAGACTGGATCATGGCCACATCGATGCCTGTGCCTTTGGCGTCCACCTGAAAGCGTTGGGATTTGAAGTTATAACTACCCGTAGCGGTGAGACTTCCGGCTGGCGCGCTGACGGCGACCGAGGCCAGCTTCAGCAGGCCGTCGGTCATGGTCCCCTGGGCCCGGATGCGCGTGACCGGCTCGCCGTAGACGCTGCCGTCGTCCAACTGGACCCATCCCGAAGCGCCAGGCGCACGAACAGGCCCATCGACCTGGAGTTCGGCACCGAGCGTGCCGTTGAGCGGCAGGCTCTGGCCGGTGAGAGCGAGCAGATCGTCGAGGCCAACCTTGCCAGCGCGAAGGCGCATGCGAAGCACAGAGTTGGCGTCGAAGACCGGAGCGGGTTGCCGGCCGGGACCCCGCGATGCGTCCAGCGTTCCGTCCAGGGCGATTGCGGCATCTCCGCGGCGCAGAAGGCCGTGTTCTATAGCGATTCGCTCAGCTGTGTAACTGCCGCTGACCTCGACCGAATCGAAGCGGACGAATTGGGGCGTGCCGGGTTGGGCCGTGCCCGTCTGGCTGGACTTTTGGTTGGGCACAGGCGGCATTTCAATGCCCAGATTCGTAGCCTTCAGGTTTCCCGCCAGGTGCGGATCGACTAGCGAGCCAGTCCACGATCCGTGAAAGTCGCCCTGACCGGCCAGAGCGACCGGAAGCGCGGCAGCTCCGGTCTTCCCATTGCGTTTTAAGCCCAGGTCGCGGAGCGTGACATCGAACTCCCCGAGGTTGCGTGAATGGAAGTCGACGGCAAACGCCGAGGGGCTGGTGAGCGGGTAAGCGCCCAGATGGCCGCGGGCTTCCAACTCGCTTGCGGGAGTGTGCAACTCCAGTTTGCGCAGATCGACTGCGCCGTCGCGCTGGGTATACGTGGCATCCACCGAGCCGCTGGCTGCGACCTCACCCGGTACCGGCTGTTCGGGTGGGTTGAGGCTGAGCGTGGCGGTAACGGCAACGGTCTTTGTGTCGCCGTTGGACCAGGTGGCGGTGGCGGGACCATCGATGCGGGTAGCCAGGCCAAGGCGCCGAAAGGGCGGCTGGCCCACCATATCGAGAAGCGTGTCGAGCGCAACGTCTTTGAACCGGGCCGTTACCTTGCCGTTGACCGGGATGACAACCGGGGCGGGATGAAGCGGGGCGGCCGGTGCTGGGGGGGGCGCGAGTTGTCTCCTGGCCCCGCGGACCTTGCCGGAGCTTGCGCTGGCGTACTGGATGGTTGCTTCTCCGGGGATGGAGGGCAGCCAGGGGGTTAGCGCAACCTCGCCCTCAATTTGCCCTCCCTGGCGGAGACGCGCAACGATCGACGTGATCAGCAACTGCTTTGGATCGGCGTGGACTTTCGCATCCAGCCGGATGCCGGTGGCGACTACGCCGGTTCCAATGTAGGCGCCGCCGTCGATGTGAACGCTGCCGTCGGCGCGGAATTCTCCAGACTCGCCCGCGCCGGTCAGGTCAAGATGGGCTATGCCTTCCGGAGCAAATGGATAGCCGAAGACCGGGTCTAGGAACTTCATGTCCAGATCGCCAAAGATATTGGCCTGCCAGCGGGGATAAGCAAAGTCGTCGAGCTTGCCGGAGACCTCCAGTGTATGGTCTTTGGCTCCTGGGGCCGTGGAGGTGATTCGCAGGGAACGGAGATAGGCCGCCGATCGCGTCAGGTCCAGCGTGGCCTGAAAGTACCCCCACGCGGGCCGCGCCGTGCCCCGCGCCAGGTTCAGATCGGCGGCTCCAGCCTCGATGTGGAGGCTTTCCGGCCACCCCACGGACGAGGACCCGTCCGTGGGGACCCCGAAACTGCCGGCCCCGGCAGGCAGGTAGCCCATGAGCAGGGAAACATTGTTGGCGTCGAAGTCCAGCGGGATGAAGCGGTTCTGGAAGTCGAAGGCAGCGGCCCGGTTCTCGTAGTGGAGAGTCCCCTGCCGGACTGAAACGCGGCCTGCCTGAAGGTCGAAGAGGGTATCGAGCGCGGATTTGCCCGCTTTGCCGGGCTTGCGGGGCCGGGGCTGGTTGGTGGAGCCGTCGGAATAGACGATGAGGTGGAATGCGGGGCGGGAGACATCGAGATCGCGCAGGAGAATGTGCGGGCTCCAGAGGCCCAGGATGCTGATCTGTGCCCGCAGGTGTTCGGCCCGGGCGTAGGGAGCCTCGCCGGGGGCTTCGCGGCCATGAATGACCAATCCGCCGGCATCGGCCTCAAGACTGAGCAACTGCCAGTGAAAGGAGGCGATCTCGACGCGCCCGCCGGTCGCTTGCTCGAGATAGGCTACCAGACGCGCGCGAACAAAGCCTTCGAACAGGGAAGAACTGGCGGCGCAGTAGAGGCACACCGCGGCAACTGCCAACAGAACCGCTCCAGCGGCCATCGCCAGGGGAAGATGGCGCAGGAAGAAACGCCGCAGACGGCTCGGCGCGGGGCGCTGAGGCGGCTCGGGAGGGAGGGGAAACGTGGATTCTTGCTCGCTCATTGGCTTCCGTCTCCTTTGCCGTCCTTGGGGCCGCCCTGAGGGCCGGCTGGGGCTTCCGGGCCTTCGAGCGCCGGATCGAGCACCTCGACTTCGCCTTGCTTGCGCAGGTTCGTGAGCCAGTCGTCGAAGAGCACGTTTACCTTCTGCTGGAGGAGGATTTCCTCAATGCGGGGAGAGACTTTGTCAAGGGGCGGGATCGCTTCGCCCTTGGCATATTGAGGCAGCAGCGTTTCGCGGTAGTAGGTTTCGATCTCCGCTTGTGAGATGCGAATGCCCTGGCGGAAGCGCTGTTCGATGAAGCGCAGTATCTCGACGCGGTAACGGAGATAGGCCTCGACGCGTTCCGGGGTGAGGCCATGGGCGATCAGGAATGCCTTCCACCCGGCGTCGGAGGCGCAATTCTGGCGGAGACAGGCGGGAAGTTGATCGCGGATTTCCGCCAGGCGGGCATCGACCTCGGCCTGGGTGGGGTCGGCGGCTTGCAGGTCTTCCTCACGGATCTGCTGCTGGATGAGGGCGCGGGCGATCAGTTGCTCGAGAGCCATCTTGCGGGTAAGAACGCCGAGGCCGCCTCGACCGGGGTCGAGAACCGAGAGCCGGATCTCATCGTCCAGGTCGCTGTACAAGATGGCGTGGTTGTTGACCACGGCGACCACACGGTCGAGCACGACCGATGCGGAGGACTGAGGGGTCTGAGGCAAGGCCTGAGTTGGCCCGGCCGCGGCCAAGCACACGAACAGACAGGCCAGGAGGCTGCCCAGCCAGGGCGCATTGTCGAGCCGGATTGCGGGCCTGCATCTCATCAGAAGGTCTGCCCCAGGCTGAAGAAGAAGTTGAAGTGGCCGGCGTGGCCCACATAGCTGTCGGCGAGCTTCCAGTTGGAGATCGAGTAGTTGTAAATCACCGGATACATGGGAGGATTCAGGTTATAGCTGAAATCCAGCCGGATGGGTCCCGCCGGTGTGTGGTAGCGCACCCCCGCTCCCGGCGCGTGAGAAAAGTAGTTGAAGCTGCACTGGCCCTGCCAGCCGGTCGAGGTGATGGGTCCGGCTGGGGGGTTATCCGGGTGATTGGGATCGACGATGTTCAAGTTTTCGCAGGTCTCGCGGTCGGGTTGGCGAACACGCAAGGCACTGGCCCAGGCATCGGAGGCGTTGGCGAAGACGTTGCCCATATCGTGGAAGAGCACCAGGCTGACTGAGTCGCCGAGCCAGGGAAGCGTGGGCGGCGGCAGGCGCAACTCGGTGCTGTTGAGCAGCGCGCCCGCGCCGCCGATAGGATAGCCGGTCTCGGGGTCGCGGGGACCGGCCACATTCTGAGAAAAGCCGCGCAGCGAGGTGGCTCCACCGGCGTAGAGCCGCTCGGGCAGCGGGATCAGTTCCTCTTCGCTGCTGCCGAAGGCCCGCTCCTGGCCGTAGCGAGTGTTGCGGGCGAGGACGAACCTGCGTTTGTCGAAGGTGTAATAGCTGGAGTTGGAGGCGTCCAGGCGGTTGAAGCCGGCCTGGGCGCCGAAGGCCTTACCGGAGAGAAACTCCTGAAAGCTGGTGTAGGTGCCGCGGTGGGCATCGAGGGGCGAGTCGCGGGTATCGCGAATCCAGGTGAGGGCTGGACCCGCCACGCGCACCGCCGTGGACTCCTGCGCGATCTCCCCAGGGGCCACCTGAAGGCTGTTTGCCTGCACCTTGACGCGGCGGAAGTTGAATTCATACACAAACGTGTTGGCTCTGGAGAAGGCGGACCCTGGCGAATTGAATCGCTCGGTCCAGCGCAAACCGGCATCCAGCTTGGAGGCCACGTAGGTGGTTACATCCAGGCTGTTGGCGTAACCGGCGGAGAATGCCAGTCCGAAGTTCCGGCTGCCTTCGAAGTGCGGAATCTGGAAGAGCAAATCAAGCTTCTGCTCGAGCAACCCATAGGTGCCCTGCAATGAGGCCGACTGCTCCCTGCCGAAAAGGTTGTTGCGGGTAATGTCGGCCAGCACGCGGGGGCTGACTCCTGTCTTGCCGTTGGGATTGCAGGTGGCGCCGCTGGCGATGATGCCTCCGCAGTTGTATTGCGGTGTTCCGGTCTGGGCTTCGAATCCGAAGCCGTAGGTCAAGGCCCAGCGTCTTGCTTCCACCGCCTGCAGCAGAACCGTCTTGTCGGCCTCGCTGCCGGTGGGGTTCTCGATCGCCGTATCGACCTCGTTGAAGAGAGCGAACTCGTATAAGTTGCGCTGGGTCTCCATGAGAGCGGTTTCGTTGAGCGGGTCGCCGGGATGAAGCGCGATAGCGCGCGCCACAGTTTCCGGACGCGTGAAATGCAGCCCGGTAAGCAGCACATTGCGCACGAAGGTCTGCGGTCCCTCGGTGATATGGAAGACCACATCCACTTTGCTCGAGTCGGCCGGTTCAGACTGCTGGGTCACATCGACTTGCACCATGCGAAAGCCGCGGCTCATATAGTTAGTCAACAGCGCGTCGCGATCCCCAGCCAGATTCTGGGGCGAAAGCAACTGCCCCGCAGTGGTATTCAAGAGGAGAGAAAGCTGCTTGGCATCCGCGCCTTCGGCTCCCTCCAGCCGCACCGTGCCTACCCGCTGCTGTTGGCCCTCTTCGATGCGATAGACCACGGCCAGTGGGGCCGTCCGCCGAGCCAGCGGCGAAGCGGACGCCGGCGCGCCGCCGGCTGAGCTGCTTGTAGGGATACTGGCGTCTGCCGCACCGGTTTCAGGGGTACTGGTCTCGGGCGTGATCTTCACCTTGGAGAAGCCGTTGTTCCGATAGACGGTCTGCAAGGCGCTCACGTCGGCGGAGACCAGCGCCTGGCTGTAAGCGCCGTGGCGGTCGATGGCATCGGCGGCATGAACGCTAAGAAGCTGCTTGAGAGTGGCGGAGTCGAAGTAGCGGTTTCCGGCGACCGAAACGCGCTCGACGCGGCGGCGCGGCCCCAACCGCACCTTATAGAGGATGACTACCTTCTCCGCGCTGGTGGATTGCACTTCGTGGTCCACCTTCACGTCGAAGTAACCCAGGCGCTGGTAGTAGTCCCGCAGCCGGCGATTGCCCTCATTCAGCAGGTCGTCATCCACGGCGCCCTCCTCGAAGATGGGAATCGCGTGCTTGACCCGCTCCGGGCCCATGCTGGCGCCCCCCACCAGCACCTTCACTTGGGGGCCTTGGCTGGCGGTGAAGCGAAAGTTAGTTTTCAGGGCGTCCGCTGCGTACTGCTCCGACTCCAGCTTGATCTCGGCTTCCAGACGCTCCTCGCCCTGGTAGTGCCTGAGCACCCCGGTCAGGGCGCGGTTGGCGGTGTCATGGTCCACATGCGCGCCGGATCTCAAGTGAGCGTGGCGGCGGAATTCGTCCACGCTTATTCCGGAGTCGCCCGTAACCTGGACCGCGCCCACCCGCGCCTGCGTGCCGGAGACCACGTGAAACGCAATGTCCACAAGCTGCTGTTCAGGATGTGCGGTCAAGGTTTGTGCAATCGCCGCTTCGTGGAAGCCGTTATCGGCCAGAGTGCGGCGCATCTGTTCCAGCGCCTGGCTCAGTTTGGCCTGGGTGAAGCGGGTGCCGGGCGCCAGCTGGCTCGCGCGCTCTAGCTGAGTATTCATGGTGGCGCCCTTGGCCCCGTCCACGCTGACCGTTCCGATGAACGCGCGCGGTTCCCCGCGGAAGACGAGGGCCACGCCGTCCTGCTGGCGCAATCCCTCCACCTGAATGGTTTCGAAGAGGCCGGTTGCAAAGAGCTGGCGCAGGCTCTTCTTCAGGTTCTCCCCGCTCAGAGGCGATCCCTCGGCCTGGGCAAGATGGCCCGGCAGCGGCGCAAGACGGCTCTCGGCAACCCCCTCGAAGGAGATGCGCCGCACCGGCAAACCCTCCCACTGCGTGAGAGAATCTGAAGACGCCCGCGCCGCCCGATCGCCTCTCGCGCCGGAGGTGCCGGAGCCGCTCGCGGGACTCTGGCTCCAGCCGCCGATTCCGCCCGAAACTGCGAAGACAAGAAGGCAGGCCAGGAAAATGCCGTACCCCGGCCGCTGGCCGCATTCGCACGCCGGCCTTCGACCCCAGCGGCGAAGTGGGCGCCCTCTGGGCGCCGCTGGGGACCCCGTCTTTGCCCTCAAGACCATATCTCCCAAGAATACGCGGTGCCATGCCCCGTTGCTCATCGGGGCTGCTTTCGCCGGTGATCGGCGATCGTTGTTCCCTGCTTCTTTTCCCCGTGACTTTATACTAACGAGGAAACAAGGCCGGCGCAGCAACGCCCGGCTTGCGGTGCGATCCCCAAGGAAGCGCATGCCCCAATCGAGTTCCCCAACGCAGCCGCACCGTCCGGTTCCGCCCAGTCCGGCTCCGCCGGCCTCCGCGGCGGAAACGCCCGCTCCGCCTTCCATCTCTCCCTCGCCGCCGTTTGCGCGCGCCGCTTCACCCGGTCAAGTTGAGGACGATGCACTGGCCCGCGCCCAGGGCGGCGACCATCAGGCCTTCGCGCAGCTTTACTCCCTGCACAAAAGGCGCATTTACTCCTTGTGCCTGCGCATGGTAGGCAATCTTGCGGAAGCCGAAGACCTGACCCAGGAGGTATTTCTTCAATTGCACCGCAGGATTGCCAGCTTTCGCGGCGACTCGGCCTTTTCCACCTGGCTGCACCGGCTGGCCATCAATGTGGTGCTGATGCACCTGCGCAAGAGGGGGTTGGCGCTGGTTTCACTGGATGAAGCGATGGAACCCGCGCCGGAAGAGCGTCCCGGACGCAGTTTCGGCGCAGCCGATCTCGCCCTGGCCGGCGCCATCGACAGGATGGCCCTGGAACGCGCCATCGACGCTCTGCCGGCCGGCTATCGCCTCATCTTTGTACTCCATGACGTCGAAGGTTACGAGCATAACGAGATTGCCGCCATGCTCGATTGCTCCATCGGCAACAGCAAGTCGCAGTTGCACAAGGCGCGGCTGAAACTGCGCGATGCCCTGCGCATCCATTCCCGGCAGGAGGCTCGGCGATGACCGAAGACGCCAACAATCTGAGCTGCGCCGCGTTCCAGGCCCAACTGCCGGAGCTGATCGGCTCAGGCGAGAATATCGCCGCCGATCCCCATCTGCGAAGTTGCGAGCTTTGCCGCGCCCTGCTTGCCGACCTGGTGACCATCGCCGAGGCTGCCCGCCAGTTGTTCCCCATCGTGGAACCGCCGGATAGATTGTGGGAACAAATCGAATCGGCGATCAGGAATGAGGAAGGCGGGTCTGGTCCGCGATGAGATGGCTGCTCTTTCCTGGAGCGTGTTTCATGAATTGGCGGGTGGCGCACGGTAATTCTTTGGAATCTTGTTCTTCCAACAAAAGTGGGTGCCCCATCCGCCGGTTCCCGGCGCCATGCGTTCCCAGGTCCCCAAAAGCGAGGGACCTGGGCCACCCAGATTCACGGATGGGCGCCTGGGCCGCCCGCCGTTTTCTATTGTGACACTTGCGAAAGTGTCACAGTCGCCCCCACGCCCGCGCGTCGCAGCCCTATGATCGGACCCTGGAGTAACAAACAAGGAGATCCGATGATCCGCAAAATGACACGAAATCTACTGCAATCGGCACTTTGCCTTTGCCTTGCGCCGCTGCTTGTGGCGCAGCAAGCTGTCCCACCCGAAGCCCCAGCCAGTGGAGTGACGCCCGCGGAAACGTTCTTCGCATATAGAAGCTCGCTGAACCTCGGCGCCGAACTTGGATTTGATCCCGCGCGAGTGGATTCGTCCTATTCTCCCACGTACGGTTCGCTCTACGGATTTGCGACAATTCCTTTCGAAGTGCCGCTCAAACTGACCCCGGTTGACCCGGTAGCGTGGACCAACGCGACCGTTGGCTCGACTTTGACCTTTCGGGTGGTCAGCAACGTCAATGTGAGGAAAGGGTGGGTCAACAGGTCGCCGTTTGCGGATGCCTATGCTGGCACCTTGATCAAGGCAACAGTGACCGGGGTCCGCGAGGGCAAGTCTCGAACCCGTCACGGACGAGCGGAGCCCCGCGTGAAGGAAGTTGTTTTGGGAAAGTCCATAAAGCTGGAATTGGAGAGCCCCCCCGGGGGCCGCGCCCGCTTCAATGTAATTGCAAAGAACCTGGCCATCTGGTCCGTGAAAGTGCCCTATTACACGGTTGTCATGGTCCCCGAGTATGTCCTCCTCATGATCGCCTGCAGCAGGGGGTGTGACCTGTAAAGCAAAACCTGTTTGCCCGGCGGAATCTCAAGGTGCGGGCACCGTCAACTTGATGGGATTCGGTATGAGGCTAGAATCCGCCTGACCGGGGATTCGCTGAGGTCGTGCCCCGACACAGGGTCTACGAAACAGGCTCCAAGAAAGAGCGGGGAATTCGTCCTGGAACCGGCGATTCAGGCACGGGCGGGTCGCCTGGATCAAACCCGCACCGGGCGTCGCGGCTCCCTCACCTTCCAGCGGCTGTAGCCGATACACCTTTCGAGCAGCCGTGCATCCAACAAGGCAGCGGGCCTCTGCGACTACCGGCCTTGTGAACGCCCGCCGCGCGGAAATGGCGCCGGCCGCCTGGGCACGGCAAAGGGAACCTCGCGCCGAGTCCGACCGTATGAGCAAAGGTGCGCGGGGAGATGTGAGCGGGTTCAGGAAGGAAGGATCGCCCGGCGGAGGACATACTTGAAACCTTTCGAAATCTTCTCCGTCTAATGAAGGAAAGTTGATACGAGGACACTCAATGCCAAACCTGCCTTCCATTCCGCCCCCCGCCAGAAATGCCTCGGGCAAAGCTGCCCCCGGAGTGCGCAGGATTCCCGTCCTGCCGGTGCGGGATACGGTCCTGTTTCCCCATGCGGTTCTGCCATTGACGGTTGGCCGGGAGAGCTCGATCCAGTTGATCGAGTCGCTGGGCGAGGAGCGGACGATTGTGGTGACGGCCCAGATCGACCCGCGGCTGGATTCGCCCAAGCCCGCCGATCTGCACGCGGTGGGAACCCTGGCCACGGTGCACAAGGTTGTGCGCATGCCCAACCAGAGCCGGTTTGTCTTCACCGAAGGCGTGGAAAGGGTGCGGCTCGTGCGCTACTCGCAAACCGGGCCGTTCATGGTGGCCGAGGTCGAGACCCTGGAGGACGTGCAACCGGCATCCACGGCGGGCGTCGAGGCGCTGGTGCGCAACGTGATCGGGCAGTTTCAGCAGATTGTCGCCGAGTCGCAGACGCTCTCCGACGAGCTGAGGACCATTGCCGCCAACATCGAGGAGCCGAGCCGCATGGTGGACTTTGTGGCCTCCTCGCTGCCTTTTTTGACCACCGACGACAAGCAGCAACTGCTGGAGACGCCCGGCATTGTTGACCGGCTGGAGCTGGTCAATAAGCACCTGGCCAAGGAGATCGAGGTGCAGCAGTTGCGCGCCAAGATTCAGACCGAGGTGCAGGACCAGGTGCAGCAGTCGCAGCGCGACTACTATCTGCGCGAGCAGCTCAAGGCCATCCAGAAGGAACTGGGCGAGGTGGACGAGGGCCAGCGCGAGATCGAGGATCTGCGCCAGAAGATTGAAGCCGCCGGGATGCCGGACGACGTGAAGAAAGAGGCGGTGAAGGAGCTGACCCGGCTCTCGCGCATGTCTCCCATGGCCGCCGATTACTCGCTCACCCGCAACTACATCGAATGGCTGGCCATTCTGCCCTGGGCCAAGAGCTCAGGCTCCAAGATCGATATCGCCAAGGCCAAGGAGATTCTGGACGAGGACCACTATGAACTGAAGAAGGTGAAGGACCGGGTTCTGGATTACCTGAGTGTGCTGGGGCTCAAGCCCGATATGAAGGGGCCGATTCTGTGCTTCGTGGGGCCTCCGGGCGTGGGCAAGACCAGCCTGGGCCGGTCGATCGCCCGCGCCCTGGGCCGCAAGTTCCAGCGCGTCTCGCTGGGCGGCATGCACGACGAGGCGGAGATTCGCGGCCATCGCCGCACCTACATTGGCGCTCTTCCCGGCCAGATC
>Ga0326728_10011022_pt1 | contig 20842 bp, 18 predicted proteins | sample MB3enrmetagenome_FD_207602 | JGI IMG/M metagenome (GOLD analysis project Ga0326728, IMG submission 207602) | Lab enriched peat soil microbial communities from McLean, Ithaca, NY, United States - MB31MN | ecosystem: Environmental > Terrestrial > Soil > Wetlands > Peat | place: USA: New York... | reverse complement strand
CCCGTTTACTACGTCGGCCCTCGCGAGAAGGAGCAGTTCCTGGCATACCTGAACGGCCGGCTCCGCGATCGGCGGTTGGAAACCCTGGTCCGCAATCTCTTCCGTCCCAGCTACGGCGGCAACCGGAACTTCACACTCATGTACACGCTCGGAGACTTGCTGATCAGCTCGGATGACGACATGCGGCCTTACTCTCTGGTCGAATACAGTCCCGAGTCGCTGGGTACCGACGAAGTCAGCCGCGGGCGCTTGCACCGCGCCGGCCACGACGGGTACGCGCGGAAATCCTTCGACATTGTGGCGGCGTTCCTCGATGTTTTGGGAAAACCTGCCGCGCAGGTGCCCGACAACTACGAACGCGGCGAGTTGCTGACCGACACCTCGATGGATCTCGAGACCAACGCCACGACGGGCCTGGCGCGCGAGAACTCGCTCATCTTGCAGCGCGGAACGGTGCCGGATGACGCGGTCGTTAGGATCGCGCAAACCTTCCGCTCCGGCACCAACGACATCGACGCCATCGATTTCGTCGAGATGTTCCTCAAGGATGAAGACCAGACCAGCCTGGAGGATCTCAACGAGATGTATGTGCTGGTCAACTTCCGGCCCGCCGTAACCAACAAGAATTGGCGCATGGATCGCGAACCTCGAAAAGGCATTCTATGGCTTTGAGCCGGACTTCTTTCAGCAGAACCTGTTGCGCATCGTGGACGATGTCGTGGGGATCATCAAGTCCTCCATGCAGTTGTGGCCTGCTCTCGTGGAGATTACCTACTTTCAGAAGCGGCGCGGGGGGCTGCCGGAGACCCGCATCCCAAATCGACGAAAGTAGCTCAGCTTTCGGCCGCCACGTTGAAGCGATAGCCTACCCAGGGCTCGGTGATGATGTACTGCGGATGTTCCGGGTTGGGTTCGACCTTCTTCCGCAGATTCTTGATGAACACGCGCAGATAGTCCACCTGGTCGCCGTAATCGGGACCCCACACCGCCTGCAGCAATTCCCGGTGCGGCACCGCTTCGTTGGCGTGCTGGGTCAGATAGCGCAGCAGGTCAAGTTCCTTGGGCGTGAGGTGCGCGGTGGTCTCGCCGTTGTGCACCGTGCGGGCGGCGAAATCGATGGTGAGCGGTCCGGCCTGCAACCTCGCGGACTGGGACGCGGGCACGCGCCTCAGGGCCGCGCGGATGCGTGCCAGAAGTTCCGGCGTGCTGAATGGTTTGGTGACGAAATCGTCCGCCCCGGCATCCAGCGCGTGCACTTTGTCGGCTTCGGAATTCCGCACCGTCAGCATGATGATGGCCACCTGGGTATCCGCGCGGATGGCCCGGCACGCGGCCAGCCCTCCCATTCCCGGCATGTTGATATCCAGCAGAACCAGGTCGGGCCGGTACTCCCGCACCTTCTCGAGAGCCTCCTCGCCGTTGCGGACATCCTCGACCTCATAACCCGCGCCGCTCAGAGTAGCGCGCATGATGCGCCGGAGCTGAGGTTCATCGTCAACGATCAGAATGCGGCCCGCGCTCACTTCGGCCCTCCTTCCGGTTCCTTCGGCAGCCGTATGCGAAAGGTCGTCTCGCCCGCCACGCTGGCCACGGTCATTTCTCCCTGGTGCGCTTCCACGATCCGCGCGGCGATGCTCAGGCCCAGGCCCGAGCCGGGAATCTGCTCCTTGACGGAAGGGCCGCGGTAGAAGCGCTCGAAGATCCGCGCCTGTTCCTGGGGTGGTATGGCGGCGCCGCGATTGGTCACCTCGATGGCGACTGAGTCCTCGGTCCGGCCCACGCGAATGTCGATGGGGCTTTGCGGCCAGGAGTACTTCAACGCATTATCCAGAAGCTGCCGGATGGCCAGCCGGACCAGCCGGCGGTCGATCGCGACATCGCCCGGCCCGGCCTCGCAGGCCACCTTCACCGGCCGGCCTGCGATCTCGGTCTGCATCGACGCCACGGCCTGCCGCACGATCTCGGCCGGATCGGACATTTCCAGGCTGAGATCGATATGGGCATTATCCAGGCGGGCCATTTCGATGGCATCGTCGATCAGCTCTTTGAGGTGATCGGCTTCCTCGTCCGCGATGGTGAGAAGCTCGGCGCTCTCGCCGGTTTGGCCGGGATCGGCCAGCAGCGCCGTGGTGGCCGCCTTGATGGCCGTCAGCGGGGTCTTGAATTCATGCGCCATGGCATCCAGCAGGGTGGTGCGCAATTGCTCGCTGCGACGGCCCGCCTCCACCTGGTGCGCCAGGTCCTGGGCCCTCGAGCGCTCCAAGCCGATGGCCACCAGGTTGGCGATGCCCTGCAAGACCGAATCGGGCATCTGGGCGCCCTCGAGTGCCAGCGCGGCGATGGGCTCCGATCCCAGCCGCACGGCCGTGATGACGCGCCGCCGTTCGGGGTCCGCGAACGAGCTGCCGTTCCAGGCGGCCTCGCGGAGTTGTTCGTCGAGACCATGAAAATCGGCGGGGCCGGCCCGATATATCTCCCCCGTGCGCCGATCATACAATGCCGCCGCGTCCACCGGAAAGATGTCCGCCAGTTTCTGCGCCAGGTCCCGGGAAAAGGCGTCGGATTCGTCGATGAGCAGAATAGCGCGGCTGAAGGCATAGAGGTGCTCCACGTCCTGGCGGCGCGCGATCGCATCCTCGGCCCGCCGTTCGGCCTTATCGGAGAGGCGGCTGGCGATGAGGGCCGTCGCCAGAAAGCTGAACAACGCGACCCAATTCTGGGGATCGGCGATCGTGAGCGTTCCGACGGGCGGCAGGAAATAGAAGTTGAAGGTGATGGTCGCCGCTAGAGACGCCACGGCCGCCTCCGTGAAACCCCAGGTGCTGGCCACGATCAGCACCAGCAGCAAATAAGCGAATCCCACGGTCGTGGCGTTTACCGGGATCAGCCAGTGGGCCGCGAACGTGACCAGGGCGACCCCGCCCAAAGAGAACAGCAGCCGCTTGAGGAGCCGCGCGCTCATCCCTTCGAGGCCTTGGGCCACACCACGCCCTGGTCTTTCTTCGTCACTGGCGCCAGCCCCTTGTAATGGAACTTCTGCACGCGCTGCCCGCGGTACGTCTCGGTCGTGAAAATGTTGCCCTTAGAATCGGTAGCGATACTGTGGACCGCGTAAAATTCGCCCGGCTGCCGCCCGCCATCGCCGAAGCTGGTCAAGATTTCGAGCGTCTCGCGGTCGATGATGTAGACCTTCATGTTCGAGCCGTCCGCCAGGTACAGGTATTTCTGCTCGGGATCTTTCGAGAGCGCGATATCGAAGACCGATCCATCGGCCCGCGTGTTCTTGGCGATGAAGGCTTCTTTGACGAAGGTGCCGTCCGTCTTGAAAACCTGGATGCGGTCGTTGGTTCGGTCGCAGACGTACAGGTTGCCATCGTGCGCCAGCTCCACGCAGTGAACCGGATTCCGGAACTGCTGCGCCGGCGGATCTTCCGGGCGATACGGCCCCAAATTGATGTCGTCGGGCTTATGGCCGTAAGCACCCCAGTGGCGCTTGTACGCGCCCGTATCCGCATCGAAGACGATCACCCGGTGGTTGCCATAGCCATCCGCCACGTACAGCTCGTTGGTCTTGGGGTCCACGAAGGTCTTGGCGGGGAGCCGCAGGTTTTCGGTATCGTTGCTGCCCTTGCTCATGCCTGGCTTGCCGATCTGCATCAAAAACCGGCCATCCTGCGTGAACTTCAGCACCATGCTGTCGTGCGGCGAAGCGGCCGTGCCCCCCTCCCCGCGGCCGTTCCCGCCGATCCACACGTTGCCCTTGTAATCGACGGTGATGCCGTGATTCGAGGCCGGCCACTCATAGCCCGGGCCCGGACCGCCCCAGTGGCCGATCAGGTCGCCGTCTTCGTTGAACTCGAGCACCGGCGGCGCCGGAGCGCAGCATTCGGCGGCCGGCGGATTGGCCGCCGCGGACGTCTCCATCCGCTCGAGCGAACCCTGCCGGTGTATCACCCAGATGTGGTCGCTCGCATCCACCGAAACGCCTACCACGCTGCCCATTACCCAGTGATTCGGCAGTGGCTTCGGCCACATGGGATCCACTTCGAAGCGCGGCGCGCGCACCGCGGCGGCCTCCACCGCGCCCCACTTGCGCATCAGGTGAGAACCGGTCGCGAGCGCGGCCGCCAGCGCCGCCAGGCTTGCTCCCATCCAGAGGTTTCGCTTCATGTCGCTCCTGTCTTTCAGCGGGCGTAAGCTATAATACACGATTCCAATCGGGAGGATCTCACCGGGTGTCTCTTTCCAGCGTCGCTCCCCGAGTGTTTGCCGCGGCGCTGTTTCTGGCGCTCTCGCGCGGCGCCGCGGCCCACGACATCCCTTTCGACGCTACCGTTCAAGCCTTCGTGAAACCCACCGGGCGGCATCTCGACCTGCTGGTGCGCGTCCCTCTCGAAACCATGCGCGACCTGGATTTTCCGGAGCGCGGCGGCTACCTCGATTCGGCCGCGCTGGCGCCGCTGCTTCCCGACGCCGCCAACCTGTGGATCGCGGATTTCATCGAGATCCACGAAGACGATGCCCGCCTGCCGAAACCGCTCGTCCGGGCGACCCGGATCTCTCTCGCCTCCGACCGCTCCTTCGTTTCCTATGAGACCGCGCTGGCCCACATCTCGGGGCCCGCTCTCGCCAGCGACGCCCACCTGGTCTGGAACCAGGTGATGTTCGACGTGTGGTTCGAATATCCGATCCGCTCCGAGCGGTCGCGCTTCGCGATTCACTCGCGCCTCAACCGGCTGGCCGCGCGGGTGGTGACCGTGCTGCGCTTTCTGCCGCCCGGTGGCGCGGTCCGCGCCTTCGAGTTTCCCGGCGATCCAGGAATTCTCCGCCTGGATCCAAGCTGGCGCCAGGCCGCCGGGCAGTTCATCGGTTTGGGATTCCGCCACATCCTGGACGGAACCGATCACCTGCTTTTCCTGCTCTGCCTGGTGATTCCGTTCCGGCGATTTCGCGCGCTCGTCCCGGTAGTGACCGCCTTCACCGCGGCCCATTCCGTCACGCTGATCGCCTCGGCATACGGGCTCGCGCCGGACATGCTGTGGTTCCCGCCGCTGATCGAGACGCTGATCGCGGTTTCCATCGTTTACATGGCGCTCGAGAATATCGTGGGCGGCTCGTCCACCCGGCGCCGCTGGATGATCGCCGCCGGCTTCGGCCTGGTGCACGGCTTCGGCTTCTCGTTTGCGCTGCGCCAGACGATGCAGTTCGCCGGCGCCCACCTGCTGGCCTCGCTGCTGTGCTTCAATATCGGGGTCGAGCTGGGCCAGCTTCTGGTGCTCCTGCTGCTCATCCCCATACTCGACGCGCTCTTTCGCTTCGTGGTGGCCGAGCGCATGGGCACCATCATTCTTTCGGCGCTGGTGGCCCACACCGCCTGGCATTGGATGCTCGAACGCGCGGATCGCCTGCGCGCCTACCGCTTCGAGTGGCCGCCGCTCAACCCGGGCGTGCTGGCCAGCGCCCTCGGCTGGCTGGCGCTGGCAGCGCTGCTCGCCGCCCTGTTCGCACTGGCCGGGGCGCTTCTGCGCCAGCGCTCCCGCCGCACCGTGCCTTCGCCGGACACCGCGCGGGAGGCCTCCGGGGACGGCCTTTGAACCGGTCGCGGTGCCGCCGCCCCGTTGCAATGCGCCCCGCAAGTGCTTGATGTTATCCTGATTGGAGCTAAAAAAAACAACCGGGCCCCATTAGACGTAACCTCGACCCGGTCGCTATGCCTGAAGGAAGAGGAGTACAGAAACTTGGCTAATACGGAAATTCGAATCGACGAACCCAAGGGCAAATTGGGGGTCATGACGGTCGGCTTGGGCGCCGTCGCGACCACCATGATGGCGGGCGTCGAAGCGGTGCGGCGAGGGATTGCCCTGCCCATCGGCTCTCTCACCCAGATGGGAACGATCCGCCTGGGTAAACGCACCGACAAGCGTGTCCCCAAGATCAAAGATTTCGTGCCCCTGGCGGACTTGAATGACCTGGTCTTCGCAAGCTGGGATTTGTTCGATGACAACGCCTACGAAGCGGCTCTTAAGGCCGGCGTGCTGGAAAAACAGCAAGTCGAACAACTGAAGGACTTTCTGGTAACCATCAAGCCCATGAAGGCGGCCTTCGAGCAATCGTGGGTCCGGAACCTGCACCCCAACAATCTGAAGACCGGGTCCAAAATGGACCTGGCCCAGCAGATCATGGACGACATCCGCGAGTTCAAGAAGAGCAGCGGAGCGGACCGCCTGGTCATCGTCTGGTGCGCTTCCACCGAAAGGTACACCGAGCCCAAGCCGGTTCATGAGACCATGGAGTCCCTCGAAAAGGGGCTCTGCGAGAACAGTCCCGACATTCCCCCCAGCATGATCTATGCGTATGCCGCGTTGAAGTGCGGCGTGCCCTACGCCAATGGAGCCCCGCACATGACGGTGGACATCCCGGCGCTGACGAACTACGCCACGCAGAATCACATCCCCATCTGCGGCAAGGATTTCAAATCCGGCCAGACGTACATGAAGACCCTGCTCGCTCCTGGCCTGAAGCTCAAACTGCTCGGGCTGAAGGGCTGGTTCTCCACCAACATCCTCGGCAACCGCGATGGCGAAGTGCTGGACGATCCGGAGAACTTCAAGAGCAAGGAAGAAACTAAGTCTTCGGTCCTGGAGCACTGTATCCAGCCCGATCTTTACCCCGAGCTCTACAAGGGCTACTACCACAAAGTGCGGATCGAATATTATCCGCCGCGCGGCGACGCCAAGGAAAGCTGGGACAACCTCGACATCTTCGGCTGGCTGGGCTACCCCATGCAGATCAAGGTAAACTTCCAGTGCCGCGATTCGATTCTGGCGGCGCCCATGGCGTTGGACCTGGCGATCTTCCTGGACCTGGCGCAGCGCTGCCCGGATATGGCGCGCAAGGGCGTGCAGGAGTGGCTCTCGTTCTATTTCAAGGGCCCGCAAGTGGCTCCCGGCCTCTACCCCGAGCACGACGTTTTCATTCAGCAGATGAAGCTGAAGAACACGCTGCGATATCTTCGCGGCGAAGAACTGATCACCCACCTCGGCCTAGAGTATTACGACTGATCTCCAATCGGGGGCGGGCGGCTACGCCTGCTCCCGGCTCATGGATGCCCGCTGTTCTGGCCGAACGAGGTCATCGGCTGCGATGAGTTTCCGAAGCCGGACGAGTTTCCAAACGAGGACGAGTTCCCGAAGGAAGATCCCTGCGCTCCCTGCGGTGTCGAACCCAATTGGCCGGCCTGCGTGCCGGTCCCGGATTGGCCGCTCGTGTTGCCCGACTGGGCCGGGGCCGTCGGTATGCCAGCGCCGGTCAGCGGATTGGGCGGCGGCCGGTCTTTCATCGGATCGTATATAAACTCCCACTCTTTGTAGTTGCTGTGGTCCGAGTAGACCATGATCGAGTCGGAATCTGCCTTGCTCGCGATTCCGGCGATTCCGCCGCCGATTACGTTGCCGCCAGTGCCATTGCCGATGGGCGTCCCGGTGGGCCGCGGTTGCCGCAGAAGGTTACCAATCATAGCAGCCGCGGCGTTCTGGGCGTCCGAGTTCATCCCCGGCGCGCCCGTCCCCTGTGTGCCCATTCCCTGCGCGCCGGCCCCGTACGCGCCGGGCATGATTTGAGTGGCTGGATTCGACGTCGCCCCCGGATACGCCGCCTGCTGTCCCGGAAATCCGGCTTGGCCGGGGAATGGCGATGGCGCCTGTACGGGCTGGCTCGGAACGGTTTGCTGCGGCGTGCCCATCCCATAGCCTCCCCCCACATACGATTGGCCGCTAGAGTCCGTGATGCCCGCCGTGGCGCCGCCGGTTGTCGAGCCGGGCATAGTATTTTGCGGAAATCCCGGCATGCCCGGGATCGGGGGTGGTCCCGGCATCCCGCCTGGCATCGATTGGCCAGGTATCCCGTTCGTCATCACACCTTGACCTGGCTGGACCGGCAAACCCGGGGCATACGCGCCGGGTTGCCCTTGCATAGCGCCCGGAAACGTCTGCTGCTGGGGGAGGTTCCCAGCGTTACCCGACTGGTCGGCTCCCGGCGCCGGCTGTCCATCCGGGCCCACCGGCTGGCTGCCCGTAGGGTACGTCGTATTCGCCGCCGCATTGTCGCTCGCGCGGCGGCGCATCGCCAGGTTGGCGTTCTGTCCCGGCTGGTTGGCGGTCTGTCCCAGCCCGGCTTGCTCGCCCACGTATTGGCCCGCGGTGGTATCGGCTGATTTCTGACTCTGATCTCCCGGCTGCGCGGGCTTGGTGTTCACCGAATCGGTGAGCATCCCGTTCTGAATGTGAACCAGGCGCCAATCGTCTTTGCCGGTCATGGGGTCGAGAAATCGACGGCGCAGGTACCGGCGATTGTTGAAGCTCTCCAGCTCCGCGATAGTGGCCGGCCATCGCCCCGCTCCTCTGGGCGAGACAAACAGCTTGATGGCGCGCTTGTATTGCTCGCCGCGCTCGATGAGCAGTTCTTCTTTCTGGCGCTGCGTCTCGAAGGCTACCCGCGGGATCTCCATATACAGCGTGATGGCGATCATGGCCGCCATCAGGAAGACCAGCAGCAGCGCAAATCCGGATTCCCGCGGCCGCTTCATCCGCCCGCCTCTTCCGCCAGCGCCAAGGGCTGCTGGCGCTTGGATTCCACATCTTCCATGATTACCGAGCTTACCCCGATGCGCACCACCCGGTAGCGCCGCTTGACCGTATCGCCCTCGCCGGCCACCAGGATCTCGTCGCCGTCCAGGAAGAACGCGGTCCTCTTGCCGTTGGCGCGCGCGGTGCTATAACCGTAGTATTTGAACGTGATGGGAGGAGGCGGCGGAGTCGGCGCCTCTCGGGCGGACTCGTTTTGTACCCCCGGCTGCCGGGGTCCTACAAACGTCGAGGGCACGACCTTCGGCTCGGGCCCCTTGGGCAGTTCGGCCTTGGGAGGCGGCGGCTGCCCGAACTGGAACAGGTTACGGCCGCCGCTGGCGGGATCCTCGTTTTGCAGCTTGGCGAGCAGGTCGAGCCGCAGCGTGGGATCGATCGTCATGGGATCGACGCGGTCCTCCGCCCGTCTCGAATGCAGTACGGGATGAAACTCGTCGCTGCGCCCGCGCGAGGAGACCGGCGCGCCCGCGCGTGCCGGCGCCCCGGAGTTGGCCGGGATGCCGGCGGCCGGCGGAATCAGCGGCTCCTCCGCGGTTCCGCGGGCCGCTCGCGGCGCCGGTGACGCCCCGCTGTCCGGTCCCGCGATCACGTTCGTATAAAGGAAATAAGCCGCCACCACGCCCAGCGCGCCCAAGATCCAGACCTTCTTCTTATCGCCGGTCCCCAGCGTCATCCCGCCTCCCCGCGCGCGCTCCGCACAAACGCGTCTATCTTCAGCGTGACGTTGAGCTGCCCGGCCTGGGCGCTGGCCGGGGCGCCCCCTGGGCCCTGCGGCGCATTGGCTTGCATGTTCTCGATGATCAGGAAGCGCGGCGACCGGTCCAGCAGGTTGATCAGCTTGGTCAGGTTCGCGTACGGTCCCTCGAATCCAGCCTGAATGGTGACCATGCCCAGCGTGTCGCTGCCCTCCACCGTCTCCTGGCTCATCTGCACCTGTCCCATCTTGATGCCCGATTGCGTCGCCACGCGCGTCAGCTCTTCGAGGATGACCGAAGAGAGCGTACGCTGGTCGATGACGTACCGCTCCAGGAAGCGGTCGCCCTCCTGCCGCGCGGTCTCCACCTTTTCCACCAGCCTCTGGCTGGTGGCCAGGCGCGCCTGATCTCGCGCGAGCTGTGCGCGAAGCGTCTCGCGCTCGCGGCGCAGGTCTTCGGCTGAACCGCCAAAAACGTTGAACGCCAGCACCGCGGCCGCCAGGTTCAATACCAGCAGCGTTCCGATCAAGGCGCGCATCGCCACGCGCGGCTCCTTGACGGCCGCTAGGCTAAAGTTTCTGGGCATAGCTCACACTCACGTGATAGCGGTAGAGAGGCTCGGCCTGGCTGGGCGGGAGGCTGCTGTGATCGAACACCGAACCGAACAGAGGCGATTCCTCCAGCGCCTTCAGCAACTCGATGAACGGCTGCGGCGATTCGGCGCCCACCGTCATGTCCAGCGTCACCTGATCCATGCCGTCGATGGAAGGATGCACCTGGATGATGCGGACGTTATAGGGAACGATCTTCTCCAGGTCCGCGAAAATGCGCGTCCAGCTCACGCCTTTGCGCAGCAGCAAGCTGTTCAGAAACAGGCTGCGCTCCAGAACCTCGGCGTTTTCGGGCCGGCGCAGCACCGCATCCAGCCGAGCTTGCTGGTCTTCGACCGAACGGACCTGCCGGCTGAGCAGATCGACTTCATGCCGCACGTCGGCGAGCTGCGCGCGGTCGCTCAGTGCCAGCGAGATCAGCACGCCCAGTGTCGCCACCAGCAGGAGACTCACGGCGATGGACGCCACCAGCATGGCGCGATCGCGCCGGAAAGGCTGGCTGGCGAGATTGATCGGAATCTTCATCTCAATTGTTCCTGGCGATGGACCGCAGGTAGCCCAGCAGTCCGGCATTGTTCTCGCCGGGAGTGCCCAGCGGCGACCGCAGCGGCTCGGTTTCCACCTCAAGTTCCTGGCGCAACCGCCGCGCGGCCTCCTCGCTCGAGCTGCCGAACCCGCACAGCCAGAGCTGGCCGGGGCGCCCGCCCAGGTTGTCTTCCATGTAAACGAAGGTGGGCACCAGCACGGCCGCGATATCCTCCAGTTCCGCCGAAGGCAGTTCCAGGCAGCGCACCAGCTTGAGCGCCGCATGATCGCGCACCATCACGGTGAGCACGCGCCCGCCGATCTTGGCCACCACCGAGAGACCGCCCTCCGGCGCCAGTTCGAGGGCCGCCAGCGAAGACGTGGTCACCAGGCCCGGGATCATGCCGGCGGACCGGAAGGGCGCCTCGTAGCGCGACACGATCTCGAGCGGCGCCACAGCCACCACCACATCGACCTTTTTGCCGGCTGCCGGCTGCACCCAATAACCGATGGCCGCCGACTCCACTTCGAACGGCACGCTGCGCTTCAGCCGGAAGCGCACCAGCGAACGCTGTTGCGCGGCATCGGAAGGGAAGCTGTCGAAATCCAGCACCGCGACGCGCGCGCTGAAATCCGGCAGGATCAGCGCCACGTCGCGCCGCTTGCGGGCCGCCTGCGGGCCCGCCACGGCCCGCACCGACATGGCGAAATCGTCCGGATCGACGATATTCTCTTTCAGAGGCGAGACCACCAGCGTCCCATTCTTGAGCGGCTGAAATTCCATCTCCGTGCGCGACCCTATGCGCGCCGCCGCGATGCCCGCCTCGGAGATCTCAAACGCCATGGCCGGCGGCGGGTCCCGCAAGATGGATTTGAGCCTGTCTAGCAGCACGGCGCCTCCGGGGTGAGCTTTACCTCCACATTACCCCTCAATGAACGTCACCTTGTTAATCTCGCGCAGCGTCGTCACGCCGGCGCGCATCTTAGCCACGGCCGATTCGCGCAGGAACGTCATGCCCTCTTCGCGGGCCATGCGCTTGATCTCCGACGTGGACCGCCGGTCCAGGATCATCTCGCGAATTTTGTCGGTCAGGTCCAGCAGCTCGTGAATCGCCGAGCGGCCGCGGAAACCCGTGCCGCCGCACTCGAAACATCCCGCCCCTTCGTAGAGCGGCACGTCGCGCCATTCCTCCGGGTTCAGACCGCTCTCCACCAGGAACGAATCGGGATACCGCACCCGCCGCTTGCAGTGCTGGCAGATCACGCGCACCAGCCGCTGCGCCAGGATGCAGTTGAGCGACGAAACGAAATTGTACGGCTCCACGCCCATGTTGAGAAAGCGGCCCAGCACGTCCAGCACATTGTTGGCGTGCACCGTGGTGAATACCAGGTGGCCGGTGAGCGCCGAGTTGATGGCGATCTGCGCCGTCTCCTGGTCGCGGATCTCGCCCACCATGATCTTGTCGGGGTCGTGGCGCAGGATGGAGCGCAGGCCGCGCGCAAACGTCAGTCCCTTCTTTTCGTTCACCGGAATCTGCGTGATGCCCTTGATCTGGTACTCCACCGGGTCTTCGATGGTGATGATCTTGTCTTCGTCGTTCTTGATCTCGCTCAGCGCGGCGTACAGCGTGGTGGTTTTGCCGGAGCCGGTCGGGCCGGTCACCAGCACCATGCCGTACGGCTCCAGAATGTAGCGCCGGAACTTGGCCAGGTCGGCATCCGCGAAGCCCACCACGTCGAGCGACAACTGGGCGAACTTCTCGCTCATGGATTCCTTATCCAGCACGCGGAGCACGGCATCCTCGCCATGGATCGTAGGCATGATGGAAACGCGGAAATCGATCAGCCGGTTCTTGTAGCGCACGCGGAAGCGGCCGTCCTGCGGAACCCTCTTCTCGGCGATATCCAGCTCGCTCATCACTTTGATGCGCGAAATGATGGTGGACTGCCAGTCCTTGGCGATGGGCGGCATGGCATAGTGCAGCACGCCGTCGATGCGGTACTTGATGGCCACTTCCTGATCGCGCGATTCGATGTGGATATCGCTGGCGCGCCGCTCGAGCGCGTTGAAGATGGTGGTATCCACCAGCTTGATAACGGGCGCGATATTGGCGTCCGCCGCAGTCAGCTTGTCGATCGAGAGGGTCTCGTCCTGCTCCCCCTCTTCCCTCACCACGTCCAGGGCGAAACCCTCGGTAACCTCTTCCAGCACGCGCTGCGACTGCTCGGTCTTCTTGAGCAGCTCGGCGATCTGCGAAAGAGTCGCCACCTTGACGCGCAGCTTGCGGTTGAGCAGAAGCGTGAGTTCGTCGATGAGGTTGAGGTTGCGCGGGTCCGAAAGGGCGATATCGAGGGTCCCGTTCTGCACCTTGAGCGGGACGAAGTTGTAGCGGAACATCAAATCCACGGGGATGGAGCGGAACAGATCGTGGTCGATGGATCCCTCGCGCAGGTCCACGTATTCGCACCGGTAGCGCGCCGCAATCGCGCGGGCCTGCTCAACTTCCGCCATGGGATCGACCAGTCTCAGTTTCTCAGCCGTTGCCATACTTCCGCTTCCTCCGCGTGCGAACATCCGCAGGTGCAGGTGAGGCCGGATATCGCGCGGCGTCCTTCTCCAGGCCTTCCCTCCGCGTAAACTCCGCGTCTCCGCGCCTCCGCGTTGTGCTGCTTTAGAGTCCGCATACCCGCACTCACCGAATCGTATCCGCCAACGAGAAAATCGGCAGATACAGCGCGATCAAAACAAACGCCACGAACGATCCCATAACAATCATGATGGCCGGCTCGATCAGCGAGAGCGTGGCCGTCATGCGCGTGTTCACATCTTCTTCGAAGAATTCCGCCACGCTGTTGAGCATGGCGGGCAGCGCGCCGGTCGATTCGCCAACCTCGATCATGTCGATGGCCAGCGGCGGAAACATCCCCGAAACCTTCAGCGACCCCGAGAGTGGCTGTCCCTCGCGCACGCCCTTGCCGGCGTTCTCGACGGCCCGCTGCAGCAGCGGCGCGCCCAGCGAATCGGCGGAGGTCTCCATGGCCTGCACCAGCGGAATGCCGCCGTTCAGCAGCGTGCTCAGCACCCGCGCGAACTGCGCCACCTGGTACTTCAGCCAGATCTCCCCGGCAATCGGCAGCTTCAGCTTGACGCGATCCACGCGCTCCCGCGCCGATTCCCGCCGCGCCCACCAGCGGAACAGAAAAATCGACCCCACCAGCGCGCCGACAAACGCCACCAGGTACGCTCGCGCGGTGGTTCCGATGGCAATCAGAAACACCGTCATGGGCGGCAGCTTGGCCTGCATCGAGCTGTACAGCGTGGCGAAGGTGGGAACCACGTAGGTCACCAAAAATACCATCAGCAGCAGGACCAGAACGATCAGCACGCATGGGTACATCAGCGAGACCAGCACCTTCTTCTTCACCGCCAGCGAGAGCTTCTGGTAGGTGATGTACCGGTCCAGCACCTCGGTCAGGCTGCCGCTCTTTTCCCCCGCCATCACCGAGGTCACATAAATCTTGGGGAAGACATGCTGCGACCGGAAAGCCTCCGAGAGCAGCGTGCCGGTGCGCACCTCGTCGCGGACCCCCTTCACCAGCGGCCCCAGGTGGACGTCGGTGAGGCGCTCGGCCAACAGGTCGAGCGACTTCAGGATGGGGAGGCCGGCCCGGATGAGGGTCACGAACTGCTGGTTGAAGATGAGGAACTTTTCCAGGTTCAGCTTTTTCCGCCGGCCCAGCAGCCGTCCCGCCTTCTCCATAGACACGGCGCCGGTTCTCGGCTTGATGGAATAGACCAGGAAACCCTGCTGGGTATACTTCTCGCGCAGCTCCTTTTCCGAGGTGGCGGCGGTCACCTGCTGGTGGATCTGGCCGCGCCCGTCGGCGTACTTGAGGAGAAAATCGGCCATGGCCTACTGGGTGGCCTCCACCATCGCGCCCGGCGGCGGCGTGAACTCGAACAGCTTGAAATCGAGCGGCGGGTTGACCTTTTCCTGGTCGAAAGTGAAGTCCAGAATGGATTTATCGAACGCCGTCACCTTGACCTCGCGAATGCGGCCCTGGTCCAAGACCACGAACTCCACCGCCTGATAGGGCAGGCTGTCGCTCTTGGGTTCGGCCGTGATGCGCGTGGCAGCTCCTTCGGGATGGCCTTCGATGTTGCGGAACTCCTTCTGGAAGTTCAGCTTGCCGAGAAGGAAGGCGAGCGGGGCGCGCATGTCCTCGCTCTCCTGGAGCTTCATGCGCTCGGCGCGGTTGTCGGAGGGCGTATACAACCAGAGCGCCTTTCCATCGGAAATGAACAGTTTGCCTTTGGGCTGGCTGTAATCCCAGCGCATACGGCCCGGTTTGCGCAGCAGCAGCGTCCCGGTCTCCGTGCGGTGAGGCCGCCCCGGAGGCGTATATTGTTCCTGGAAAACGACTTCGAGCGTTTTGGCGCGGTTATAACGGGCTTCCACGCCAGCCAGGGTCGCCTCCAGCCGGGCATCCGCTGACCAAGCCGGGACGCTCAGCAGCAGAGTTATCCATAAGCGCGCGAGCCTCACAAAATATGTGACGCTTCCGGCGCGCGAAGCGTGTAGCTCTTTCCGTACCTCCGGCCGCGGGGCACCCGTCCCTGTGCCCTGAATTACCAAACCGAGGCGCCGAATTCCTTCCTTCGGCTGAACGATCGATTGGCTTTGTTAGCATGTAACAAGAGAATGCGAAAGCTCAGGGCCGTTCTGCTTTGGCTTGCGGGTGCTACAGTCTGGGCACAGGCCCCCATTCCCGCGCCGCCGCCGGGGCCCTCTCAGGTTCCTCAAGGTCAAGCGGCCCCCGGTCATCCCGAGGTTCCGAAGGCGGAAGGCTCTTCCTCGGCCGAACGTTCCGCTCCAGGAACATCGAAGGACCGGCTCTTTTTCGCGCTCCCGAACTTCCTGACTTTGGAGAACGCCGGTGAAGTCCCGCCGCTGACGGTCGGAGAGAAGTTCAAGGTGACGCTGAAGTCGTCTTTCGACCCGGTGGAGTATTTCTGGTACGGCGCGCTGGCCGGCATCAGCCAGGGTGAAAACAGCGAACCCGGCTTCGGCCAAGGCGCCGAGGGGTACGCGAAGCGATATGGCGCGTACTTCGCGGACGGCACCCTGGAAAACGTCATCACCGAGGCGATTCTTCCATCCCTTCTGCGCCAGGACCCGCGTTACTTCCAGATGGGCAAAGGCGGATTTGTGCGGCGCACCGGCTACGCCGTGAGCCGCATTTTCGTCACCCGGACGGACAGCGGGCACAATCAATTCAACGTCTCGGAGATCTTGGGCAGCGCGATATCCGGCGGCATCTCCACTTACACCTATCATCCCCGGGGCGATCACAATTTCCCGAACGCGTTGAGCGTCTGGGGAACCCAGATCGGCTACGACACCCTGACGTACGTTATCAAGGAATTCTGGCCCGACATTCGCCGCAGGCTGCACCACCCCAAGCCGATTCCGGAGCCGTCGAACAGCTTGCGGTAGAACGCCCTAGACCGAAGTCAACTGCCGCCGGCCGCGCTGTTCCATGGGAACGAAATCGCGGCTGTCTTCGCCCGTGTAGATCTGGCGCGGCCGCGCGATCTTCTGCTCCGGATCGGCCAGCAGCTCCTGCCATTGCGCCAGCCATCCGACCGTGCGCGGAATGCCGAACAGCACGGTGAACTGGGATGGGTTGAAGCCCATGGCCTGGTAGATGATGCCGGAGTAAAAATCCACGTTGGGGTAGAGTTTGCGCTTGATGAAATACTCATCCGAGAGGGCGATGCGCTCCAGCTCAATGGCGATATCGATCTTGGGGTTCCGGCCGGTCACCTGGAACACCTCCTCGGCCACCCGCTTGATGATGCGCGCGCGCGGGTCGTAATTCTTGTAGACCCGGTGGCCGAAGCCCATCAGCCTGCCATGCCCTTCCTTGACTTGCCGGACGAACTCCGGAATGCGGTCCTTAGTGCCGATCTCGTCAAGCATGCGCAGCACCTCTTCATTGGCGCCTCCGTGCAGCGGGCCGGAGAGCGCCGCAATGGCCGCCGCCGTGGTGGCGTAAGGGTCGGCGTGGGAACTGCCCACCGCGCGCATGGTGTTGGTGCTGCAATTCTGTTCGTGATCGGCGTGCAGAATGAAAAGCACCTCGAGCGCGCGCGAGAGCACCGGATTGGCTACATACTTGGGCTCGGTGCGCCGCCACAACATGTTCATGTAGTTCTTGGTGTAGCTCAACTCCGGGTCCGGATAAATGTAAGGCAGGCCCAGACGGTGCCGGTAGGCGTAGGCCGCCAGGGTCGGCATCTTGCCGATGAGCCGGATGATCTGCTTGCGGCGGTTGCGGGCATCCTCGATAGCGCGGGCTTCCGGATAGAACGTGGAGAGAGCCGCCACCGTGCTCATGAGAATGCCCATGGGGTGGGCGTCGTAATGGAAACCGTCGATAAACTTCTTGACGTTCTCATGCAGGAAGGCGTGGTGCATCACCTCGCAGCTCCACAGATCGAGCTCGGCGGCGGTGGGCAGCTCGCCGTCGAGTAGCAGGTAAGCGACCTCCAGGAAAGTGCAGTTCTCGGCTAGCTGCTCGATGGGGTAGCCCCGGTACCGCAGAATGCCTTTGTCGCCATCCAGGTACGTGATGGCGCTGCGGCATGAAGCCGTGTTCATGAAGGCGGGGTCGTAGGTCATCAGGCCGAAATCGTCCGGGCCGTTCTTGATCTGGCGCAGATCCATGGCGCGGATTGTGCCGTCATGAATCGGGAGCGTATAAGTCCGATTCGTCCGATTGTCGGTGATGGTGAGTGTCTCGGCGGGCATTTTTCTGGCTTCCTCGTTGATTATACTAATGCGTATGACTTCGCACCCTTGCAAAATGGACTCCACAGAACATTGTTGAAAAAATCTTCATTCTGTTAAGAAACGCAACGATCTGCGATAATGGTCGATAGAAGCATCGGGGCTTTTCGCCCAACCGCTGGGTGCGGGGACCCAGTCGAACATGAGACTGGAGGAATTCAGATGCTGTCGACCAAACTGGTCCAACTGATTGAAAAGAATTCGGAAACCATTACTACCGGGCTGATCCGGGAAATTCGCCAAGATCCCCAAATGTCCACCCTAGCCCACCGGCCGGATACCGACTTGCGCGCCTGGAGCCAGGATATCCTTAAAAACCTGGGCTATCTGCTGGCCGCTTCCAAAGATGAGGAATTGGCCCGCCGGTTTCAGATTTTGGGCCGCATGCGCTTCGAGCAGAACATTCCCTTGCATGAGGCCGTATTGCGCTGTCAGGCGCTAAAGAACAGGATTCTCCGTTTCGTGAGGGAACAGGGTTTCGCCTTCACGGCCATGGAACTTTATGCGGAGGAGGAACTGGACCGCCGCATCGGCTGGCTCTTCGACTCGATGGTGTACCATATCGTCTGCGGGTACGAATCCGCCGAGAGGGTGGCCAGCCAGCTGGCCTCGTGAGCCGGCCGGTCCGGCCGGACGTCGTTGTGGATTTGCTTCCCCAATACAGCTATTTGCACGAGTTATAATCGCTAAATGTTGACGCCCACCGAAAAGATCTGGCACAACGGTCGCTTTATCCGCTGGGAAGAGGCTACCATTCACGTGCTATCGCACGTCGTGAGCTACGGCAGCTCGGTTTTCGAGGGGATCCGCTGCTACTCCACTCCTCCGGGACCGGCCGTATTCCGGCTTCGCGATCACGTGCGGCGGATGGTCGATTCGGCCCGCATTTACCGCATGGGGGAGCTCGGCTTTTCGGCGGAACAACTGGCCGAAGCGATGCTCGAAACGGTACGCGTCAACAAGCTGGATGCCTGCTATATCCGCCCCATCGTCATTCGCGGCTACGGCGAAATGGGCGTGAACCCGCTCAAGAACCCCATCGACGTGTATATCGCGGTGTGGGAGTGGGGTAAATACCTCGGCGAAGAGGCGCTGGCGGAAGGCGTGGACGTCTGCGTTTCGAGTTGGACGCGCATCGCGCCCAATACCCTGCCCGCGCTGGCCAAAGCGGGCGCCAACTACATGAATTCGCAGCTCATCAAGATGGAGGCGCTGACCAACGGCTACTCCGAAGGAATCGGGCTGGATGCCGCGGGCTACGTCAGCGAAGGATCGGGCGAGAATATCTTCGTGGTGCGCGACGGCAAGATCCATACCCCGCCCCTGGGAGCCTCCGTACTTCCCGGGATCACCCGGGATAGCGTTCTCAAGCTGGCGCAGGAGTTGGACATCCCGGTGGTCGAGACGTTGGTTCCGCGCGAGATGTTGTACATCGCCGACGAGGTTTTCTTCTCCGGCACGGCCGCCGAGATCACGCCGATCCGCTCGATCGACCGCATCGTGGTGGGACAGGGCCGGCGGGGGCCGGTGGCCGAGGCGCTGCAGAAGGAGTTCTTCGGCATCGTCCACGGAACCAGGAAGGATACTTACGGGTGGCTTTCGCCCGTGCACGCGGCGCAGCCCACGGGCGTGAAATAGATCGAGGGAGCCGCGCAATCCGCATGGCCACCTCCCCCGAGATTTACCATTGCGACTGCGCGGCCACCTAATCGACCTTCCCTTTGTAGCTCGGGCGCGAGCGGAAAGCCAGCGCGAATTCGGTGCACCGCGATCGTTTTCAACAACTTTTTCCGTAATGCGAGGCATGGAGTTAGCGTCCCAACCATGTGGCAAAACTGTGAATAAAACATGGCGGAGGGGAAGTGTTTTGGCCTACCGCTACCGGAAAAGAGCTTCAGCGCCCCGCTGAAGGACGGCCGCGCCGGCCACGCCCGTTAGCGCGGGGACAAAAGCCGGGGCCGCGCCGCGCCGCCGCCATTCCTCGTGCACCGCGTGAAAGCCCAGGTAGAACAGCCAACCGCCGGTAATTCCCAGGGGGTACATCATCCAAGTTGTGCCCAGGTGCGGGGCCATCAGCAGACCGGCCGCGCCACCCGCCAGCGTGGCGCCTTCGGCCAGCAGGCACCAGCCAAGGGCTTCCGCCCGCGATGTCACGGCCGCGCGCAGAATACCGCCCAACGCGATGCCCTCGGGGAGCTTGTGCAGGGCCACCGCCAAGGGGACGGCCACGCGCAATCCGAGCGGCACGGCGAACTGCGCGGTCACTACGCTCCACCCATCGAGGAAGCTGTGGAGGGCCGCGGCAGCCACCAGCGGGCCGGCGAAGCCGTGCAGCTCCGTAGTGCAGGCGATATGATCGTGATCGTGTGCGCAGGTGGGGCACACCGGATGCGTGTAGCGGTTCACCAACAGCAGGAGCCCGTAGCCCGCTACGAACAAGACCAGGCTGACGGCCCATCCGGATTCGGTGGCCAGCTCCGGCAGCAGTCCAAAGAGCGCCACCCCGAGCAGCACCCCGGCGCTGAAGGGGATCATCGCCCGGGCCCGGCGGCGCAGCCCCGTGAGCCACAGCCCCAACGCCGCGCCGGCGATGCCGACGGCCGTGGCAAAGGCTGGAACGGCGATACCGGTGGGAACGTGCAAGTCTTTACTGTAACAGGCGCCCGCAGGCCGGTCGCGTTCATTTGACAACACTTGATCCCGCTCCGTATCATGGAATTTCAAGCTGGATTCCCGATTCGCGCCCTTCACGCGGCGCCTGTCGTGCCCGAATGGCAATTACCACGTCTATTTCTTTTGGACACTCAATATGATCAAAGTTGAAGGTCTGACCAAGCGATACGACCGTACTGTCGCCGTCGACAATATCTCCTTCGAGGTGGAGAAGGGGCAAATCGTAGGCTTCCTGGGACCGAACGGCGCCGGGAAGACCACCACGATGCGGGTCCTCACCTGTTTCCTGCCGCCCACCTCGGGTACCGCCAGCATCGCCGGATTCGACGTGCTGGAGCAGCCCATGGAGGTCAAGAAGCGCATCGGCTACCTGCCTGAGACTCCTCCGCTATACCCCGAAATGGAGGTGTGGGAATACCTCGATTTCGTGGGCCGGCTGAAGGGCATTTCCTCGGCCGACATCGCGCGCCGCGTGGACGATGTGACGGGCCGCTGCGCCATAGGCGATGTTCGCACGCGGCTTATCGGCAAGCTTTCCAAAGGCTACCGGCAGCGCGTCGGCCTGGCGCAGGCCATCATTCACAATCCCGACGTGCTGATTCTGGACGAGCCGACCTCGGGCCTTGACCCCAAACAGATTATCGAGATTCGCGAACTGCTCAAGGCCCTGGCCGGCGAGCATACCATTATTCTGAGCACGCACATCCTCTCGGAAGTCGAGCATTCCTGCGAGCGCGTGATCATTATCGACCGCGGGCGCCTGGTGGCCATCGATTCGGTGGCTAACCTCACGAACCGGCTGCGCGGCTCCGAAGCGGTGGCCGTGGAAGTGGAGGCGGCCG
>Ga0326728_10011021_pt1 | contig 20844 bp, 19 predicted proteins | sample MB3enrmetagenome_FD_207602 | JGI IMG/M metagenome (GOLD analysis project Ga0326728, IMG submission 207602) | Lab enriched peat soil microbial communities from McLean, Ithaca, NY, United States - MB31MN | ecosystem: Environmental > Terrestrial > Soil > Wetlands > Peat | place: USA: New York... | reverse complement strand
AAAAATTGAATATTTCTTATTTGGATCACGAAATCATTAGACTGGCTGCTAAAAAGCTCTCAGTATTGGAAGATGAGTTGGAACCACATGATGAAAGAATACTGTCTTTTTGGGAATCTTTTTTTCAATCAAAAGGATATATTGGCCCCGATGTGTATATACCACCACATATTTTTGTTCCAACAGACAGGGAGCTTTTTGAAGCCGAAGCAGAAATAATAAAACGCATAGCTAATGATCGTTCAGCGATAATTATAGGAAGATGTGGCTCTTATATCTTGCGTGCCTGCCCGAGTCATACCAGCATATTTTTACATGCGGATATTGAGTTCCGTAAGAGACGTATTGAAAAGTTATATAATGTTTTACAGGAAGCTTCCAGTAAAAAAATTGCTGAAAGTGATAGTGAAAGATCTCGTTATCATTATAAGCTTAGATAATAGTGTGCAGCTTATTTTGCAATACCTTGAATTAGTTTACTGATACACCAATTCTGTTTTTAGTGTTTCAAAAAAAGAGACTTTTTATTATTTTCTGGTCTTCTTTTTTTTCGGTAGTGTACTCAAAGTCCTATAAAATTACTAGCTTCAAGAAACTTATTTTATAGAAAACTCGATAACCTGCTAAAACACAAAGAATAGCTACGTTTGATTATTCACTTTTTGAAAATAGTGGGTTACAAATGTGCTAAGTATAAGATGAATACAAGAGAAAGGATCTACCTAAAAGTCCTGGAAAATTGAAGAATGCAATGGAAGAATCAAACAGTTTATTGGTGAGGAAAAGTTTCTGGTAAGAAAAAAAGATTCACGTAACATATTTAATATTCTTAGTGAGAGCTTTTTTAAGGTTTGAGTTAAAAGAGACCGAAATGGGATTTCTTGGTTTGAAAGTAAAACAATAATTCATGGTGTAGCGGCGAAGGAATATATAGCCAACCAAGATATAAATAAAATTGATTATAATATTGGAGAAGTTGAGGGAAAAATGTACAGAGCTCCTATTAAGTGAGTTCTAAATGTATAATGTGTAAGGTATAATGTGTAATGTATAATATATAATGTATTTAAATCCAGGAGCATTTTAATGAAATGTAATGCAATGACACATTCAAATAATATGTAATAAAAAGGTACCGAAAATGACTTTATCAATGATGCAAAAAAGTGAAGAAAATTCGTCAACTGCTTATTGGGCTCTACTTAAATAATTGCGACAAGGAATGATAACCTAACAACTTATCCTGGATAATGACCCCAAAACTTATAAAGCTCAAGTAACTATTAATCGACAAAATCATTATCAATTGAATTTTTGATCCAGTTTCCACTATATTTATTAATCTAAAGGAATAAAAAAGCATCAAAGGACTGACTGCTGCTTCCAGCTTCACATTAAGTAGAATTTCCAGAAAAATATGATACGACAAAACAGAAGTAAACTTAAATAACTGAAATAAAAACAAAGAAAAATAGCAAGAGGAAATAATATGGGAAATATAAGACAGACTAACATAAAAAGAATCGCGTTTAGACTTATAGAAAATTACGGAGATGTTCTTACAAAGGATTTTGAAACCAACAAGACTCTTGTGACAAAGTATACAACTATTGAAAGTAAGGTTATAAGGAATAGGGTTGCAGGTTATGTTACAAGAAAAGTAGCACGCATGAAAATATACTAAACAGATATTCATTTAGGATACAGGGAGGATTTCTGACATGTTTGAAGGAGCAATGTCTGCCCTAATCACTCCTTTTACAAAGAGCGATAGGATTGATAGGGAAGGCTTACAGAGGAATATTACATTCGTTGAAGCGAGAGGAGTTGCAGGGATTGTACCTTGTGGTACTACCGGAGAATCGGCAACACTTTCTGCACTCGAGCATGGAGAAGTGATCGACATCGCAGTGGAATGTTCGAAAGTTCCTGTAATTGCAGGAACCGGCTCAAATAACACAGGAGAAGCCCTCCAGTTTACAAAACACGCTGAAGATGCGGGTGTTGATGCAGTACTTTTGATTTCTCCTTACTACAACAAACCAAATTCTGCAGGCCTGCTGGCACATTTTAAGAAAATTGCAGAGGCAGTAGACATACCTATAATCCTATATAATGTTCCCTCTAGGACAGGGCAAGATGTGCCAGTAGAAGTAATTGCCGAACTTGCAAAGATAGAAAATATTGTTGGGATTAAGGAAGCCAGTGGAAACGTCGGCAAAGTTTCTCAGATCCTGGAATTTACTGTAGATGAAAATTTCGTTATTTTATCAGGTGACGATGGGTTGACTCTTCCGATTCTTTCTTTAGGAGGCAGAGGAGTAATCTCTGTTGCTGCAAATATAGTTCCTGACAGAATGTCCACAATGGTAAATGCAGCTCTTGCTGGAGACTACGAGACTGCAAGGAAAATTCATTTTGAGATTGCTCCTCTGATTCGTGCTCTTTTTCTGGAAACAAACCCTATCCCGGTCAAAAAGGCCGCCGAACTTATAGGACTTGCAAGCGGGCATTTGAGGCTCCCACTCGCACCCCTTAGCGAGACAAATACCATAAAGCTTGTGGATGAACTTCGAAAATTGGAGATTATGGAATGATCAACGCAGCATTACTCGGAGCCTGTGGAAGAATGGGCTCCTTAATTGTAGAAACGATTACCTGCTTTCCAGATATTCAGCTCGTTGCAGCCTTTGATATAAGTAATTTTGGAAAGGATGTAGGGGAATTTACTCGTGTGGGTAATCTGGGAATCAAGATATCAGATGTAAGAGATCTTGAAGCTGTTTTGAAAAAGAACAAGGTTGATGTCCTTATCGATTTTACGGCAGCAATGGCAACTGCAGTAAACGCTCCGATAGCTGCTAGATGCGGAGTAAACCTTATAATAGGAACTACAGGCCTGACCACGGAACAGCGAGTAGTTATTGACACAGCTATCAAGGAAAATCAGGTACGTGCGATTATTTCTCCCAATTATTCCATAGGTGTTAATGTCTTTTTTAAGATAATTAGGGAAGCTGCAAAGTATCTCGTAGACTATGATATCGAGATTATAGAAACTCATCATAACCAGAAAAAAGATGCTCCAAGCGGGACCGCACTTCGTGCAGCCGATGTAATCAGTGAGGCTGTTGGTGGAAAAGAGTATATCTATGGAAGGGAAGGAATCGCCCCTCGAGGCAAGGAAATAGGCATTCATGCTGTCCGAGCTGGAGATGTTACAGGAGATCACACAGTCCTTTTTGCAGGTAACTCAGAAAGGATCGAAATCCGGCACATTGCTCACTCCCCTCAGATTTTTGCCAAAGGCGCAGTCCTTGCAGCAGAATGGATATGCGAGCAAAAACCCGGAATTTATTCCATGGATGATGTACTTTGCTTGTAAAAATAGCTTGGATGTAGTTGAATAGGTCGTAAATGTGGCTTGCCAGGGATTCTTAAACTTCTTTTAGGCCCTTCTTAATTTTGAAGGTCAAAATCATATTTTTTGTTTTTTTGAAATTTTTTAATATCTTCTGTTATTGCTAGAATTTAAGGCAGTGTCGCAAATTTGGTGTGAGTTTGAAATTAAATTCTTGTGTACTGTGTATAATTTTGTTCTTTTGATATCGAATTTTAAGTTCAGAAACATATTAAAAAATGTAATGCTGGCGGAGTCAAAAGATTCTGATGAATCTGAATGATGCAGCTGACGCTGGAAATTGCTAGGTTTGCATGTGGATTTTGGAGCTACGGTTCCCAGAAGATTATAGCAGACTTGAATATCTAAAAATGAATGTTGTTTCAGAGTATAAAAATGAGAACGTTGAGATAATCGTCAACGATGTCGATGAAATTAGAAAAGAAATTCTAGCGAAGTTTTTTTGGGTTAGAGAAATGTACGAGTCACCAATCGTTTAAGGGCTAAAATTTCATCCTCATCTCTATCGAAACGTTGTTGTTGTTTTTCATCGGATATACTTAGGATAGTAACGATGAAAAACCGTTTGTGAATGTCTAGACCAGAAGATCTGTTTATATTCCAATCATTACTATTTCTGCCAATTTAAATCATAAATTCGTTGGGTAGTAGAATTACCTAAAAGTCCAATTTAATATTCGTTATCAACTTCACATTTTGCCTTAAATGGTAATTCAATGGTTATTTAAGGTCCAATTTTGGAAAACCAGAATAAAAGCAACCTTCATATCCAGGATAATGGTGTGTTTAATAGTCAAAAAATAGTATGGAGAGAGGTACTTTCATTTGTTTGACTCTGTAATTCGAAAAATTTAATGTTTATTCAGGTTATTGATGATTAAATTTTTTGGCTCCTAATATTTAATCGAATAAATTTTCATAATCATAAAGGATGTCAAAAGTTTTAGCACACTTTAAAGCTATTTGATTTCTGAGCAGACCTGTTATACGAAACCCCATAAATTATAAAAATAGTAAAAAAGGATTAATAAATATAAAAAAGATCTATGGGTAATAGATAAATAAGATTTCAAATTATTTCTACTATCCAATTAACTGCAATTGAATAAAATTGAGGTTTATACATATGATTTCAATTAATAAAAAGGATGTAATCGTACCTTTAGATGTTCCAAAATCAATGCGTGAAACATACATTAAAAATTATATGAAGATTACAAAGGGCAGTGGGAGACTCATGCTTTTTGCCGGAGATCAGAAAGTAGAACATCTAAACGATGACTTTTATGGAGAAGGAGTGCCTGAAGACGATGCTGATCCAGAACACCTTTTTAAGATAGCATCCCAGGCAAAAATAGGAGTTTTTGCAGCCCAGCTTGGGCTAATTGCAAGGTATGGTATGGATTTCAAAGACGTTCCATATCTCTTGAAATTAAATTCAAAGACTAATCTTATAGAGACTGCTCAGGCAGATCCTTTTAGCAATCTCTGGTACGATGTAGATCAAGTGGTTGAATTTCAGGAAAACAGTGAGCTCAATATCCTTGGCATAGGTTATACCATTTACCTTGGTAGTGAGTTCGAAGCCGAAATGTTTGCGCAGGCTGCCCAGGTAATTTACGATGCCCACAAGCATGGGATGGTCTCAGTACTCTGGATCTATCCGCGCGGTACTGCCGTAAAAGACGAAAAAGATCCGCACCTGATCGCAGGGGCAACAGGAGTAGGAGCCTGTCTTGGAACTGACTTTGTAAAAGTCAATTACCCAACAAATAAAGGAGCGCAATCTGCCGAAATTTTCAAGGAAGCTATCATGGCAGCTGGACGTACCAAAGTCATTTGTGCGGGTGGTACCAGTGATGAACCTGCGACTTTCCTGAGAAAGCTTCATGATCAAATACATATATCTGGAGCTATGGGAAACGCAACCGGGAGGAATATCCACCAAAAAACTATTGACGAAGCTGTATGCATGTGTAATGCTGTATATGCCATAACCGTTGAAGACGCAAGCTTCGAAGAGTCCCTTAAGATCTATAAAGAGAAATAAGAGAGGCTGCAAAATATATGGCAAGAATGCGTAAACTGACTGTGAAATCTGCTAATTAGTAAAAGCCTATTTCCGGAGTCCTTATTAAGAAGGAAATTGTAATTTAGAAGTTCTAAAATGGCATAGATTAAAGATTGAGTACTAAAGGCCGTATAAATATGCAAATTCCAAACCATAAGACAAAGATAGTTTGCACAATAGGCCCAGCTTCATCTTCCGAGAAAATAATCAAGGAACTTGTGCTTGCAGGCATGAATGTGGCAAGGATCAACTTTTCTCATGGTGACTTCGAAAGTCATAAAGAGGTAATCCAGAGAGTCCGCAAAGTTGCCAAAGATCTTGACAGAATAGTTGCAATTCTTGCCGATCTACCCGGCCCAAAGATTCGTATAGGCAAACTGGAGAAAGAGCCGCTTATGCTTCATAAAGGAAACTTTGTGACCCTTACAGTTGACGAGTCTTTTGTAAATCCGGAACGTATCCCTGTAAGCTATAAGCAACTTCCGGAAAGTGTAGCTCCTGGAAATCTTATTTACTTAAGTGATGGATTTATCCAGCTCCGTTGTCTTGAAATATCGGTAAAAGACGTTCTTTGCGAGGTCCTCATTGGAGGGCAGCTTTATTCTCATAAAGGGCTGAATCTTCCAGGAGCAAAAATTTTTCTTGATCCTGTGACGGAAAAAGATTTAAAAATTATTGAGTTCGGCTTGAATGAAGAAATTGACACTTTCAGTATCTCTTTTATAGAAGATGCCGGAGATATCAATAAAGTCCGAAGTTTTGCTGCAGAAAGAGGAAAATCTGTATATATTGTTGCTAAAATAGAGCGCAGACGAGCTGTAGATAATATTGAGGAAATTCTTGCGGAAACAGATGCCCTTATGATTGCCAGAGGAGATTTGGGCGTCGAAATTCCCATCCAGGAAATTCCCTCAGTCCAGAAAGAACTTATCCAGAGTGCTAAACTTCTTGGAATTCCTGTAATTACAGCCACTCAAATGCTGGCTTCTATGAGTGATAACGTGAGACCTACCCGAGCAGAGGTGACAGATGTCGCCAATGCAATCCTTGATGGGACAGATGCTGTCATGCTTTCGGAAGAAACAGCTGTTGGCAACTATCCTGTAGAAGCCGTTGATATGATGGTAAAAATTGCAAAAACCACCGAAAACTGGCGCTCTCGAACAAAATGGGGTCTTGATACAATGATCAAGGGTATTACAGCCAGAGAAATGTCAGTGGATGAGGTAATTACTCTCCAGGTCCACGAAGCTCTGCAGAAACTGCCAGTTGCAGCTGTGTTGACTCCTACAAGAAGCGGAGCAACTCCTCGCAGAATTTCACGCTTCAAGCCTGAAATCTGGATCCTCGCATTCAGTCGTTTCCCAGAAACCTGTGGTTTTCTTTCCTTATCCTATGGCGTTTATCCGGTTATTATGGAAAAAGTAATTGAAAACTGGGAAGTAGAAAGCATTAAAAGAACTAAAGAACTGGGATTTGCAAACAGTGGAGATATTATAGTTTTTACCCAGGGCCCTTCCTCAGGAAAACCCGGAGGTACAAACATGCTTAAGATCCTTTCTCTTGACTGAACTCAAAAGCAGCCTAACTTAAATACCATAAATTCCAGTTTAAAAGCATATTTTTGTTTGATATGTGTTTCCAATAGAAGAAAATGAGGTAGAAAACCTTCCTGTGCCACATATGTAGATATTAAAAGCGTGTTTTCTACTGTTAGAAAAATTCATCTTATGTTATGAGGTTTCATTAATGAAAAGAAAGGGCCCAGCAACAAAAAATCAGAAATATCTAGCTATTCTATTGGCTGTTATAATGGTTTTCTCAGTCTCTGCTATGTTTTTTGCTAAGAGCTTAAAAACAGATAGTGACAATGACTTATCCACTCAAGCAGTTGAAAATAAAAGTTCTACCATTCCCTTTTCCCAAATCCCCGGCAAACATGTACATCATCAATTTAATTCTATTTTAGATGGGTTGAACATGTCTCCTAAAGGGGTAATGAGTGCAATTTATATTGACTTCCAAAAATCAAAAGGAACTCCTTTCGAGACTCTTTCTGAAAATAGAATTCTGAAAGACTTTTATGGTGCCGATGTTACAAGATGCTACAGTGCAAAATACGCTAACGGAGATATGTTCGAATTGAACCAGGTCCCAAAGCAGGAGATTTGGGTGCCTTGGGGTTTAGTCCCATATCACGAATACTATATTCTTCTGAAGACAAACAAAACCTCCGATATGTTAAGTGTAGTCGGAAACCCTGTGGTCAGTGGTTCTCCTCAGAGCGTTAAAGATGTAATCGATATAATAGAGAAAAACAAAATATCTACCCAAGACTATGACCAGATTTTGAGCCAGGTGGAACCTGAGAATGTGATCGTTGAGAAAGTAGCAACAAAAAGCAATGTTACGAACATCCCCGCCGAACAGTTTTATATAGATCTCAAAAAACTGGATAATGGTAGTTATACACAGACGTTAATATTCCTCAATCCTGAGCCCAAGGTAACTAAAAATATCGCAGCACTCAAGGCAAACTCTAACGAACGTGGAGTAACCTATAATCTAACTAATTCAGGAAACATTACTAAACTGAAGATGAGCTCTGATTTTGCAAGCCTGAACAATGAAACAAAGTTGCTTTCATTGTAAGCAGGCAGTTTTTACCCATCTTCAATTATTTTATTTTTGTCAGCACCCAAAATTTTACTTTTTATTTCATTTAGGTCGACCATTTTAATAATAAGGGAGTGAAAGCCTCCAACTTCCAAAATGTTAATTTTTAAACCTTAAATTTATCTTTTCTGCAATCTTTAAAAATTAACATTGTGTTTTTACGGGAAAAAAACAATTCAGACAATTTTTATATAAATTTATTAATCTTAAAATTCTGATACTGATCATTGTAAAGATTATATATGTATATAATAAACTTAAATATAGATCGCATCTTGATTCATAGCTCAATTCTTAAAAATGATTCTAACTCCCATATTTGGAAGAATTTTGAACAAACATGCATTTACATTTTTCAATAACTCATGAAAAAACTCTTTTATCCCCAGTCCTTTCTGTTACAAACATCAGTGGCTTTGTAGCTATTTTTTTTCTTCGGTTACTGTACAATCGGTAACTTTTCTAAAAACACAATCAAAAAAAACGGAATTTTTGACCAATCTTTCTAGAATATTAGATACAAATGTCTTCAGCTACTATAAATATGAAATCTAATAAAAAATAGGCAAGTCTGGCACTTCGACTTATGGTTTGATTTTCATTTTTAAATTTGTTACGTTGTCATCTGTTTCTTTATTCAGTTTCTCCAAACTAGCACCAAATTTTGGTAGTACTAAAATAAAAAAGTCTCCAATTTTTAGAAACAAATATTGGTTATAAAATAATTTATATAATTATATCATAAATAATGCGATAAAAACTAACAGGTGAAAATCAAGTGACTAACAATGAATATATGCTAATTCTTGGTGCAAACGTGTACGCAGATCCAGTATATACAGTGTCATACCAAGCAAATACGAACACTGGAGACAAGATACACTTGATTACTTTGGAAAATTGCAGCAACGGTTTGATTTTGACAACCGAAATCCGAGATGAAAACTCAGATCTCATAGCCAAAATCAACAATAACGAGTTAATTCAAGTTGATGAAAAATTTGATGTACAGGGAGAAATCGAGAAAGGAAATGGCTTTACACTGACAAGAAAAAAAGATGGTACTGTTATTTTCAATGCTAGGATTACAGAAGATGGATACATTATCATGAATGGAATTTTTTACGCCGGAGGCAAGAAAATCCATATAACTGATAGTGAAGTTACAATAGACGATGTGCCCCGACAGACCATAAATGGTGTGAATATGCATGATTCCATTTTTATTGGAACTTCCGATATTATGATAACTGATAGTGGGATTTGGATTCCTTCCTGTGTAAACCAGGCAGATAACAATTGCGAGCCATAAATTGATAGTAATCGCACATATGGAATCTTTGTATGTAAATTTAATACTCACTCATGTTTCTTCAGTTGAGTGGGTCGTGTACCATTAGCTGATTAATATTTTCATTTGATAATTTACTTTACTTAAATTTCGATAAATTTCACGAAGGCGATTCCTGCAATTACCTGTAACTTTGATGATATAATCTATGGAGTGCATTAAACAGAGTCTGCTAGATCAATCACTGAACTTTAAATCTTTTCACAGTTAGAAACTGACATAACATTGGAGTGCTTTCAAAACAGTGTGTAGACACTGATTGATACAGCAAATATATGATTAATGCTCTAAGTAATCAAGTTAGGTAAGTAGAGATTATTTGAATTCAGTCTAGCAAAGCTTAAATTTATGATATGGACATTTTGAAAATGAATATAAACAAATATATTGAAGTTATGAAAATTTCATAAAATCGACACAATGAGTATCTATATTGTGTATCACGATTATAAGGTAGGGTCTCCACATCTAAAACTTGGGCATATTGCACTATAATCGTGAAATAGAGAGTCAATTAGAATTTACTGACCTGATCTCTAGGGATGTAGGGCATCAAACGGCTAACTCAAAAAAATATTTTAATCCTTAGATAATTAACGGTAGATAAACCCGTGTGTCAGTCACTTGCACAATAAATATTTACCTTTACTTCTACAACCGAGCTATAATTCTTGCTATTAAACTAGTTTTTTTTGGATTTAAAGCTCAAATAGCTTTTTTTGATTATCTAAAACAGTACGCATTCACCTTTTTCGTCAAAATTAATTCTCGAATAAATAATTTTTTAGATATAAATTGACAAATAAATCCCAAAATTAATTTGATTTATTCATTAAAAATGCCAAATAATATCGAATATAAATCGATTAATTAGCATAAAAAAGCTGTAATTAGCGAAAAATAATCAAATAAACTGCCACTTCCGAACATTCCACAGAAACCATTTTGTTCTCTTTATGGTCTCTATCATAACCAAGCTCCTTACTAAGTTCTCTTCCATGGTCATCAAAGCCACCACAAAATCTACCAAACATCCGGTCTAAACCACTTATCCCACCATGTCTCCCATTCATTTTCAGCTTTTGCTATTGCATTAGTTATGATATCATCTGAAGCCGGGGTGATAGCTCTTGAAATTTTAAGCACAAGCGCCTTATTATCAGATCTTGTTCCAGCTAAGGATGCAGAAGCTGTAGGATTAGTATTGAAACAAGCTGAATTTTCCCCAAATATGTGGACAAATTAATGAATATTTAAACTTGAAAGAACCATGGTTTACATTAGGTAAAACTCAGCTGTTGGAAGTGAGATCTAAAAGCGAAAATTCCTTTGAGTTTTCGTTAATAAGTTCGCCAACTAGGGATTAAATCTCCATAAGTATTAATAGAACAAAATATGAAATATGAGTGCTTTGAACAAAAAGTTGGATGTTCCTACAGAATTTTTCTACAGGTTCAGGTCCTTTTATAGATATCAATAAACCATTTCAGAAACTTATCAATGGCCATTCGACGGTGTGAAACCTTGTTCTTCTCGTCATATCTCAGTTCCCCGAAAGTAATGCCCTGATGCTCAAAAATAGGATCGTACCCAAAACCGCCTATTCCTCGCTCTTCATGCGCTATCTTCCCTTTCACAATGCCTGAAAAAACAAGAGGTTCTTTCCCAGGTTCGCAGTACCCGATTACTGTCTTAAAGTAAGCTGTTCTATCTTCTTCTTTTTCCATTAGTTTGAGCACTTTCAGGTTTCCTAGTTTATCTTCCACAAAGCGAGAATATGGGCCTGGAAAGCCATTTAAGACTTTTATGAATATTCCGGAATCATCAACCATTACAGGCATGTTCATTTTATTCGCAGCATGTTGCGCTCCATAGGCTGCAATAGGTTCAAGTTCGTCTTCCTGAAGTTCAGGATAGCCGTTTTTGTCTTGAATTACTTCAATTTCAAAAGTATTGAGGATGTCCCTTACCTCTACAAACTTGTCCTTATTTCCCGTAACAAAAACGATCTTATGCATAGCGAGCTCTCTTTTTAATCTCTCCAACTCGCTTGAGTACATCCTCTGAATCTATAAAAGTACTTTGGTACCCTTTTTTGAATGCTTCGACAAGAGCTTTGTGGCCGCTGTGTGTGCTCTCAAAGGTCTGAAAAAGCACATGGACATCCACCCCTCTGGCTTCGAGGCCTTTATCAAAATAAGCGAGTCCGAAGTCCAGAAGATAAAGCTTCTTACCTGCAAGCATGAGATTTGAGGTGGTTAGGTCTCCGTGTACTATACCTGAACTATGAAGTTTTCCGATAAGTTTTCCCACGTTTTTGGATATTTCAGGGTTGATCAGGTATTTTATGGGAACTCCTTCTATATACTGCATTTTGAGCTTGAAATCTTCTACATCATAGATGATAGGTGTCGAAATCCCACAGCTTCGGGCTTCAGACATTAATTTAGCTTCGGTACGGTTTCTTTCCTTCCTAATAATTTCGTCGATCTCTTTATGCCTGTAAACCTTCGGAATCCTTTCTTTAACAAGCACTTTTCTTCCTTCAGGTTCTTCTTCCAGATATATAATAGCTTCAGCTCCGTTTTCTAGCATTTCTCCTGGGGGAATTCTGAAGAAAGCTTCAGAAGAAATTTCAGGGATTTTTTTCATTTCTTCTTCTCTAATCCATTTAACATTTACATCGTCAGTCCTGAAACTCGGGTTTACACGGGAGTTTTCAAGTGTGAGAGTATTTCCTGAATTATACATCAGAAGACCTGTATATGCAATCATGGTTCCATTATCTCCCATGAAACATTTTTCTGGCACATAAAATTTTGCGCCTCTGGCCTTGCACATTTCGTTTAACATCTCCCGAAGCCTTATATTTGCTCCTACTCCCCCTACCAGAAGCACTTCTTTTTTTCCTGTATGAGCAAGAGCGCGCTCCACAACTTCCACAACCATTGCGAAAGCAGTTTCCTGATAAGAATAACAGACATCTTCAAGGGGAGTTGTTTTTAGGGCTTCACTGGAAGCCGTTGAGAGTCCGGAGAAGGAAAGGTCCATTCCTTTTACAACATAAGGGAGAGGAATATACTTTGTTGCGTTTTTTGCGTATGCCTCAATCTTTGGCCCTCCAGGATGCTGCAAGCCAGCTCCTCGCGCAAATTTATCAAGGGCATTCCCAAGTCCTATATCCAAAGTCTCTCCAAAAATTCTATACCTTCCTCCAATATAGGAGATAACCTGCGAATTGGCTCCGCTTACATAGAGAATAACAGGATCTTTTGTCAGCGTTTTCCAGATACCTATTTCTATGTGGGCAATGCAGTGGTTAACTCCTATCAAGGGAACTCCAATGGAAAGGGAAAGCATTCTAGCTGCTGTTGCAACCGTTCTCAAGCAGGGCCCAAGTCCAGGTCCTTGTGAAAAAGCTATTCCGTCAATGTACGAAGGCTCGACTCCTTTTTCTTTTGCCTTTGTAAGGAGTCTTTTGATTACACTGGCTGCATATTTTGCATGGTGCTGAGCGGCTTCTCGGGGGTGTATTCCTCCGATTTCGGGTTTATACGTCTCTGTAACCTCAACAATAATCTCGGTCTCGTTTACGATTGCTGCACTAAGGTTCCAAGCAGTGCCTTCGATTCCAAGAATAAAAGTGTTTTTCAAGGCTTATGGTCTCCTTTAAGTCCTTTTCCTCAGCTTTTTGTCGCTGCCTTCGATAATACTGGATAAAACTTATATACATTTGCTTTTTTGACATCCATTGAAGAAAGGTTGATTTTTTTCACGGCTTTAAAATTTCCAAATTCTTGCACACTTTCTTCTGTGGGTTCTGGAAAAAACAGGCTGTTTAAATTTTTTTCTTAAATTTCTCAAAAAGAGATGCAGAGATGTCAAAATTTTTAGATGGAGGAGTATAAACTTCTATTATGTTTTATTTTAGATGTGATATGTTTTATGAAAGCCATCTGAAAGACTAAAGTGAACATATACATCAATTTCTTGATTTCATTTCTTAAACATTTTGTTCTTATATACCATTATTTTCTTGAATTATGAGCAACTTAAACGATACTATATTTTTTATATATATTGTAGTATTTAGGTTAACAGCAATCTTTTGGAATAAAACAATACTATTTTTCAGGTTTTACAAGTGACCATTTCTGCTACGACAGCATATACAACGCTTCCAAGCTTTCATCACATCTTTTTTAATGCGCTTGATTTAGCAAAATGTATAATTTTATGACAGTAGTTATTATCTTTAAAGTATAATAAATGTCGAGAATTGTTGTATATTATTCAAAATAATTATAAAAGATAATTAATATTAAATTATTGTTTGATTTTAAAAAATTTTATTAGGAAATAAATTTTATTCGGAAACTATTTTTTTTATAATTAATTTAAAATAACTAACAAACTAATGATATAACTCAAATCATAATCTCGGCTTATTTGTATTCTATTAGCGAATTTTACGCAAAACTTCGAGTATCATGTATAGTGATTTTTAAAAAACATTTGATAAAGAAAAGGGGACTAGAATATATGACCAATATTAAAGTAAACGTTAGATGGATAGATGGCTATTATGAGTCATTCGAATGCACAGAAGTTAGATATGGTTTAGATCTACTATGGATGATGTTGATTGACAACAAAAATCGGCATATTCCACTTCGAAATGTACGTTGGTTTTCAGTTACACCGGTAAGCCGTGAGACAACATGAAGGTCTGTTAATTTTTCGTCTGCTATATTAAGTGCTCTTTTTGACTAAGAAAAAGTAGGAAATAGTTTAGTAGCCTTGTCCAGCACTTCCTTTTTCGTTTGTCTGATATTCTGGCCTTCTAACACTTGATAGGGTTCATCAATATCATATTTAAGGAAGTAAACTATTTCTTCGGAACTTAGAAACTTACTCCCTTGCCTTTCTTGTACATAATTTTTCAAGTGCTCTACAAGTAAATGTGCTCTCATTTCAGTTTTAGTTGTCAATATTGGAACCGGTTTGGAATATATTCTCTTTGTATAGGTTCTGTGACATTATCAATCCGTTCAGCGAGTAAAGTAAGCTGTTCTGGGTTTGTTAGTTCATGTTCTTCGTCATCAAGGTCTGAATAATCATTAAGTCCGACTCTATTCTCGACAGCTGCGAGCCTTTTTAAAATACATAAATCAGAAGTAGTAAGTATATTTCCTACTATATTCTTAATATAGTTCCAAAAAATAGGTTGAGCATCTGGGCCCTTTATCAGCATAAGACACTAGAACTAAGTATAGAATTGTATGCATGCTGTCGCTGAATTGGATAAATACAGATGTTTTACTTTAAAAACTATGCATGAAAATAGCTCGTATAGATATCAACTACTAAAAACAAGAAACTTAAATTATGTTATAAATTAAATTATTTATGTTATAAATTAAATTATAATACAATATGATAACCCAAATCATATAGCAGGAATTTATAATATATATTTCAATAAAAAATCAAATTTATTGTTATTTATCTTTATAATTATTTTATTAGCATATAGAGATCTCTTAAATCCGATATTGAGTAATTCGGTATTTCAATATCAAGCATATTACCTGATTGTGGTGATGCTTTTATTTCTAAATTTCTCCTGTAAAAAAGTACACTCCAACAACCAACTAAATTAGCAGCTACAATATCACTGACCCTATCGCCTACTACTAAAGTATCTTTCGGTTGAATATTCATTTGATGACACATTTTGAGTATTGGATCTGCGTGTGGTTTTGAAATTTTGCTTTCGTAAGGTTCTATAATTAAATTTCCTTGATTAAAATATCTATTTAACTTAGTTTCTTCCAATTTTTTTGTTGCCTACTTTTTGGGCCATTACTTACAAGCCCTATCTTAATACCCATTTCTATAAGTTTCATAAGTATTTCTTCTACTCCGATCACAAGTTGGATGTTTAAGAAAAAGACTGTATGCAAAATATCCTCAGCCTTTTTTACTAGAATTTCAACTGAATCAGAGATTCCACCTTCTATCGCAAGCACTGTTAAGGCAACTCGCCACTCATCGGAGCCAAAGAACCAACTCAATCGTTGCCATTTACCGAGTAATATAAACCTATCTTGGACACTAGGATTTTCACCGAATAAAGCACCTATAGCTGTTCCCGTCCTAATAAAGTCGCTTCTCTAGTCGTGACTAAAGTATCATCCAAATCGAAGATAACTAACTTATGTTTATATTCACATTTTTCTTTGTTATCCTTGGTTATCAAATTTAAATCTGAATTTTGCTCTTTATAAATTATCATCATGTTCACTAGAAAGGATCATTATTTCTTATTCGCTTTGATCTTTAATTTGTTCACTAAATTGGCAGATATTATGGTAAAAAAGATAGTTAGATCATCAATAAAATGTTTTCCATATAAGTTATTTAACTTGAACTTAAAATGATTCATTATTTGACACCCATTTGTCCTATTTGTGTATCTAAATTCGGGACAAAAAATAACCAAACCTTACTCATATTTGATTCACTAAAATTAAATGAAAACTTGTACAAAAGCTATATTGACGAATTTTTTTGATATAACTAACATTTTTAAGTCTTCGCCAACTATCTATTGCACGAGAGCTATCATTAGATGCAATCTCAATATCACTATTTGAAGGTGAATTTAACACAAAAGACTTAGGCTCACAAAGCAATACGCTAAGATCATCTATTTTATCTTTGGATAATTAACGATAGGTAAACCTATGTATAGGTAACTTGCGCAATAGATTTTTATCATTTTTCGCTTCCATCAAACAAAAATTCTTACTATTGTATTGTTTTGCATGGGACTTAAAGTTTAAATCGAACCTTTTGATCCTTTAAAGCAGTGCTAATTTACTTATTTTCACCAAAATTAATTCTCAAAAAATTGCCAACTTTGGGCATAAATTGACCAAGAAACCCCAAAATTAATTTGATATATTCATTAAAATGCCAAATGATACCAAATTAAATATATTAATTCGCATAAAAATTCTAAGATTAATGAAAAATCATAACATTGATTTCTGTGGTCTACAAATCCACGGAAACCGTCATTATCTATGTAATAGTCTCTACACGATATCTGACATAGTCACGATGGTCACCAAAACAATATACTAAATATGCGTATCCAAAACCCTTAGCCCACACATTCCACATAAACCATTTTAGAGACTCTAAGATCGATATTGTAGAGGCTGCATTCCTAAATATTGCTATGAATGAGAACCTTACTTTGAGTCTATGAGTGGCCTATTTCCTTACTATATTTACGATTATAATGTTTATGCACCTATCATTATTAACCATAATATGTAGAATAACTAGGTTAGGTGATTTATTAGATGATTAGTTTCCTTATTTTGCTTACACTACATGCAATAGGTTTTTGCGTAACTGTTGTCACTGTTATATTATGGGATTTTGTTATCGTATTATTACCTATGGATTTGTTACTTAAGCGACACTGTGTAATTTCCTGTTCTTAATAATGATGCTTTGGGTTCTGGATTGTTGAACATGTTCTGTCTCCAAAGTCCTAATACCATGAAATTGGTGATCCTGTATTTTTGTCAGTGAACATAACATCAAGTGGTACATTTCAGAAGGTAGAGCTTGCAAAAAAACCGGCAACATTTGATATATTCCCAGTGTCTGTGAAAGCTTTGATGCACACATTCGTATTTGAGTAACCTGAATCTGTTGTTATATCTGTCCAAGCATTTCCATTTGAACTGACAAAACTCTCCCCAGAATTTGCTTTTGCTTTACTACTATATCCCGAGATCGGTGTTTCTACTGCAATCGGATAATTGTATTTAGAGTTTGTCAGTTTCAAGACTACAGAAAATTTATGGTCAGCTTTGAGTTGAATTCCAGAACTCAGATTAACTGTGTGGTAGCCTGACATGGAGATTACCCCACTCTGGGTAAGAACCGGATCAGTTTGACTAATGGGTGTGGAACTTGGATTAGTGTAAATGTATATTTTGTAGTTGCAGTTTAAGTCTGTTGTATAGAAACTTACTGCTTCGAGGACTTCGTTAGATTTTGCGGTAAAGATGTTTGCACACCAACCAGTTTGGCTGCCATATCCAAAGTTACCTGTCCATCCGAGAGGGTCGTACTGGTATATGTATTTATAATTACTAGTATTTTCAGCCGTGAAAACCCCATTATTAGAGCTTCCTATAGAGGAATCATAATAGGAAACATAGAAATATCCATTATCACCCCAATGTGGACCCCAACTATTTTTCACGATAAATGCTCCATTTCCTGGCGGAACCTGGGAGAAATTATTCTTATCAAAAGAGTCATCCCAGCCCACAATAGCCACTGCGTGGTTCGGGCTTGAGGTCCCTTTATAGTAATAATTGTGCTTGGTTGAGGAATAATAAGTAGGGTTATAGTATAATGTGGTCCATACAGCTCCATAGTTTTGAACTGCCGATTTTATTTCTGCATTGTCCAGAGAACCGTGCCTACCTGGAAGGAAAAGTACATTTTGTACATGTTTCTGTAAAGGAAGGCCGAGCTCGCTTGGTGAATAGGTTGATGAATCACGATAAGGATCATTGCTTCCAGAGATAGGCCCATTCCAGCGAGTCAGGTAAGCAGCTGACATAAACATGTTTCCACCTTCGTTTAAATCAAATCCTTCCGTATAAGCAGGAGAAAGCAAGTTTTTTAAATTATTTTCCGAGAAGTCCCAGTGTTCTATCGGCATTAAATATGATTCAAGAGATGCATAGGTTGCGAACGCCCAACAATTCCCTGCATTACCCTGATCTTTCACATGTGTAATTCTGTTTAGTTCCCTCAGATCATAGTGAGTCGGAACAGACGTATTTGCTCCAGAAATATTACTACCAAGCAGAAGATGGCGATGAGTGCTTAGATGACGAAGGTCCACAGGTGCCGGTATAAAGCCCGTTCTATATTCATCTAGGTGGAAATAAAAAATCCCTGGATTAGAAACTATGTTCCTCTGATATTTGACAAACTCAGGGTTTTCTGGTGCAAATTCAAGCTTTTGAGAAAACTCAGTATGATTTACGATATTTTTCTTAATTTCAAATGATTTGTTATCGCCTAAAAATCCTGTATATGCTATTGCTATCGATGGGCCTATAACTAAAAATAAAATAAATATCTCACTAATTATTAACGTTAGTGTTTTTATATTTACAAGCTTTTTTATATCTAAATATCTTTTCATTTTTATTACCCCCTTTTTTATACTTTCTTCTTGTCTGTGAGTTATGGATCGAATTTAAAAAAGAGCATAAATACTATGTGTAAAAAAATGTAATAAGACTTTTTTATTCACTTTTTTAATAAATTAATCAGTATCCATAACCTCCTCTAACTTGATTCACTCCCGGATTTTTATATTTTGCAAACAGTGATAACAACCTGTTACAACTGTTAGATATTTTCGTTTGAGGAGACCAATTCCAATAATATTCTTTATACCTACTTTAATATGCACCAACTATTGTATATATATTGATGTTAATACTGTTATAAATATTGATGATTATATTTAGATATATTTAATTATAAACTTATTATACATGCATATTAGTCTGGATAGTTGTATTAAAAATTAATTACTTACATTGCTCATTTTGTATTGCGTAAGTCCTAATTAGTTGAAATGAATAATAGATGGCATTGAATCTATAACTGTCTAAAATCAAAGTTTAAACCACAATGCCCACTATACTTGATTTCTATTTTAAGTGTGTAAGTCCCATTTGAGCAAGCAAATTAGGATATCTAGGTTCAAAGGCCATTTAATTTAGAAAGTAGAAGGTAAAATCCTTTCCAATATGGACCAGATTAATTTCTTAGCTTACGACAGTGTCATAAGAATCATTAAACAGGCAAAAATGGCAGATTTGGGAAGCTGTTTCCCCTCTGGTGAAATTGATGATTCTTTCCTCAGGGCACCTATTTAGATAGGAAAGTTCAGAATTACGATTTTGCGAGGAAGTAGCGAAATATGCGCTCTTGAAGAGAACGAAATTAAAATTAAAACGAAACCTGTTTCTACAATTATGGAGTACAAAACGATGTCAGAAATATGAGGCAAGCATGTGTTTAGCCTTACTGTAATCTACGACCATGTAGCAAATCAGGATTTTGCAGGTAGCTAGGGATTTGCGTTCATTGTTGAAACAGACCGCGAACTCCTTCTTTTCGACACTGGATGGAATGGAACTCTTCTTCTAAAACATATGAAGAGACTTAATATTGATCCGAAAGATATAAAGAGACTTGTTCTTTCTCACCAGCATTGGGGTCATATAGGCGGCCTTCCTGAGATTCTTCAGGCAAATCCCAGAATTAAGGTCTATATGCCTGCGTCCTTTTCTAAGAACCTGAAAACAGAAATTGAAAACAGAGATAATCTCATTGGAGTAAAAGAATCTATTGGAATATCAAAGGGTGTTAGGAGTACAGGGGAACTTGGAGATAAAATCAAAGAACAGGCCCTGATTCTGGATACTAGAAACGGATGTTACGTGCTTACAGGTTGCGTTCATCCGGGCCTTGTCATAATCATGGATAATGCTCTAGTTTATGGGAATATTAAGGGAATTGTTGGAGGGTTGCCCGATAGTAGGTAGTTTGAGATACTACAGAGCTGAAAATCATAGCAGTAGGGCCCTGTATTGCTCACAAAGAAAAACTAAAAGAGATATTTCCTTCGGAATTCGTTGAAATCAAAGTTGGTTTATGAAGATTTGAAATGAATAAACATTAAATCAAAAGTTCTATTTTTGCTCTTTATATGTTTTTGCACTAATATTTTGTTGGTCCTATATTATTTGGTTGATGTTATTTCCGAAACTCCCCTTAATGCCGTCTACCAGCCTTTTTTGTTCTGCACTTAGGTGCGGCTAGAACGAAATATCAAATTTTAACTTAAAAGTATGCTTTCAAGCAAGGCAAAGCATAAACAAAAAGAAAAAGGAATGGAAAGCCTGTTCTTCAATATAACTGTGCTCGCTCTGCGCAGGAATCGGTGGGAAGTCAGAAAAGAGAGCAAATTTGCCAGAATGAAGAAACGATGTTAAATCCTTCAACTTTTATCCCGCTTATTTTTCTCTTCTAGGGTTTTTTCTACAGCATTCACAACATACTCAAAGTTCTTCTGCCATTCCGTGTTGTGTTCCAGCAGTCCTCGGACAACTGTGCCCTTATCTTCCATTTCTGCGACTTTTGGCTCTATAGGAAGCCTGGCAAGGATTGGGATGTTGAAATCTTTTGAAGCTTTTTCGA